>WNGJ01000433.1_pt1 | contig 37535 bp, 34 predicted proteins | sample 5400611 | NCBI WGS metagenome assembly WNGJ01 (sample SAMN13153375, study PRJNA577476) | soil metagenome | isolation source: 40 cm soil or saprolite under Garry oak tree replicate 1 | place: USA:California | collected 2016-06-15
TGCGAATCCGGGAGTTCGTGGGGCTCTCGGAATGGCTACCGAGTGACGACTTATTGTAGTTGCCGTGCCTCCCTACATCGGCCGGCGCATGCGCCGCGTCGAGGACGAGCGTCTCATCACAGGTCAAGGGCGCTTCGCGGGGGACATCAAGCTCGACGGACTGGTCCATATCGCGTTCTGCCGGTCGACCCTCCCTCATGCACGCATCGGGGCGATCGACCGCTCCGCCGCGATTGGCATGCCGGGCGTGGTCGCGGTCTGGACCGCTGACGACCTGCCTGAAGTCGCTGCGGGTTTGAGCGACTTCGGTCCAACTGGGATCGAACAGCGCGGCCGCCCCATCCTGAACCGCGACGAGGTGAACTACGTCGGAGAGGCATACGCGATGGTGGTCGCGGAGACTCCATACCAGGCACAGGATGCGGCCGAGCAGGTTGCCCCTGCTTTCGATCCCCTCCCCGGCGTGGGCGATGTGATGTCCGCCACCGCGCAAGGCGCGCCAACCGTTCACGCGGACATGAAATCCAACGTCGCGCAGTCGGCATCGACGACTTACGGGGATATCAAAAGCGCGTTTGCCCCCGACCATGTCACGGCCAAGATCCGCCTGACTACAGCACGCGTCGCCGGGGCTGCGATGGAACCGCGCACCGTAACCGCCACGCCGGATTCGGAAAGCGGCGGTATCAAGATGTGGACGTCGACGCAGAACGTCTTCGGCGTCAAGGGAGCCGTCGCGTCGACCCTCGGGATCGAAGAGAACAAAGTCCGCGTGCTCGCCGAGGACGTGGGCGGCGGGTTCGGCGCCAAGGGCAGCGTTTTTCCCGAGGAGGTCCTCACCGCCCTTGCGGCCTGGCGTTTGAAAAAGCCGGCGAGGTGGGTGGCTTCGCGCAGCGAGGACGGCGCGACCACAGCCCAGGGGCACGGCTCGGTCATCGAGCTGGAGCTGGCGGCAGACCGAAACGGCAAGCTGACCGGCTTACGCGGGGAGCTGATCCACGACGTCGGCGCCTATGCGGGCTCTGGAACCGGCCAGCCCGGCATCATCGTCGGCCACATGATCTCGGCCTATGTGCTGCCGGCGATGGATGTCGCGCATCAGCTGGTTTACACCAACGCCGTGCCCAGTGGATTCATCCGCGGAGGTGGACGGCCGCTGGGCAACTACGGCATGGAAAGGGTGATGGACCGGCTCGCGCGCAAGCTCAATCTCGAACCCGCCGAGCTGCGGCGCCGCAACCTGATCCAGCCGGAGCAGATCCCGTACACGACCGGCTTTCCCGCGGGCCGCAGCGGCTATGTGTACGACAGCGGGGATTACCCTCGCCTCCTGGAGCTGGCACTCGAAACGCTCGGCCGGAAACCCGAAACCAGTGACGGCCGGCTGGTGGGCGTGGGAGTGGCGTGCTGCGTTGAATCCACCGGCTTCGGGCGCGGTGAGCCGGCGAAGATCCGCCTGTCCAAAGATGGAATCGCAAACGTCTACGTGGGCTCGACCCCTCAGGGGCAGGGCCACGAGACGATGGTTGCGCTGATCGTCGCCGAAAGGCTCGGCTGGCCTTTCGACAAGATTCGAGTCACGGCCGGCGACACTCGACACGTGCCGTTCGCGCTCCTCACGGCGGGCAGCCGCAGCGCTGTGATGGTCGGCAGCGCGGCGGCGAAGGCCGGCGCAGCCATGCGCAAGCAAGTGCTCGAACGCGCCGGTGACGCGCTCGAGGCCGACGTGCGGGACATGGTCCTGGAAGATGGGGTGATCGGAGTGCTCGGCGCGCCCGCGCGGCAAATTCCCGCCACCGATGTGCTGCCCGATGAGGGTCTCGAGGCTTTCGAGAGCTTCGATCCGAAAAGACCTCTCGCCTTCTCGAGCGGATGCCATGCCGCGGCCGTTGCTGTCGATCCCGAGACCGGACAGGTCGAGGTGCTGCGCTACGTGATCGCGCACGACACCGGCAAACCCATCAACCCAGTGACGCTCGAGGGCCAGCTTCACGGCGGCTATGCACACGGACTCGGGTACGCGCTCTACGAGGCGGCGATCTACGACGCGGACGGCTCGTACCGCACCGCGAGCTTTCTCGACTACACAATCGTCAGCACCGGAGAGGTCGGCGAGCCCGAGCTGGTGCATATCGAGACTCCAACGGATGCGAACCCCGAGGGGTTCAAGGGCGCCGGAGAAAGTGGCACGATCCCGGTTCCCGCGGCGATCGCCAACGCCGTCGAAGACGCGCTGCGCAGACGCCGCCCGGATGCGGTCGTCGACCAGTTGCCGATCACGTCAGACCGGATCGTCGAGCTCCTGACCGCTGAGCGCTGACCCGCGGGCGACAACTCCCCCGCTGGGCCCCGGGGGAGTCGACTGGCGCCGCAACCTGGTCGCTCTCTGGTTTGCGGAGTTCATGGCGATCTTCGGTTTCAGCTTCGCCTTTCCTTTCCTCTCGATCTTCATCCACCACGACCTGGGCGTGGCACTGGGCCGAGACCTGGACCTGTGGACCGCGGCGATAGCCAGCGCGTCGGGGCTTGCCATGGCTGTTGCCAGCCCCATTTGGGGTGTGCTCGGCGACCGCTACGGCCGCAAACCGATGCTGATCAGGTCCATGGTGGGCGGCGCGATCACCGTTGGCCTGATCTATTTCGCTCGCACCCCAGAGGAGCTCTTGGCGCTCCGCTTTCTCCAGGGTTTGACGAGCGGGACCGTGGCGGCGGCGACCGCATTGGTCGCAGCCGAAACGCCCCGTAACCGGGTCGGGTGGGCGCTGGGCGTCGTCACGTCGGCGGTCGCCTTAGGTGGTGCGATCGGTCCTGTCGTCGGCGGTGTCGCAGCTGCAATTTTCGGTCTGCGCCCGGTATTCCTGGGAGCCGGGATCCTGCTTTTTCTGTCGACGATTCCCGTGCTCTTCGTGGTGCGCGAGGGCCCACTCCGCCGGCCGGTGGGTCCACGCGTGGGAACCCTCACCCTGATCCGGCAGCGCCCGGGTGCAGACCGCGCGCTCGGTGTCCTCATCGGCGCCCAGGGCCTGGTCAACCTCGTGAACGCGGCCACTCAGCAGCTCGTCGTGCTGCGCTTGCTGGAGATGGTGAGCAGCGGAGTGGCCGCGGTAACCGGAATCGGTTTCGGCCTGGCCGGTGTAGCAAGCAGCGGCGCGGCCATCTTCTACACAACGGTGACGCGGCGGCTCGGCTACGTGCGGACGACGGCACTCGCCGCGGCCCTGGTCGCGGTTTCGGTAGCGCTCATCGCGGTGTCCCCCTGGGTGGCGCTGGTAGTGGCGGGGATCGCGTTGAACGGATTGTTCAGTGGTGTTGTCATCCCCGCGACCGCGAGCATGATCGGACTCGAAACTCCGCCCGAGGCGCAGAGCACCGTTTTCGGCATCAATGCAAGCTCGGTCGCTCTCGGTTTCTGCATTGGCCCGCTGGTGGGAGGCGGAGTGGCGGCGACGGCAGGTGTGCCGGCGGCGCTCCTGGTGACTGCTGCATTGGCGTTGGGGCTCGCGGCCCTCATCGCTTTCGGAGCGCGAGAGTCAGAAGGGTTCTCGCCACCCGGCGCGGCAAGGCGCCCATCCCACGGCACGTGATCATCTCCGGTAAGGTCTCGCGGGTGAAATGGAGGCTGGGCCTTGTGATGCTGGTGCTCGCGGTGGCGGGCTGCGCGGACGGCACACCGACGACTGCGTTTCCCCCGGGCTGCGACAATGAAATCCACAACTGCATGGCTCAACGAACCACGCCCCCGCCGAGCGTAATCGACGCGAGCAAGAAGTACTCCGCCACCGTGCACACCACGCGTGGCGACTTCGTGATCTCGTTCGTCGACGCAAAGATTGCGCCGCAAACGGTCAATAACTTTGTTTACCTGGCGCAAAACCACTTCTATGACAACCTGACGTTCCACCGCGTCGTCGCCGGCTTCGTCGTCCAGGGGGGTGACCCGCTCGGAAACGGAACCGGCGGCCCCGCCTACAAGCTGCCCGACGAAAACAACCCTTCGAAGTGGCCCCGCGGGACCGCCGGCATGGCGTCCAGCGCAGCGGGTGTAAGCGGCTCGCAGTTCTTCATCACGATCGGCGACGCTCCATTCCTCGAGACAAGCGGCGTGTACAACCACTTCGGCCAGGTGACATCGGGGATGGAAGTTCTAGACAAGATCCAGGTCGGCGACAAGATGACTTCGATCGACATCACCGCCTCGTGAGGTCACCCCAAAAAGGGCTTCTAGGAGTCGTCATTCCGATCGCGGCCCTGGCGATGGCGGCGTGCGGGTACCCCGACCCCTACGCGAGCGGCGCGCCCATCGCCGATGAGAGCCCGGCGCCCCAGGCGACGGTCAGCCCATCGGCTGGCGCCGACGACTTCAACGCCGGCGCCGGATTGCCCGTCGTCACCTACCCTGACGGCCTCAAGTACGTCGACCTCAAGGTCGGCGCTGGTGACGTCGCCAAGACAGGTATGAACGTGACCGTCCAGTACACGGGCTGGCTCTCCACAGGCGGGAAGCCGTTCGACACGAGCCGGCAGGAGGCGCGGCCGCCGTTCACGGTCCAGATCGGGACCGGGCGGGTGATCCCCGGCTGGGACGAAGGCATCCCCGGGATGAAGGTCGGCGGCAAGCGAAAGCTGATCATCCCCGGGTCTCTCGGGTATGGAGCCCAGGGCCAAACCGATCAGCAGACTGGGGCGGTCATCATCCCGCCCGACGCGACCCTGATCTTCCAGGTCGAGCTGCTGAGCGTCGCGCCTGGGCCGAGCCCGTCCCCGTCGCCGAGCGCTTCGACGGGCGCCAGCCCGACACCGAGCTAGTTGCCTAGGTAACGGTCAGCGTCCCTTTCATGCCCGAGTCCTCATGGCCCGGCTGGTCGCAGGCGATCTTGTAGCTCCCGGCCGGGAGGTTGTCGATGGTGAAGACGAAGCTGTCACCGGCCGAGACGAGCTCGCTGCCCGCGATCTTTTTGCCTGAGGTGTCGCGGACGACAAGGTCGTGCCCTGCCGAGCCGGCATTGACGAGATAGAACACGACCTTCCCGCTCGTCGCGTTGATGTCCGACGGATTGAACTGGAACTCGGTCATGGTCACCTTGATCGAGCCGGCCGGTTGAGCGGGGCCACCGCCACCACCGCATCCGGACAGCAGCGCCATTGCGGCAATCGCAGCAGCCAAGGCTTTCACCGGAACGCTGTGACCCCGAGATAGAGGATGCCGAACAGGAAAATCCAGACCACGTCGACGAAGTGCCAGTAGAGAGTCACCGCCGCGACGGCGACATGATGCCGAGAAGAGAACTGGCCCCTCGAGGCCCGGTACAGGACAAGGATCAGCAGAATCAGTCCGCCCAGCACGTGAGCGCCGTGGAAGCCGGTCATCGTGAAAAACGCGCTGGCAAACGTGTTGGCGGTGAGGTTCAGACCGCGCTGGAACGCGTTGATGAACTCGTAGAGCTGGCCGAACTCAAAGAGGAAGCCCAGCACGATGGTCGCGATCTGCAGGCTGAAGAATCGGCGCCTGTTGTCCTGCGCGATTGCATCGGCCGCGAAGTGGCATGTGACACCACTCGACAGCAGGATGACGGTGTTGATGAGCGGAATCGGATACCAGCTGACGTAAAACTCGTTGTTGGTGCTCGGGGGCGGCGGAGGCCACACCAGATGCGAGCCGAATAGATAGAAGTAGACGGCGAACAGGCTGCCGAAGAACATCACCTCGGAAGCCAGGAAGATGTACATGCCCATCATGCCGGGCTTGATCGCGGGGTACTGCGGCTCTTGCTCGTGGCGCATGGTGGCTACCGCCATCAGTGGTGCACTTCGCCGTTAGGGCTTTCGGTCGGGAACATCTGCGTATCGTCGATCACGACCCATCCGATGATTCCCCAGAGGAAGATCAGCCCGCCGATCACGGCGAGCACGACCCTGACCGTGGCGGGGAATGGAATCGCCGCGAAGGCGAGGAATCCGCCGCCGAAACAGATGACAAACGGCCAGTTGCTGTTCGGCGACAGATGGATGCCCAGCTGCCGCGCTCGCGCGACGTAGTCCACGGTGTTGTCGATGCGAACCGGGTAGTCCATGTCGAATCGAGATACCTCAGAACGATGTTCCGGGTCGCTGGCCTGCCACGCTTTGAACGCGGCGGAGGCCATCTCGCTCGACGGCCAGATCTTGTAGCCGCAGTTCCGGCAGTGGTCGACGAAGCGGGCGGTCAGCAGCCCGCAGCGCGGGCATTCGACCGCCAGGGCAGGGTTCGACACGTCGACGTATCGAGGTTTCTTAGCTGCCGGCACAGTCGATTTCGGATTCTATCAGCGGCAGAGAACCCACACTTTTGGTCGCCGATATACTTCAGGCCGTGGCGGCACGCGCTCGCGCGCTCTTCGGCCTTTCGCTTGCTGCGTTCCTGCTCAGCTCGTGCGATGGCCTGGGCGGAATCTCCCCCATCTTTCCGACGCCGGTCTCCCCCAACGGCGAAGGCATCTACAACCTCTACGTCGGGATCTCGATCCCAGCCATCATCATCTTCATCGGCGTCGAGGTGGCGCTGCTCTGGGTTGTGCTCCGCTACCGGCGCTCGAAACAGCCGGCCGGCTACGTCCCGCCACAGATCCACGGCCACACCGGCCTCGAGGTCGCGTGGACAATCGCCCCGCTGATCGTTGTGCTCGTCATCGCGGGCTACAGCTTTGTCGAGCTGCAGAAGGACTTTCAGCCCATCTCCAACCAGGAGATGCTGGTGGTCGTGAGCGGTCACCAGTTCGGCTGGAACTATGACTACGGGAACGGCATTGTCATCCACCAGGAGGGCACCCTGGCCGGTGATGTCACACCCTTCGTCGTGCCGGTCGACACCCTGGTCAAGCTTCAGTTCCAGGGCACAGACGTGATCCATTCGTGGTGGGTGCCGGCCGTCTCCGGGAAGACTGATGCCGTGCCGGGGTACGACAACTTCTCGTGGCTGAAGATCAACCAGGTCGGCTCATGGCGCGGTGAGTGCGCCGAGCTGTGCGGCGTTGGCCATGGCACGATGCAGATCATCGTTCAGGCGATGAGCAAGTCGGACTATCAACAGTGGGAGCAGAAACAGCTCACGGCCTCTAAAGCCTCACCGTCCCCTTCGCCGTCACCCTCACCGTCGCCTTCTGGATCTCCGGCCAAAGCCAGCCCCTCAGCTTCCCCGGGTTAGGATAGAAATCATGGCGGCGACGACAGCTCTGCCCCGTCCAAAGGCCTACGACGACACGTTCTTCAGGCCGATCAGCATCTGGCTGACGACCACAGATCACAAGCTGATCGGCATCATGTACATGGTCACGGGCATCTTGAGCTTCGTGCTCGCCGGGATCTTCGCGCTGGTCATCCGCCTGCAGCTCTCGCAGCCGAACCTCTCTGTGGTCGACGCCGAGACCTACAACCAGCTGATCTCAGCGCACGGCGTGACGATGATCTTCTTCTTCGTCACGATCTTTCTGACCGGGATCGCCAACTACATGGTCCCGATCATGATCGGCGCTCGCGACATGGCGTTCCCGCGGGTGAACCTGCTCGGGTTCTGGCTCGTACCGGTCTCGATCCTCCTTTACTACAGCGGGTTCCTGACCGGGGGCGCGCTTAACGCCGGCTGGACGGGTTACGCACCACTCACCGAGAAGGCGTATCAGTCTCACAGCCTGGGGGTCGACTTCTGGGCGATGAGCCTCATCGTCTGGGCGATCAGCGGGATCATGGCGTCGACCAACTTCCTCACCACCATCGTCGCGCTGCGCGCGCCTGGCATGAAGCTCACCCGCCTGCCCTTGTTCGTGTGGGCGCAGATCTCGACTTCCATCCTGCTGCTGGTCGTCGGAGCGCCCCTCGCGGCGGCGATGATCCTGGTCGAGTTCGACCGCCAGCTCGGGACTCAGTTCTTCACGACGCAGGGCCGGCCCGTGCTTTACCAGCACCTGTTCTGGTTCTTCGGGCACCCTGAGGTCTACATCATGATCTTGCCGGGGTTCGGCATGATCTCGGAGATCGTCCCGGTCTTCGCACGCAAGCCGATCTTCGGCTACATGACGATGGTCGCGGCGTTGTTCGGCATCGTCTTTCTCTCCATGACCGTGTGGGCACACCACATGTTCACCGTCGGCATGAACACCTATGTCGAAGGATTTTTCATGCTCATGACGATGCTGATCGCTGTGCCGACCGGCATCAAATTCTTCAACTGGATCGCCACCACCTGGTGGGGATCGGTCGAGTTCACGGTGCCGATGAAGTTTGCCTGGGGATTCCTGGCCACCTTCCTGATCGGCGGAATCACAGGCGTCTATCTCGCCTCAGTACCGGTGGACACTCAGCTGCACCAGTCGTACTACGTAGTCGCCCACCTGCACTACGTGCTCTTCGGTGGCAGCGTCTTCACCATCTTCGCGGGTCTCTATTACTGGTTCCCGAAGATCACGGGCCGCTTGCTCAGCCCCAAGCTCGGCGAGTGGAATTTCTGGACGCTCTTCGTGGGGTTCAACGGAACCTTTTTGATCATGCACACACTCGGGCTCGAGGGCATGCCGCGACGTATCGCGACGTACGCCAATGCCAGCTGGGCGACTACCAACTTGATCATCACCGTCTCGTCCTTCTTGATCGCTTTCTCGGTCCTGCTGTTCCTGATCAACGTGGTGCGCAGCTGGCATGGGGGTGAAATTGCGGGCAGCGACCCGTGGCATGGCAACACACTCGAGTGGGCGACCACGTCTCCCCCGCCGCCGTACAACTTCGAGCGCGTGCCGCCGATTCACAGCTTCATGCCGCTTCGAGACCTGCGCGAGTCGGGCGAGGTGACCACGGAACCGGAACCGGAGCTGGCGAAGGTCTAGCTGCACCGTTTAAGCAGTGGGTTCATCCCCTCCCGGCCGGCTCGCTGCGCGAGCGGGCCGACCTCCCCCGCGAGCGGGGAGGTGAAGGGGTTCATCCCTGCCCGGCGAGACGGGTGGCAGTTACTGGTGCGCTTGCTTGTGAGACGCCTCGTTGGCGGCGGCTGCCTCCGCGGCGTCTTCGCCCGCTCGGTTGCGGGCGTCGCCTCGAAGCACCCACCAGCCGAGACCGACGACGCCCAGGCCGGCGACCAGGAACGTGATGCTCATCGCGAGCCAGGCGGGCACCCATTCGCCGGCAAGAAACACCACGCCTGCAATTTATCAGCAAACCCCCACCGAGTACTTCGAGCCGCACAGGCCTCTAGGGTGTTAAGGGGCTAAGACGTGATCGACCTGATCGACATCGTGATTGTGGCCGCGGTCCTCATCGGGCTCGCGAATGGGTACCGGCGTGGATTCTGGCTATCCGCGGCCCAGTACTCCGGGCTGGTGATCGGCGTTCTGCTGGGAGCGACCGCCGCGACCCCGGTGCTCAACTACCTCGAGATCCACAACACCGTGGCGCGTCCGCTCGGCGCGGTGCTCGTCCTGGTCATCGGCGGCAGCCTTGGTTCGAGCATTGGATTCGCGGCGGGCGAACCGATCCGCCGCAAGATCCTGCGGACCGGCGTTCACACCTCTACTGACTCGATCGGCGGCGCGGTGCTGTCCGCCGTCGCCGTCATCACGATGTGCTGGTTTCTCGGCCTGAGCTTCTCACGCGGGCCGAGCCAAGAAGTTGCGCAGCAGATCCAGCGCTCAGTCGTCCTGCACACGCTCGACCACCTCGCGCCCCGGCCGCCCGCCTTCCTCGCGAGCATCCAGGGAATCCTGTCCGGGGTTTCGTTTCCGCCTGTATTCGCGGGATTGGAGCCTGCGATTGGCGCACCCCTTCCGCTGCCTGCTTCAGTCGACACCCCCGGGGTCAACCGCGCCGCCCAGGCGGTGGTCAAGATCTCGAGCCTTGGGTGCGGAGGCCTCGTCACGGGAAGTGGCTTCCCGGTCGGCTCGGGCTACATCTTGACGAACGCACACGTCGTGTCGGGCACGAGCCGGCACACGATCCTGACCCCGGCCGGCGCGGAGATGCCAGGCACCGTCGTCTTCTTCGATCCAGAGCGCGACGTGGCCGTCCTTTACGTGCCGGACTACAGATCGGCGCCCTTGATCTTCGGACCTGCGCAGCGCGGCACGAAGGGTGCGGTGATCGGCTACCCGGGCGGTGGCCCCGAGCAGGTGGCGCCCGCTGTCGTTGACGGGCGAATCGATGCGGAGGGACGCGACATCTACAACGCAAACCTCGTGACGCGACAGATCTTCGTCATTCAGGCCAGGGTGCGGCCCGGCAACTCAGGAGGTCCGCTGGTCGACCTCGAAGGTCGGGTGCTCGGACTGGTCTTCGCGACGTCTGCCGGCGATCCCAACCAGGCGTATGCGCTCACCGACGACGAGATCCAGGGGGACGTCAAGGACGCTCAGGCACATCCCTCTCAGACAGACACCACCAAATACGCGTGCGCGGCCTAGCTACTCCTCGGGTTTAGCTTCCTCGATCAGCATCACGGGGATGCCGTCGACAATCGGATAGCGGACCTTGCAGTGGGGGCATCGGAGCTGGTCGGGTTCCTTGAGCTCGACCTTGGTGTGACATTTCGGGCACGCCAGGATTTCGAGCAGTTCTTGAGAGATCACACGCGCATGGTAGTACGGTTCCGGCCATGATCCTCCGGCGCCTCTACCTGTACCTGGTGAGCGCAGCCGGACTCGGTCTGCTTGCCGTCGGGCTCGCCCTGCTCGGGTCCACCGTCATGCCGTTCATCTTCAACGAACCTCTCGCGTTCGACAGCCGGACCCAGCTGGCCGTCTACACCGCGATGACCTTGGTAGCGCTGCCGGTCTGGGGAACGCATTTCTGGTTCGCTCGGCGATTTGCCACGCGCGATCCGGCAGAACGCGCTTTGGCGATCCGGCGCATGTATCTGTACCTGGCGTGCATTGCGGGGTCGATCGGCGCGCTGGTCTTCCTCGCGCTATTGGCGGCCGACCTCCTGCGCCCTCTGATCGACACGTGCACGACATACGCAACCGGGCCATTTATTCCGAGTCCCGAAGCCTCGTGTCCTGCCAACCCAAACTGGGTCGGGACCCTGCAAGCGGGGTGGGTCGCAGTTGTCTCGATCGTGATCTGGGCGTTCCACTTCCGCATCGCGAACCTCGACCGCGTCGCCGTTGGCGAGGCTGGTGCGTCAGCCACGGTGCGGCGCTGGTACATGTATGTGGCCCTTCTGGCCGGCCTGCTCGTGATGCTGACAGGCGCGAGCGGCTTGATCGAGCTTGCCTGGCTGAAGGCGTGGCACAGCCCGCGTGGTGACTATCGATACCTGGGCGATGCAGCCGGCTTGTTTCTAGCAGGGCTTGTCGTGTGGGGTTTGCACTCACGCACCATCGCCCAGCACCACGTCTCGGACGACCGCCACTCGACCCTTCGAGCGCTCGCAGGTTTCATCGCTGTGGCGGTGAGCATTGTCACCGCCCTCACCGCCGCGAGCCAGATCCTGTACTACGGCCTGGCGCGAGCGCTCGGAGTGGCCCACCCAGGCGGGGTGGGCGACGACATCCTCGGGGCACTCGCGGCACCGGGGTCACAGGTCGTGGTGTACGGGATCGCGTGGTTTTTGGTGCGCCGCCGCCTGGCCCTGGATGCCAGGGCGCAGGAGGCCGATCGGCAGGCGGCCATCCGTCGCCTGTACACAAACCTGGCGGCCCTCGTGTCGCTCGGTGCTTGGGCGATCGGCGCCGGCGGTCTGCTCTGGACGCTTGCCGAGCAGATGGAGGCGCCAATCATCGGCGTCGCGGCCAGCGACTGGAGGGACCCGGTCAGCCTCTGGGTCACCCTGCTGGTCGTCGGAGCCGCCGTCTGGATCGCTCACTGGCGGCAGTCGCCGTGGGCGGCAGATCGCCAGTCGCTCAGCCGGCGCCTTTACGTGTGGGCGGCGCTGCTGGCGAGCGTCCTGGTAATTCTCGCGGCCGGCGTCGGCATGCTCAACGCGCTCCTGCAGCAGGTCTTCGCCGCGCATCCGAAGCTCAACGACCCCGGCAACCTTGACTTCGGTCACTACCTGGCCGTGATCGTGGTCGCCGCGGGCGTCGGCCTGTACCACTGGCGGGTGCTGCGAGCCGACGCGGCGGCTCGTCCTCCTAAGGTCGCCGTCGAGCCGGCGCCGGCGCCGGCGGTGATCGCCGCCCCAACCCCGGCACCAGTGGCAATAGTTGCCATCGAGGTAGCAGATCCTCGCTCTCATCGCTACGTTCTTTCCGTAACGGACGCGACCGAGGACGACGTCCATCAGGCTCTTTCGAACCTGCCTCCGGCGGCCGGCTACAAGCTCACCCCGGCTGAGCACGGTGTACTTGACGGGCACTGAGGCCAATGCGCTGCTCGACCTGGTCGATTGGCGACGGCGTGTAGGCGACCTTTACCGGATCCACGGCTCAGATGCGATCGTCCAGTTCAGGAAGCAACGCGACGACCTGTTCCGCTCACACCCGCAGTCACCGATCGAGCCCGATGAGCGGGCGTCGTTCGAAGGTCTTCGCTACTTTCCTCACGATCCGGCTTATCGGGTGCGGGCCCATTTCGAGCCGGGCGACGGATCGGAGCTTCTCATCGACACTGGTGGCGACGATGGAGCGGTGCGTTACAGGCGGGCCGGTCACCTCAACTTCCACCTGAACGATGAGCCGTGCCGGCTCACCGTCCTCAGCCTCGTGCAGTACGCCGGCGGGCTGTTCGTTCCGTTTCGCGACGCCACGTCACGTCGCGAGACCTATGGCGCCGGGCGCTATCTGTTCGACACCGCCAAGGACACGGACGGGCTCGTGCTCGAGATCACGCCCGGTTCGCCCGATGTGGTGATCGATTTCAACTACGCGTACAACGCGTCCTGTGCATACAGCCCACGCTGGGCGTGTCCACTCGCACCACCTGAAAATTACCTGACCGTGCCGGTGAGAGCCGGGGAGCTCACCTACAAGCCTTAGGCGGTCGCTCTTACGTTGTTCACCAGTTTGATCAGCTCGCCCGCGAGTGCGATCGACTCATCGGTTCCGTAGATGTTGTTGTTCAGCGTGAAGCCCGTGAACCCGGCGTCGATGTATTTGCCTAGCATCTCCGCAGCCTGAGCTACGGTCGCGACTTGCGCCATGGCGCGCCGCTCTGGAGTCAGCGTGTCGAGAATTGCCTTGCCGTCCTTTTCATTTTCGACCAGGACAAGCGTGACACCCAGCGTGAGCTGGACCTCCGCGGGGTCCCGCTTCACCACCTCGCAATGCTCGTAGAAGATCTGCTTCTTTCGCTGCAGATCCGCAATCTCGCCGCCGAACCAGTGCCCGATGTCGCCGTGCTGCGCGAGCAGCCGCAGCGTTCGCCGCTCGCCGGTTCCGCCGATCAGGATCTTCGGCCCTCCGGCCTGCACGGGCCGCGGCATGTTGAGGGCGCGGTCGATCCTGTAGTACTTGCCTTCGAATGAGGGCCGGTCCTCTGTGAACAGGAGCTTTGCGATCGTCAGCGCTTCGTCGAGGCGGTCCATGCGCTGACCGATCGGCGGAAACTCGATCCCATAACCCTTGTGCTCGTCTTCATTCCAGGCGGCGCCGATGCCGAGGATGGCCCGGCCTTTGGAGATCACATCGAGCGTTGTCACCTGTTTGGCGAGAATCGCCGGGTTGCGGTAGGTCACGCCCGTCACGAGCGTGCCCAGCTTCACTTTCGAGGTGCTGGCGGCGATGGCACCAAGCGTCGTGTAAGCCTCCAGCATCGGGTCCGTCTCCGGACCTATACCGCGGATCTGATAGAAGTGGTCCATGACGGTCACGAGGTCGAAGCCGGCGTTTTCGGCCGCCTTCGCCTGGTGAACGACACGATCGAACAGACCCTCGTTGGGAACACCACGGTGGGTGTAGTTCGGCATGTGAAATCCGAAAAGAGCTTTCATGTGAGCAAGAACGTTACGAGCCCACCTCGAAATTCCGTAACGCCGCTCTCCATCCGGTCGTTGTGGATCGCATGAGGTGGCCGACCTGGCTTGGAGTCGGGCTGGCGCTCGCCGTGCTTCTTTACGGAACGGTCGCCGTCTTCGAGGCCTTCGACCGCGTCTCGCACTCCAACAGCGACACCATCAGGCCATTTGTGATCACGATGGGCCCTGTCTGGGTCCTGGCAATCTGGGCCGCCACCGTCATATTGAGAAAGCCTCGCAATTAGAGGCGCCCCGGCCGGTGTCCCTATAGATAGAATTTGTGGCCAAGGCCGTGGCCATAGACGAATCACGTAACGGCAAGCCGAGCGGAATTCAACTCGTCCAGGTCGAAGGCTTCCTCGAGGTCGCCAGGCGTGGAAGCGTCAGCCGGGCCGCCGAAGCCCTCTTCATCACCCAGCCGACGCTGACCGCGCGGCTTCAGGGCCTGGAGCGAGAGCTCGGTACTCCGCTTTTCCTGCGCACCCCGCACGGGATGCGCCTGACCGACGCCGGCCGGGCCTGGACCCCGTTTGCCGAGCGGGCGCTGCGCGCGCTGGTCGACGGACGGGATGCTCTCGAGCAGGTGATCACCGCCTCCGCCGGCCACTTGATGATCGCGGCCGCCCCGGCGGTCAGCACCTACGTGCTGCCCGAGCTGCTCGAACGCTTTGTCGCGACCCACCCCAGGGTCGAGGTCTCGGTCCGGACCGGCCACTCCGAAGACGTCGTCGAGCTGGTTGTCCGCGACGAGGTGCAGCTAGGGCTGGGCCGAGCCATCCGCCATCCAGACCTCGAGCTCAGGCCCTTCCACACCGAGGAGCTCGTCCTGGTATGTGCGCCGGACCACCCGTTCACGAAGCGCGGCAGCGTGCCAATGGCCGACGTCGCCGCGGAGAAGCTGATCATGTTCGACCGCACCTCGAGCTACTACGAGATCACCCAGGGAGCCTTTCTCTCCGCCGGCGTAAAGCTGCGCGGCCTGATGGAGCTCGACTCCATCGAGGCGGCCAAGAAGATGGTCGAGCGAGGGCTGGGGGTCGCCCTCCTCCCCGGCACCGCCGTGGCTCGCGAGGCCGCCAGCGGGACCCTTACGGTCGTGGCGATGACGGACGCGCCCCGGATGCACAACTCGATCGTGGCTTTCCGGCGCCGGGATGCAGGCGAGCCCGAGGGCGTCGTGGCGGCATTTCTCGAGCTAATAGAAACGCGCGACTGAGCCGTTCTGTACATCGGTTTTTCCGATGGGTTTAATCAAATCTATTAATTGGACTTATACACGCCGCCTTGATAACTTGCGGCTATGGACAGTCACGAACAGTCTCAGGAACTCAAGACGGAGCCTTCGGCCCACGAGTGCGAATGCCCCGAACCCTGTAACTGCGACCACGACAACGAGTAACCCCTCGTGTCCCCGGCGTTAGGGATCTAACTCGTACTCAAGGAGGGCCCGATGGATCTCGTCGATACACCGCTGCTTCCGCAGGGGTTCAAGGTTCCCGCATCGCGCAACGAAGACCCGAGCAAGCGCCTGCGGCGCCTGCTGGCGAGCAAGCCTTATGTCTTCGGGCCTGGCGTGTACGACCCGATGGGCGCCGAGCTGGTCATGTACCACGGCTTCGACGCGGTCTACTTCAGCGGATACTCGTTCGCGATCGGCCACCTCGGCACCACCGACATGGACCTGTACTCGTCGGTCGAGATCGCGGATGGCGCTCGACGCACGGTCAGCGCACTCCGCAAATTCCAGCTGACGATGGCGACGGGAGACCCCGACAAGGGAGCACCGCCGGTACACCTGGAGATTCCACCCGTGGTCGTCGACATGGACGCCGGCTACGGAAATCTCTTCAACGTCCAGCGCACCACCGACCTATATGTGCGCGCCGGAGTCGCCGCCGCGCATCTCGAAGACCAGGTGATGCCGAAGCGGTGCGGCCACATCGCGGGCAAGGCCCTGATCTCAGCCGATGAGTTCGTCGGCAAGCTCAAGATGATGCGGAGCACCGCCGACGACCTGGGTCATCCCGACTTCGTCATCATCGCGCGCACCGACGGCGTGTCGGCCTCCGAGGCGCCTGAGTCGAAGCGAGGCATCGAGCTCGCCATCGACCGCGGGCTGCGCTACCTAGACAGCGGCGTGCCCGACCTGCTGTGGTGCGAGTTTCCGACGGCCGAGCGCGGTCCCGTCGAGAGATTCAGCGCTGAGATCCACAAGCGTTTTCCCAAGGCGCGATTCGCCTTCAACTACTCGTCCTCATTCAAGTGGTTCAACGAGAAGAACCCCATGACCTGGGATGACCTGGGCGAGCTGGGCGTGGGCTTCATCTTCATCACGCTCGCTTTGCAGCACGCGGCGGGGCACGGCATGTCGGTGCTGCTGAACGACTTGAAGCAGAGCAAAGAGCAGGGCTACATGTCGCTGCAGCGCAAGGAATGGGCGGCTGGAGCCGACTTCCCAACCCGAAGCCACCACCTGTTCACCGGCGTGCCGTATCACCAGCACGTCGGCCAGGTGTACGGCGCGACGCGCCTCAGCGAAGACATGGATGAGCACCTCGAGGTGTCGAAGGTCGTCTGACGAACCCGTAACCTAAGCGGGCCGATGCTCCTTTTTCCGTTTCGCTACCTCTGGTGGCTCATCTCGAGGATTCGTCGGACCCGGGGACGGCCGCCCGAGTACGTGACGTTCTTGCTCGAGAGCGACCTTCCGGCGCTCCCGGACCCGCCGCGTCCTTTCTGGCAGCGCTTCACATCGCGACCGCGCCTGAGCGTTCGCGAGCTCGGCGAGAGGTTCGATGCGATCGCGAACGATCCGCGAATCAAGGGCGTCATCCTGCACCTGCGCCCGGTCGGCATGCCGATGGCGACGCTGCAGGATCTCAGAGAGCTGGTGGCAAAGCTTCGACAGTCGGGAAGGCGGGTGGTGGCGTGGGCGCCCTTCTATACAACCGGTACCTACTACCTGGCGCTGGCATGCGACGAGATCCTGCTCATGCCAACCGGCACGGTGCAGGCCCTCGGGTTTGGAAGCACCGGAATGTTTCTACGTGATGGCCTGGCACGGTTCGGCATCGAAGCAGACTTCGTGCAGATCTCACCGTACAAATCAGCAGCCGACCCGCTGACCAAGTCGAGGATGTCTTCCGAGTTCCGCGAGCAGGTGACGTGGCTGCTCGAGTCCCAGCACAAAGAGTTCCTGAGCGCGATCGGAAAGGGCAGGGTGCTGGACGAAAAGGGCGCGCAGGCTCTGGTCGACGGATCTCCTTACGGTGACGACACTGCGCTCGAGATGCGCACGGTGGACGCCGTGATTCCGGAAGAAAAGCTGGCCGAGCGCCTTGGACCCTCCTCCGGAGCGCCGGCGACGATCGGCACATGGGAGCGAGCGCGAGCAAAGCTCAAAATTGCCGCCCCCACCCTGGCCCGCCGCAAGTACGTTGCCGTGCTCCGCATCGAGGGCACGATCATCGACGGCCGGTCGGGACGTCTGCCGGTCAAGCCCCCGATCAACGTGCCGCTGGTCGGAGATGATCGAGCCGGCGACCTCACCGTCGTGCAGGCCGCGCGCCAGGTGGCCAATGACAAGCGGGCGGCTGCGGTAGTGCTGTATGTCAACTCCCGCGGCGGCTCGGTGACAGCCTCCGAGGCGATGCGCCAGGCGCTGGACGTCATCGCGGCCAGCAAGCCTCTGGTCGTGGCGATGGGCCCGGTGGCCGGGTCAGGCGGGTACTGGGTCTCGACGCCCGGCCGCTGGATCGTCGCCCGGCCTGGCACGCTGACGGGTTCGATCGGAGTCCTGACCGGAAAGATCGTCACCGGAGGAATGTTTTCGAAGCTCATGTTCAACCGCGAGACGATCGCGTTCGGTCAGCACGCAACCATCGACAGTGATGACAAGACATACAGCGACGATGAAAGGGCGATCGTGAAGTCTCAAATCGATCACGTTTACTCCCAGTTCCTGGAGCTGGTCGCCAGGACGCGAAAGATGACTCCCGAGGAGGTCCATCCCATCGCCGCCGGCCGCGTGTGGACCGGCCGGCAAGCGCTGGAGCGCAGGCTGGTGGACGAGCTGGGCGGGCTGGATGCGGCGATTCGCAAAGCGCGAAGCCTCGCGAACCTCGACGACAAGGCGCCGGTTCGCGAAGCCAGGCCACCCAGGCGAATGATCCCCCCGGCGGCTGCCGCGGCAGGGGCGGCGGATTTTTTGGGCTACCTGCTGGAGGGAGTCTCGATCCTGAGTCGAGCGCCCGCTCTGGCCGTGATGGAGTATTTACCAGGGGAGCTGACCTAAGAATTCACCTCCCCGCCATGCGGGGAGGACGGCCCCGCTCGCAAAGCGATCGCGGCCAGGTGGGGCGACCCAATCAGATGTCATGTGCTAGCCCAATAAGGATTGCGTCCATGACGTCGTCGATTGAGTCGTCTACCTCGCATACGGGGATTCGAAGTACACGAAAGCCGCGCCCCTCCAGGAAAGCCGTCTTCCGCGCATCGGCCTCTTCGGTGTGAGTGTCTCCATCAACCTCGACGACCAGCTGGGCGCTCAAACAGGCAAAGTCCGCGAAATAGGGCCCGATCGGTACCTGCCGCCGGAATTTGTACCCAGCGAGTTGGCGATTGCGAAGGCGGGACCAGACGAACCATTCGACTTTGGTCATGTTGTTACGGAGTTCGCGGGCACGCTCGATTTCTGGTGGGTGCACTTGCCTAGGATCCGTTCTTCTGAGCGCCACGCCAACCCAGGTTGTTAACGGCTATGCCAACTCGAGCCTCCCCACCCGGCGGTGCCCTGCGGGCAGCGCCGTCCTCCCCACAGGGTGGGGAGGTGAATTAGGGCTCAAGGATGGCTTGAGTCTCCCCTCCAGGCGGTGCCCTGCGGGCAGCGCCGACCTCCCCACAGGGTGGGGAGGTGAATTCAGGCTAGGAGTCCAGGGAGGGGAATCTCCATGGCTGCCTTTCTTGCACCAGCTCATAGACGGTTTTGACGATGCTCTCCCGGTTGGGCTTGCTGAAGTAGTCGCCGTCCGGCCCGTATGCCGGCCGGTTCGGTGACGAAGCCAGGGTCCGAGGAGCTGCATCCAGGTGCCACCAACCCTGCTGCACCTCCAGGATCTCCTGCAGCATGAACGCCGACGCTCCCCCTGGGACGTCCTCATCCAGGCAGACGAGGGCGTGTGTCTTTTCGATCGACCGAACGATGGTGTGGTCGATGTCGAAAGGATTCAAGGTCTGGACGTCGATCACCTCGCAGGACGCGCCGAGCTCATCGAGCGTTCGGGCCGCATCGAGTGCGATTCCACACAATGCGCCGTATGTGACCATCGTCACGTCGGTTCCTTCCCGGAGCACCTCGGGCACGCCGAGCGGGACCGTGAACTCGCCAATGTTGTCAGGCACACGTTCCTTGAGCCGGTAGCCGTTCAACACCTCGATCACCACTCCGGGGTTGTCACCACGGAACAGGGTGTTGTAGAACCCGGCGGCCTGGGTCATGTTGCGCGGCACTGCGACGTAGACGCCACGCAAAGCATGAAGGAGCACGGCCATGGGCGAGCCCGAATGCCAGATTCCGACGAGGCGGTGGCCCTTTGTGCGAATGACCACCGGCGCCTTCTGGCCGCCGACGGTCCTCCAGTGAAGCGAAGCGAGGTCGTCGGACGCCGTTTCCAGCGCGTAGAGAAAGTAGTCGAGGTACTGGATGTCGCAGATCGGTCGCAGCCCGCGCATCGCCGACCCGATCGCCTGGCCCAGGATCGTCGCCTCGCGAATGCCGGTGTCCGTCAGCCGCAGGTCGCCGTACTTGGCCTGCAAGCCTTCGAAGACAAGGTTCACGTCGCCGAGACGGCCCACGTCTTCCCCGATCACGAAGAGGCGCGGATCTCGGGCGAAATTGGCGTCGAAGTTGCGCAGGAGCACCTGGCGGCCGTCGACCATCGGTGATTTCTCGGAGATCGCCGCGGGGACGACCGGCACCCTCAGCGGAGACTCGTCCGAGCCGCTGTAGAGATGGGAGTTGTACCGTTCGCTGTTCTCGCGGCCGTACTCCGCGACAAACTTCGCCAGCTCCGTCCGCGCGGGGGACTCGATGCCGCGCAGCCGGTGCAGGGCTCGAGTCGCGCTGGACATCACAAGCGACCGCGTCACCTTGCCCGCCTCGTCCAGGGCGCTCGTGATCTCGGCGACCTCAGCCATATCAACTCGCTTGAGAATCGCGACCGCACGATCACGCTCGGCCCGGACCGGCGACTGAAACGCGTCCCAGGCCAGATCGCGCGCCGCCTCGACAGCTTCCTTGTCCGCGGCCTCCCATCCTTCGAGCTGCGACTCGCTTGCGATGCCCGTCTCGATGATCCAGTCACGCATGCGCGCGACACAGTCGTACTCGCTCTCGAAACGCAGGCGCTCCTTGGTCTTGTATCGCTCGTGGCTGCCGCTCGTCGAGTGGCCCTGCGGCTGCGTCAGCTCGGTGACATGGAACAGCGCCGGCTTGTGCTCTCGCCGGACCTTCTCGATGCCTTTCGCGTACGCCTCCACGAGCGCCGGGTAGTCCCAACCGCGCACCACGTAGATATCGATGCCAGGCCGGTCGTCGGGCATGAACCCGCGAAGCGCGTCCGAGATGGATGCCTTCGTCGTCTCGGCGGTGATGGGCACGGAGATGCCGTATCCGTCGTCCCAGACCGACATGGCCAGAGGCACCTGCAGCACCCCAACCGCATTGATCGCCTCCCAGAACAGTCCCTCGCTGGTCGCGGCGTCACCGATGGTTCCAAAGGCGACCTCGTTGCCGCTGACTGAGAAACCCTCCTGGACAGGCTTCAGCTGCGGGTTGTCGCGGTACAGCTTCGAGGCGTACGCCAGGCCCAGCAGGCGAGGCATCCACCCGGCCACGTTGGAGACGTCGGCGCTCGAGTTCAGCATCTCGACCGTCCGCGAGAAGGCGCCGCTGTCGTCGAGGAACCGCGTCGCGAAGTGATTTCCCATCTGGCGGCCGCCGGAGGCCGGCTCCGCTTCAACGTTCGCGTTGCCGTAGAGCTGGGCGAAGAAGTTGCGGACGTTGGACATCCGCGTCGCCCACATGAACGTCTGGTCCCGGTAGTAGCCGGCCCGCCAGTCGCCGGGACGGAAAGTCTTGGCCATGGCGAGCTGGGCGATTTCCTTGCCATCACCGAAAATCCCGAACGTGGCGTTGCCACGTAGGACCTCAGCCCGACCGATGATGCTCGCCCGCCGGCTGCTGTACGCCAGTCGGTAGTCGGCGACGATCGCTTCGGCGGTCAGGGAAGCCTTCGCGTTGCGCAGCGATTTCGCCAGCCGGAACCTCCCCTACGCCTTTGGAGTAGCCGTCGCGTTACCGGTAGTACGGCCAAAAATACGTTAGCACGCACCGCCCTGGGTTCCGCTCAGGCCGTGCCGGTGCGTTCCTTGTCGTTGTGGCGCTTGTCCTGAAGCAGGCCGGGGCGGCTCGCCTGAAGCGCACTCTTCATATGGACGTACGCGCGGGCGACGTCACCACGCCTTTCCAGGATCTCGGCATAGATGCCGTGAGCCTGGAGGACCCTCTCGTGGGTCCCAAGCTGCTCGAGTCCGTGGATGGCAATCGCAAATTCCCGATCCGTGGCTTCGTGGTCGCCTCCCTTGTCGGCGACGCGACCCAGCCACATGTGGGCCGCGGCGACGTTTGGGCCCTCGTGCAGCCGTTCCGCCAGCTCGAGCGCCTCCTGGGCGAACTGCTGGGCCTGATCGATGTTGCCCTCCTGGAGGCACAGCTCACAGAGGCTGAGCAGCACCTGGCTGCGCCCGACCTGTAGGTCCGTCTCATCACTCAGCTCGAGCGACCGGTCGAGATGCTTTCTTGCCTCGGGGAGCTCGCCGCGAGCCATGAGAACGAGGCCGAGATTGTTCTCGGATCGCGCCAGCGAAACCCTGTCGCGCAGCGCCTCGAGCAGGGCCACCGACCGCGTCGCGTATCTGGAGGCCGTGTCGATCTGACCGAGCTCCTGGTACGCGACGGACAGGCCGCTGTACATCTTGGCCATCCGCCTCAGATCGAAGAAAGCACCCGCGGCCTCGATCGCCTCCTGGTAGCGCTCGATCGCTTTGTCCCACTCGTGGTTGGCGAGATGAGCGCTCGCGACGATGAAAAGCAACCGCGCTTCGGTGGGGGTCGGGATCGGCTCGAGGGCGCGGCAAACCGCCAGCGCGTGCTGCGCCAGCGAAAGGGCGTCTGGACGCTGCGTCATGTAGGCGAGCGAAGCCTCGGCGCCAAGGCATTCCGCCAGCATCACCCCGTCATTGATCGCCTCGAAATGCGCGCGAGCCTCCGCCAGGAGGCCTTCGGCGGGTTCGGGCTGTCCAAGCTGTAGGTGCGCCATGGCCAGGAGATACCGGATGCGGCCAAGGCGGTGCGCCGACGAACCAAGCTCGAGGAGGGATCGACCCAGCGCGATCGCCTGCTGGTACCGGCCGTCGCCGACCATCGACTCGAGGTCTGCCAGAGCCGCCTGGCTTGAATCCGTCGTGCCTCCTGGGTCCGCCAGGAAGAACTCGACCGGCTTGTTCGTCCGATGCGCGATGTGCTCGAGCGTCGGGAGCGACGGCCTGGTGCGCCCGGTTTCAATCAGGTAGATGGCGGGCGCGGTCACGTGGCCCTTGCCGACCTGGGCCAGGCTCAGCCCCGATTCCTGCCGGGCTTGCTTCACTGCGCCCGGCCTCAGCGTGACGCCCGGCAGCCGCCGCCGCGGGGGTTTCTGGCCCGGCGGCTCAGCGTGTGGAACGTTCCGATTCGCCACGGCCCACACTGTAGAGCAAACCAATCGCGGTGGGGAACCTTGTTTACCACGACCCGCTGCCGTGAACCTCGACTTAACATGATTGTTAAGCTAAGGTAGCGGGGCAGGTCGCGGTCAGAGTGCTTCCCACCGCGGCCTGCCTTGCCTCCCCTGGCCTCCCCTGGCCTCCCCACCATGTGGGGAGGTGGGCGCTGCCGTAGGCACCGCCCAGAGGGGGCGAACCCCTTCCCTACACCGCGGCCGCGGGATACGTCCCGAATAACTTGACGTCGGCGCTCGCCTCTTCCAGGTCGCTCAGGGCCGCCTCGGCCTCCGCCGCGTTTCCGTTGACCGCGAAGTCCAGGTAGAAGCGGTACTCGAACGGGCGACCCTTCATGGGCCGGCTGTCGAGACGAGTCAGGTTGATGGCGCGGCGTGCGAAGCAGTCGAGCGCCTGGGCCAAACTGCCGGGACGATGGGCGGCTACGAAAGCGAGCGAGCACTTATGGCCCGGGGCGGATTCCGCCGGCCTTGCCGCCTTGCCTCGCTCCACAACGATGAACCGCGTCCGGTTTTCCGAATCATCCTGAATCGACTCCGCGAGCACGTACAGGCCGTAGCGGGCCGCCGCCGCCTTGCTGGCGATCGCCGCAGTGCCTGGCTGGCGCTGTTCAGCGACGGCGCGCGCAGCACCGGCCGTGTCGTGAAAGGCAACTGACCGGATCTGCCGGGAGTGGAGGTATGCGTCGCACTGGGCCAACGCCTGCGGATGCGAGAGTGCGCGCTCCACCGGACCGGGCCAGCCGAGAAGGCAGTGGCGCACGGGGTGGATGTGTTCGCGTGCCACGCGCAGGTCGGGTAGATCCCACAGCAGGTCGGAGACCTCCTGCACGACACCGGCGCTGCTGTTCTCTACCGGCAAGACTGCAACGTCGACCGCGCCCATGGACAGCGCTTCGAACGTCAGGCGAAAGGTTGGGTATCCGACCGCATCGGCGTCGGCGAACAGCGCCGAGACGGCCTCATCCGAGTACGCGCCAGGTTCCCCCTGGAAGGCGACCCTCACCCGAATATGAGATGCCGGAGCGTGTCCGCGACGTGATTGTGGTCGTGGAGCTGGTCGGTCACCGGCGGATGGCCATTGGTCTCGTGCCCGTTGGTCTCACTTCCGGTGGTCTCGTGACCGCTTGACTCCGACGCCCACGCGGCGATCTTGCGCAGGTCCTCGTCGCTGACCTCTTTCTTCGTATCAGCCACCTGGAGGAATCGCTGCCACGCACCCTCCACCTTTCCATCTGCCAGCGTGATCCCAAGCCGGCCCAGACGGTGGTGGAATGCGTGCCGGCCGGAGCGCGCGGTGAGGACAATCCGTGAATCGCTCAACCCGACGTCCTCTGGCTTCATGATCTCGTAGTTCAAGCGGTCCTTCAGGACGCCGTCCTGGTGGATGCCCGAGGCGTGGGCGAACGCGTTCGCCCCGACCACCGCCTTGTTCGGCTGGACGGGCGTGCCGGTGAGCTCCGCGACCAGGCGCGAGGCTCGTGTGATCTCTTTGGTGTTCACGCCGCACTCCAATCCGAGCTTCGCCTGCCGCACGTTGAGCAACATCACGATCTCTTCCAGTGACGTGTTTCCGGCGCGCTCGCCGATGCCGTTGATCGTGCACTCGACCCGGCGGGCGCCGGCCTCGAGCGCAGCCATCGTGTTCGCGACGGCGAGGCCCAGGTCGTTGTGACAGTGGACCGAGAACAGCACGTTCGCGCTGCCGCGGGCTTCGGTGATCGCGCGACGCACGATCTCGCCGAACTCATTCGGCAGGCAGTAACCCGTGGTGTCCGGGATGTTGATGACGGTTGCGCCGGCGGCGATCATCTTCTCCACCGTCTCGACCAGGTAATCCGGGTCGGCCCGGCCTGCGTCTTCCGGGGAGTACTGGACACGGTCACAGAGCGACCGTGCGTACGCGACCATCTCGGCGCCACGCTTCAAGACCTGCTCGCGGGTCATGCCCAGCTTGCGATCGATGTGCAGGTCGGAGACCGACAGCACGATGTGGATCTGAGGCGTCTCCGCTTCCTTGATCGCTCCCCACACCGCGTCGATGTCTTCTCGAACGGCACGTGCCAGCGCGGTTACGGTCGCGCCTCGGATCTCGCGTGCGATGCGGCGGCAGGCCTCGAAATCGCCGGGTGAGGAGATCGGGAAACCGGCCTCGATCACGTCGACGCCAAGCTTCTCGAGCTGGCGCGCGATGCGGAGCTTGGAGCTGGCGTCGAGGTGGAAGCCGGGCGACTGCTCGCCATCCCGCAGCGTCGTGTCGAAGATGAATACTCTGTCCGGGTTCTTGTCGTTCATTTTTCTACGGGCTCCAACCAGGTCATCATCGAGCGCAGCTCGCGTCCGACCTTCTCGATTTGGTGATCGGCGTCGTTGCTGCGCATTGTCAGAAAACCCTCCCTTCCATTTGAGTTCTCGTCCAGCCACTTTTCCGCAAAGCTGCCGTCCTGGATCTCGTGAAGCACCTTGCGCATGTTCTCCCGCACGTGTGCGTCGATCACGCGCGGACCGGAAACGTAGTCGCCGTACTCCGCGGTGTCGGAGATCGAGTGGCGCATGAACCCGAGACCGCCGCGGTACATGAGGTCGACGATGAGCTTCAGCTCGTGCAGGACCTCGAAGTACGCGATCTCCGGCTGGTAGCCGGCTTCGACCAGGGTTTCAAAGCCGGTCTTGACAAGCGAGCTGACCCCCCCGCAAAGGACTGCCTGCTCGCCAAACAGGTCGGTCTCGGTCTCTTCCTTGAAAGTGGTTTCGACGATGCCGGCACGGCCCGATCCGAGGGCTTTCGCATACGCGAGCGCCCTCTGCTTTGCTCGCCCGGAGGCATCCTGGTGGATCGCGATCAGAGCGGGCACACCCATGCCCTGGACGTAGGTGCTGCGGACAAGGTGGCCGGGGCCCTTCGGCGCGATCATCGCGACGTCGATGTTCTGGTCCGGCTTGATCTGCGCGAAATGGATGGCGAAACCGTGAGCGAACATCAGCATCGTGCCGGGCTGGAGATGCTTCTCGATCGACTCGCGGTAGAGCTTGCCCTGACCTGCGTCAGGCGTCAGCACCATCACGACCGTGGCCTCAGAAACGGCCTCAGGCACAGGCACGGCGCGCAGGCCATCCGCCTCAACCCTGTCGATCGACTTGCTGCCGGGGTACAGGCCGACACGCACGTCTTCGCCGCTGTCACGAAGGTTCAGCGCGTGGGCGCGACCCTGGCTGCCGTAGCCGATCACGGCGACCGGCTCGCCTAGCGACGGCGGGCAGTCGGCGTCGTAGTTGATCTTCATGCGGTTCTCCTCATGACGACTGGCCCCGAACGGGCGACATCGACAACTCCGTGTCGCATCAGCTCGTCGACGAAGTCACCCACGTCCTTGCCCTCCCCGGAGAACTCGACCGTGGTGCCGTCGGAAGCGGTGTTCAACACCTTGGCGCCGCGTTCGACCAGGCCGCCGACCTGGGACGCCTTGACCTTCGCTACGACCAGCTCGCGGCTGTGCACGTCTTCACCGGTCACGTCCTCGACCTCGATGACCTCGACCAGGCGCTCGAGCTGCTTGCGGACCTGGTCGGTTTCGGCGTGGCCCGCGTCGACAGTGAGCGTCATGCGCGAGCGGCCTGGCTGCCGGCTCGGGCCAACCGAGATCGAGCGGACATGGAAGCCGCGCCGGCGAATCAGGCCTGAGATCTTGCTCAACGTGTTCGAGCCGTCCTCGACGAGGACTGACAGCACACGGACTCTCTCTTCGTGTCGCGGCGGTGTGACCGCGGAAGTCTTCGAGTGTGGGGTTTCGATCATTTGTCCGGCGCCTCCCAGAAGTCGTTCAAGCTCTTGCCAAGTGGGACGATCGGATACACGTTGGCCTCGGGGTCGATGCGGAAGTCGATGAGGAACGGGCCTTTCGTCTTTTCCGCGGCGTCCATGGCGGGGCCGACCTGCTCGAGCGAGTCGACGCGAATCCCGGGCAACCCGTACGCGTCGGCCAGCTTGACGAAGTTCGGGATGTGCGTCATGTCGACCTGCGAACGCACGCCGCCGTAGAAGTCGTCCTGGAACTGGCGGACCATCCCAAGCGAGAAGTTGTTGAGGATCACGATCTTGATGTCGAGGTTGTGCTCAACCGCGACCGACAGCTCTTGAGCGGTCATGACGAACCCACCCTCGCCCGCCACGCACCACACGGCTTTGTCCGGGCGCCCGAACTTGGCGCCGATGGCCGCGGGGAGCGCGAAGCCCATCGTGCCTGCGCCGCCAGAGTTGATGAACGTCCCAGGCCGGTCGTAGTTCCACCACAGGGCGGTCCAGATCTGGTTCTGGCCCACGTCCGCGACAACGATCGCTTCGCTGCGACATCGCTTGTACATGTCGATGAGCACGTCCTGCGGCTGGAGATGGCCGTTCGAGTGTGTGTACTTGAGCGGGTGCTCCTCACGCCATGCATCGATCTGCGCCAGCCACTGACCGCGCCCCGCGTCCACCTCGCTGACGTGCGGGGTCATGGCTTCCAATGCGTTGCGAGCGTCGGCGACGAGCTCGATGTGGGGACGGACGTTCTTTCCCATCTCCGAACCGTCGATGTCGACGTGGATGAAGGTTTTGACGTTGGGGGCGAAGTCGGCGAGTCGCGCTGTGACGCGGTCGTCGACGCGCATGCCGACCATCATCAGGACGTCGGCGTTCTGGACCGCCTTGAGGTTCCAGCCGGTTCCCATGAAGCCGGTCATGTGAAGCGAGAGGGGGTGATTGACCGGGAACGCGCCGATGCCGAGCAACGTGGTGCCGACGGGTGCGGCTGCCTTCTCGGCAAACTTGAACAGCTCATGCTCGGCGTGGCTCAGCAGCACGCCGTGGCCCGCCAGGATCACGGGACGCTCGGCGCCCGCCAGCGCACGCGCCGCCTCGCGGGCGTGCTCGAGGTTGACGTGGCCGTTCGGCTGGTAGCCGGGAATCTCGAGGCGGTCCGGAGTCACGCGCTCGGCGTCAGCCTGCTGCACGTCCTTGCAGATGTCGATCAGGACTGGGCCAGGTCGGCCGGTCGTCGCGATGTGGAAGGCCTCGTGGATGACACGAGGAAGCTGGTCGATCTTCGTGACCAGGTAGCTGTGCTTGGTCACAGAGCTGGTCGCGCCGATGACGTCGGACTCCTGGAAGGCGTCGCGCCCGACCTGGGTGCTGTTCACCTGGCCGGTGATGGCGATCATCGGGACGGAGTCCATGTAGGCCGTGCAGAGCCCGGTCACGAGGTTTAGCGCGCCGGGTCCCGAGGTGGCGAACACGACTCCCGGCTTGCCGCAGGCGCGCGCGTAGCCGTCCGCCATATGGGCGGCGCCCTGCTCGTGGCGAACCAGGATGTGCTTGAGCCTGGGATGCTCGGGAAGGTGCTGGTAGATCGGCAGGTTGGCGCCGCCGGGGTAGCCGAAGATGTATTCGACTCCCTCGCGCTCCAGCGCCTCCAGGATCATGTCCGCTCCGGTCAACTTGGTTTCGTCACTCCTTAAAAATGAAGAAGCCCCCACCTCTCGGTCGGGGGCTTTTGCGATCTACTTTGGTGGTCTGGTTAGCTCGCGCGTGCCCCCGTTCGTCCGAAGCCAATAAGGCCCAGGAGTCCAAGGAGGAGTACGAGGGTGCGGGGCGAGCTGGCCATGTGGACTTTGCATACTAACGAGCGAACCCGCCTTTGGGTTGTGTCCGAGCCACAAATTCTTGCCTCAGGCCTTTGCGTAGAGTTGGCGTTCGCGATGCCCAAGACCCTCGCCCAGAAGCTGTGGGACGCCCACGTAGTGCGCGTCGCGCCGGGCGAGCCCGACCTTCTGTATGTGGATCTGCACCTGGTCCACGAGGTCACCTCGCCGCAGGCGTTCGAGGGTTTGCGCCTGGCCGGCCGCCGTGTCCGCCGCCCGGATCTGTCGCTGGCGACGATGGACCACAACGTCCCCACCCAGGGCGGGCTGAGGGCGGCCGACGACAGCTCGCGCCGACAGATGGAGCTCTTGGCCGAGAACTGCCGGAGAGAGGGCATCCCGCTGTACCAGATCGGAAGCCGCCGGCAGGGCATCGTGCACGTGATCGGCCCGGAGCTCGGTCTGACCCAGCCGGGAATGCTGATCGTGTGCGGCGACTCGCACACCTCGACGCACGGGGCTTTTGGGGCGCTGGCCTTCGGGATTGGGACGTCGGAGGTCGAGCTGGTGCTGGCAACACAGTGTCTGCCCCAGAAGCGCCTGGGTGACCTGGCGGTGACCGTCACGGGCGAGCTGCCCCTGGGCGTGACGGCCAAGGACATCGTGCTGAGCCTGATCGGCCAGACCGGCACCTCCCTGGGCCAGGCGCACCTCGTCGAGTACCGGGGCTCCACCATCAGCGGCCTGTCGATGGAGGGCCGCATGACGATCTGCAACATGTCGATCGAGTGGGGCGCCAAGGCGGGAATGGTCGCGCCGGACGACACGACCTTCGCTTATTTGGAGGGCCGCCCGAGCGCGCCGAAGGGCGCCGCGTGGGAGGCAGCGCTGGATGACTGGCGATCGCTTTCGTCTGATGTCGACGCTTCGTTCGACGGGGACATAGTGGTCGACGCGTCGCGGCTCGAGCCGCACGTCACGTGGGGAACCAACCCGGGCCAGGTGGCGCCGGTGACCGGACGCGTGCCCCAGCCCCGCTCGGACACGGACGAGAGGGCGCTTCGCTATATGGACCTGCTGCCGGGTACGGCCTTTGCCGACATAGCCGTGGACAGGGTGTTCATCGGCTCCTGCACCAACGCGCGGATCGAAGACCTGCGGGCGGCCGCGAGCGTGGTGCGCGGAAAGCACGTTCATCCGAAGGTGCGCGCGATGGTCGTGCCCGGATCGACGTCGGTCAAGCGTGCGGCTGAGGACGAAGGGCTGGATCTTGTATTCAAGGCGGCGGGATTTGAATGGAGAAACGCCGGCTGCTCGATGTGCCTGGGGATGAACCCGGACATCCTTGCGCCCGGCGAGCGGTGCGCCTCGACGTCAAACCGGAACTTCGAGGGCCGGCAGGGATCGGGCGGCCGCACGCATTTGATGAGCCCGCCGATGGCGGCTGCTGCGGCGGTGACGGGACACCTGGTGGACGTGCGGGAGCTCCTTTAGAAAGATGTTTCCTTTTAAGGTCGCGAAGGTCGCGAAGGTCGCGAGGGTGGGCTAGTGGATCCGGTTTCTCAGGTCTCCGGCCGGATGGCGCCGCTGGATCGCGCGGACGTCGATACCGACCAGATCATCCCGAAGCAGTTCTTGAAGCGAATCGAGCGGACCGGCTATGGGCCGTTTCTTTTCTTCGACTGGCGGGCGGGCGGCGATTTTGTGCTGGACAAGCCTGAGCACGCGGGGGCTTCTGTTTTGGTGACGGGCGCGAACTTCGGATGCGGATCATCCCGGGAGCACGCGCCGTGGGCGCTGCGCGACTTTGGGTTCAGGGCGATCATCTCGCCAAGCTTCGCGGACATCTTCCTGGGCAACAGCTTCAAGACGGGGCTGCTGGCGGTAGCGCTGCCGGAGCGGCAGGTTCGGCACCTGATGGACCTGGCGTTGGAGGATCCGGCAGCTCGGGTGACGGTGGACCTGGAAAAACAGGAGGTTCGTGGCGAGGGCTTCGCGTACCGGTTCGAGATTGACGGTTTCGCCCGGGAATGCCTGCTGGGTGGGTTGGATGAGATTGCACTGGTTGAGCGACATGCGTCGGAGATCAGCGCGTACGAAACGCGGCGGGCCGGGTGGTTACCGGCGGTGAAGTAGGGCGGGCGGGGCGCGGGCGGCGGCCGGCGGGCGGCGGGCCTTTTTTCGACGCCGGTGCCGGCACCCGCGGGTTCCAATCTCGCAGCAATCACGCCGGAGCCGGCACCCGCGTATCTGCGCAGCCTGATCACGGCACAGACCCCTGGCGGGGCCCTCCCTTGATTTGGCTTCCTCCCCCAAGCCGACACACCGAACCGCGTTTAGCTTCGTTTTGATTTCGGGCTGCGTCAACCCTGCCTGTAAAGAATGCGAGCCCCTACGGCTTGAGCATTGCTCCTTCCGAGGCTGAGCCGACCAGAAGCGCGTAACGGGCCAACACGCCTTTGCGGTAGTGCGCCTCCGGGGGGGACCAGCTCTTCAGGCGGGCTTCGATGTCCACGCCTTCGACGTTCAGCCTTCGGCTGTCGACGTCCATGTCGATGATGTCGCCATCTTGAATCGCGGCGAGCGGCCCGCCCACCGCCGCTTCTGGCGCGACGTGGCCGACCATCAGTCCCTGCGTCGCGCCGGAGAAGCGCCCGTCCGTCACCATCGCGACCGAATCGCCAAGTCCCTCGCCGACGATCGCTGCCGTGACCTGCAGCATCTCGCGCATTCCCGGTCCGCCGCGTGGCCCTTCGTACCTGATGACGACGGTGTCGCCCGGCTTGATCCGGCCCGCGTAAACGGCAGCGAAGGCGTCCTCCTCTCGGTTGAAGACGCGCGCGGGACCGCGATGCGACGTCGTCGTGTGCTGCGTGATCTTCACCACCGCTCCGTCCGGAGCGAGGTTTCCGCGCAACACCACCAGGCCACCCTCCGGGCGCAACGGTTTGGAAAGTGGCGCGACGACTTCCTGCCCAACGGTCTCGGTCACCGACGCGGACTCCTCGCCCAGCGAGCGCCCGGTGACGGTCAGCGCGTCCCCATCGACGTAGCCGCCTTCGATCAGGCGTTTTGTCAGAAGCGCAATTCCGCCGGCTCTGTGCAGCTCCACAGCTGCGAACCGTCCGCCTGGCTTGAGGTCACAGAGCAACGGCGTCCGCCGGCTGATGCGGTCGATATCGTCGATGGCCAGGTCGACGCCGACCTCGCGCGCCAGCGCGAGCAGATGCAGCACCGCGTTGGTCGATCCACCGCTCGCGGCGACCGCGGCGATCGCGTTGTCGAAAGCCCGGCGGGTGAGGATGCGTGATGGGCGAAGGTCCTCCTCCAGCGCGTTCATCACCACCTTCCCCATCGCCTCCGCGGCGCGGTGCTTGTCCGGGTCGGTCTGGGGGATCGAGTTGAAGCCGACGGGCGAAAGGCCGATGACCTCCATCACCATCGACATCGTGTTCGCGGTGTACTGGCCGCCACAGGCTCCCGCCCCGGGACACGCCACAGCCTCGAGCTCCGCCAGGTCGGCGTCACTGATCTTGCCGGCAGCGGCGGCGCCGATGGCCTCGTAAACATCCCCGACAGCCACCTGCCGGCCGCGAAACACGCCCGCCATGATCGAGCCGCCATAGAGCACCAGACCCGGGCGGTCAAGACGCGCCAGCGCGATGGCTGAGGCTGGAATGGTTTTGTCGCACGCGCACAGGGCGACCATCGCATCGAACATGTGGCCTCGCCCGACGAGCTCGATGGAATCGGCGATGACCTCACGGCTCACGAGCGAGGTCTTCATGCCTTCGGTGCCCATCGTGATCCCGTCGGAGATGGCGATGGTGTTGAACTCCATCGGGTTGGCGCCCGCGGACCGGATGCCCGCCTTCAAAGGCGCTGCCATGTCGCGAAGGCCGAAGTTGCAGGGCATCGTTTCGGTCCAGACGTTCGACACTCCGATGAACGGCTTGTCGATGTCGGCGTTGGTCAGCCCGATCGCGTGCAGAAAAGAGCGCGCCGCGGCGCGATCGCGTCCCTGGTACAGGGTGCGGCTGATGAGCTCGCGAGGCACGCCGGAATTTTAGTTGAGGGCGGACTCCAGGTCGGCGATCAGGTCGGCCACGTCCTCGACGCCGATCGACAGCCGGATCAGCCCGTCCCCCACGCCGATGCGCTTTCGCTCCGGTCCCGGAATCGATGCGTGCGTCATGAGAGCGGGATGTTCGGCCAGCGATTCCACGGCCCCAAGCGACTCCGCCAGCGCGAAGAGCTTGAGACGCTCCAGGGTGCGCAGGGCTTTAGCTTCGTCGGCGACCTCGAAGCTCAACATTCCGCCGAACATCCGCATCTGGCGCGACGCAACCGCCTGGCCGGGGTGTGATGGCAGCCCCGGGTAGTTGACTCGCTTGACGGCCTTGTTGCTTTCCAGCGCTCGGGCCACTTCCATCGCGTTCTCGCTCTGGCGATCCACGCGAAGCGCCAGCGTCTTTATGCCCCGCAGCAACAGCCAGCAGTCGAACGGCGATGGCACCGCGCCGACGGCGTTCTGGTGAAATCGCAGCTGCTTCTCCAGCTCGTCGTTGTTGGTCATGATCGCGCCGCCCACCACGTCGCTGTGGCCGCCGATGTATTTCGTCGAGCTGTGCACGACGAAGTCCGCGCCGAGATGGAGCGGCTGCTGCAGGTACGGCGTCGCGAACGTGTTGTCCACGGAGACCATCGCGCCGTGGCTGTGCGCCACCTCGCTCACCGCGTCGATGTCGACGATGCGCATCAGCGGGTTGGTCGGCGACTCCAGCCATACCAGCTTGGTCGCGGGCGTGATCGCGCGATCGACGGCGTCCATGTCGCCCGCGTCCACCGCAGTGAACGTCATGCCGTAACGCTTCATCACCCTGTCGAATAATCGGAACGTTCCGCCGTACACGTCCTCCATGTAGACGACGTGATCCCCGGGGCTGAGCAGAAGCATCAGCGTTGTCTCTGCGCCGAGACCTGACGAGAAGGCGAGACCATGCTTGGCGTCTTCGAGGGCCGCCAGGTTTTCCTCCAGCGCAGCCCGGGTCGGGTTGCCTGATCGTGAGTACTCGAAACCTTTGTGCCGGCCGACGCCCTGCTGCGCGAACGTCGTCGCGAGGTGGATCGGCTGGACGACCGCGCCTGTCGCCGGATCAGGGCCCTGACCGATGTGCAGAGCCCGGGTTGCAAAACCCCAGCCCTGTGTCTCGTCCTTCGACAAGCTCAGCCTTGGCCGCGGTGTGCGACGAACTCGAGCAGGTCGGCGCGTGTGATGACCGCGACTGGCTTGCCTGCCTCGACCACCAGCACCGCCTGCTCGCCGCGCAGCAGCGGCTCGAAAGCGTCGTCGAGGGAGGAGTCCACGCCGACCTGGCTGAGCGGTGCATCCATCGCCGCCGACACCGTGGTGGTGACCACGGCCGGGTCGCGGTACACGCGATCCAGCAGCGTGCGCTCCTGCAGGGTGCCGACCACTCCGTGCCCATTCGAGTCGTCGACCACCGGCAGCTGCGAGATGCCGTACTGCTGCATCAGGTCGATGGCCTCGCCGACGGTCTTGCGCGCCTCCACGGTGACGAGCTTCGGAACGCCCTGTGTGTGCGCCAGGAGGACCTCGCGAATCCGCACCGCTCCCAGCCGCGCGAGGTAACCGTTCTGACGCATCCACTCGTCGTTGAAAAACTTGCTGAGATAGTTGCGGCCGGTGTCGGGAAACAGCACGACGATGACCTCTTCCGGTCCTCGCTCGCGCGCGACAACGAGCGCCGCATGCAGAGCGAGGCCAGACGAGCCGCCGACGAGGATGCCCTCCTCGCGTGCAAGGCGCCGGGCGGCGACGAACGATTCCTTGTCGGTGACCTGGACGATCTGGTCGACGATCTTGATATCCATCGTTCCGGGCATGAAATCCTCGCCGACCCCTTCGACCTTGTAGGGCGCGATGGGACCGGAGTACAGCGAGCCTTCAGGGTCAGCGCCGACCACGTGCACCGACGGATTGCGCTCCTTGAGGAACTTCGCCACACCGGTGATCGTCCCGCCGGTTCCCATGCCGGCGACGAAAACGTTGACCTTGCCTTCTGTCTGTTCCCAGACCTCGGGCCCGGTCGTTTGGTAATGCGCCTCCGGGTTGCGCGGATTGAAGTACTGATTGGGTTGAAACGCGCCCGGCACCTCGCGGGCGAGACGGTCGGCAACCGAGTAGTACGACTGTGGCGACGATCGCTCTACGTTGGTCGGGCACACGACGACATCCGCGCCGTATGCCTTCAGCAGGCTGATCTTCTCGGCCGACATCTTGTCCGGCATGACGAAGATCATCTTGTAGCCCTTGATCGCGGCCACCATGGCGAGGCCGTGGCCGGTGTTTCCTGAGGTCGGCTCGATGATCGTGCCGCCGGGGCGCAGCTGGCCGGTGCGCTCGGCTTCCTCGATCATGGTCAGCCCGATCCTGTCCTTGACGCTGCCGCCGGGATTCAGCTGCTCGAGCTTGGCGAGGATCGTGGGCTTGAGGCCTTTGGTGACCTTGTGCAGGCGCACCAACGGCGTGTTCCCGACGATGTCGAGAATGCTCTCGTAGTACTTCACCGCACCCCCCTGGATTCTAGCCTCGGTGGGATGGAGGTCGACGGCTACGGCCATTCGGGCCCCCGTGGCCGCATCGCGGGCGATGGATGGGCCGTTCGGGCCCCGATGGTCAACTTAACAACCAACGTTGTCCTGGTTGGCCGGGGCGGCGATCCTGGTTCGATGCCAGCAAGACACTCTGTGCCGGCCGCATTGAGAGCTGGGCCCTTCACGCTGGCGGAGGCCAGTTTCCTGGGTGTCACGCGTCGCCAGCTGCGTGGAGCCGCCTATTGCCGATTGGGGCTCGGGCCTCTATCGCTGGGTGGGTCTCAAGGAAAGCCCGCAACTGTTGTTGAGTGCTGTCGCCAGGCGATTGCCGGCAGGGGCTGCGTTCTCCGGCTGGACCGCCGCCTGGCTGCATGGTTTGGACGTAATGTCCTGCGACCCGATCGAGGTGACGATCCCAGAATCGATCGGAACTCGCCGTCGTGCCGGTGCTTCAGTCAGCCGCACCGCACTCAGCAGCGAAGAGATCGTGCTCCGGCGAGGTCTACCGACTACATCCGCGTTTCGCACGGTCGTCGACCTCGGAGCCAGGACTCCGGTGACCGAGGGAGTCGTGGCGATCGACATGTTCCTTCATGCGGGACGCGTTTCAATGGCCGACCTCACTGCTTATGTTGCTGGGCATTCGGGTGTCAAGGGGATCGCTCGTTTGCGACGCGCTGTGGAGCTGGCAGAGGCCAAGGCCGAGTCTGCGATGGAGACACGGCTTCGAATGCTCCTCGTGCTCGGCGGACTTCCCCGGCCAGAGGTTCAAGCTTCCATCCACGATGATCGAGGGAATTTCTTGGGCCGGCCGGACCTGCTTTATCGCGTTCAGGGCCTGGCCATTGAATTCGACGGCGGCCATCACCGGGATCGGATGGTGGAGGACAACCGCCGCCAGAATGGCCTTGTCGGCGCTGGATTCCGCTTGCTCCGGTTCACCGCAGCGGACGTGTACAGGAGTCCGGAATCAGTTGCGATGCAGGTACGTCACAGCCTTGCGATCGCGTGAGACCGGTCGGCGCGGTGGTCACTCGCGAACCAGCGGAAGAAGACTGCGGCCGCGGCCACCGCCATGGTCGCCTTGCCCAGGATCATCAGGACGGCGCCCGCGACGGTCTGGTCGATCAGCGGCGTGAGCGACGGTATCAGCCGCGGCGCGTGCGTGTAGTAGTCATAGAACGGAACGCGCGAGAAGATCAGCACGAGGGCGACGCCATCCTGCGGCAATGTCGCGACCAGCATGTAGAGAAGCTTGGCCCCGGGCGACATCTGCCAGCGGGCGTGGGCTGATGTGGCATTCAGGATCGGCCAGTACAGGACCACTCCGCTCGCGATGAACATCAGGTGCTCGACGATGTGCAGAGACTCCGACTTGAGGGTCGCGTCGTAGAGCGGCGGGAGGTGCCACACGATCATCACCAGCCCGGCGATGAGCTGAGCCGGAACGGGCTCGGTGATGGCATGAACACCAGGCACGCGAACCAGCCGGCCGACCATTTGAGGAGATAGGCCGAGCAGCAAGAGAGGCGGTCCGACGAATCCGAGCAGGACGTGCTGGAGCATGTGGACGCTGTCCAGGTAGTGGTCGCTGATCGTGTCGATCGGCGTCTCCAGCGCGAACCACAAGGTGAGGAGACCCAGGCCGAAGTACATCGAATGCTTCCGCTGCGCGTCCGAGACACTACCCGCGAGCCAGGCGTGACCCAGGAAGAGCGCCACGAGGCCGATGTAGACCGTGAGGTCAAAAGGCCACGTCACGACCTCACCCTATCCCCCTCAGGGGGCGAAAGCGCGGTCAGAAAAATCAGGAGCACCAGGGCGTGGGCGGCGGTGCACCAGATGCACACGGCGCCGAGCTGCACGATCTCCACGTAGACCAGAAATAGAGCCGTCAGGAGTCCGACGGCCGCCCAGGCAAGCAGCGGCCGGCGCCACCGCAGCAGGGCCAGGCCGGCGCTGATCGCGAACCACACGATCCCGGCGACAGAGGTTGGCATGGCCGAGCCACCGATGACCGCGTACCGGCTGGATAGGACCTGCTCGCAGTTGACGACCGCGTTCGCCGGACAGGCGAGCGGAATCGTCGAGTAGTGCACGACGGTCAGATAGACCGAGATGGCGATGCCGGCCACGCTGGCGAGCACCGCCAGCATCCGCCACCTCACCTAGCCCAGCGACTTTTCGATCGCCTGGACCGTGGCCGACGAGCACACAGACGCCGGCTGATCCGATGTCAGCCGGCAGACCGCTGCTGTGATCAAGTTGGCCGATCCGAGGATTGCCTTCGCCTGGTTCGAGTCGGGCTGCAGCAGCGTGTCGGCGACGGCCTGCCAGCTCATACCGCTCAGCACGTCAGGCAGGTACATCGCGCCGGAGAACGCATAGCGATTGCCGAAGTCGACGAAGGGAATCGAGCCCGATGTGTCGTACTGGTTCACGAGCGCCTGCTGCGCGGCGGTCGGCGACTCGAGAGGATTGCGGTCACGATCCGTGGTCTCCACCGATACGAAGTCGACGTACTGGCTCGTGTAGGTCGCGCCATGGAACGTGAA
>WNGJ01000434.1_pt1 | contig 37504 bp, 46 predicted proteins | sample 5400611 | NCBI WGS metagenome assembly WNGJ01 (sample SAMN13153375, study PRJNA577476) | soil metagenome | isolation source: 40 cm soil or saprolite under Garry oak tree replicate 1 | place: USA:California | collected 2016-06-15
CGAACCGAACGGCGACGAGGTTCAGGCCGATTGGGAGGACCTCGGGTCGCCTGAAAGCTACGTCGGCTACGCCCAGGCCACCGGATTCGATGCGGGGGGCCCTGCAGAGTGGGACAAACCGCACACCTATCCGGCGCCGGCGCACCTTCGGCTCAATCGTTGGGGACTCACGGGAAACTGGACCGTCCGTTCCGACGCGAGCGCGCTCAACAGTCCCAACGGACGGGTCGCGTACCAGTTCCACGCGCGCGATGTGAACCTCGTGATGGGGCCGGCGAGAAAGGGCGCGACCGTGAGGTTTCGCGTGCTCCTCGACGGTGAGAGCGCCGCGGCGGCATACGGAGCTGATGTCGACGCCGACGGGAATGGCACAGTTGCGCAGCAGCGGATGTATCAGCTGATCCGTCAGCCGGGACCGATCGACGATCGAAGGTTCGAAATCGAGTTCCTTGATTCCGGCGTCGAAGCTTTCGTCTTTACGTTCGGATGATCTAACCATTTAATACAAGAACCAAGTTGTCATCGCTGCGATCCCTTACGACCGCAACGTAGGCCCAAGGGCCGCCGGCCTCGGTCTGGCCAGTTGCCCTGTTGGCGCTACTATGGGACGCCCCGGTTTGACTCGGAAAGGAGGTTCGTGATGCCGCTCTACATGGACATTCATCACAAGATCGACGGCCTGACGGCGGAAGCGATCAAAGGAGCTCACGAGCAAGACGTGAAGGTCCAGGAAAAGCACGGCGTGACTTACCACAAGTACTGGTTTGATGCGGGCTCCGGCAGGGCATTCTGTTTGGTCGAGGCGCCCAACAAGGAAGCCGCGAATGCAGTGCATCGCGAGGCCCATGGGTTGGTAGCCGATGAGCTCATCGAGGTTCAGGAAGGGGCCTAAGAAGGCCGCACGCAAACTTGCGGTTGCCCTGCCCGCTGACGACCCTTTTTGAGAGTCGCGCATCGCCCACGTGGACCGGCATTTGGCTTAGATATGGCTCCATCCTGAAAGGGGAGAGGGAAGAGCCACCGGCGGAAGGGGGTGCTTCCGCGCGGTGACTATTGGGCGTGGATGTCTAGCGGATCTGCATTCCCGTAGGTGAGACGACGTACCAGGGTCCGCCGAACGCATCGATGTTCTGGCCAGTGATGTCGCCTGGCTTCTTGTCCGCGATGAAGTAGTACAGGGGGTGACCGGCGTACGTGACCTCTTCGGTGCCGTCGCCCCGTCTCGTCGTGCCGAGCAGCGAAGCGTTTACGCCGCTCAGCGCCTGTGGCGCGCCATTGGTGAGGAACGGGGGCCAGTTCTGCACGCAGCTGGCGCTGTTGCAGGTCGAGGCGGTGCCAGAATCGGCGACGAAAAGATAGAGCGTCCTGCCGCTCGAGTCGACCAGGATCGATCCGAGGCGGCTGCTGCCGACCGCGATCGCCGCGCCCGTTGCGGGCGGGCTGGCCGTGGCGCTCGGCGACACCGCGACCGGCGCGGTTGACGGCTGGCTGCTTGGCGTCGTTGCGGGGGCAGCGCCGTAAGAGCCGGTGGCTGGGCCGCAGGCCGCGGCGATGAAAGCGGCGGCCGCAAAGCCGCCCAGTAGAACGAGTTTCGAGTGCATCGGTGGTCTCTCCTTGAGATTGCTAGCTGACGAGATACTCTATGACGAGAATCTCGCTCACGAGAGAGGTATTCCTTATACTTCGCTCGTGGCTCAGATGGATTGGACCGATACTTTGCTGAGTAGGCTCGCCGCGAATCACTCGCGTGAAGACGTCGAGCCCTACCAGGTCACGGCCCGCATCGCACGGGTCGGGGTGCACATCGCTCGCCGGCAAGAAGCCGCTTTTGGCCGGTTCCACCTCAACCGGGGTGAGGTCGGCGTCCTTGGCGCGCTACTACTCGCAGGCTCGGCTCAGCTGTCGCCGACCCAGCTGTTCAAGGGATTGATGCTGTCGTCCGCGGGGATCACGAGCCGGCTCGACCGCCTGGAACGTGCAGGCTACGTCAAACGCACCCGTCACCCCAAGGATCGCCGCGGCGTGCTGGTCAGCCTGACTGCTGCGGGGCGGAGAGTGTTCGAGCAGGCATTCGCCGCGAACTTGGAAGGCGAGAAAGACCTGCTAACAGGGCTCACCAAGGCCGAGCAGCGATCGCTGGTCTTATTGCTGCGAAAGCTGCTCGGCGCGCTGGAACCACTCGAGCCGAAGGCGTAGGAGTCTAAGGAGGCCGACAGAGTTCGGCCGGGGCAATCGTGGTAATCGGATCTGAATCTCAGCGGTGTGACAGCCGTGTCAAAGACACGACGTGCTCGGGGATTGACAAATTCTTCTGACGGCTGCGCTCGCGCTAGATCGCAGCCGGCTCGTGGATCTGTAGAGCTCCTCCGCGTCCGATGAACGGATGGTCGGCCAGCAGCTTCGCCGCGGCGTCCAGGTCGTCGGCCTCGATCACGGACCAGCCGTTGAACGGCCCGTCGGCGAGACCGTCCTTTGTTCCCCTGCTTGAAACCGTCCGTGCAGCGCGGATCGGCGAACCTGGGTCCACCAGCGCCGGGCCCATCTTGCCGGCCCAATGCATGAAGGCGTCGCGCGCCTTGGCCATGGACTCCGCATCGTGGGGCATGTTGCTGCCGTGATAAGTGACCAGAAATCTAGGCATCGAAGTCCTCCTCGGGACCGGAGAGTGAGGCCAGGTTACGGCCCGAAAGTATTTCTGGCCATGCTTCGGGCGACGAAAGATCTGTCCTAGCGTCCAGGTCTTGTAGCCCGGTGAGTACAAACGGCGCTGGACGCTACGACAGTTAAGGAGTAGAACTACAAAGTGGATCCGCTGAGCGTGGCGCTGCGAAGCATCCAGATGTCCGGATCACTGATCGCCCGCGCCGAGCTGACCGCGCCGTGGGGCCTGGGCCTCGAACCCTTCGGCGCCGCCGTCTTCCATGTCGTTCTCTCGGGATCTGGATGGCTTCGGAGTGAGGAGGGCCGTACGATCCGCCTCTCGGCCGGCGACGTCGCTGTGCTGATGCGCGGCCAGCGGCACGAGCTTATGAGCGAACCGGGAGTGCCGATCACCTCGTTCGCGGACCTGATGCAGCACTGCGTTCCGGGGCGTTTCCCGTCGATCGGCATCGCTGGCGGCGGCGATCACGCCACAATGCTGTGCGGCTTCTTCAAGGTCGATCGCCAAGCCGGCCATCCTCTGCTGCGAGCGCTGCCGGACCTGATCCACATCAACGCGGGCTCGGGCCCAAGAATGATCGAGGGCCTTGTCGCGATGGCGGATGCGGAGTCGGCGATGCCGCTCCCCGGCTCCGGCGCGCTAACCGATCTTCTCTGCGGACTGCTGCTCGTGCAGGTCCTGCGCGCGCAGCTGGCGGTCGATTCGCGGGCGGCCGCGCCCTGGATCCACGGCCTTGAGGACTCGCGCGTGGGGGCCGCCCTCGAGCTCATTCACGAGACGCCACAGAAGGACTGGACGGTGGCGGGGCTTGCATCCGCGGTTGCGATGTCACGGTCTAACTTTGCTCGGCGCTTCGCCGTGTGTGTCGGCGAATCGCCGATGCGCTACCTGGCACGATGCCGCATCCTTCGTGCGGCGCAGCTGCTGGATGCGGAGCGCCTGTCGGTCAGCGCTGCGATGCAGAGGGTCGGCTACGAGTCGGAGTCGAGCTTCACGAAAGCATTCCAGCGACATCTCGGATGCACGCCGGCCGCCTACCGAGGCTCTCAGCGGCGAAGTCGTCCTGGAGAGAGGCTTACGGCCGAAGCTGCTGCCGTCTAACTTTGTTGGTCAAGACCCTCGACTTCAGCAATTGCTCGGGCTCAGCTGGTCGGGCGCATGACCGCGTGGCTCTCTGCAAACGCCCAGACCGCCTCGAGGAGTTGTAACGGCGTCTCGATCTGCGGCAGGTGTCCGGTGTCGAGCAGGAGCTGGAACCGCGCGCCGGGTATCGCGTCCGCGAACGCACGGCCGTAGTCGGCGTCGGCGATGCGGTCGCTGTCCCCCCAAACCACAAGAGTGGGTCTCGTAACAGCCGCCAGGCGTTCGGCAAGGCCGGCATCGCTCATCGACGTCCCGGCATAGGCGGCAAGGGTTGCGCGATTGCCGGCCATCCCCTTCAGGGCTTCAGGCGAAAGCTTCGAAGGATCGATACCGAACCGGTCCGGGTCGTGGTAGCTGATCTCGGCAACCTGCCTCGGGCTCAGCGAGAAGAAATCGGCAATCCGATGTCCCGGGACCTCGATCCCGACCGCGTCGACGAGGACGAAACTGCTGATCCGGCTCGTGTCGAGCAGCGCCATCTCAGCCGCGATCCAGCCACCGATCGAGTTGCCGATGACAGTCACGTCGCGCAGGCCGAGGTCGGCTAACAGGGCGATATATAACGCCGCGAGCCCAGGAACGCTGGCCAGCGAGGCGGGTCGCGGTGTGCCACCAAACCCCGGATGAGTTGGAGTGATGACGCGAGCGGGCCGTTGTGCGGCGAGCAGGTCGGCAAAGCCGTTTACCGTCAGCGGCCCGCCGCCGCCATGGAGCAGAAGTAAGGGATGACCTTCGCCTTTTTCGGTAACGCTGAGCTCGACTGTGCCGTATCCGGCGACTGCAATCCTGTGAGTGCTAATCATGCCAATCCCTCCATACCTGTCATATCAGTCAAATTATATCAATTAACTTAGATATGCAAGCTTAGATTGTTGCGATAATCTTGGCGGGATGCCCGTCGCGCTCGAGGACCTCGGCCGAGCCGTCAAGCAGCTCCAGTACCGTCACCACCGGGGCATGGACAGCAAGCTGCGAGAAGTAGGCACGTCGCTGGCTCAGTGGGACGCTCTCCGCGCGATTGCCAGCCGCCCGAACTCGTCTGCGCACGCCCTCGCCGAGATGACGTTCCAGACCGACCAGTCCTTCGGCGCATTGGCCAACCGTCTTCTCAAGCGAGGCATGATCGAACGCGTAGCTGGACCAGGGCGGGCAATCCGCCACAGGCTCACTCCGCGTGGCGAGGCGACGCTTCGCACGGGGCACGAGGTCGTCGGCACGGTCCTCGAATTGTCCTTTGCACCGCTGACGAGCGGGCAGCGCGAGCACTTTTACCGGCTGATCGGCCGCGCCCTCATCGAGGGCAATCCTCCGAAGCGCGTGGGGCTCTGATCGCGAGGATCTAACCAAGCTCGCTTTAGCCAAAGGTGCAGTCGAGGGTGACCTTGGCCAGGGCGCTCTCCAGGACGGCGAGCTCCTGGTCATCCAGCTTTGTGATGAATAGATCGGAAACTCCGCGCACGGTGTCCGGGTCGGAAAGTACTTGCATATGCAATTATCGAGCCACCAAGGTAGTTGTAGTTGCAAGTATATCGGCCAGCGGAATGGAGATTGCGATGATCAAAGAAGTCCAAGTCGACCCGGATGGATCGCTGACCCGGCGGTGGGGCACCAGGGCGGACGACGTCCGAGTGAAGAGAACCATTGCCGCCCTCGAAGCGAATGGAATGACGGTTTTCCGCGCGTCGGACGCCGCTGCCGCCAAGCGGATTGTCCTGGACCTCATCCCTGACGCCTCCCCCGTGCACCAAGGCGCATCGCAGACGCTCGACGTGCTGGGGATCACTTACGAGATCGAAAAGTCCGGTCGCTACGCGGCGCTCCGCCCGCGGATCTGGAGCATGGATCGCGAGACCGAGGCCAATGAGATTCGCCGCATGAGCGCGGCGCCGGATGTCATGCTCGGGAGCGTCCACGCGGTCACTGAGACCGGTTCGCTGCTCGCGGCTTCCATGAGCGGCAGCCAGCTCGGGCCCTATGTCAGCGGAGCCGGACGAGTCATTCTCGTCGTCGGGACGCAGAAGATCGTGGCCGACCTCGAGGAAGGTCTGTTGCGCATCAACGAATACGCGTATCGGCTCGAAGACGCCCGCGCCCAGGCAGCCTATGGCATACACAGCGCCGTGAACAAGGTTCTCGTGATCAACCGTGAGATCACCCCGGGGCGGATCATTGTGGTGTTGGTCGACGAGGTGCTCGGCTTCTAAATGCCCCGGGCAGAAGCCCGTGAGACGACATCAGCTGCAGCAGTCCCTAAATCGACGTTGGGGGTAGGGATCATCGGGGTCAGCCCTGTCTGGGGCTGGGCCGCCACCGCCCACATCCCGGCACTTCGTGCACTGCCGAACTACGAGATTCGGGCTCTCAGCGCGCGAAGCGCCGAATCCGCGCGCGCCGTCGGCCAGGCGTTCGGGGTCAGCGCAGTGTTCTCTGACCATCAGCAGCTGGTGATCCAACCAGACATCGACGTGGTCGCGGTTACGGTCAAGGTCCCGCACCACCGTGAGCTCGTATCCGCCGCACTTGCCGCAGGCAAGTCCGTGTACTGCGAGTGGCCGCTGGGCCGCGACCTCGACGACGCGCTAGCCATGGCCGCGCTCGCCGCCGCGCACGGAGTGCGGACGGTCGTCGGGTTGCAGGCACGCCAGGCCCCGGCGATCGAGTTCGTTCAACAGCTGCTCCGAGATGGATATGTCGGTGAGGTGCTGTCGACAACCATGGTCGGAGTATCGATCGCGGGCGACGTCCTGGTCCGGCCCAACGCGTACATGCTCGACAAGACAAATGGAGCCAACCTGCTCACGGTCCCCTTCGGCCACAGCCTGGACATTCTCAGTTACGTGTTGGGCGAGTTCGCGGACCTGTCAGCCGTGTCGGATGTTCGAAGGCCGCTGATCACCGTCGAAGGGACAGGGGAGCAGATCGTGAAAACGGCGGCCGACCAGATCGCGGTGATCGGCACCCTCACGTCCGGGGCTACTGCCAGCATCCACATCCGCGAGGCAGTGGCCGGCGGTACCGGGTTTCTTTGGGAGATCAATGGAACCGACGGAACGCTGCGGATCACCGCTGACGCTGCACTGCCTGAAATCTTTCCCTTGACCGTCGCGGGAGCCCAGGGGCGGAACGAGCCGGTCGAGCTTGCCGTCCCTACGGCGCTGACACAGAAATGGCCCTCGCTCACGAGCCTGGAGGGCACGCCTGCCTTCAACGTCGCTCGCGCGTACGCCGCGTTCGCTGCAGACATCGACAACCGGACTCACACCGTCCCGGACTTCGCCGCCGCGGTCCGCCGCCACGAGGTGATCGCTGCCATCGAGAGGTCCGCGGCATCAGGGAAACGCGTTAAGGCATGAGACCAGGCGTTCCGCTGTGCTCAGTTGGACGGGTGGCTTGAGCTCAGTCCTCAGCTCACCGCTTTCTTCACGAGCGCGCCGATCCTTGCCTCGTCGTCGGCGGTCAACTTCGTCAGCGCGAAAGCGACTGGCCACATGGTGCCTTCGTCGAGCTTCGCCACGTCGCTGAAACCGAACGTCGCGTACCTCGTCTTGAACTTCTGCGCGTCTTGGAAGTGGCAGACGACCTTGCCGTCCTTGGCATACGCGGGCATCCCGTACCAAAGTTTGGGCGAGAGGGTTGGCGCGCTGGCTTTGATGATGGCATGGAGCCGCTTGGCCGCGGCGCGATCCGTTTCGCTCATCTTGGCGATCTTCGCGAGCACCTCGCTTTCGCCGTCTGCCTTGTCCGCCTTCAGCTCTCGGACGCGATCCTTCATCGCGCCTAGTTCCGCGTCCGTGAACTTGGCGGACTTCTTCGTGCTCTTCATTGCAGGTTTCGTCTTAGCCATAGTCCGTGGTCAGGCCGTCGCCTTATTGGCGACCTTCCCCTGCTGGAGGATCCGTACGGCGTTGCCGAAGGGGTCGCGTACGCCCATGTCGGTGCCGTAGAAGTGGTCGGTGGGTTCCTGGGTGAAGTCGGTGACACCGCGCGACTTGAGGGTCTCGTACAGGCCCCGGATGTCGTCCGCCTTGAACACGAGCCCGCCCAGCGCGCCCTTCGTGATCAGCTCGCGGAGCTGCGCAGCGGTGGCTTCGTCATGCACCGGCGGGCCTGGCTCCTCGAGGGAGATCTCGGTAATGTCGCCGGGGACGCGCACCGTCAGCCAGCGGTAGGAACCCTGCTTGACGTCCTGGCCCTTCTCCAGCCCGAGCTTGTTGACGTAGAAGTCAAGAGCCTCGTCCTTGTTGAGGACCATGATCGAGGCGACGTTGAGTTTGGTGATCATCGCTCGTTTTCTCCTTGGTGAGACTTGATGGGGACGACCCTCATGCTATGAGGCTGTCGCTGCGGCGGCGTCTCCAAAACTGCTCGATCGCCTGGCCGCCCCCACCGCCGCCACGGGCCGCGTGGCCGCGATCTGGAAGCAGTTGGGCGCCACCATCGGCTCATGCCCCATTCGGTAGTCCGACGGCGTCTCGCCGACGATCTCCCGAAACATGCGGCTGAAGGTCCCCCTGCTGGTGAAGCCGACGTCGAAGCAGATATCGGTGACGCTGCGGTCGGTTTCGCGCAGCAGGAACATCGAGCGCTCCACACGCCGCCGCTGCAGGTAACGGTGTGGCGTCTCCCCGAAGACGGTTCGGAAGCTGCGAATGAAATGCGCCTCGGAGATATGGGCCACAGCGGCCACGGCGCGGACGTCGAGCGGCTCGGCGTAGGCGCGATCCATGGCGTCGCGGGCGCGCAGCAGGCGCCGGTTCATGGCCTCGACTTCCCGGCTCACGGTGCAACGCTACGACATCAGGGGCCATGTGCTCAGCCCCCGGGTTGCTCGAGCACATCGGACGTTAGTCAGCCGTCGCTTGCGGACCCCATTCTTTCTTTTGAGAGTTGCCGTTGCGTGATCTCGAACGTAACGTGCTGCCCGAGCTGAATCAGCAGCAGCTCCTGTGCGCCTTGGCCGCCGATCAGACCAAGCGCGTCGCGCATGTAGCGGTCCCACGGATGCTTCCGCATGTAGCCCTCGCCACCCTGCAAGTTCATCGCGGCCAGCCCAATCTTGATGGCCTGCTCAGCCACGAAGTGCTTCGCGGCGGTTGCGGTCGGGTCGAAGAACTGGTCCCGCGGACCGTACGTGCCGGCCAGCGCTCTGCGGGCAAAAGCCTGAGAGGCCTGAACCGCGGTGAACATCTCGCCCACGGTGCGCTGAACATTGGGGTACTCGAGCACTCCACAGCCGCCGCGCTGGCGACCATCCAGTGCAAGGATGCATGCCTCCAGCAGCGCTCGCATGTGACCGACTACCGAGCAGGTCGTCATCAGGCGTCGGTTGCGAAGGTAGGTGTTCATGGTGCTCAGGGCGTCGGCCCCGACGACGAGGCGGTCTTCGGCTAGCCAAGCACCGCGCATGCTCAGGCCGCCAAACCCCATCGAGCTCAGGCCCATGGTCGGAAGTGGATCGACGCTGACACCCTCATCGCCGCGCTCGACCAGAAACGCGAGGATGTCGTTCGACTCGTCTTCCTTTGCGTACACGAGGAAGGCATCGGCGAAGACGGCTCCGCCGACAAAGGGCTTGCAGCCGTCAAGCCGCCACCCGCCTCGTACGTGGCTTGCCGTGGTCAAGTAGTCAAACGGGTCGCGGCTTTCGTACGCTGCCGGCGGACACACGAGCTGGCCCGCTGTCATCGGAACCGCATAGCGCTCGACCAGGTCCGGCCGACCCGTCCCCAGCAACAGCTCGGCAACGCCCGCGTTGACATCGATCACTGACGCGAGGCCCGTGTCGCGAGAGAGACGCGACACCTCCTCTATCACGATGCCCCAATCGAACTTGTCGCGGCCTTCGCCTCCGATCTCTTTCGGAAGGGAGAACCCCAGCAAGCCGAGCCGGCCGGCCTCGCGAATCAAAACGCGCGGCAGCGCTATGCCGCCGAGGTCGCGATCGTCGGCGTCGGGATTGACAGCTTCGCGGATGAAGCTGCCGAACCGGCGTTCCACCTCGGCGACAAGGGAGGCGATGCGCTGCGTGTCGTGCTCAGCACCGAGGGCGATCACGGGGCGCCGTCCCGCACAAAGGCCGCGGCCAGCCCGGCGATGGTCTCCTCGCCGGAGAAATCGTCTACGAATAGGCTTACACCAAGGCGGTCCTCGATGTTCACAGCCAGCTCGATGGCGGTCAGCGAGTCCATGCCGAGCTCGTTGATCGATCGTTCGGGGTCTATCTGTCCGGGTTGGAGGCCGAGGAAGGCCGCGAACGCTTCGCGCAAACTGGATGTCAGCTCCGGCAAAGTCCACGCGTTCATCGGGCGAGCTCCAAGGGCACGATCGAGAACAGCTCGTTTCGCTCGAGCTGACCAAGCATCCAATCGCAGACTGGCCCGGTCAAGTCAGCGCCGCACGGCCCGGATTCGCCGCCGGCTGCCAGTCGCTCCAGGCAGAGGGTCAACCACTCGCCTTCCGCTGCCTCCGTCGCGAGCCGATCTCGATTGGTTCGCCAGAGCTGGATACAGCACGCCGCCGCATGCAGGATGCAGTGGCGGCGCGCAAGCGAAGGGTCGGTCCCTGCGCTGCTTGTCATCGCGCTTCGCAACGCGACCGCCTGATCGCGAAGCGCTCGAATCGCGCTGGTGGCGCGAGCGTCGGCCCCCAGATCCTCTGGTCGGCTCTCAGGTCCGAACCAACGCTCGACGAGCTCGTCACCACCAGGATTGCTGATGTGCAGGACCGTGCGCGAGTAGTCCCAGGTCGGAGCCGGTGCGCCCAGGTCACAAAGCCGGTCGAGGTCGACCGGATCATCATCGCGATGCACCCCACGCATCATGTGGCCGAGCTGCGCGGCGATGAGCGAGAGCTGTACGAGCTGAGTCCCCTCGAAAATGCTCGTGATGGCGACGTCCCTGACGATCTTCTGGAAGATGCCGTCCGCGATGCCCTCTCGCAGGTAGGAACGAGCGCTGAGCACGACCGAGGTGTCCCGTACGACGCGCTCGCTGAGAAGGGGGACGAGATACTTTGTGACGGCCGCCCAAAGAGAAGTTCTCCGCGGAGCCAGCGTCAGCGCGCGGGCGGTAACAATGGCGATGCATTCCGCGATCAGGATGTCGAGAAAGGAACCAAGCAGCAGCGCTCTGACCGCTGGGATGGCAAGGATCGGTTCGCCGTACAGCCGTCGGTCGCGCCCCCAGCGAAGCGCCAGGCGTAGCGCAGTGTCTGCGGCGCCCAGGGCCATTCCGCCGATCATCGTTCTCGTGTACAGAAGAGTGGTGAGGGTCATCTCCATACCGCGGCCGATCCGGCCCAGCAGTGCTTGGGCCGGGAGCGGGCATCCTTCGAACACCATTCCGCCCATGTCGTGGCCCCGCAGACCGTGGGTCAGGATCCTTGGAAGCCGTCGCCACCGATCCTTTGCAAGACGGTCTGGTCGAAAGAAGAGCAACGAGAGAGATGGTCGCGTCCTCACCAGAGCGACCACGAACGAGCTGCGTGAGGCGTTGCCGATCAACCACTTTTCACCACTCAGCACGTAGCCGCCGGCGACTGCATCGGCCTGTGTGGCGGTGGCTTGAAAGTCGCTGCCGGCTTCCCGTTCCGAGGCCGCGAACGAACCAAACGCGCCGGCATTGAGCAGCATGTCCGCGAGCTGGCCACGTTGGTCCGCGTCGCCCCAGGCCCAAACCGGGATCGCAGCGAGCATGGTCGATCCCAGCCCAGTCGTCAGGACGAGGTCGCGCCGAGAGACCACGCGCACCAGCGCGAGGAGCTCTTCGAAAGAAGTCAGGCGCCCGCCCAAGGCCTGGGGCACGAGGTGGGCATGAACGCCCCATTGACGAAGTGCCTCGAAGGCTTCCGACGGAGCCTCCTCCCGCTCGTCGTGTGCGACCAGCTTGCCGAAGGAGATTGGCGCTTCCCGGCTCAACGGGTCGCCCAGGACCCGCTCCAGCTCTTGGGCCGACGCCGGCGCTCGCAGCTGCACTATCAATTCCACGAGGCTCCGGCCGCGGCGAATTGCTCGATCGCCAGAGCCCTCGCTTGGTCATCTTCGGTGCCGACCAGCTCGTGGATGAAAACGAGTCGCCCTTTCCATTGGTGGGCGGTCGAAACGACGACGCCTTGATCGAAAAGAAAGAAAGGACGATTGAACAGCAGGTCGAGGCGGCGCACCGTCGTCCCCAGCGCGTGTCTGAGCGTTGGGACACTGTCCGCCACGGCGCTGATTAGATCCTCACGTCCACCGCTGGCGAGCGAGGCCGCCTCCGGCCAGAACCATTGGTCAGCGACCTCGCACTGGTGTCGGTGAATTGTGAACTGCGTCTCGTGACGCGCCAGCAAGGTGCCCTCTCGCGCGACAACGGCCCGAAGGCCTGGCACCGGCGAGCGATGTGGCAGCGCTTCGATTTCGTCGGGAAGAAAGCTGGCCATCACCTCAGGGCAGAGCCGAGCGGGGACTCCAGATAGCGCCGCGTCGCCGTCGAGCCGGAGAGGAACGCACGTCGCTTGAACATGGGCCGCAGTTCCGAATGAGCCACGCACCTGACCCTCGCACGCGAACTGGGTGCCATCGCCGCAGACGCGCCCCATGACCCTCATCTCGAGGCAGTCGGCGTCGAAGAAGCTGACCGGTCTGTCGGAGATGAAACTGGCCGACCAGATGACAAAGCCTGTCTTGTGCTCTGACACCAGGCGTCGATGGCTGATCGCGTTCCGGCCGAGCCACTGGCCTGCGCCGTTGAACGCGAGCCGGAAGACGGCGGTCGGCTGGAGGCCGACCGGACTGAACAAGCCGGAGTCGACGGGCACTTCATAGGTGCACCACCTCGGCATACCCTCAGCCCCCCGAGATAGCGAGGAGTAAATCGACGGAATCAGCGTCGCCGGCGGGACTACCGAGCTCATCGCGTTCGAGTGGCGCCCCGTTCAGAAAGATCCTGTGCGTCGCGCGGACCTTACCCTCCCGATCGAACAGGACTTTGCGCAGCGGCTGGTACTGATCGGCCAGCGCAGTCAGCGCTGCCTCAACCGTAGGGGCCGCAATCGTGATTACCCGTCGATAGTCGGTGAACCGAAGTAAGGCGCCGTTCACCTGGACCTTCATGATTTTCAGCTCAGGCTGAACGGAGGATATTGGTCGGTTACCAACGCGAACGCGTAGCCATTGACGCGATTGCTCCACCGAATTACCCCAACGACGAAATCGAACAGACCGCGCGGATACGTCGCCGTGAAGAGAATGGCGAACCACGCAGCGATGACGGCAATGACTGCGGCGAGCCCGAGAAAAAACAGCACGACGTAGTGCGGAACTGCGAGGAGCCATTTCACCAGCGGCAGCCAGCGGTTGAGCTGGCGGGCATCTGGATAAGGAAAATCGAGGTGGACCGCCTGGTCTTCATCTGTCGATGGATAGCGATCGTCGAGCAACGCCAGATACGCAGTGACGCGGCTTGAGAAACGGAGGAGGTTCAAGTTCCAGTCAAACCACCACCGCGGGTACTTCTGCCGGAACACGAGCATCAGGACCAGTGGCAGAAACACAGCCGCACCACCGATCACCAGCGAGTTCCTCTCGTGGTTGCCGTCGCGAAACGCCTCACCCGACAGCATGGTCAGGACGATCACAATCGGAATGGCAACAATGAACCGAAAGGCTGTGCTCAGCCGGTCGAGCGGACGGGAAGGGAAATCGACGTCGAACTGAACCGGGTAGCTGCTCACCATGCGTTTGCACTCTCCTGAATTGACTTGAGGCTGATGACCTCGTGGCCGCGCAGCGCCTCGAGGAATGGCTGAAAGCTGCCGTAGATGACACAGCGCAGGATCGCCCCGTCGACTTCGACCTCGCTGACTCCCGATGCCCGCTCAATCTTGTCGGCGGGAGGGAAGCCGACGAAGCTGACTTCCACCCTCTGCATCGGCAGCTCATTGGCCATGGCGGCCACGCTACGCAGCAGACGGATTCTCGAAATCGGTGGAATCGCTGGTTGGGTACCTAGCCGTCCGTAACTCGCGGCCGTAATAATTCCCCATGGCCGGCCGCACCCGCCGAATAGGCAACCTTCCGGCTGAAGCCACGAGCTTTATCGGGCGCCGCCGCGAGTTGGCGGAGATCAGAGCGAAGCTGAGCGCGGGCCGTCTGGTCAGCCTCGTCGGGCCAGGCGGTGTCGGAAAGAGTCGTCTGGCGGTACGGGCGGCAGCCAACTTCGGACGCGGCTTCAAGCACGGCGCTTGGTTGGTCGAGCTGGCGGAAGTTCGCGATCCCGCGCTTGTTAGCAACGCTGTCGTGGCGGCTCTCGACCTGAGGGACCAGGCGGCAACGGAGCCGCTGATGCTCTTGCTCTCCTACCTGAAGGACAAATCGCTCTTGCTGGTGGTAGACAACTGTGAGCACCTGCTCGGAGCAGCGGCTCACCTCGTCAGCGAAGTCATCAGAGCTGCCCCGGATCTGCGCATCATTGCCACCACTCGTGAACCGCTGTCCGTGTCGGGAGAGCACGTGGTCCCCATCCCGCCCCTGGAGCTGCCTTCCGCCCACGCTGCCGAGCCCTTGAATCAGCTGCGACAGAACGAGGCGGTCATGCTCTTTGTAGAGCGGGCGGCGGCTGCCTCGGGTACCTTCGAGCTGACTGCCGCGAACCAGGCTGCGGTGGCGGGCCTTTGCCGACGGGTCGACGGCCTGCCCCTGGCCATCGAGCTGGCCGCGGTCAGAACGCGAGTCTTGACCGTGGAGCAAATCCTCGACCGATTGTCTGACCGGTTCGGCCTGCTCACTGACGGAGGCCGCGCTGCCCTTCCACGTCACCAGACGCTGCAGACGGCGATCGACTGGAGCCACGACCTGCTGATCCCCGCGGAGCGGTCGCTGCTTAGGAGGCTGTGCGTGTTCGCCGGCCGGTTCACCCTTGAAGACGTGGAGTCGGTGTGCTCCGAGGACGGTGCGGCTGCCAACACACTCGACCTGCTCTCGTCCCTGGTCGATAAATCGCTGGTCATGAAAGAAGACGCGAAGGGTGTGGCCTGTTACCGGTTGCACGAGACGATGCGCGAGTACGCCGCCAATAAGCTGCGCGAGGCGGGTGAGGAGGGCGTGCTGAAGGATCGGTGTACCGCGTACTACGTGTCGAGGTGTCAGCGAAACGCCCTTCAAGCTCGCTTTCGGCTGCTCGAGTGGCTTGCCTGGATGGACATCGAGATCGACAACATCCGATCGGTCCTTCGACAATGCCTGATCGAGTCAGATTCCATCAACGGAATCGCGCTTGCCACCTCGCTCAGCTGGTACTGGATCACGCGCGCAACGACGGAAGGTGTGCGCTGGCTCGACGAGCTGCTCGCCTGCGGGCCGGGCAATCCGGAGACGATTGCATGGGCGTACTTCATCCGGGGATTTCTGGCTGTGTTGCAGGGGGATTGGACAGGTGCTCGGCCGCGGCTCGAACTGGCCATCGCCGCTGCGCGTGACGCGGGACAACCCATTCAGCTGGCGCACTCGCTGACGATGGCATCGATCGCCGACAGCATGGCCGGCGATCGGGTGTCCGCCGAGCGCTTCCTCGACGAGGCTGAGGCAGTGGCGGCCGGTGCCGACGACGTCGCCGCCACGGTTGGAATCCTCCAGGCCCGAGCCCTCAAGGGCGCGATTGAAGGCGATTTCGAAACCGTCAAATTGGTGGCTTCAGAGGGCGCACGGCTCAGCCGAGAAGCGGGCGACCTGTACGCGCTGCACATGATGTTGCTCAACCTGGGTGGGGCGGCACTGGCCGCCGGCGATCTCACCGAGTCGAAGCGAAGGCAAGAGGAGGCTTTGCGGATCGCCTACAAGATCGACGACCGAATTGGACAGTTTTACCTGCTTGCGGCCCTGGCCTATCACGCCACGATCTCCGGCCGGCCGCAGGTGGCGGCTCGGCTGCTCGGGGCGTCGGAAGCCATCAGGATCGGGGCCGGCGCGACGGTCATGGCAGTCCTTGCTCCTTTCATCGTTCAGGCTGAGGAGTCCGCAAGCGCCGCCCTTGGGGGCTCGAAATACGCGGCGGAGCTCGAGATCGGCAGGCATTTGAGCCGGGAGGCCGCAGTGCGAGTCGCACTGGGTGAAGGTCATGATGTCGCCGCCGCCTTCGATCATTCGGACACTGGCATTCTCGGAAAGCGACAGGCGGAGGTCGCACGGCTCGTAGCGGACGGCCTGAGCAACAAACAGATCGGCGCGCGCCTGTTCATCTCCGAGCGCACCGTCGACAGCCACGTGCGCAGCATCCTTGACAAGCTCGGGGTCAACACTCGAGCGCAAATCGCCGGCTGGGTCGAGTCGTTGAATCGGTAGGGGAACGATCCGCCGAGTCGTCGGGACGGTGAGGCTGGAACCTCGAGCCCTGACGCTTCAGCAATGCGCCGGGCTCCGATCTGGATTGGGAGCCGCGCGCTAACAAACTGGAAGGGCGGCAGTGGCAACGGCGGATGGCGGCGATTCCGGTGTAGTAATTCATGTAGTAATCCGGGCCGCCGCAATGGCAAACCGAACTAATCATCACTGCCGATGCTGCCAATTCAGTTCAAAACCCGCTAAAGCTGATGTGAGGACTTGCCGACAGCCCTGTACTAGTTCTGCAGTAGTTTGCGATCCCCCAAGTCCTGCGCGCCGAGCCTGAGTCGGTTTAACCACATGCTGCGCCGTCAGCCCGTGGCTGCGTCGTGCTACAGGTTGTTACGGACAGCGCGTCAAGCAGCGCATATGCTGGGCCAGAAGTACGGGCTCCGGGGACTGCGATGCCCGCCGTGGGCGGTCGGGAGGGGTTCCGCCCGCCTCGCCCGGCAGCCCCCCGTGGTTGGCCCTCGGCGTGAAATGCGTGGGGGGCCAGGCTCGATCATCGACGCTGCCGGTAGGCGGCGCAATAGATTCGGATGCCGGGTTACCGCCCGGAAGGGGAGGCAGCGATGACGACCGAAGCAGCTGTCAAATTGGAGGCGCGTTCACACGATAAGCCGGATGAGGTTCGCCGTCCCAACGGTGCGACCGTGGAGGTCGTCAATCTGGGTACTCACTCCATCGGCCGATTCACCTTCCAGCCCGGTTGGACTTGGGCCACTTCGGTCAAGCCAGTCGCCGGCACCGACCACTGCGAGAAAACGCACGTCGGCTACTGTGTCGCCGGCCAACTGGATACCTGGCTCACCGACGGGACCCGCATCGAGATCCGAGCTGGCGACTCCTACACTATCCCGCCCGGCCATGACGCCGAGGTCATCGGAAATGAGCCCTTTGTGGGGATCGAGTTCTCCAGCGCGGCAACCTACGCGAAGCAGCAGTAATCCAGGTAACTATCAAGACTGGCCCTCGGCTAGATCAGCCGGGGGTCAGGCATTTGGGGGCTCTGGACGTTTTGCGTCCTCGCCGGCTCGTGGGCGGATGTGCCGGCCAGATTTTGCAGCTACGCGTCTGTCTCGCGTTAGCTAGTCCCGACCTGTGAGGGGTTGCGACCACGGGATCGTCAACCGTCCTGGCACTTCGGGCACCAATACACCAGACGCGCGTGCTCGCCCATCGCTCGGACCCCGATCGGCGTACCGCACCGCGGACACGGCCTCCCACGCCGGCCATGCACCGCGCCATTGCCGTAACCCGGAAACCGGCGCCGCACTCCGCCGGCAAGGTTGGCTCGCATGGCGGCCCGTACGGTGTCGAAGAGCTCTCGAAGGGTTTCGTCGTCCAGCTCGCGGGCAGGTTTCCAGGGATTGATCCGCCGGCTCCAGAGCGACTCACATCGATACACGTTGCCGATGCCTGCGACCACGCGCTGGTCGAGCAGCACGTCGCCTATAGGCAAGTCGTTCAGCTTTCGCGCTCGGGCCACGGCTGCTGAAGGCGACCATTCTTCGGCGACGATGTCCGGCCCGAGGTGTCCGACGCGCGAGGTTACGTCCCGAACGAGCTCGACGACTGGGGCGCTGAAGCACACCGCGACCGAGTCGGCGGTCTCGAGCGAGGCTTTGAGCTGCCAGGCGGGGCGGCGCCACCGCTCGCCCGGCCGGTACACGTGCCAGACCCCGCGCATCCGCATGTGAGTGTGCAGGGCGAGGCCATTGTCGAAACGAATCACGAGATGCTTGCCGACAGGCTCGATTGCACTGACGGTTGTACCGACAAGTCGCTTTAGATGCTCTGGTTGAGCCGCCACCACACGCTTGCCATTCAGGGCCGACTCGAGCATGGTCGCCGCGCGATGGATGGTGTCGCCTTCGGGCATCGCATCAAGACGCTAGCGAATTGGAGTCGACCCAGCACGCCGGTCGACTGGAAGCCGTTCTCAACACTGCCGAGGTAGGATCTCGCCTCATGTTCACCGTTGAACAGCGGGACGCTCTCCGTGATCTGCTTCTACGGCTCGCGCGGAAGGATGAGCGCATCGTTGCCGGAGCGGTCGTGGGTTCGCTCGCGCATGGCGAGGGCGACCGCTTCTCTGACCTGGACCTTACCTTCGCGATCGCAAGGGGCGTGCCAGTCAGTCACGTGTTCGATGACTGGAAGCGCACGGTCGTAGACGAGCTCCACGCGGTGCACCTTGTCGACCTCGAGCGCGGTCCGACGACCTACGGCGTGTTCCTGCTCCCGGACGGGCTTCAGTGCGACCTCTCGATGACACCGGAGGCTCAGTTTCGTCCAGCCGGGCCACGATTCCGGCTTCTGTTCGGCGAGACAGCGGCGGGCGAGCCCGAAACGGCGAGCCCAGCGGCCGCTGGGGATCTGTTCATTTCCACCCCGTCGGTCGCCGGCGAAGTCTTCGGGTGGGGCGTCATTTACGCGCTCCATGCGCGCGCATGCATCGAACGCGGGCGTGTATGGCAGGCCGAGCATTATGTCGGCGCCGTGCGCGACCACGCTCTGTCGCTTGCCTGCCTCCTCCAAGGGCTTCCCGCCGTGCAGGCGCGTGGCTACGACGACCTTTCCGCGGAGACGCTCGCTCGATTCGAGGATGCCCACGTTGGCGCGGCCGACCCTGCCGCGCTCCGCGCAGCCCTCACCGCATCGGTTCTCGCCCTCATGGGCGAGGGTGCGCGGGCGCGTCTACCGCAGGCGGACCACGTCGCGCAGCGACTTGCTGACCTAACGAATGCTTGAGGACGTCATACCTGTGCGGATCGAAGCGGCGACGCTGGGGGAGGCGTGGATAGGGATCGCGTCCGCGATTCTCACGGGAGGTGTTGTCGGGAGCTGGGAGGGACTGCCTATCGTCGAGGTGTTCCGCGCGACGCTCGACGTGCATTCACCGAAGGTGGACGATCCGATCATTGCCCGGCACGGCGACCCCGAACGCCTGGCCTGGATGCACGCGAACTTTGCCGACCACTCCCAAGTGGCAGAGCTCGGTGACTCCGACAGCTACGCGACGCGCCTGTACGACTACGCCCATGCAGGTCACGACCAGATCCGCTGGGTGATCGACCGACTGGCGGCCAATCCATGGGCACGTGACGCGACGATCACGACGTTTCAACCACTGACCGATACCAGCTACGTCCCATGCATCAGCTTGCTTGACTTCTGGCTCGTCAAGGGCCAGCTCCAGCTCGCCGTCTACGCTCACGCCATCGACTTCGGCACGAAAGGCTATGCCAATCTCATTGAGCTCGCATCGCTGCAAAGTCGTGTCGCCGGCGACCTCCGGGTCGGGGTCGGCACGCTGACGATGATGGTGAAGTCGGCCCACATTTATCAGACCGAGCTTGGCTTGATGCGAGGCATCATCGAGGCCAAATAGGGTCAACCACCCGAAATGCGAGCTGGGGTGGCCGGCTACGCCGGCTGGTTACGTGATGGCTGAACGACGGCCTTGACGCTCTGGGGATCGCGGCCGGCCGTCAGGGCCTGCTCCACTTCGGCAAGGCCGTACTCGCCAGTGACCAGATCGTCGAGACTGACGCGCCCAGAGGCGACGAGAGCAATGGCGGTCGGCCATGTATTGGCGTAGCGGAATGTCCCGGTAACGATCAGCTCTCGTTGCTGGACGACCCCCAGAGGCAGCCTCAACTCATCCGCACCCATGCCGACGAGGACGACTGACCCTCCGGGCCGCACCAAACGCACCCCCGCTGCAATGGCGGCCGACGAACCCGAGCAGTCGATGAAGGCATCGAACTCGCCGGCGACGTCGTCAGACCCTGCAACCGCGATCGCCGTCGCGCCACTTTTCAATGCCGCCGACAGCCGGATGGGGTTGACGTCAGTCACCACGATGCGGGTCGCACCGATTGCATGCGCAACCTTGGTTGTGACGAGGCCGATCGGCCCCGCACCTGCGATCAACAGAGAAGTTCCGACCTGAACGCCGGCTTTGCGATTTGCCCAGATGCCGACGGAGAGCGGCTCGAGCAAAGCGGCGGCGTTGTCGCTGATTTCGTCAGGTATCGCGTATGCGAGGTCAGATTGCACCGTGACGAATTCCGACAAGGTGCCATCGACGGGAGGCGTGCCGTGGAATCTGATGTTTGGGCACAGGTTGTATCGACCGGCCCGGCATTGATCACAGCGGCGGCAAGGCTCTCCCGGTTCGATGGCGACCCGTTGGCCCACGCGCGCCGAGGAGACTCCTTTTCCGACTGCGACTATCTGACCGGACGATTCGTGTCCCAGCACGAGTGGGCTGCGGACCACGAATTCCCCGATTCGGCCGTGCTCGTAGTAGTGGACATCGGAACCGCAAACTCCCACCGATAGGATCTGGACGAGCACTTCGCCTAGCGACGGAGTTGGAACCGGGCGCTGCTCGATCCGGAGATCGCGTGGCGCGTACAGGACCGCTGCCATCATCGTGCCGTTTGGTTGACCTGAGCTGCCGGCCGACGGGGAGGCGGACATGTACTCCAAGCCTATGTCACGACACGTCGACGCCGCAGGCGAGAAAAGCTAGATTTCGGGGGTCGCGGCCGGTCACTCCTTCACGGGAATCATTTGAGAATCTCAGCAGCGATCCGGAAGGCCGTGTTGGCGGCCGGTATGCCGCAGTAAATCGCGCTCTGCAGCAAGACTTCTTTCAGCTCGTCGAACGTGACGCCGTTGTTGACTGCCCCGCGCAAATGCACTTTGAGCTCCTCGGTCTGGCCCAAGGCAACCAGCATGGCCACCGTGATGCAGCTGCGGGTCCGTCGATCCAGTCCGGGTCGGGCCCAGATTTCACCCCACGCGTAGCGAGTCAAGAGGTCCTGGAAATCTTCGGTGAGCGGTGACTTGCTTGCTTCCGCTCGGTCTACATAAGCGTCACCCAGGACCGCGCGCCTGATGGCCATGCCTTGTTCTCGCTTCTGATCACTCATCGTCTTGACCTCGCTTCTGCATGCAGTCGCTCTCGCTAGCCGAACGCGGGCAAGTTTAGTCCGCCCACGGAGCATTTCCGAATTAACATGATGTTCTTGAGATCCCCGGGCGCGCCTGCGCACCCAAGGACTGATCCCGAGGAGCTCCGCGACGGGCACCTTCGAAAGCTGCGTGCAGGACTCGCCGAAGTGCTCGAGACGAACTCCTTCTGGCGCTCCCGGCTGACCGAAGTCCGGAGCTGGGACGACTTTGAACGCCTTCCGCTCACCAACAAGGCCGACCTGCTCGCAGACCAGAACTCCCAACCGCCCTTCGGCACCAATCTCACCTACCCGCTCGACCGTTACGTCCGCCTGCATCAGACCTCAGGCTCGAGCGGGGATCACCCCCTTCGCTGGCTGGATACTGCCGAGTCGTGGGCGTGGTGGGAGCGGATCTGGTCCGAGCATGTGTACCCCGCCGCCGGCGTCATGGCGGGTGATCGCGTCTTCTTGGCTTTTTCTTTCGGACCTTTTATCGGCTTCTGGTCGGCGTTTGGCGGAGCCCAGCGGCTCGGCGCCCTGGCCATCTCGGGCGGTGCGATGACCAGCGAACAACGTATCCGCACTATCTTCGACCTCCGCGCCACCGTCCTGATGTGCACGCCGACCTACGCCCTCAGGTTGGCCGACGTGGCACGAAGCCTCGGCATCGAGCCTGAAAAATCCGACATCCGAGTCACGCTCCACGCCGGGGAGCCAGGCGCGAGCATCCCCACGACTCGTGCGGCCATCGAGTCCTCCTACTCCGCGGCCTGCTTCGACCACACAGGCATGACCGAGCTTGGCCCGACCGGCGTCAGCTGCTCGCAGCGCGATGGCGTACACGCGATCGAGTCCGAGTTCATCTTCGAGGTCCTGGACGCGTCGGGCCGCCCCGCAGCTGAGGGTGAGCTGGTCGCCACCAACCTCGGCCGCTGGGGCATGCCGCTTATCCGCTACCGGACCGGAGACCGCGTCCAGGTTTCACGCGAGCCATGCTCGTGCGGCAGCCCATTCATGAAGCTGGTCGGCGGCATTCAAGGGCGCGTCGACGACATGTTCACGGTGCGAGGTGTGAACCTCTATCCCTCGCAGGTCGAGGACATCGTCCGCGGCCATCCCGAGGTCACCGAGTTCGTCATCGAGCAGCGTCGGGTGCGCGAGATGGACGAGGTGTCGTTGCTCATAGAGGTTGCGGGCGGAGACCCGACTGAGCGACTCGAGGCTGACCTTCGTCAGGCCCTTGGCGTACGGCTGGGATGCAGAGTCGTAGAAACCGGGACTCTTCCGCGGTCGGACGTCAAATCGAAGCGAATCGTTCGCGTTTCAGGGTGAAGTAGATCGCAGTGGACGTGGCGATCGCGGTTTGCGACGCTCGTTAGAGCGGACTACCTTCGTCAGCAGCCGAAGCATCTCTTCCCGCTCATTCACGTCGAGCGAGCCGACCAGCCGTCGCGTCATCTCGTGCGTGCGGGGGATCAGGTGCTGAAGCGTCGCCACTCCTTTTGCTGTGAGCTGGATCTTCTTACGGCGCCCGTCGCGCGAATCTCGATCTGTACTGATGAGGCCCCTGGCGCTAAGCCTCGCCACGACCTCGGCCATCGTCGAGCGGTCGAGCGAGATCCGCTCGCCGAGAGTGCGCTGGTCGATCGCAGGTTCGCCGTGAAGAGCATTGAGCGCAGCGAACTGCGGTGACGTGATGACATGCGAAACCTCGTGGTCCCACAGCACGTTCATCGCCTGAAGCGCTCTGCGGAGAAGGTGCCCGGGGTGAAGCATCAGGTCTTCGGCGGGATGCTCTGAGGTCATCGTCTCGCCTCCGCCTTGATGTCTGACGAAACAACCTGGTAGCCGACAGGAAGCAGCCGGAGGCCGAGTCGATCTTCGATGGCGCCCCACAGCCCTCGTGGCAGTACGAGCGCGAACAAGGCGGCTGTCGCGCCGAGTCCGACCAGGTACCAGGGGCCGCCCTGCGTGAAAGTCGTCTGGATGGCGAACAGCAAGATGGCGCCGAGGATAGGGCCTTCGAAGGTTCCGAGGCCGCCTACCAGGACCATGAAGATCATGTAAGCGCTCCACTGAACGCTGAAGACCGAGCCCGGTTCGATGAAGAGAGTGTTCGCGACCACGAGCACCCCGGCGGCACCACAGCCGAAGCCCGCCAGGACGAACAGGAGCCTCTTTCGCGATGCCACGCGCACCCCGAGCGAGCGGGCTGCATCCTCATCATCTCGGATCGCCTGCAGCGACGCGCCGAGCGGCGAACGCAAGAGAAAGAAGAGCGCAGCCAGGAAAAGCACAGCAAAACCAAGAGCCATCCAGAACGTATAAGCCTGGCGAAAGTTCGGCGCGTACTGGTTCATCTGGATAAGAGAGATTCCAGTTCCGGCGCCCAGGTTCTTGTCGAGCCTGACCAGGATCGACATCACCTCCGCGATCACCCACATTCCGATTGCAAACTGCGCGGCGCGAAGGCGCAGCGCGAAGAGCGAGATCGGAATCGAGATTGCGCCGGCGAGGGCCATCGCCAGCAGCATCGCCATGTATGGCGCGACGCCCATGCCGGCGAAGAACACGGTGCCGTAGGCGCCGATGCCGATGAACGCCTGCTGTCCCACCGAGACCAGGCCGCCGTACCCAGCCAGCGCATTCCACATCGCGGCCAGGATCACCAGGATCAGGAGGTTGGTCAGCTTCTGGACCACATCCGGCTCGAAGATGAGTGGAACCGACGCAAGCCCCAGGGCGACCACGCCGGTGCATCCAGTGAAGAGCTTTGAGGTACGGGTCCATCGTTGGACCTTCATCGCGCCACTCTCAAAATCATCCTTCCGCTTCCGAATCTGGCTATCAGCACGGCAAGGAACAGGAGGTGGCCCGCCAACACCGAAAACTGGGGATGGAGCTGGGCGCCCAGCGTCTGGGCCAGGCCGAGCGCGATCCCGCCGAGCAGCGTCCCCCAGAGCGATCCCATCCCACCGATCACCACTGCTTCAAACGCGAAGATCAGCTGCGTCGGACCGCTGGCAGGCTCGAACACGGAGCGGATGCCCAGGAACAGTCCACCCAGCGAGGCGACGGCCACGGCGATCGCGGTTGCCCGCGCATAGACCGCCTTCGAATTGATGCCCACCAGCTCGGCCGCATCGGCGTCTTCGGCGGTCGCGCGCATCGCCCATCCCGCCGGGGTGTACGAAAGGAAGAGCTGCAGCGCGCCGAACACGACAACCGCGACGACGAGCACCAATACACCGAGCGCGGAGATGGAGAGCTCACTCGTTACTTGCCAGCTTGCTGTGGTGAACGTGCCGGCGGACCCTCCAAGCGACCGGACGTCCGGAGAGAACACGATGAGAAGGAGATTCTGGATCACGATCGAAAGCCCGAATGTCGCGAGCAGCGGCGTCAGGATGCCGGCCTTGAGGCTGCGCGCGAGGACCGTGACCTGGAGCAGGTAGCCGAGCGCGAGCATGACCGGTAGTGCGATCCCGAATGCTACGAACGCAGACGCGCCCGTCCGCTCGACAACGACGAATGCTATGTAGGCACCGAGCACGGCAAGGTCACCATGGGCGAGGTTGATGATCCGCATCACGCCGAACATGATCGACAAGCCGCACGCGAGCACCGCGTAAAAAGCCCCGAGGAAGATTCCCTGGACGATGGCGTTGACCAGCGTCACGCCGTTGCGCCCCCGGCGTCGATATGCCGTCGCAGCCCGAAGTACGCCTCGATCACGCGGTCGCGGTTGAGCGATTGCGCGGCGCCTTCGAGGACCACGTGGCCCTCGAGCATGCAGATGACTCTGTCTGCTACTCGGAGCGCGCGAGTGAGGTCCTGCTCTACGAGCAGCACCGTCGCGCCTTCGCTGATGACGTTCGCCAGCGACCGGTAGACCGCGTCGACCACAACGGGGGCGAGGCCGAGCGACACCTCGTCGAGCAGCAGCAGGCGGGGGTTGCTCATCAGCGCGCGGCCGATCGCAACTGCCTGTTGCTCGCCGCCCGAAAGGTTTGCCGCAGGCGTCTTGCGCCTCGCCTGAAGAAGAGGGAACGCCTCCAGCACCGCCTGGACATTCCAGCGCCCGCGCCTTTTCCCGGCCGCTGCGACTCGAAGGTTCTCCTCGACCGTGAGGGAAGGGAACAGGCGCCGGCCTTCCGGTACGAGCGCGATGCCAAGCGAGACCCGCCTGTGCGCCGGGAACCGTGTTATGTCGGCGCCATCGAAGGTCACCTTTCCCGAGTGCGGGCGATGAGCACCCGCGATCGCGCGCAAGAGAGTCGTCTTCCCGGCGCCATTCGCTCCGATCACGCCCACGATCTCGCCCTGGGCGACCTCAAAGGACACCTCGCGCACCGCCTGGAGCAGACCGTACCGGCAGTCGAGCTCGCTGACGGTAAGCAGCGTCAAGCGCCGCTGCCCAGATAGGCATCGACGACGGCCGCCTGTGCGACAACCGCTTCGGGCGCACCCTCGGCGATGATGCGCCCCGCGTCCATGCACACCAGACGCGTGACGACCTGCATCAACACGTGGACGATGTGCTCGATCCAGAGGACCGCGATCCCGCGATCCCGCAAGGCCGTCATCGTCGCGACCAGCGCGGCCGACTCCGTGTCGGTCAGGCCTCCGCCGATCTCATCCAGAAGGAGGACTGTCGGCCTGACAGCCAGTGCCCGCGCGAGCTCGAGTCGTTTGCGCTGCAGCAGGCCCAGACTCTCAGCCCGACGGTTGGCGAGGTGCGTGAGCTCGCATTGGTCCAGCACCTCGAGGCTGAGGTCATAAGCTTCCGCGGCCCGGCGGCGGCCCCCGGCTGTTGCACCGACGAGAACGTTCTCGAAGACAGTCATGCCGACGAAAGGCCGAGGCACCTGGTGGGTGCGGGCGATGCCCAGCATGCAGCGGTCGGCCGCACCTCTCGAGGTGATGTCGCGGCCATGAAAAAGAATGCTGCCGGCATCAGGACGAAGAGAACCCGCAAGCACGTTCAGCAGGGTCGTCTTGCCCGCGCCATTGGGCCCGACGATGCCGATCGCCTCACCCTGATTCAGAGCAAGTTTCACTCCGTCCAGAACCGCCAGCGCGCCGAATCGCTTGCGGACGTCGACCGCGGCCAGAACCGGGGCCCTGGCCTCCACGCTTAGGAGCCCTTATAGGCCTGCAGAGTGCCCGCGACCGGCACGTTGGGATCCGCGGAGTTTTCGCAGATGACGAAGTCAATCGGCCACTTGGACACGCCCGACTTCCACTGGCCGCCGATGATTGGCGTCGTCTGTACGTTGCCGATCTGCACGCCGGCGAGAGTTGGAGGTTTGGACCAGTCGAGGTGGCCGACGATCGTGTCGACGGCCAATGTCTTCATCGTTTCGGCGACCTTGGTCTTGTTCTTGGGGTCACCGCTTGCCTTCAGAACCGCCGCTGCGACGTCAAACAGGGAAAGGGTTGCCCCAAGCTGCTGGTTCCACTGCTTTCCCGATGACGTCTCGTAACCGTCGCCAAGCTGCTTGCAGGTGACACCGGTGAGCGTGGACTTGTACGGCCACGTCGGTGCCCAGTACACGCCTGATGCAAGACCGTTGCCGATGGCGCCAAGCGACGAGACCTGCGAGGGAAAGAGCCCGGTCTTCGCAATCTGGCCGATCTTCACGTGCGATGTATAACCCTGCTGCGCGGCCTGGCGCCAGAAGGTCGCGAAGTCGGGAGGAATGGGGAACGTGTTGAAGATCTGACAGTCCTCGCGGATGAACCTCTGGATTTGCGCGGAGTAGTCGTTGGTCCCGTCCTCGTATGGGCCCGGATCGACGACGGTGTAGCCGGCGCCCTTGAGCAGTGGCGCGAGGACCGCTCGAATGGCGTTGCCGTCCGCATCGTTGGGGTACATCACGCCGACCTTCTTGTTGGTCGGTACCTGAGGCCAGAGGTGGGTGTAGGCAAGGAAGAACTGCTCGACGCCGAAGCAGTAGTGGAACGTGTACTTGAAGGGCGACGGCTGTCCGGGCTTGGCACCGCGGCCGAGATACCACGCCTCCCATGGCACTACCGTGGAGATGCAGGGCACTCCGGCAGCTTCGGCCGCGTCAGAGACCGGGTTGACAGTTTCGGGCGTCGAGGTGGCGAGCATCAAGTCCACCTTCTGGCCCGAGATGAGGTCGTTGGCAACCTGCGCACTGGTCGCCGGCGACGACTGGCTGTCGCGCGTCACGATCTCGACCGAGTAGTTCGTGCCCCCGATCGAAAGGCCGCTCTTGAAAGCCTTGCGAGCAAGGTCGATCACATACGGATCGGGCTCGCCAAAGCCCGAGGTTGCACCCGTGATCGGGCTGACGAAGCCGATCTTGATGGACCCGCTGGGCGTCGAGGTGGTTGAGGTGAGGCAGGCTTCGAGCACGCCTGGCATCGCCAGGCCGCCGAGCACCAGGCCGGTCCCTTTGAGCATTTCGCGCCTGGTGATCCGGGCAGACAAACCCTTTCTCTCGCTCACCTGATCTCTCCTTTCCGAAATGGGTTCAGGCCAACGTAAAACCAAATGCTCCGTGTACCGACGATTGGAGTTTGAGTCAAGCCATAATGCCCGTCAAGGGTGTCTGGCTCACACCGCGACTGCGAACCCCCATACCTGTACCCGGACTACCGCTCCACAGTCCGGCGAGCGCCTGCTCGCGAGCCTGTAAGGCTTCCCGCGGAATGGTTTCACGCGTTACCCGGCCCAGTGTTTGGGCGCGTCCCCGTGCTTCTCGCGGATGCCGACTTGACGCGGCAGCACCAAGGAGAGCCGCTTGGCGAACGGATCGTCGTCAGCGGCCGCATCGTCGACAGCGATGGGCGCCCAGTGCGTCACACGTTGGTGGAGGTGTGGCAAGCGAACGCCGCCGGGCGATACGTGGACCCGGTGGACGACCATCCCGCGCCGCTCGACCCGAACTTCACAGGGGCCGGCCGTTGCCTGACGGATGGTGAAGGGCGATACCGGTTCGTCACGGTCAAGCCCGGCGCATACCCATGGCGGAACCACGAGAACGCGTGGCGCCCGGCGCACATCCACTTCTCGCTGTTCGGGCCATCGCTCGCGAGCCGGCTGGTGACCCAGATGTACTTTCCGGGCGACCCCCTGATGCCAAGGGACCCGATCCTCCAATCGATACCCGATCAACGTGGTCGTGACCTGCTGGTGGCCGCGCTCGACCTCGATCTGACTGAACCGGAATGGGCTCTCGGCTACCGATGGGACATCACCCTCCGTGGTCGAAACGCCACGCCGCGCGAGGTCTAGGTTGAGGCAGGACCACGTACCGACTCCCTCCCAGACGGTCGGCCCATTTTTCGGTTATGCGCTTCCCTTCGATGCGGACGCTGACGCGGCATCGGGCGCTGGCGCGATAAGGATCGAAGGCCAGCTCCTCGACGGCGACGGGGAACCAGTCCCCGACGGCATGATCGAGGTGTGGGGTGGGGACCAATTTGCCCGCTGCAGAACGGACGCGGAGGGGGCCTTCCATTTCGCCGTAACAAAACCCGAAGCGACTCGCCACTACGAAGCACCGCACTTGGAAGTGACCGTCTTCGCGCGGGGTCTGCTCCGTCACCTGGCCACTCGGCTGTACTTTCCCGATGAAGAGGCCGCGAATGCGGACGATCGCACCCTGAAACTGGTCGATCCGGCGCGCCGCCACACACTGATCGGCCGCTCCGACGGCTCAGTGCTGCGTTTCGACATCCGGCTGCAGGGTGAGTCCGAGACAGTGTTCTTCGCCCTATGAGACCGGGAGGGTGGCGAGCTGAGGTTGTCGGCAGTCTCCTGCGACCAGCCGACCTGGTCACCGCCCGCAGGCGGTTGGACTCAGGCGAATTGACGCCGGCAGAGTTCAAAGCAGTCGAGGATGCAGCGGTCCGTGCCGCGATCGAACTTCAGGAAGATGCGGGCATCCAGGTGGTGACTGACGGGGAGCTCCGCCGCTTCGCCTTCTACGGTCACCTCATCGACTCCTTCGAAGGATTCGACCGCGAAGGTGGCTGGGCAATTCCTTTCAGAGATGAGCGGGGAGAGCAGCTGATCCTGAAGCGCCCGGTCGTGGTCAATCGGCTGCGGTGGAAGCGAAGCATGTGCAGCGAGGAGTGGACCTTTCTTCGTTCGGCCGCCGTACATCCTGGGAAGGTAACCATGCTCAGCGCCCAGCAGGCTGCTGCCTATTACGACCCGGAAAAGTCCAAGGACGCCTACTCGAGCCGAGACGAATACCTTGCGGACGTGGTCGACCTCTCCCGACGCGAAGTGGATGAGCTGGTCCGCCTCGGCTGCACCTACATCCAGATTGACGCACCTCAGTACGGGGCCCTCCTCGACCCAACGATTCGCGAGGGCTACCGGCAGCGCGGGAGCGATCCCGAGGAGCTGATCGACCGATGCATCGAGCTCGACAACGCGATCATCCAGGGCCATCCCGGAGTGACATTTGGACTCCATGTCTGCCGCGGCAACAACCAGAGCAAGTTCTACGCCGAAGGTGACTACGAGCCAATCGCACGCATCTTCGAGAAGACCCTTTTCAACCGATTCCTCCTCGAGTACGACGACCAGCGCTCAGGAGGCTTCGAACCCCTCGTGCACCTGCCTGAAGACCGAGTCGCCGTTCTGGGCCTCGTCACGACCAAGAAGCCGAGGCTCGAAACCGAGACCGAGCTGAAGATCCGAATCGAGGAAGCCTCCCGGTTTGTCCCGCTCGAGCGATTGGCGCTGAGCCCTCAATGCGGATTCGCTTCGACCATGGAGGGAAACCGGATCAGTCACGAAGAACAGAAAAGCAAGCTCGAGCTGGTGGGACGAGTCGCAGGGTCGATCTGGGGCCGGAGCTGAGGGCCCACAATGCGCCGGCTCAGCCTAGATGGCGGAAGGGCTCCGGCACATAGCCCGCAAGCAACGCCAGCCAGGCGGGCGATAGGGCGGCCTGGACCGCCGTGTCATCCTGGGCGAGCCACGCCACGTGTCTCAAGGCATGCTCGACGACCTGTGAGGTGGCGATCCCCGTTGCCGAGTCAGTGGCCGTGTTCCGCGCCAGATCGGCCCTGCCGATCGGAACAGAAGCAAGCTCGCTGGCCTGGTCTTCGCCCACTACGACGAGGAAGCTCAGGATCACACCGCCCGCGCCGCGCCGCCACGACGTCGAGTGGACCAGCAGCGGAGGGCCCATGAGATTTGTCGATAGTCGCTTGACCACCTCCATCGGATCGTCCTCAGGATGGGATTCGATGTACCAGGCGTCCGGTCCGCATGGCCCGGTCAGCTCGAGACGATCTCTGCGCAAGCGAACCACGAAAACCTCGGCCCGGACTGGCCCTTCGGTTCCCCATGGTGGGCGATCAGGTGATTGCATCTTCGGGTCAGGATTCTGGGCGCGCGCGGGACAACACCTCTTCGCGCGTCGTCTTCATGTTGTGGCTTTCAAGGGCATGCTTTTGAACGATCACGACGAGCTCGTTCTCGGTCCCGCGCATGATGACACCGCACGCACAGTGGACTACCAGCACTGCGTCGCGACGCAGTTCGCTCATTGCTTCTGATCTCCGTCGAGGAACGGGATGACGACCTCCGAAAGCAGGGGGCTGAGGTTGATGTCGTAATGCGTCAGGCCCGGCAGGACGGCGAGGCGGTGGTGCGTCATGCCCGAGCGGTCCCAGCTGGCGTCCCGCTTGCCACCTCCCAGCAGACCGAAGAGCTCGACCGCGTGCGATGGCGGGAGTCCATCCGCATCTCCGACCACGATCATCACCTGCATGGGCAGCTTCGCAACTTCCGCTGACCAGTCGTAATCGATTTTCAGCGCGGTCGTGAGCTGCGTCACGAGCACCGGCCAATCCTTCTTGCGCGGTGCGATCTGTACATAGGCCTCGTACATCGGGCTGTGCATCAACGGCTCGGCGACCTCGGGGCCCATCGCATCCATGCCGGCGGTCATCTCCGGATGCCAGCCGGTTCGCTTGAAGACAGTCGAGACCAGGACGAGACGTTCCACCAGCTCAGGGTGCTGAATCGCCGTGCGCAATGCCACAGCGCCGCCCAGCGAAAAGCCCATGATCGCGGCCCGCTCGAGCTTGAGCTCTTTCATCAGCGCCGCGATGTCGTCCGCCATCGTCTCGAAACGCATTGGCCGATCTGCGGCCGGCGAGCGGCCATGGGACTGGAGATCCACTCCGATGACACGATGGCCAGCTGTAAGAAGCTCAACATTGGGGCCGAACATCTCAACCGACCCGAATCCCCCGTGCAACAGGACGAGTGGAGGACCCGATCCAAGATCTTGGTAGGCGAGCTCGATACCGTTCACGTGCGCCAAGGTGGAGGTGCTCGTTGGTTTGCCCATTTCACACTCAATCTAGCCGAGCTGATTAACGTGAGCGGCTGTGAGGTTCACTGAGCTCGCCGCCAACCTGGATCTGATGGAGGCCACGAGCAAGCGGAACGAGCTGGTCCGCATTCTGTCCGAGGTGTACCGCGGGTCCTCGGTCGACGAGCTCGAGCCGATCACCTACCTGATACAGGGCCGGCTCGCGCCCTTCTTTGAGCCGGTTGAAATCGGCCTCGGCGAAAGGCTGCTCATGGCCGCGATGGCGGTCGCATATTCCGTTCCAAAGGAGGAGGTCACCAGGCTGAACCGAGAGACAGGCGACCTCGGCGTCACAGCGCAGCGGCTCGCGAAGGCATCGCCTCGTGACTCGCCTCCCGTAGTCCAGGTGCACCAGCGCCTGTCAGGGATCGCCGCCGCCGGTGGCGCCGGCAGCAAGCAAGAGAAGCTCGATGGGTTCACCGGCCTGCTCGGCGACCTGGATCCCGTTTCGGCAAAACACCTCGTGCGAATAACCTTGGGCAAGATGCGGCTGGGAATCGGCGACCCGACCGTGCTTGACGCGATGTCTTTCGCAAAGCAAGGAGACCGCTCTTTACGAAAGGTCCTTGAGGCTGCTTACAACCGGACGTCTGACCTCGGTCTCATCGCGCGGACTCTGTGGGACGCCGGTGAGGCGGGACTTGATGCGCTGAAGGTCACGGCCGGCCACCCGCTCCGCCCGCAGCTCGCGGAACGCCTGCCGAACCCGGAGGCCGTGATCAAGAAGCTTGGGACCGTCGGCGTCCAGCCGAAGTACGACGGCTTACGCGTCCAGATCCACAAGGACGCGGACGAGGTGAGCATCTTCTCGAGGAATCTCGAGTCGATGACCGAGATGTTTCCGGAGCTCGTAGCCGCAGCCGCGGAGCTGGAGGTCGAGACCGTCATCCTCGATGGCGAGGCGATCGCGTACAACGCCGAGTCGGAGGAATACGTCCCTTTCCAGGAGACCACCGCGCGCCGGCGCAAGGAAGGGATCTCGGAAATGGCCGCCCGTGTACCCATGCGAGCGTTCGTCTTCGACGTCATGTTCCGCGACGGATCCGACCTGACACCGCTGCCGTACGAGCGCCGCTTCGAGATCATTCAGGAGCTGCTCCGCGAATCGGACACCCTCGTGACGGCGCCGTTGATGAAGACGGATTCGGCGGATGTTCTGACCCAGGAGCTGCTCGACAACATCAGTCGCGGCCTGGAAGGAATCGTGGCCAAGCGACTCGACTCGCCCTATCAGGCCGGCGCTCGCAACTTCAACTGGGTGAAGCTGAAGCGGAACACCAGCGGCCAGCTGAATGACACCATCGATGTCGTACTGCTGGGCTTCTACCGCGGCAAGGGCAAGCGGGCTGAGTTCGGCACCGGAGCTCTGCTCGCGGGCGTCTACGACAGCGACAAGGACGAGTTCGTGACGATCACCAAGCTCGGTACAGGGCTATCTGATCAGGGCTGGCGTGACATCTATCAGCGGCTGACAAGCCTCGAGGTCGCAGAGAAGCCGGCGCGCGTCAGCTCGACGCTCGTCCCCGATGCCTGGTTAAAGCCGGCGATCGTCGTAGAGGTGCTGGCCGATGAGATCACTCCGAGCCCACGCCACACGGCCGGCATGTCCGGAGACCGCCCAGGCTTCGCGCTGCGTTTTCCAAGGATCGTCTCGCTGCGAACCGAGGACAAGAAGCCCGAGGACGCCACCACCGTCCGCGAGATCCGCGAGATGTTCGATCAGCAGCGTGGGGGCGGCCGAAAACCGGCGGCTAAGCCGAGCGAGCGACCGAAGCGGTGAGTCCTTCATTGATTTTGGCGAGTGTCGCTGGCTGCAGCCCTGTTTTGCCGAGCGACCGATACCGCACAGATCGTCGATTACTTGCCCTGAAATGACGGTACATCGACCCGCTGCGACGTCGCCCCGCTGTCGGTGGTCTTGAGAATCCCATTCACATCTGTAGGCCCGCTCACGTCAAGGGCGTAGCCGCGAATCGGATCCAGGAGGTTCCGGGCTCAGATCGTGGGGCCCGACTTAGCATGTAGCGATGATCGCGGCGCCGCCTCGGTTGCGGGCGCGCCTTCTCGGACCTTTCCGCGTCGAGGTAGGCGAGCGGGTCATCGAGCGCTGGGAGCGGCCAAGCGCCCGGCGCCTGGTGCAGTACTTGCTGCTTTCGAGCGCCCACACAGCTTCGCGAGAGCAGCTGAAAGAGGCACTCTGTACCGGTCTTGACGGTGGCCGCGCAGCCAATGCGCTCGCCAAGGCTCTGTCGATGGCCCGATCAGCCCTCGGCGAGGGGGTCGTCGTGTCAAGCCGGTCTTTCGCCCGCCTTGCGATTCCAGTCGAGACCGACCTCGATGTCGCAATCGCTGCTCTGGAACGTGCGACCTCTGAAGGACCGGCTCGACGGGCAGCGCTCGAGGATGCCCTCGCGATCGAAGGCGAGCTCCTCCCGGAAGAGCCCTGGGCGGATTGGGCGGAAGCCGCGCGTGTGCGCCTGGCCGATCTTCGGCGTGCGGCCCGGATCGAGCTGGCGCGTGCGACAGCGAACTGGGCTCCCGTGTTCCATGCCGACCCGGCATGCGAGGAAGCAGCGCTCGCCGTGATCGCGGCACATTCCCGGGCCGGAGAACGGGATCTCTCCGCACGCGCTTACCATCGGCACCGGGAGGTCCTGAGTCGGGAGCTGGGCCTCGAACCATCTGAGGAGATAGAGGCGGCTTATCGGGAGGCGCTGGCCGGCGGACCTGCGATTATCGAGCCGCCCGACGACGAAATCGCATTCACGCGTCGGCTCGAAGCAGCAACGGACGACGCGGAGCGGGCGGCTGCTTGGGTCGGCCTGGCATCAACCGCTTATCGCCGTGGCGACATGTCCGGGGTGATCGACACATGCCGCCTTGCGCTCGATGCGATCGGCGGCGTTGCCAGCCCCGGCCGCGCGCATCTGCTTGGAGAGCTCGGGTGGGCGGAGGTGCGCGCCGGCCGGCCGCGGTATGGCCGCCCTCACCTCGAGCGAGCGGCGGAGATGCTGCGCGCAAACGCAGGCACGGACCCCGAGTTGCCGGCCCGCGTGCTCGACCGCCTCGCGATCGCCCGCTCGGACTGCGGTGACCACGCGGCAGGGCTGGAGGTGATGCAGGAGGCATTTGCTCGCGCGCCTCGAACGTACAGGCGCCTTGGAGCAATCCTTCGCTTGCATCGGGGGCGCCTTCTCGGTCGCCTCGACCGGCCGGAGGAAGGGCTGGGCGAAGTGTTCGCCGCACGTCGGGTGCTTACGAATCTGGGTGACGTTTACTCCATCTCGGTCACTCACTGGGTGGCGGCCGAGCTGCTCGACCAGCTGGGCCTCGTCGCGCGGGCGTTGGCCGAGCGCGAGGCCGAGATCCGCCTCCTCGAGTCGCTGGACAATCCCCGGAATCTGGCCGGCGCACTGGTTCACGGCTCTCGGCTGCTTGCGCGGTTGGAGCGCGCGGACGAGGCTGCTGCGTGGGCCGTCCGCGGTCTGGATAAGGCACTTGCGACGGGGGATCCGCGCCTGGTGGCGTGGGCTCGCGAAGAGGCTGGGAAGGTTTCGGGAAAGGTGGCCCCCTAGCTTTCTCGCGTGTCAACTGAAGCGCGAGACGTGGTGCGGCGCTATCTCGACGCCGCCTTCGTGCGCAAAGATTTCGAGGGCATCGACGACGTGACCGCGAACGAGGGACTCAAGACGGCGGCGCGCGGTTTTGTGGCGGCGTTTCCCGATCTGGAGATGAGCTTCGAGCATGAGGTCGCGGAGGGAGACCTGGTGGCCGTCCGCGTGACCGCGACTGGCACGCATCTGGGCACTTTCCGCGGGTATCCCCCCAGCGGCAAGAAGTGGGAGGCAACCGCCAGTGCGTGGTATCAAGTCAAGGACGGCCGGATCGTCAACGCGTGGATCAACTGGGACTGGCTTGCGATCATGGAGGCGATCGGAGCCGTCAGCTGGAACGAGGTTGTCAAAGACGTCGCTGGACAGCTGAAGCGGCACATGTGACCGACTAGCAGCCCCGCGTCGTGGCTGCGCGGGACCACAACCTGACCGACGTCAGCCGTCGTTAAGGTTAGGTCCGTATGAGTCACGTGGATATCTCCGTGATTCCGGATTCTGGTCTGCACCTGGTACGAATCGGCGGCCGGTTGTATGTCAAGCGCGATGGCGCGCTCTCTGGCCTGGGCAGTGACGTATCGCTCGACAAGCTCCTTCAGCTGCCATCAGACGAGTTGCGCGCGTTGGTAACGCAAAGGCGGCCGGAGGAGGCAAGCGTCGATGGCCCGATCGAGGCCCCGATCGAGGGCCAGGAGGTGTGGGCGGCGGGCGTGACCTACCAGCGCAGCCGGGAGGCGCGGGCTGAGGAGGCTGTCGACGCCGACCCATACGACCGCGTCTACACAGCTACTAGGCCAGAGCTCTTCTTCAAAGCGACGCCCAATCGCGTGCGCGGGCCTGGTCAGAAGGTGACCATCCGCGCCGACTCGAGCTGGGACGTACCCGAGCCAGAGCTGGCGGTCGTATGTAACTCGAGCGGCGAGGTGGTCGGCTACACGATCGGCAACGACGTGAGCTCACGCAGCATTGAAGGCGAGAACCCGCTTTATCTGCCCCAGGCGAAGGTCTACGACGGGTCCTGCTCGCTCGGTCCGGCGATTGCTCTGGCGTGGGAGTTTGATCCCGCAGACAAAACGATCGGCCTCGAAATTCGGCGAGACGGCGAGGTGCTCTTTGAATCCGAGACAAGCACGGCGTCGTTGCGGCGGCCGATTTTGGAGCTGGTCGAGTACTTACATCGGCACCAGCAGTTCACGGCCGGATGCATCCTGTTGACGGGCACAGGTATCGTGCCGCCGCGCGAATTCACACTGAAGCCCGCGGACGAGGTAATCATCCGGATTGAGGGGATCGGCCTGCTACGCAACGAGGTTGAACGATTTGCGTAGCAGTGCAGCAGCGCCGGTCAGGCCTTCGAGAACCACTTCCTTTGAGCGTTCGCCACGCGGGTCGCCGGCAGATCGTTCGGGGTGCCAGACGGCCTGCACCAGGTGACAGCGTTGGCGATCGCCTTCTGAATCTCTGGTTGGTGGTAGACCGGAAATTCCTGGTCACCCGGGCCGAAGTAGAAAATGCGACCGGCACCTCGGTAGAAGCAGCACCCGCTTCGAAACACTTCGCCGCCTGCAAATGAGCTGATGAATACAAGCTCGTCCGGAATGGGAATGTCGAAAAACTCGCCATACATCTCTTGGTTCGCGATGACGATTGGCTGGGGTACGCCAGCTGCAATCGGGTGAGCCGGATTCAACGTCCAGATCAGCTCTCGCTCGCCACCTGGGTCAGAACGCCATCTCAGGTCGCAGGTGGTGCCCATCAGCTTGCGAAAGATCTTGGAGTGGTGGCCAGAGTGCAGGACCACGAGGCCCATTCCACCCAAAACGCGCGCATGCACGCGTTCCACGACTTTATCGCTCACGCTGTCGTGCGCGGCATGCCCCCACCACGTGAGCACGTCTGTTTCCGAAAGCACGATTTCGGTGAGACCGTGGTCCGGCTCGTCCAGCGTCGCGCTCTGGATGATCACCGTCTCTCCAAGCTCCCGGCGCAACCCCGCGCCAATGGCTTCGTGCATGCCGTCGGGGTAGATTCGAGTCACTGATGCGTCGCGCCGCTCGTGGATGTGCTCGTTCCAAAGGGTCACGCGGAGCGGGCCTTCACCCGCCATCAGATCGCCAGTTGTGCGCGAACCTCTGCAGCCGAAACGTCGACAGGTTGTCCGCGCGTGGCTGATTCGACTGCTGCAGACACAAGCGCAAGGGTGCCCAGGTTGTCCCGCCCGGAGCACTCCGGCTCACGACCCTCATGAATGGCCCGCGCGAACTCGGTCAGGGTTCCCCAGCGATCGGTTTGAGGCAGCGCCTGCAGCGGCACCACGCTGGGCCTCCGTGCGGGCCTGTGAATGGCGACCCGGTCGTGTCGAGCTCCGTCATCATCGCGGCTTGTCC
>WNGJ01000439.1_pt1 | contig 37385 bp, 50 predicted proteins | sample 5400611 | NCBI WGS metagenome assembly WNGJ01 (sample SAMN13153375, study PRJNA577476) | soil metagenome | isolation source: 40 cm soil or saprolite under Garry oak tree replicate 1 | place: USA:California | collected 2016-06-15
AGTAGAAGGTTTCTCAAAGAGCATTAACGAAACGATGCAGCTAGTTGGGAGCGTTGGCTCAGTGCTCTCTGGGAAAGGTGGTGTAGCGGCTTCTGCAATAGGAGGTGCTCAGGCAGGATCACAGATAGGTGGAATGCTTCCGATTCCTGGTGGAGCAATCATTGGTGCGGCCATTGGTGGCATTGTTGGAATTTTTACGGGGGCAGCTAGAGCCAAGACAGATGAATTAGCGAAGCATATCAGTGCAACGTTCAATGCTGTGATGTCGGGGATTCAGGCGGGTACGGTGACGTTGGGTTCTGGTATTTCTTTACAGTTGCAGGCAATCCAGAATGCTATCAGTACGTTGTCGGGTAGAAAAGGTGGCCGAGATGATTTGAATGCGATTCTACCAAATATGGAACAGCAGCTGGCTCAGTTGCAGCAACAACAGCAGCAGATCTTGAAGAACTTCGACCAGCAGCTAACGATTTTGAACGCCCCGGAAGCTTATCAGCAGGTGCTGGGCTCGGTAGATCAGATCATTGCGAAGTATCGGCAGTATGTAGATGCTGGTGGTAGTATTACAAACGCCAATGAGTTTCTGCAAAGATCCTTCCAGAATTTGGTAACGTCTGGCTTAAATGATTTGAACCAAAGTGAACAAGATGCGATCAACAATGCTCTACAGTATAATGATCTGCTGTTGCAAAGACAAGATCTAATCAACAATACGGCAATGCAGATTCAGCAGATTATGAGTGGTGGAGTTGCGCAGAGACAGATGCCTCAGTGGATGGCGAAGGCTTCTCAGTTGCAGCAGCTTCAGCAGCAGAGTGCTCAGCAGTTGGCTAAACTGGATGAAGAGATAGCAGTCTCGAAGCATAAGCTGGATGCAGAGCAGCAGATTTTCAATTTAGCTACGACGAGAGTTGGTTTGGAATCTCAGTTGGTCGTTCTGCAGAATGCACAGACAGATAAGGATATGCAGAGGATTCGGGCCTTGGCACAGCTCGTTACGGCATTTCAGGGGGCAGTACCAACAACGATGCTCTCCGCTTTGGAACAACTTGGTTTGGGGCAGGCTTACACCCCGTGGACGGGGGACCCAGCATCCAGGCCGACACCCCCAGTTAAGACGGGTAATGATGTTGTAGACGCTCAGAATCAAGCAGAGTATCAACAGGCGTTGGCTTATTGGAACGCCCAGAATAGTATGCCAGTAAGTTATTTGCCCACGACTTCACCTTCGGCTCCGGGTGGTAGCTCTTCAACAGTTGGTGGTACGTATACGGGTCCGGCAGCTCCCATCGTGACGGCATCAGACTGTGGCCCTCGGCCCAAGAGAAGTGATTATGATACGGCACAAGACTACAGGGATGATTTGGCTACGTGGACAGATTGCATGAATAAAGTGAAAGCCTCCAGTGCTCCACCAACTAGCGCTGGTGGGACAACGGGCGCTAATGCAACGACAGTAGCAGCTCCTCCAGTCTCTGGTTCTGCTCCGATTGCAGGCTCATCTGGAATGGGAGTTACGTTGGGGGGAACACCTTATCCAAATCCTACTGGCCAGCTTCCTTTAGGAACACCTACGCCTACGATCAATACTGGCACTCCGACTGGTGTCGTTTTGGCTCCCTCTCCTACGACTGGTAGGACAGCAGCGGCCTCTTCTTCCCTTGCAGCGAGTACGACAGCAATTGTTGGAGCGCAGCAGGCAGTTCTGGCTAGTCAGCTGCAAGTGTCGAATCAAAATTTAGATGTAGAGAAGCAGATAACAGATATGGTGAACGCGAGAGTACAGAGTGAGACAGTGTTAGTAAATTTGAAGATGGTAGAAATTCAAGCGGATATGAAGAGGCTTCAGGCTTGGCAGGATTTATATGGGAAGACTAGCTCTGGAGCAAATGTGACGTTAGAAGATCTAATGCAGAAGATATATCAGAATAGAGGACGTCAAGGGTTCAGCGGCTTTTACGGAGAGGGAGCAAACCCCATTTAGAGATTTCCACATTTCAAAAGGATATTCACAGCCCTCTGGAAAAGTTTTCTACCCACGTCCTCCTTTTTACTTTAGAATTACTTCCGTTGTAGAGAATTAAGCCCCCATGCAAAAGATACCGGTACAGCTTTTGAATCGAAAAACCATGTTCCTCCGTCCCTATCCGTACGAAGTTTTCAACGAAATCCTCAAGTATCGGAAACCTGGTTGGGAGTACAGCCCGGGCGGTAAGGCCTATATAAAAAATAAAGCAGCTAAGATTGTAGATGAGAATGGGAATACACCGGGGTGGGATGGCTTTATACATCTTTTGAGATATGATTCAGTGGGCACAGGAATTTTTTTAGCCCTCAGAGAGAAGTTGGAAGCAGAAGCTGGAATTAAGTTTCTAGTGGAAGACGAAAGGAAGCCTCCAGAATTAAAACAGTACGACCTGCCAGAGAAAGCCAGAGATTATCAGCAGCAGTGCTTCCAAGAAATGTTGAAGGCAAGTAAAACGGGTGGCCTTATTCTACAGGCTACAGGCTCAGGGAAGACGCTGCAATCTGGCCTCTATTTTAAGGCTTTAGTGGGAGCGGGAGTTTTCTTTGTAGATGAGTTGACGTTACTGGACCAAGCTCAGAAGGAACTAGAAGCAGTGTTAGGTGAGCCGGTTGGAAATATTGGTAATCAGAAATTCAATCCGAAGAGAATTACAGTAGCAACTATTCAGACAGTTCATTTGCACAGGTTTGACCGTGGCTTCCTTCCTTGGATCAAGACCCTTCAGGCAATGTTTATAGACGAAATTCATTTAGCCCTCAACAGAAGAAACTTCCAGACAGTAGCGGCAATTAAGCCGCCAGTAATTTTTGGTCTTACAGCCACATTGGAACTCAAGAAACGACATGTAGCCTATCGAGCCTATGACCTAGCAGGTCCCATTGTGTTTGAGTACCCCTTACAGACAGGGGTGAGAGATGGTTTTCTCTCCAAAGGGGTAGCGGTCTCTGTCCAGTTAAGAAATGATGTTGAGAAAGTAGCTTTTAGAGGCTGGAGTTACTTTCAGAGAGTGCAGTTTTATCGGAATCTCTATCGAGAGGAATACGTCAAGATCATTGCCGAGTCTAAGAAGAGAAATACCCTGATTAAAAAACTGATCCTGGCAGCACATAAGAAGGGAAAGTATGTGATTGTGTTGCTGGAGCGGATTGCACACCTGAAAGGCTTAAGTAATACTCTAGACATTCCACATGATTTGGTGTTCGGTGAGAAGCAGGCTTCCCAGCGGATTGAGTCGAAGAGGAGATTTGAAGCAGGGGAAGTTAGGGTGCTACTGACCAATAAAGTATTTAAGAAGGGAGTAGATATCAAACGAGTGGATGTAATTATAGACGCAGCTGGAATGAAGTCCAGGAATGATGCGATTCAGAAGTATGGTAGAGGGGTGAGACTTTGTGACCAGAAAAAAGGGTTAGTGTATGTGGATATTGCAGATGTTGGGAACAGATTTGAAAAAGCGGCGAAGAGCAGGAGACTAGCTTTAAAAAACATTGGTATTCCAGTTTTCAAAGCGGATAGTGAGATAGGAGCCCAGAAAATCCTGGAATTAGCGGAGAAACGACTCCTGGACTTGGTTCAAAAGGAGAGGGAGAACGATGCCTAAGAGTTTCTCTTAGGATTCTGAAACAGTATCCCTGTAATACATATATGGATACAGAGTTGGTTAATGTCATAGATGTTGAAGAGTAATAGTTGTTGCAGAAGGAGTTGTTGCAGTGGAAAAAGTAGAAGCAGTGTTGCAGATGAGAATGTTGAGAGTGACAGCGATAGTGGAAGAAGTGTTGAAGAGGGATTTGGGAGTAAGCTGGTTTAAGCCCAGTTTAGAGGATCAATTGAGATTGTTGGTGTTGACAGGGTGGGAGGAAAAATTCAAGATCAGCATAGCTTGGATGTTGAAGCAGCTGGTTCCCTTTTGGAGAGGCAGATTCGCCAGATACCAAAAAGGTAGTGGCTTGGGATTCAGAATAGCCACCCTGGTGGGAAAGAAATCGGAGCAGATGCTGCAACAGAGAATAGCGGAGCAGTTTCCGGATCGGGAGCATTTAACGAGGTGGAGAACTAAGGAGCAAGCGAGGCAGTGGAGCTTAGCTTGGGATAGAGAACCAAAGGTGGAAAATTGGGAGCACCCCCACGAAGTCATTCTCCAGTATCAGAGAGGCATGAATCGGGAGAGAAGAGAAAGGAAATCTTGGGTGAGAAGAAGGAAGAGGAGAAGATACAGAAATAATCCTTGGATTTCATTTCAGGGAGTATAAACAATGACCTTATCAGAGCTGTTCAAGGAAATCGATATTCAGAAGATAGACTTTATCCAGATTTGCCAATCGTTGGAATTGGACCCAGGGGAATTGGGAAAGTTCTCAATAGAAGCCTCTCCCTTTTTGAGCATCGGAATTGGCATGGCTTTGGGGGTTTTATATGAGAGAAAGATGAGGAGAGAGAAATCAGAAACGATTCACTGATTTCTCTCAATTCGATTCTTGTATAACTGTTTCGAAGTAACGGTCTGGTTAGCTTCGAAGAGATAAAACGCCTACGTTTAGATTCGGTATGGCAGATCTGTTTAGCCTTCGAGGTAATGAGTTTTGCAGCGATGAGTGGAGCTGCGTTGCGATCTGGCAGATGTGGTTGGGTGAGTTGGCTTAGCTTAGAAAAGTTTTGATGTGGCAGATGAGGTTGGTTGAGATATGAAGTGCCTTGCTGGGCTTGGATGTGCTGAGCTGAGAAGTGGTTAGGCAGATGTGTTACGGAACGAGCTGTTTCGATATTCTCTGAAGAGGTAAGCTCAGACTTCGTTTGGATATGGAGTGGCAGATATAGTTTGCTCAGGTAGTTATGGTGGTTTCAGCTTGGCTATACTCTGGCCCGGCAGATCGGGTAAGTTGGGTTTGGCTCTGTTGCGAATTGGAAGACTTAGCTCTGGTGAGGCAGATAAGATAAGTTGGGCTTGGACGCAGTGTGGATTGGTATACCGTGGCAGATCTGGAGAGCTCGGCTATGAGATGAAGAGGAAGTTAGTGGTGAGTAGAGGAGTGGTCCGATGTGGCAGATTAGGCATGGTCAGCGTTGTAGTGGTGGCGTAGGGGATGTTATGGTCGGTGGTGCTATGGCAGATCGGATGTGGATAGCTCGGATAGGTTGGTCTAGGCTATGGTTGGCTTGCCTTAGGCAGTTACGGTTAGCGGTGGCAGGTTACGTAGTGCTTTGACAAGCATAGTTCTGGTGAGTACGGTCTGGCAGATGAGTTGCGACTTGCTCAGTTTCGATGCGGTAAGAAGAGAGGAGGCACAGTTGGCTCCGCTATGGTGTGGCAGATTAGATTTGGTTTCTTCGGCAAAGGATCGTTCCGGATAGCTCGGTTAAGAAGAGCTATGGCAGATGGGATAAGGTATATTGGGATTTGTTGAGCTCTGGTCAGTTTAGGACAGGCAGAGGCGTTGCGGTAGTGGTGGCTCTGAAAAGGCGAGCTTAGCTGAGAAATGGTTGGGAAAGTTCGGCAGTTGGGTTGCGATGGGCTCGGATAAGTGCAGCTCCGTTATGCTCCGATGCGAAAGCTAAGGCAGAAGTGGTTTGGCTTAGTTAGGCTGTGCTTAGGGTCGTTAGCAGTTGGTTTGGCAGAAATGGTTGGCTTAGTTGCGATACGGTCAGAGAGCGGAGCTATGGAATGGAACGGTAAGGCAACTAAAATAAAAGGAGAAGAACGATGAGAAAAAAGAATGTAGAGGAGCAAGAAATTCCGTTGGAGATTTCATTGCCACAGGTCAAGAAAGGGAGGCTCATAGCTTACATTTTGGGCACAGAACCCATGATTGTCAATCGCATGGCGGAGAAAGCGAAGCAGCAGTTGTTGCAGCCTCCTCCGAAGAAGAATCAGGCGGACAAAAGCTCTTCTCCCAAGCATATGGTTCTGGAAGAGTTCAGAGCGGCTGCACACATGTTGCAAACGGGACCTACTTTGTTGGCGCTGCCTTCGATGTGTTTCAAGGGGGCGTTGAGAAATGCCGCGTTGGATCTGCCCGGAACCAAGAAGGCGGTCATCGGCAGACTGACTTACGTGGAAGGGGAGATGGTTTCGATTTATGGGATTCCCCAGTTGCTCATGTCCGTGGTGAGAAACTCTGATATCAACAGAACGCCAGATATACGAAGTAGACCGATCCTTCCCAAATGGGCAGCCAAGTTGTCGATTTCCTATGTGGTTCCATTGATTCAGGACAAGGTGATCATGGGCTTGCTTCAGGCTGGAGGGATTTACATCGGCGTCGGGGACTTCCGTTCGGAGAAGGGGTTGGCGAACTACGGGCAGTTTAAGCCGGTGTCGGCCAATGATCCAGAGTTGTTGGAAATTCTCAAGACCGGTGGAAGAAAGGCGCAGGAAGCAGCGATGCTGAGTCCGACATTCTACAATGCGGAAACAGAGGAGTTGTATCACTGGTACAACAAAGAAATGGTTCGGAGAGGTTTCACCAAGACTCTCCAGATGGGGACCCAGGAAGCGTCGACCACCAAGCCGAACGGGCAAGAAGTAGAGGAGAGTTCAGAGAGTCAGTTGGCTTAGTAAGGAGCGCGTTTGACGGATCTGGGGGTTCTTCGATAAGAAGGTCCCTCAGATCTGGTTTTGATTTGGCAGATGCGTTGTGCTTTTTCATGGTTGGAGGGGCTAAGGTTCGGAAAGAAATGGCAGATGAGTTGCGGTCTCGGGTGCACGGAGATGTTTGGCTATGATGTGTTCGGCTCTGGTCTACTCGGGCAGATTAGCTCCGGTGCTCAGCGCTAGTAGCGGTTGGCTTCGCAGCGGCTCGGCAGATCACGTCGGGTTTGAAACGGACGCAGCGTTCAGCAGAGCTCTGAAGGGCTCAGATACAATCTGGTTTGGTTAGGCAGATATGGTTCGGGTTGTTGGCCTAAGAAATGTTTAGCTGGGATCTAGTGTGGCAGATGTGGTGGGTTACGGAATGAATAGGTCAGATGAGATCTGGTTCGTTTAGGCAGATGAGAAGAGGACCGGAGCGGTTCGTTTTGCTAGGATGAGCTGCGGTTAGCTATGAGAATAAAGGAGAGAGAACGATGATCAGAGAGACACCGGCAATTAGACAAAGAGTGAACGATCTGTATCAGCAGCATGGGCTTCTGACTCCGAACTTGGTAATAGAAGATGCAAAGAATCCCACCAGCCCACTCCATGATCAGTTTGAATGGGATGTGCGAAAAGCAGCGGAGCAGCATTGGTTGGAAACAGCTCGGGAAATCATCCGCAGCGTACGGGTCATTAGCATCGTAGAGGAAAAGGAAGTAGAGACGGTGGCCTATGTGCATATTCCTGGACAGGAGCAAGGATATTGGCATGTCAGTAAGATCAGGTCAGACTCAGAACAGTCCATGGAAGTGTTGCTGTCGGAATTTCAGAGAGTAGCGGATATCCTGGCTAGAGCTAAGGGGGTAGCGATAGTACTCGGCTTGGAAGAAGAGGTAGATAGGCTGATGGTAGAAGTGGGAGCGGTCCGGGAGGTGGTGAGAGTTAGAAGTAGGAGGATGATCAGATCTGCGACCTCCCGGCAGAAAAGAGGTAAGAGGAAGCAGTAGAAGTTAAGAGGAGAGATCCGGATGTTAGATCCAAAGCAAGATAGAGGTTCTCAGATTCATCAGATGCTCATGGCTTGCTTTGATTACACGGAAAGATTGTCGGATTGGGAGAAGGAGTTTGTTGCGTCTTTGCACGATCAGTATGAGAGGAAGGGAGATCTGTCGAATTTACAGGTGGAGCACCTGGAAAAGATTTACTACAAGCTTCCTTGAAGCGAAGAGTGTTTGGAAGGGCTTTGTAGTCGTTTTTAACGGTTTTTTGGAAAAGGTGGTATAAATTCCCATTCTCCATGGAAATGATTAGTTGTAGACCGTTGTAGAGGCAGTAGATAGGTTCTGGTGGATGGGATAGAGGAGGATTTTCATGGAATTGGAAAAAGAATCCAGAGAGAAGTAGAAATTTATGATTAGTATGCCGAACAGGGTTTGAAAGAACGGCTTTGGGGGAGTGCAATAATGGCGGAAAAAGAAGTTTCATTTTGGGAGGATGCTCATTTTCAAGATCAATTGATTGGTTTTCTCGTACATGACAGAGACTTTCTCAAGGTGGCAAGTCATCTTCTGACGGTGGAAGACTTTAAGAAGATGAATGCCCATGAAGGGATGGAGCGGACCTTGGTGGCAGAAATGGCTTTGAACTTTTGGTCCAGATACAGAGAGCCCTTGGGAAAGATGCTCCGGGTCGAGTTGTTAGACAGATGCCAGAAGTCGGGTTGGAAAGAGGAAACACAGAAAAGAATCCTGGATTACGGTGCCTTGCTAACGAATGGGCACAAGAGAGTGGCGGCAGATGCGATATTGGAGAAAGTGAGGACGTACAAGATAGAGCACAGTTTGGCTTTGGCTATCCATCAAATGACGACGTTGGTAGAGGCGGGGGCTTTGACTCCGGATAAGTTTCTGGAAGTGGCTCGGAAAGCAGTGGAGCAATTGGGAAAAGAAGCGGGAGAGCCAGTCGATATTTTCAATGACCGGGAGTTGGAGCAAAGGATTGCGAGAAGGATTCTGCAGAGGAGAAGGCAGAGGTTCCCGGTGCTCTTGATAGATCCGATAGACAGATTGGTCAGGATCATCGCTCGGAAGCACTTGGGGTTGATTATGGCTCCCTATGGGAGGGGAAAGACCCTCTTTTTTATTTGGCTAGCTTTGGCTTATACTCTGCAAGGCCTCAACGTACTACACTTTACGTTGGAAGATCCGAGAGAGGACATAGAAGACAGGTTCGATGCTGCGATTACGTCCTTACCCCTATCGAGACTTTCAGAGATGCCGGAACGGGTCCGGGAAAAGTTTCACAGATACAAGAAGTTACTCAGGTCGAGACTTAAAGTTGTGGATGGCACGGATGGGGCCATTACAATAGGAGCGGTAGAGAATATTTGGGAGCAGCAAAGAAACAAAGGGTTCATGGCGGATGTAGTCATTGTGGATTACGATGATGAGATTAGACCTCAGAGGAAGCAGCAAGAAAGGCGAATGGAGTTTGCGGATATCTATAGAGACTTCCGGGCAGTGTTGGCTAGGCACAGTTTGATCGGTTGGACAGCTTCTCAGACAGACAGACAATCGGCGGAGCTGAAGATCATCCGTGGTAAGCACATAGCAGAAGATATATCCAAGATGAGAAAAGCAACGTTTGTCCTTTCCTTGGGGCAGGGAGAGTGGGGAGAAGATTCCATGTTCGTATGGATAGAAAAGCACAGAAATGATATTCAGCACGTAGGAGCAAATATTCTCAATGATAAGGACAGAATGCTTTTCTATGATAGGGACGCTACTCTTCGCCGTGAAAAGCTGGAGTTGGAGAGGAAAGCGGGTGTATCTTAAGAATAGGCAAAGTGGGTGCTATAAGAAATGAATGTCTTTGATCTTTTGATGAGTAGGGGGTTAGAAGTAAGGCAGAGTTCTGCCGATGACAATGAATACAGAATTTGCTGTTTATTTTGCACAGATATGGGGGAATCTCCAGATGAGAAGTTTAGATGCGGTTTCAATATTAGCTCGGGATTGGGACACTGCTTCAACTGCAATTGGAGTTCAAGAAAAGCGATATTAGAAATAGTCAGGAAGTTGGGAGCTTCAGATTTTGACTTGGAGCAAGTACAGCAGACTTCCTTTACACGGGAGACAAGAAGACGATCAGCGAAAGTAGAACTTCCAGACGGGTTTGAGCTTCTCTGGAAGTTGAAAAGAGAGAGGTTAGCTCGAGAGGCTTGGGACTATGTGAGAGAAAGGGGCATCACGGAGGAGCAGTTGGAGAAATATGAGATTGGGATTGCTCCCTACGATTATAGATTTCGGGATAGAATCATTTTTCCAGTGAGAGATTCAGAAGGGAAACTATTGGGTTTTGTAGGTAGGGACTACACGGGGAAAAGGAAGCCAAAATACCTCAATTCTCAGGGCCTCAAGTTCGTGTATAATGCAAATTCGAAGAAATATAAGAGTGGTTGGATCGTGCTTTCAGAGGGAATTTTCAAGTCCTTGGCAATAGAGAGGGCGACGCATGGTAAAATCTGTTCAGCGGCCCTATTGGGCAGTGGTGCTACGAATACGCAGTGGGCAGAGATCTCGGATTTCAAGGAAGTGATTTTATTTCCAGATCCGGATCGGGCAGGCGTAAGAGGATTCTTGGGAGTGGCTAGTTACCTGGTTTCTCACATGAAAGTTTCAGTGGCGTTTCCCTGGCCGGTTAAACAAGCAGATGAAATGATACCAGCAGAGATTAGAGTTGCGATTCTGAATCGCCGAGTCTATTCGCCTCTCTTAGATATCCAGATGAGGTTGGAATTGAGAAGTAGATGATGGAAAAGCTAGTGGTGCTGGTCGATGGGAAAAATATTTCGTACCGGCAACATTTCGCCCATGTGGCTTTGCAAACAAAAGAAGGTTTTCCAACGGGCATGCTTCACGGTTTCTTGTATAACTTGCTGCGACTTCATAAAGCCGAACCGGAAGCGAGGTTTGTGTTCTGCTGGGATGCAGACAGTCCTACGTGGCGACATTTGATGCAGAAGGAGTATAAGGCGAACAGGAAAGTCAACCCAGAATTTCCTAGAATGCAGAAGCAGTTGGCAGTTTTGGAGCCTCTCCTGGAAGCTCTTGGTTTCCATACGATCAAAATATCGGGAGTTGAGTGTGATGACTTGATGGGCATTTTGGCTAAGGGGCTGGTGGAAAAGAATTGCAAAGTTAGATTGCATTCTATGGATTCAGACTTGTATCAGCTGTTGACGATGAAGGGGGTAGAAGTTTGGGAGAATTGGGATAAGAATTTCATCACAGCTGCAGACGTAGAGCGAAAAGAGGGAGTAGCACCGAGGGACTGGGTCAAAGTAGAAGCAATGGCAGGTGGGCATAATAACCTTAAAGGGCTTTGGAAAGTCGGGCCGATTAAGGCCAGAGATTTATTTGCAGCAGGAGCTAGCCCAGACAAAAATTGGTTCAAGCAGCCGATGATGATTCAGACTTTGTTGGCGAAGTACAGGAACGATTGGGCTAGGATTCAACAAGAATACAGAATGGCTACGATTGTTACAGATATAGAGTCAGAAGTCTGGACGGAAAAGCAGCAGACGGAGCTGAAAAAGGTGCTGGATCTAGTTGTGGAGTACCCAGAGAGGAGGTGGCAGCATTCAGAGAAGATGGAGAAGACTCTCTATCATTTCTTGGGTCGGTATGAGTTGTCAGAGTTGTTTGAAGAACGAGCTACGTTTTGGAAAATTAAATAACCAGCCCAGCACGACGTCTCGGACTTAGACCAGAAAAGAAAGCGGATTTACTGGGAGAGGAAAGGAGCAAGCGGATGTTCCGTCCGTCTGGAAATGAAGAAAGGGATCTGCTTGTAATTCAGAGATACAGAGGATTGGTTCTCCAGCTGGCTTGGAGATATTGGAGGACTTTACCAGCGTATACGAAGATTTGGGTCGACCCAGACGACCTTATAGAAGATGCTTACATTTACATCCTGACCCGCGTTGGAAAAAGAGCATGGAATCCACAAAGAGGTGCGCAAAGCACCTATCTATGGTGTGGTATCAATAGCATACTTTTGAACTTCACACTCTCACAGCAGACCAAAAAAAGATTCGGATATAGGCTCCCTTTGGAAGATATCAAAGCGATGGCTCTGCCCGATCGAAGATTGGCTCGTTTGGAGGCGGAAGATGCTTTGAATAGAATTTATCGGGAGGCTTCTCAAGAGTTGAAAGAACAGATGAAGCGTTGGTTTGGTCCTGGCAGTCCTAAGCACGGACGACCAGGAAAAGTTTTGCCTCTCTGCTCAGAGTTTAAATCCTTGACAACTAGATACAGACTTACAGCAGATGACTGCAGACAGTTAATGGGCAAGGGAGTTTGGATTGACTAGACTTACGGGAAAGTTGCTTGAGAAGCAGCTTCTATTATGTTTGGAATGTAACGAGAAGTTCAGCGTTCAGGAAGCTATAAACGGAAAGTACTTTGTGGAAACTGGTATTTGTGCTACTTGCTATAAGCTGAGGCAGAGAAACTCAGATATCTGCTTTGGGAAAAAGACGAAAGGAAGAAGGCTTGGATTCGATGAATCAGAAATTGAGTGTTCAGAGTTTTGCTCTGACCGGAAAGTGTGCAAATTCTTTGTTGAAAAGACTGGCAAGAAAGACTCCCTTTAGGAGAGGATCTGTAATAGAGAAGGCTTTTCTGTTTTTACAGAAACCAAGAACCATGAATCAGCTCAAACAATTAGCGGAGAAAGAAGGTCTTACCCGAGCTCCGGGTCTGTTGAGAAAGTTTAGAAGAGGGATTTTGGATGGGGAATCCTTTTGGTTGTTGGATGAGACAGCGGACGGAAAGATCCAGTTGAGAAAAGTTACTTTGGGGGAATAAATGCGCTTAGAACCGAGAGTGTTTTCCTTGGGTAAACCGGAAGAGAAGAGAATGCTGCTTCTGATAGTGGAGTCGGTGGAGGAGAGTAGAATCATAGATGATTACTTGGGCAGCAGCATTCCCACAAAAGTAGAGGGGAAAGTAGAACTTTCAGATGGCTACGGAGAGCATTACATTGTTTTGGAGAAGAAATGCTAGGTAGTGCATCTGGCCGGTGGAAGGCAAGAAAAACAGAAAAGCTGAAGCTAGCCGAAGGGATAGTTCCAAAGATTGCCCCTCAAGCAGATGCTAGTCCGAGGATCTATTTGTCTCATACGGTTGTTCATACGAGAGAGTTGGAAGAAGAGTTTCTGAAATGTAGCGGAGTGAGATATAGGTGTTTTTCTTATGTATACTTAGACCCAGAGGCAATTTATTGGTCTCCTAGAGCCTTAGAAGCTTATGAAGTGGATGTGGAGCACTGTAATCATATTATGATGGATTCCGGAGCTTTTTCGTTTCAGCAATTTCTGGTGAAGCGGAAAGATGTGACAGATATAGATAAGTTGAGGCTAGATACGGTGGACAAGTATGTTCACTTCTGCAAGAAAAGAAAAAAGGATTGGGATTTCTACGTCACCTTCGATTACGCTCCGAAGGCAGAGATAGTTTGGAAGATGACGAAAGTGTTAAGAGAAAAAGGGTTGAATCCAGTGCCAATTTATCATGGCGATGCTTCGATAGATTGGCTGAAGAAATATCTGGATCTTGGTTACAAGAGAATAGGTATGTCTCCTGGTGTAGGTAAGAGGATGACGTACAAAGGGGCGAGAAGGTGCTTGGACGAAGTTTTTAGGGCCATAGAAGGCTATCATGTGAAAATGCACGGCTTTGGTCTTACTTCGATAGCTCTGACATATGCGTACCCTTGGTATAGCGTTGATAGCAGTTCATGGTCACGGACAGCAAGTTACGGAGCGATTATCTCGATGGATCCGGATAGAGGATCTCTGGGCACGATTCACGTTTCATTAACAGGAGGATTGAAGCAAAGTACAAGTAAGAATTCAATCACTACGTTAGCTCCAGAAGCTTTGAAGTCAGTGCAAAGTTACGTAGAAAAATTGGGTTGGGACTTTGATTTGCTGAGAAGATCATTGGCGTATCGTTTCATTTTCAATGGCTGGATATTTAGCCATATGAATGACTGGTATAAACCTAGAATGGAGAAAAGTACCCACGTTAGTTGGGGGTCAGCTCTTTGAGGAAAGTGACTGCAATCAAGAAGTTCGTTTCGAAGCAGGAAGATCCGTTTACGGCTTTGGCGGCAAAGAAGCATAGATTTGAGGTTATAGTAGCTCAGTGCATGCGCGAGATTTTGGGTTCTATGGGTCGAGAATTTGGTTTGGATGAATTAGGGCCTAATTTTAGAGAGACTCCAGAGCGTGTAGCTAGAGCTTATTGTGAAATTTTCTCTGGCTTGATGGCCAATGGAGAGCAGGTGAAAGAGATTTTAGCCAAGACGTTTCCAGCTAAGTCCTCGGAGATGATTACAGTGGGCCCAATCGAGGCTTGGTCTGTTTGTCCGCACCATTTTTTACCGTTGAAGATGCAAGTGTGGTTAGCTTACGTTCCCAAGAAAAAAGTGTTGGGTTTGTCCAAGTTGGCTAGATTGGCGGAATTGCTAGCGAAGAAACCAGCTCTTCAAGAAGATACTACAGCCGAGATAGCAGAAGCGCTGCAGAATGGCTTATATCCGAGGGGAGTAGCGTGCTTAATTCGTGGTCGGCATCTGTGTATGGAAATGAGAGGAGTCAAGAAAGCAGCGGTTACGACGACAACGGCTCTTCGTGGCGTATTTTTTAGGCCCTCGGTGCGAGAAGAATTTTTAGCTAGTGTTAGGGCAGATGTGCCTAGAACGGATTGGTAGGAGGAAAGAAATGTTCAATGATTATTTGAATGAATACCAGCGAGATTACAGAAAAGAAATGGAAGCGATAGCTCCACGACTTCGTTGCTACTGTGGCTGGTATAAGTTGGGGGAGTGCCCACACTGCCAGAAAGACAGAACTTGTGAAGATAAGTTGAAAGACAGAGGAAATTCTTTGCTTAGTTCGGTGTGCCGTTGCAACGATTTAGCAGGAAGGAATACAGATGAATTGGATTGAGATAGAAAAAGAAGATCTGATTAAGGCGATCAAGATTTTGGAACTGGTGCCGATGAGATCGGGTACACCTACGTCCGATTATATAAGGGTAATTCCCACGAAGAAGCATATGGAGTTGGCCATGGCTTCGTCAGTGAGTGCCGTAGTTAGGGTTCCTTGGAAAGCTCAAAGTCAGAAAGAGGGTGGCGCCTTCTATATCGACAGAAGACTGTTGACTCCATTTGTTCTAATGGGTGATAAGTGGAAAGGAAATTTCAATCTGGAGTTAGAAGAAACACAGATTCGACTGAAACAAGGAAGCAGACGGGCGGAGCTTGGTTTGCGAACTGATCCAGTGGATGGCTATGGGCAGTGGAGAGACTTAGTGGATTTGAAGGAGCTAAAGCTGACGGAAGAGTTAAGGAAGTTGTTGATAGCTTCGAATCACTGCTCAACAGCCGATCCTTCCATGCAGCATCTGAACTGCGTATACATTGGTGGTCGAGTTGTGTTAGCGACAAATCATACAGTTCTCTTTATGGGTGTAAGTAAGAACGAAAGTAAGATCAGAATCCCTTTTCCAGTGGGCGTGATTCCATTGTTGGGAGAGGGTTTGGTAAAGGCGGTGAGTATAGAAGGCAATTTGGTGACGCTGGATTGTGGATGCGGTTACATCCAGGGCACGGTTTCGGCTATAGCGGAGAAAGACTTTCCGAAAAGAAAAATCTTCGAGCAAGTAAAGAGAGGACGGAATTGGCCTCTTATAGCTAAGATTCCGGCAGTCAGACTCACGAAGATGATGACGAGGCTGGCGAATTATCTCGTTGGAATGAAAAGGGAAGACTGGGTTTTGCGTTTGGAATTAGAAGACAGTAAGTTGAGAGCTTTGGTTAGAATTAGGCAAGGGATTTTTGAGGAGAAGATGACAGTAGAGGGGCTGAAGAAAGAAGCGTCTTTTGAGTGGCCTCTGGAACTGGTGCAGCCAGTGTTGGAGTACATGGGGGAGAATGCGGAATCGGTAAAAGTGCGGGTAGACGAAGAGAAGAAAACCCCATATTTGATTAGTGGGGCGGGTGTAGACCTTATTGTTGGAAGGAGAGAGTAAATGTGGAGGGTGTTATGGAATATGGTCCGATAGAAGTAGTTTCGAAGTTGTGGGGACGGGAAGAAATTTGGCTGAATGAATTAGAGTATTGCTTCAAAGTGATGACTCTTCATCCTGGTTTTACAGCGTCAGAGCATTACCACAGGATAAAGAAAGAAACGTTTATTGTTCGAAGTGGTCAATGTTTTCTGTGGGTGAAAAAGAGAGATAAGGATTGCACTTATAGACTAAATGAAGGAGATAGGATCACAATCCTGCCGGGACAGCCTCACCGGTTTTGGTTGGAGAAAGAGGCGGAAGCACCCTGTGTAATTTATGAAGTGTCTACTCATCATTCGGATGATGACACGATAAGGTTAGAAGTTAGCAGGCAACTATGATTAAGTTTGGCTCAGCTTTAGATTTTGGTCAGTCGGTAGATAAGATTTCCCCTGCTAAAGTAGGAAAGCCAAGGGAGAAAAGGCAGCGGATAGCTTCGGCGAAGCCAAAGAAAGGTCGCGGCTGTGAGTTCTGTCCGTTAAACAAAGTTCATGGCCTTCATAAGGTTATGAACTTGGAAAAGGTAGTTGGGAAGAAAATTATGATATGGGCTCAGAATCCGGGGGAGTTGGAGAACATAAAAAGAATGGAGCTAGTTGGCCCAGCGGGAAAGTTATTGTGGGCGGAGGCAGCAAAGGTTGGCTTGAAACGGGAGGATTGTGGTTTGCAGAACGTTGTAAGATGTTGGACGGTAGATGTGAATGAGTTGGATCAGCTGATTCCAAGAGAGCCTAGTAAAGAGGAGATTCACTGCTGTTCTATTTATACAGAAGAAGCAATCAAAATAAATCAAGGTAAGGCAAAAGTGCACTTGGTGTTGGGTAAAGTGGCGATGAAAGCCCTTCTGAAAGGAGAGTATCGCAAAGATCAGAAGACTTTTTACTCCAAGCGGCTGAATGCTTGGGTGGTTTGCACGTATCATCCTAGCTATTTCTTGAGAGGTGGTCCGAAGTCAAAATTGGCAGAATTTCGAGAAGCCTTGGAAATCGTGGTAAAAAAAGCGAAGGAAGATGGGGGGAAGTTTGCCTATATAGAGGCACGGGATTATAAATCAGTTACGGCTAAGCAACTCGATGTGGAGATAACGGAGCCTCTTCTAGCGGCGGCTTCGAAAGGAGAGAGAATCGTAGTAGATATTGAAGACGATTGGGACGGGGATAGAAATGTAATCGTCTATGTTGGATTCTCTTGGAAAGTTGGGGAAGCTAGAGGAGTGTTTTTGGAGCATTCGGCTATCAAGCAGTCGAAAGAGGCAGTGAAGATAAAATTGGCTTTGCTGAAGAAGATCTTGGAAGATGGCTCAATCAAAAAAGCATTTCAGCATGGCTCTTACGATGTGAGTAAGTTGGAGCAGCTGCTTGGGATCAAAGTCAGAGGATATGATCATGATACTCAATATTCTGAGTATCTGAGATTCTCTGGGAGAAAAGCGTTTGGTTTGGAGGCGATAGCGGATGTACGGTTTAGGGAGTTTGCTGGATATAAGGAGATTTTAGAACCGTACCGAGATAAGAAAACGGGTTTGGCTTCATTTCTGAAAGTGCCTCCTGAGATTATAGTTCGGTATAACGGGGCGGATTGCGATCTGACCAAGAGGATTGAAATGGATAATGCTGGTAAGGTGAATTGGGAGCTGTTGCAGGTGTTCATCCGAGCGGCATACCCTTTGGCTAGGATGGAGAACAATGGTCCACTGTTTGACTCCAAGCACGATGAACTCTTGCAGAAATGGATTCCGGTAAAGCTGGAAAAACTGAAGAATAAACTGAAGGAGATGGCAGGGAATCCGAAGTTCAATCCCAACGCTCCGGGACAGGTAGCGGAGATGGTCTATGATAAGTTACAGTTGGGAGAGCATTTGGATGAATGGTGGAGGAAGGAACATGGGCAAAGAACTACCAATCATGATACGATGCAAATGCTGAGCTCCTACCATCCGTTTCCTGGTTTGGTTGATGTGTTCAGAAAGCTATCGAAGAAAGAGTCGACCTATATGAAGGGATTTAGGAAATCAGCAGAGTTGCATGAAGGCAGATTGAAAACGTCTTGGTGGCTAACCGGGACGATTACGGGTAGGCTTCGCTCTGGTGGATCGAGGGACAAAACACGCGGTATAGTGAACTTGCAGAACGTTCATGGAGATCCGGCAATAGAAAATCTACTCGTTTCAGATCTTCGTTGGAGAAGCATTTATAGAGATTGGTTGGAGAGGAAAAAGAATGCCGAAAAAGAAAAAGAAAACTAAGAAGAAAGACTGGGATAGGAATTTGCTATTGCTTCTAAGGTCGCTGGATATCTATCTGCAGTGGGTGACAGTAATGGCTACCGCTTGCAAAGGGGCATCGGATGCTCTAGTGCAACTAAAATTTGATATTTATTCGGAGATGAAAGCAGATGACCTTGGCAGAAAAATACGCTGACGCGGATGTGTTTTTGTCCTTAGATCACGCACAGTTGGAGATACGGGTTTTGGCTCAGATGTCTGGAGATAAGCTCTTGACGGAGCTGATCCTATCGGGGGAAGATTTACATGCGGCGGTTGGGCACGAGTTAACGAATATATCCTTGGCTAAGATTAAGACGGATAGAGAGACGAGAACAGCGGTCAAGGGTTTGCATTTTGGAATTATCTATGGATTGGTACCGAAGACTCTCTATGCGAAGTTGAAGACAGAGGCAGCAGAGCGGCACGAAAAGTTTACGATGACAATGGAAGATGTGGAGAGACTCTACAATCGTTATTTCGCTAGGTTTTCTGGCGTGAAGAAATGGTTAGACGCTCAGGTAGAATTCGCACAGACGAACGGATATGTGGAGACTTTGTTCGGATTCAGGCGAGAAATTTCTCAGGCGGTGGAGGAAGATAGAACGACTTTTTGGCGCAATCAATCTGTGAATAGCCCAATTCAGGGGACAGCACATCAGTTGCTGTTGATTTCGTTGGCAGTAATGGAGTTGAAGAAAGTAACGTATCATCTGTGGCAGCGCATGTGCATGGAAATCCATGACTCTCTGGCAGCGTTTGTAGCTTTGAAGAATTTGCCGGAAGCTTTTAAGCAAGGAGTTCAGATTCTTGAGAAGGATACGTTACTCTATGTAAAGAAGCATTGGCCCAAGTTGGATTGGAAGATTCCACTCAAAGCGGAAGGTAAAGCTGGCTTTAGAATGGGTACGTTGGTGAAGGATTATATGGGAGAGTCTCCGGATGAGTTTCTGGAAAATTGGTGCGCTGAGAATAGAAAGTTTGAGAAGAGTTTGAAAGTACAGATGGCGGCAGATGCAGTTTGAATGGCAGAACTGTATAATATGTCATGGTAGAAAAAAAGATCATCGTAGGAGAGACTTCACTCCAAGAGTTGCTAGATAGGTTGGCCTTCTCGGAGGAAGGAACTCCTGTGGCAGCTTTGGAACAGGCGAAGCTGTTTATGGCGGCAGCTTCCTATAGAATTAAGAGGATGAAGGATAGACAGGAAGCAGAAGCGGAAGTAGATAATTTGGAAGTAGATCTCTCTTTGCAAGTGAGAGCTAGAAATATGGGAAAGAAAGGGGCTACGGAGAAGTACCTAAATGCTTTGGTGGACAGCTCTCCCAAGCTGAGAGCGGCAAAAGAAAAGTTGTCTAAAGCTAAGAGATTGGAGGAGTGGGCAAAGCTGTTGTTAGAAGCTTATGAGCACAGAAGGGGATCATTGAGAGTGATGGCTCAGTTTGCATACATAGAAGAGAATTTTTCTGCTACGGGTGGAGAGGTGGAGAAGATGAAAAAGAAAAAAGACCGTTTGGAACGTAGTCTTCCCTACAATGAGGTGGAGGAGGATTGAGATATGTTTTCCCATTTGTTGGCAGTAGTGGCTTGGTCAACGTGGGGCTTATTTCTGTTTGGATTTGCCCTTGGCATGACGAAGCAAGTGATTAGAGATGTTTTGCGACAGTACTTGACGGATAAGAGGGAGTTTATAAAGGAGCTGGAAGAGAAGTATGAAAAAGGTTCTGCTTTAACAAGTTCTGTTTACCATTAGCGTGGATAGCATGAAGATCGCTAGCATGAAGGTCACTTGGATGAAGGCCACATACCACCAAACTAGATTAGGAAGGTGGTACGGAAATGGTAGACAAGAAGGCTGCTGCAAAAGAATTGTTGAAAGAGAGGACCTCACGTAAGCGGTTTAAATTATCAGAAGGGGTTACGACATTTCGGCTTCTCCCGAATCCAGCTGGTGAAGACAGGCCAGACTACATTGACTACGGAATGCACAGTGAGGTGGGTCCTAAGAAAGCCTATCTTCGCTGTGGAAAAAAGAAGAATGGGTCTGGAGAATGCTTCCTTTGTGATACCATAATTCCCAAGTTGGAGAAATCTGGTAAGTCGATCCGTAGGCAAGCAGCGGAACGAATGGCTCGTAGAGATGTGTTTGCAATCCAAATTGCTTACAAAGAAGAGGACTCCGAGAAATGGTTGGGTCCAGCTCTTTGGGAGATGCCTCAGAGCTTAGCAAACGGTCTGCTTGGAATTATAAGCAGACATGACATAGTGGACATTAAGAAAGGCTACAATCTTACGATAACTCGTAGCGGAACGGGCATGAGAGACACGCGTTATGGTAGCTTGGAACGAGATGAAGATAGGTCTAAAGCTCCAGAGGAAATCCTCAAGAGGCTTCGTCCATTTTCAGAAGTAGTTAGGAAGTACGATGAATCTCAGATGAAAGCCGCGTATTATGGGCATGAGCAAGAAGACGAAGAGGAGGCAGCTGTAGAGACAGAAGAGGAAGAAGAGTTGGATACGGAAGAAGAGACTCCCAAGAAAAAGAAGTCAAAGGATGAGGAGGAAGAAGTAGAGGAGTCTGAAGAAGAGGAAGAGAAGCCGAAAGGGAAAAAGAAGTCCAAAGTTGTAGAGGACGAAGAGGAAGAGATTGACGAAGAGGAGGAAGAAAAACCAAAGGGTAAGAAGAAAGTAAAGGAGGAAGAAGAAGTAGAGGAAGACGAAGAAGAGGATGATAGCTTCCCGGATTTAGACGAAGAGGAGGAAGAAAAACCAAAGGGTAAGAAGAAAGTAAAGGAGGAAGAAGAAGTAGAGGAAGACGAAGAAGAGGAAGAGAAACCGAAGAGTAAGAAAAAGCCCAAGGATGAAGATGAGGATGATCTTTAGTTTCTGCCTTTGACGTAGAAGGAGATACTGTGGGAAATAAAGTAAAAGCTCAGCTTTCTCTAACGGCGGAGGCTGAGCTGGCCATGATAAAGAAAAGGCTGCAGCATCCCACGAAGGAGACGATTGACTACTGGCTCGGCACTGGTAGTAAGTTATTGAATGCAGTGTTTGGCTCAGAATCCAATGGTCTCCCTTATGGGAAAATAATAGAGGTGAGTGGGTATGAATCCCATGGAAAGACAGCGCAAATGTATTCACTTGCTAGCTTGGCTCAGCGAGATGGGGCTTCTGTTGGCGTGTGGGATTTGGAGCTTACTTGGGATCAGAGTTGGGCTAGTAAGCTTGGTTTGGATCCGAGCAAAGTTGTGGTCTTCCAGCCAGTCATTGGTCAATTTGGCACAGAGAAGCAGAAGAGAATGATTACAGCAGAAGAGCAGTGTGAAGAGATTGAGATGTGGATGCGGTTGCATCACAAAAGAAATCCTCATGGTCGGTTATTTCTTGGTATAGATTCCATAGCTGGGCTGGTTCCAAGAGAAGCGGAGGAAGCCGGACTGGAGCAGAACATGAGGACACGCGTTTCTGTAGCAACGTTTTTGAGTTGGTTGCTCCCTCGTTGGCAGCAGAGAGCGGCGAACTATAACGTTTTGATGATGTTGGTGAACCAGATTCGTGTGGCTCCTGGTAGATATGGTAATCCGGAATACACGATGGGTGGAAATGCAATCAGATTTTTCTGTGCAGTTAGAGTGAAGATGAGAAGAAAAGGTGGGCCGATCTTGAAAGATGGGAAAGAGATTGGCTTCAAAGGGGTACTGCAGAATTGGAAGAATAAAGCGGGAGAGGGTTCTAGAGAACATGGAAAGTGTGGCTTCAAATTCTTTTATGATGGTCGGTTCAAGTATGTGTCTGAGAATGAAATTAAATCAGAGAAAGTGGAGGTGTAGCTATGGCTAAGGCACAGGCGAAGCAAGATGAGTCATTAGATCGCTCGGAACAGTCAGTTGCAGATCCGTTATATGACATGGTGAGAGCAGTAGGAGATGATAGGCTAACTTTGGCGGAGGCAGTGGCAATCTTGCGAAAGCATGTTTCCGGTTTGTCAGCAGAGGACTTGGAGGCCTGGAAGAGGGAGGCAGTTCCACGAGCTAGGAGGTTGATGTCCATTGCGGAAGCGTTTACTCAAGAGATGACAGTGATGGCGGCAGGTCAATAGATGTCGAGGCCTTTGGCAGTTAGCATGCGGCCTAGGAGGCTGTCGGAGTTGATTGGGCAGGAGACTCTCGTAGAAGTAATTCGTAAGAAGCAGGAGACGAGGGACCCGGCAGCCTGGATGTTTACGGGTCCGACAGGCACGGGTAAGACAACGGTAGCAAGGATTATAGCAGTCAGTTTGCAGTGTAAACACCAGAAGCAATTTGGGGAGCCGTGTGATGAGTGCTTGGCGGCTAGATCATCTTTTTCCATTCGAGAGATTAATGCTTCGGAAGTTTCTGGAGTGGAGGAGATAGGAGCAGTAGCGCAAGCCTCTGTGTATTTGCCAGCGCCTCCATCTAAACGCTCGGTGTTTATCCTGGATGAGGCACAGAGGCTCTCACCTTCGTCACAGAATCTTTTGCTAAAGTATTTTGAGGATGCGGCGAAGACTACAGTTTGGATTATCTGCACAACGGAGCAATTTAAGATTCTGGAAACGCTTAGAAGAAGATGCGCTGTCTTGGAGTTGAAGCTTCTGCAGGCGAAAGAAATTGAGCAGTTAGTTATGAAGGGTCTTGCGGAAGTAAAGTCGAAGAAGATAGCGAAGCCTTTGGTGCAGGCACTTTGGGCGGCAAAGATTCAATCGCCGGCGCTTATTCTCAATGCAGTGGAGAACTATCAGGCGGGCATGAAGTCAAAAGAAGCGGTAAAAAATTTGACTACGAGCTTGGATGCGACGGCGATTTGTAGGGCTTTGGAAAAGGGGGACTGGAGTACGATTCGGGATGAGGTGAAAGAGGCGACGTCGGATGATTTGAGAGGTATCAGGGCGTCGGTGGCAGGTTATCTCAAGGGGGCTTTAATTAGTATGATACCGGGGCCGAGAGCAAAGGAAATGGCTTCAGCAATAGAAATGGTTTCGAGAGTAGATAGCTGCACGGATGTAACTCAGGGTCCAGCTACGGTGGCAGCGTTGTATAACTTATGTCATCTTTTCAAAGGGCCTGAGGAAGATAGGGATGACCTATACGATAAAGGAGATACACTATGAAGTTAACGATAGACACGTTGGCAAGAGCAGTTCCAGCAGGGGAAGAGCTGAGTATGCAGAAAGATCTGATGTTGCTAGCGAGAGATGCGAAATCAGTTTTGGGTTATACTCTCTTGGCAGAGCAGATGTTGGGTATGCCTTTGCGGGAAGCTCTGACAAAGCTGCAGATGGAAACTTTGGATGAGGATGAGATTAGAAGATATCAGAGGCAGGTGTTGGAAGAGAAGTTGCAGAGGGAGGTAATTTTGGAAGGAGATGGTAGGGCAGCTAGAGTTATGATGGATGACGAGGACGAAGAGGATGACGATGAAGAGGATGATGACGATAGGCCGAAGAAGGTCAAGGATGCTTACGAGGATGGTGAAGATGTCGAGTCCCCAAAGAAAAGATCTCTAAGTCCTGTAAGAGTCGAGTGGGGTTGGACACAGATTGGTAGATATGAGAAGCCAATTCCCGAGTTTGTTTTGAATAAGGCGGTTACGTTGAAGAGAGAGATTCCCATGGTTGAGTTGTTTATAGAGGAAGTGAAAAAGGTGCCTCTGAGAGATCCGTTTCTGGTTGCAGTGCTTGGCAAGGAAAGGTTCTATCTGGAGGTTTGGAACGAGCCTAAGTTTGAAGGGCGAATCACCAAAGAAGAAAAGAGAAAAATGTTTTATACGGTACGAAGGAAGATGGAGAAGCTGGGATAGCATGCGTCTCTTGTTCTCATCGGATTGGCAGATAGAGTTGGAGAATATTCCGATCTGCCAAAAAGTAATAGCTGAGATCCTGGCTTTGAAGAAAAAGCTGGGATTTCAGCTGTTAGTGCACTGTGGAGATGTCAAGCAAGTTTATAATCCGGTGGATGTGAGGGTAACAAATTTCGCGTTGAGAGCGATTGACCAGTTGAGAGAGGGTGGTCTCAAAGTAGTGATCTGCCTTGGAAATCATGACAGAACGGGGATGTACGTGGATAAACAAAATTGGTTTCCAGTGCTGAGAAAAGCGGGAGCGGAAGCCTATGATGACCCAGCTAGAATTTTGTTGGCGGATGGATGGAGCCTTAGAGTGTTGCCTTTTAGAGCTAGTGAAACCCTACTGCGAAGGGAAGCGTATGATTTGGCAAGAATTGGGAGAGGTGAGAAGACAATTCTTGTCTTTCATAGCGATGTCAAACGAGCACAGTACAATGTGCATGCAAAGTCAGATTCGAAGCTATCTATTGAAGATTTATATTGCGAGAGATACAGAATCTGCATCGGAGGCCATATTCACTTGCAGCATAGAGTCGGAAAGAACGTCTGGTACGTAGGTAGCCCATTTGCTACGGATTGGGGCGAAGCAAATCAGCGAAAAGGATATTTGCTCTTTGATACGAAAACAGAGAAGCTGCAGCAGATAAGATCAAAGATTCCAGGTTGGTACGATCCTGCATGGCCAGGATTTGAGGAGTCGGCCCCGGAGACTTGGGAAGGAGCTAGAATTAGAATAAAAGTGCCATGTGCAGATGCTAAGCACATAGGGGGGGCTCTCCGTTTAGCAAAAGAAAAGGCGGAGAAGAAGTACGTTGGTGCAGAGATTTTGGTTATTCCAGAAATCATGGAAAGGGAACTCAGTAGTGATGGGATAAAAGCGGAATATCCAGATCAGAAGAAGCTGGCAATCTATTTGAAGAGGACGCTTCCCGGAGAGTTGCAGCCTCATAAGAAAAGAGTTTTGGGTTACCTAGTGGAGCAAGTGAAGCAAGCAGGTGGGCTGGTTAGAGAGGGTGGGGAGTTACGGTTTAGAAAGTATTCAGCAGAAAACTTTTTGAGTTTCAAGAAGTTGGACTGGGAACTCACCCCCGGTCTTTGCGTGGTAGCAGGAAGAAATAAAGACTGGAATAGATCAAACGGCGCAGGTAAATCGGGCAGCTTGGCCGTTATAGCAGTAGCTTTATTTGGTACAACGTTTAAGGGGCAGAAACATGACCATTGGATACGGAGAGGAACCAAGAAGAATGAGAAATCCTTTGTAGGGGTTTGGCTGGAGGATGGGCAGGGAAGAAAAGTTTTTGTCAAAAGGAGTAGGCAGCCTAGGAAGTTGCGGCTTTTTATCAATGGAGATCCGGTTGAGAGTGGGAACAGACCAGAAGCAACACAGCGGCTGATTGAGCAGTCAGTAGGTTACACGTGGGAGACTTTATCCAATGCAATCTACGTAGATCAGGGGCGCACACATTTAATGTTGACGGGAACAGAATCGGAGCGGAAGACTTTTCTGAATCGGCTTCAGAACAATGAAAGGTTCGAGCGAGCTGGAAAACTTGTAAAAGAGGAGAAAACGTCTCTGGAAGGCTCATTAGCATCCGTACAGGAGACGCTACAGAGGCTTTATAGCGAAAAAGAGAATCTTCAGTTCCTTTTCCTTCAGGCTCAGAAAACGTTGGGTGTAGGAGCGAATCCTGAGAAATCCTATAGGGCGTCAGCTACGGTTTTACAGCGGGCAGAGGAGGAACTTAAGCAGTGGGAGATAAAAGCAGAAAAACGTAGAACTGAAATAGAGCAGCAGCTGGAAGAGCAGAGAGCGGGGCATAAGAATTGGGAGATTGAGAAGATTTCTTATCATAATCAGCTTGTACAGCTACGAGATAGTTTGGATGACTTTAGTTCGTTAAAGGGGATTTGCCCAGTCTGCCGCCAGGAAATTACAGGGGATCATGTCAAGAGAGAGCGACAGAAATTGATTAAATCTATAGAACAGTTAGAAGAGAAGCTGAAAGATCTAAAGAAGAAAGAGCCGAGTGTGGATCAGGACCTTCCTTCGGAGTTGGTTCGTTGGAGTAGAAATCGGTTTTTGGAAGCTAAAGTTGCAGCGGCTAGAGAAGATAAGAGAGAAACGAAGATTCATTTGGAGCACTTTGAAAAGCAGAAGACTTTGCTGTTTCAGTTGAAAGTTAAGCGGGAGAGGATTTTGGAACAGATGCAAGTGCAGAAGCAGAAGGAGATAAAGCTTAGGACTTGGTTGGGGGTTTTGCTTTACGCAGAACAAGTGTTTTCGCGCGGTGGTCTTCCGGCTTTTCTAAATCAGCAATTAGTGCCTCAGTTGAATGTAGAGGCGGACTACTACGCAGAGCTTTTTGCCCAGAAAGAAATTCAAGTACATTTTGTGGTGGATGAAGAAGGCAGTTTGGATGCTCAAGTGATCAATGCTCATGGTGGTGAAAATATCCAAGATCAGTCCGCTGGTGAATTGAAGATGGCTAGCTTGATTACTTCATTTGCGGTAAGGAGTGTGGCACCTAAGACGAATTTGCTCATTTTGGATGAACCCGGAGACGGCCTAGACCCTGTATCCGCAAGGCAGTTTGCTAGAGGGCTGCGAGAAGTGACTAAGAAGTTCTCTTGTATATTGTGTGTGACACATAATGGGGAGATCCTTTCAGAGCTGGAGGATTCCAGAAGAGTCTTGATTGTAAAAGAGAATGGGATTTCGAGGATGACAGATGACGATAGATGAAGTAGTAGAAAAAAGAATAGAGAGGGTTAGGTTACCTGATTGGCTACCGGAAGCGTATTTGAAATTGGATTTTATGGATGATGGAATGCATGGCCCTTGGGTACATTTGGTAAGTCCATTAGTGCAGAAGACTTTGCAGATAGAAATTGGTTCTCAAGATATACTTGTTATAGAGGCTTTTGGTGTAGAGAGTGATTGGGAAGAGTTTAAGGGAGTTCCTTATTTTGGGTTTTAGCTTAGAAGTTTATAATCTTGGTGAAACCCATGGCTAGAAAAGTAGCGCATGGAAACTAGAAAGGTTGGACATGAATTGTGTAATTGTGGGGGCTAGGGAGAGAACAGAATTGCTACAGGATAAGGAAACCATAGTGTAACTATTAAAAGCTTTGGTTAGTCAACATTCTAAGACGAGATTAAATGTAGTTTCAGCAGGCTGCGATCGGGGCATCGGTAAGATTGTCAGGGAACTTTGTATGGAGAACAAGATCATCTTTGCAGAAGTTAGGGTTAAGTTTGAAGGGGAAGAAATTCCCAGAGCGTTTTTCATTCAGGCGTTTTTGGGGCGGAATAGAACGTTGCAGGATTTAGGAGATGAGTTTTTTATTTTTCGAGGTCCAAATGTGAATGGCATCATTGAGGCTTTGATTGAGCCGGCAAAGCAGAAAGTGGGGGAATCAAGGGTGCATATCTATGAGGAGACTCCCGGGCAGAGTGCATATGCATGAAGAGGAACTTACAGTGGTGGCTATTTTTGCTCTTGACTTGATTATAGGGTTTTTAATATACTCAGGCCCTCAGTGGGGTCTTTTATTTCAAATAATCAAAGAGGTGGAATAGTGACGGAAACGGTGGAACGTAGACGTAGTGACAGATCCATCCACGATGTTGGGATTGTGATTCGGGGAGAGTCTCCTGGCGGTGACAAATTTGAAGAAGAGACCTATACGATCTCGGTGAGCGCCCACGGAGCTTTGATTGTGTTAAAGGAGAAAGTGGAAATTGGGCAACAGCTTCTTCTTAAGAACCCAAAGTCGCAAGCGGAAGTGGAAGCAACAGTGATTCGCTTTGGGACAACGTATAGTGGTCTGACGCATGTGGGAGTTGAGTTCTTGAAGCCGAGTCGGGAGTTTTGGGGATTTTTAGATTAGACGAACACAAGTTTGAAGGACGGTGGACGAAGTAGCTGTAAAATCCAGCATGCAGAAAAAAGGAGAAGGACGATGGCAACGACTCTGATTCGCAAAGCAGTTCAGTTTCCGGAAGTAACAGAAGCGACGTTGAACGAGAAAGTGGCTCGAGAGGCAGAAGAGCATCTTGGCTACCGTTTCGGTGAGCGTCGTAATAAGGAAGTCATTGAGAAGCTCACGAATCGGGAGCAACTCGTGAAGGTGCAGTCGATTTTGAAATCCTGTGGCATCACACCCCTGGACGAGAAATCGGTTCTTGCATATCAATCCAAGGTGCGCCGTAAGGCATCACGGCGGTCATGGAACGCGCGGTTCGCGTGGCGCATGGTTGAAATCTCAGAATACAAAGCTGAGATTCCTCAATTTGCGCTTGATCGGGCTACGCGAATATCTAAGGCACTCACGAGTCGTATGCCACGTCTCAAGAAAACTTTTTTAGTTTCTGAGTTGCACAGGCAGAGGACTCGTGCGATAGATCCGGATCCGTTCATGATCTTGCAGGTTCTTGGTTACAATTTCTATCTCGATGTTTGGGATGAGCCGAACTTCGAAGGGCGGAAGACTGTATAAGTCAAAGTCTGAGAAGAGTGGGGCTGACCTATGGCTGGGCACGGCCCCACTTAAATTCTAAGGAGGAGAGAACAATGAGAATTGGTTCAATGGAAGTAACTTTTCACAGAACGGTGAGAGTGGCAGAAGGAAGGCAACCTTCTAACCTGCCTCCAAGTTTGGGGCACATGCAGTTGTATCCAGTAAAAGATTACGAAGGTAAATGCCCAGAGAATTGGGAAGTAGAGGGCTTTTTCGTGTCTCTTCACGACACGGAAGCGATGTGGATGTCGTTTACTCTAAGTGAGCATCCGGTGGCTCTTCTCGTGGGAGCAGGTGGTGTGAATGCTCTGACGGGGGAGAAGTTGGGCACGGAGCTGAAGAAGGATAATTATTTGGTAGCTCCTCCACAGCCCTGGTTGGACGGTTGGAAAGATAAAGATGGGACTGTCTATCAATTTGTGGCAACGCCGTATAAGAAAGGAGAAGGGATTTCAGTGGCGGAGCAATTGATTGGCTCAGAGTCCAAGACGGGAGCTCTCGGTATTGCTCTGTTTGATCCGAAGGATCCTTCGAAGTTGGCGATCAAGCATGGTCCCATGGAGGGCTATGGAGACTCAGCTTATGGAGACGATTTCAAATGGACACATCCGACAGATGAATCAGTGACTATGAGTTATGCAGGTGATGGGAGCTTTTTGAAAGGTTCTTCTGCTCCAACTAGAACTTTGAGTGTGCAAAGTGTGAAGTCCAGGTCGACGAAGTTTTCGGAAATGGGAGTTGGCAAAGGTGGAAAGATTATTCAGAAGATTTATCCAGATCCACATGGCTTGGAAGTGTGGAGGGAAAAGCCTTCTGGTACACTGGCTGTATACCTTGTGAATGCTCATGTCTTCGAAGAGATCACGGGCATCAAAGTGCTCTTGCCGGTGGGGCATGAATCGTATTCTGGTCATTGGTTTGGGTTGCAAGATGGGCAAGAGGGAGATGTCGAAGGCACGAACAAATTTACGGGCCTCAAGTCAGCAGTGTTTCCTGCCTCGAATTTAGAAGAGCCGGATTTGTCGGATGTGGAAGATGAGCTAGCCAAGGAGCAAGAAGAAGGATCGTAAATGAGCGTGAATGAGTTGCAGGTGATCGCGTCTTTTCTTGAAAGGGCAGTCTGCCCGGAAGACGTATTTGGCAACGGTTTGAAGGGAACCAAGAAAGAGCAGGAGGAAGGATTGAAGAAGGTTTATCGGCAGTTGGCAAAAGCTCTTCATCCCGATATGCATGTGGCGGATCCTTCTGCTCTTTCATTGGCGAGTGCGTTGTTTCAGCAGCTGGAAGAATTTCACAAGGTGGCTATAGTTAGATTGAAGAAGGGCACCTATGGGGATAAGATTCCACTGCCGGGAAGAGAGCTGGTGATTATTAAAGGGAAGTATGTGAGTGAAGGTCCGTTATGTGCAGGGGACATAGCGGACCTTCACGTGGCTTCTTTAGAATCCTCCAGGCTTAGAAATGGCTTTGTGATGAAGTTAGCGAGAAACGTAGCGGATAACGACCTACTGAGGGCAGAGGTGGCTACGTTGGAGAAATTGCGGCTTCGGCTACCGAAAGACTCGTGGGCAGATTGTGTTCCAATAGTTACGGATAGTTTCTTTTTGGACGAAGGGGTTGGCCCGAGGCGGAGGATGAACGTATTAAATTGTTTCAGCGGCTTTTACAATGGAGAAGAGATTCGGAGGAAGTTGAAGGGTGGAGTGGATGGTAGAACGATGGCTTGGATGTGGAAGCGACTTCTTGTCTTGCTGGAATGGACTAATAAAATAGGTTATCTACATGGAGCAGTGTTGCCTCCACATGTCATGTTCTACCCAGATTCTGACGCTTCTCCTGCTAGGGATAAACGTTGCCATTCTATTCGGTTGGTGGATTGGTGTTACTCCATAGATTTGGAATCGAGAACAAGATTGAGTGCCTGGGTTCCCCGTTATGAGAAGTTTTATGCGCCAGAGGTTTTAGCGAAAGAGAAGTTGGGTCCCTGGACAGATCTTTATATGGGTGCGAAGACGATGTTCTATTTGGCGGGGGATAATACTGCTGGTGGGCATCCACCGAAGCATTTGCCCAAGGAAATTATAGAGAGCCTGTTTCAGTGTACGCAACCGATAGCGTCGAAAAGGCCTCAGTCGATAGGTAAGTATTTTGAATCTTTCAAGCAGGTGTTGGAAAAAGTTTACGGCAGCCCGAAATGGCACGAATTCAACCTTTGAGGAGGCTACATGGCGAATATACGTAAGCTTGAGAAGTTGAAGAGATTCCTTCTTGCTGAGAAAGGGGCGACCTACAGACAGAATTATTGGATTTATGGTAGTGGCTCTGCGGTCGTTATGGAGCAGAAGCCTTTATGTGGTACAGCTGGATGTTTGGCGGGCAACGCTGTGCTTATGGAAGGCTATGTAGCACCAGAAAGTAATTGTCTTCTTTTAGATTGGGAATTTGATTCTGTTATGGAGCCAAGTAATACCATGTTTATCGTGGAGGCCTTGGCGGCAAAAATTCTTGGTCTGAATTCAAAAGAAAGGTGGCTGTTTGATTCCCACTGTACTGATTGGCCTTCGGAGGCTAAGTTCGCTTATCGGCAGGCTAAGACTCCTCTAGAACGGGCTGAGGCGGCTTGCTTGGCTATTGACGCCTTGATTGCAGATAAGAGGCTCTCGATGCAATTACGTAGATTAGCGAGAGCAGAGAGAGGAAATCGTGAGCTTAGAGAACTGCAACGACTTGTGCCCTCCGATTCGCCCGATCTGTCAGAAGTTGATTTGGATCCAGTTACTGTCGGACAGTAGAGTTAAGTGCGAAGTTTCAAATTATTGGTTAGTAAAATCTAGTAAGAAGAAAAGGAGAAACAAAATATGGGAAGCGGAAAATGGGATACCACTAGGTATCACTCGGATCGAGCAACAAGAGTTTCAACGGGAACAGCAGACTTTGCATACACAGCAACAGCAGTCAAGACACATAAGATCCATGATGATTTGGATCCCCTACGGATTAATCATAAGCCTTTCGGCAAGTTGGAGAGCCGGGATAGCGTAGAGCATCCGAACTCCAATGCCGTGTTTGTGGCTTTTGACGTTACGGGCTCTAACTATGAGCGGGCAGTGGACGCTCAGAAGAAGCTGCCGAATCTGATGGACCTGTTGGGGAAGTATCTGACGGATCCACAATTGTTGGTGGCAGCCAATGACGACTACACAGTAGTCGGAAGGAATGCAATTCAGATTTCCGACTATGAATCAGACAACCGAATCGATGAGCACATCAGAAATATCTGGTTGGTGAGAAATGGCGGAGGAAACGATGGGGAGTCCTACGATCTCTTGCTCTATGCGGCAGCACGGAAGACGGTTACTGACTGTTTTGAGAAGAGAGGGAAGAAGGGCTATTACTTCATGTATGCAGATGAGCCGATCTTCGAGAAAGTAACTCCCTCGCATGTATCAGATGTCTTCGGAGAATCTTTGCAGGAGTCTATTCCCATTGCAGAGATTATCGAAGAAGTACAGCGGCAGTATCATACGTTTGTAATCTGGCCAGAGCGGGGTTACGAGCATGCCCGAGCTCAGTACGTCAAGTTGTTTGGAGAGGAATCGGTACTTACCCTCCAACATCCCAATTTGATTTGTGAGATGATCGGTTCAGTTATCGGGCTGAATGAGGGGCGAGTGTCTTCGGATGGAATAGTGAGAGACCTGATCGAAGTGGGCAGTACGAAGTCAGAAGCTTCTAGTGTCTCTCAAGCTTTGGCGAGAATGGCGAAGTTGGGAGATTTGGCTAGGGGTACGGGTTCATTGCCTGATATAGGAGAGAAAGCAAAAGGAGCTAGTCGGCTGTGACAACGCAGGTGTATGTAGTAGCAGGTTTGGCGTATGGTGACGAAGGGAAGGGGGCAACAGTAGACTTCCTCGTTCGGGAGAAAGGAGCTGGTCTGGTGGTTCGTTATAACGGTGGACCACAAGCAGCTCACAACGTAGTTACTTCCGACGGCAGGCACCATACGTTCTCTCAGTTTGGTAGCGGCATGTTCGTGACAGGTGTTAAGTCCCACTTGTCACGATTCATGCTGGTGAATCCAATTTCGATGGTGGAGGAAGAGAAACATCTTCATATAATTGGCGTTTCTGACGCGTTCCAGAGGGCTACAATCGACGCAGAAGCGTTAATCGTAACTCCCTTCCAACAAGCGGTGAATCGTATAGAGCAGCTAGCTTTGGGGGTGCATACAAGTTGTGGACAGGGAGTGGGGCAGACGAGGGCAGATCACATTCGCTATGGAATGCGGGTGTTGTTTGCAGGAGATTTGAAGCTGGAATGGCTATCGGAAATGAAGCTCAGATTTATGCAACAAGTTTCCAGAAAGGCGGTAGAAGGCATAGTAGGAGATGAAAAGATTCGGGAAGAAATGAGAGTGCTAGAAGAGCCAGCGGCAATAGATTGGGTCGCTGATTGTTATCAGAAATGGGCAAAGAAAGTTTCGATAGTAGATTCTCTGGAGCTAGCTTCTTTGTTAGAAGGAACGGATTGTACGATCTTCGAGGGAGCACAGGGAGTTCTCCTGGATGAGAAGTATGGAGAAGAAGGATTTAATAGTTGGACGAATACTACGTTTGAGAATGCTTTTACGTTGTTGAAAGAGTGTGGATATGTTGGTTCAGTTTGTAGGCTCGGAGTGATTAGGAGTTATTTTACCAGGCACGGAGATGGCCCTTTGAAAGATGAAGACGATTACTTCTTAAGAATTTCTCCAGAGTTTCATAACAGTGGCTCCGGTTTTCAGGGGAAGTTTAGAACCGGTTTTTTCGACAGAGCGGCTTTTCAGTTTGCCCTTCGGTGCTGTGATGGTGTAGATGCGGTAGCTTTGAATCATCTGGACAAATATATGGATTCACCTCAGAAGCTTCTCAAGGAAGTGCCTGTTTTGATTCATGGCTTTGGACCGACAGCAAAAGACAGAGAGATAGATAAACGAGTAGAAGTTCAAATTCAAGAAGGAGGAGTCTATGAGAGCAAGTGAAGCGATGTTGTTGGGTAGTACAATAATTCGTCCAGTAATGGGAAAACAGAATGACGGTAGAGGTGGTGGTTGTGCTCTGGGGATGATAGCAGCAGCACATAATGAAAGGTACTTCTCCCTGTATTCTTTCTCTTTGGTGAACGGGAGTTCACTTTCGCAATATTGGTGGATGTGGGATAAGAGTGGGCTTTCATTGCCTTGTGATTGCAAAGAAGAAAGGTTGATGGGCGATAGTGGGCAGTGGGGGCTTCGTAGCGATATGGAGGGGTGTGCAGTTTTAGAGCTCGTTCATTTGTTTAATTACCATGTGATGACAAGGGGAGATTGGAACCTGGAACGATTGGCGGAGTGGTTGGATAGCGTTGACCCTAACTTTCGGGAGAAAGTAGTAGAAGTGAAGCAGGAAGAAGTGGAATTGATGGAAGTCTAAACGAGAGGAGAAGAAAGATGACACATAAAATTAAGATTTTCAGTGCGAGGGGAGATACGATAGTAGCAGAGTGGGAGGTAGGAGATGAGAAACAAGTGGAGGTCGCTCATGGCCTTTTTGATCAAGCTATTTCAGAAGGTTGGGCAGCGGTCACGCCTACGGCAGAAGGGGCAAAAGCGGTGGAAAAATTTGACCTTGGCTTGGAAGAAACGTTCCTACTCCGCCCCATCGCTGGAGGCTAATGAGCGAGCGTATGACTTGGTTAAAAGGTTGGCTCCGGAGATTAATGCTACTCTATTTTCTGGAAAGATGAGAACACCTTTCGGTGAGGCAGTGGATGGTAAGACTATAGACGACATATGCTGCTCGTACACGTTTTACGAAGGGAACGACGAGTTGATTCCTGTGTCGGAGAGGAATCTGACGTTGTATCTTTGGCGCAAGTTATTTCCGAAGAGATTTAATGATAGACAGAATTACAAGGTTTGGCCTTAGACTTATTAGCAGACTGAAAAAGGAGAAGACAGATGCCTACGAAGTTGCATGAGTTGCTTTCCGTAGAGAAGAATTATGAAAATCAGGCTGGGAAAACGAGAACGGAGTTGAAGAAAACGTTTGACGACAAGAAACATCTTTTCTCGATGAAGATCGTGACATTCAAGCCGATTACAGATGGGGCGGCTCCAGAGACAGAATTGCAATCAGACATTCAGACTACAGTCAAGAAAGAAATAGACTGGCTGTGCCCCATCTTGGCAAAAGGGCTGGATGCTTCCCATCAGATAGATGTTGCGAATACGATTGCGAAGGCGGATGTCATTACGGAAGATGAGGAGACGATTCTCAAAGAAGTGCCAGCAACGTCTCTGCTGAGGCTGGAGCACAGAATGGATGAGTTGAGAACTTTGATTACGTCTATTCCTACGCTCGATCCTGCGAAGGGATTTTTGCCGGATGAACAGAAAGGTTTCGGGTATTACAAGGCGACAGAGGTTCGGAAACACAGAACCAAGAAAGAGTTCAAGCCGGTGGTGATGGTGCCGGCTTCGAAGGAGCATCCGGCGCAAGTGGAGAAGCTGTTTGAAGATGTCTCGGTTGGCATGGTGCAAGAGCAAGAATGGTCCTCTATGATCACGCCAGCGAAGAAGGCAGCGGTCTTGGACAGATTGGATAAGTTAACGAGGGCCATCAAGAAAGCTCGTGCTAGGGCCAATGAACAAGAGGTGGATGTGAAGGAGAAGAAGATAGGAGAGGCCCTGTTGAGCTATATTTTCAAACCATTGGAAGAAAAAGCCATGGCAGCTTCTGCCTAAAGGAGAAGAACAATGACACGTACACAAGAGGGAAAGCAGGATATCAGAAACTTCCTCGTTTGGAGCATGGGGGACGAGGAGTTGACAATGACTTTGGCTCATGCGCAATCGGGCAAGCTGTCGTTTCATAGTTGCTGTTGTTTAGTAGGCATGGCTACGATTAAGTGCGCCGGCCATGCTCCACGAGGCATTGTGGTGAGAGATCCCACGTATGATGTGATGGGAGAGCCTCATTACTTATTGGCTAAGCAGCTGCCGGGAGCAAGAGTAGCGGAAAAGGCCTATAGAAATTTAGGTGATACCTCGGATGGGCAACGACTTAGAATTCTGATTCCGATCCTTTTAGCAGAAATCAGGAGGAGAGACAGGGTTAAGAAGGCGAATGGGGTACAAGCTTTGGAGCTGGTGATGGCCTGAACAAGTTTGGGCGCTCTTCGGTGACGAACCGAAGTTGCCCAGATTCAGTAGTAATGAGATTGATGGACTTAGCTTTACAGAATTCAGATTGATTTCGCCCAAAGATTTTAGGAGGAGCATGGGTTGGGTCACTACGTTGGCTTATAAAACCGAAGGCGCAGGTTCAAATCCTGCCCCGCGATCAAAGCGGTCAATTGGGAAGGGTGACTGTTTTGATCGCGGGTAGCTCAGTGGTAGAGCGTCGGGATTAGAGTTACAGCCATCGGGAGATGATTTCGCCTAGCGTGAAGCCTTCGAACATTATCTATTCTCAAAGATAGATGATATTTCGTGGGGGCCAGTACCTCGGGAATGAGGGCTGGCCTTCCACATTTTCAAACCATTGAAAGAAAAAGCTATGGCAGCCTCTGCCTATTGTTATGGTGAGCTGATGAACAAAGTAAATCCGCGGATGTTTTACTTCGGACCTTGGGATCAGGCTGGACATTTCTTTTGGTCTGAACACGGTGGTCGTGTTACCCGTGAAGTCGAAAACAGCCTTCCGTGGAAAGATTGGGAGATTGACGGCAAGTTGCAACCCCGTTGTTATGACAAGCGAGGTCACTGGGAGCACGGGCGTGAAGTCGAAGGCGAGGCGCTACTGCATCACAAAAACGGTTGGACGTGCCTGTCATTTTGGGACCGTTCGGTCGATACGCGCGGCGCTTGCAACAGCACCTATTTTGCCGAGGGTACTTTCACGTTCGAAGAAATGGTGGAAATGTCCAAAACTCGATTTGCAAAACGGTGGAACAAAATGAATTTCAAAGTTAGCTTGGCGGAAATAAAATGACCAAGCCTACAGAGGCATCGGAGCCTAAGATATGAACCTCGAAGAGAAACTTCTAGCCACACTGAACCGTCTAACGAAGTGGCGCAGTACGTTTGCTGGATGGCAGCTTGGAACCCGTTCAATCGAGGACCCGGAATCTCAAGCCGTCCGCGATCATCGCGAAGTGACGATCTTGATGAGAGCGGAGATAAACGTCTTTACGAAACTCCTGCTCGATAAACAAATTTTTACGCGAGAGGAATTCCAAAAGCAACTGATCGACGAGGCGGAACACTTGAGCAAACAGTATGAGCAAAAATTCCCCGGCTTCAAATCCACCGATCTCGGAATGGAGATTGACCCAGTCGTGGCGAAAGAGACGGTCAAGAATTGGAAGCCATGAATGTGGTTCCACAAATGCAGAAAGGAGACCGGTATGGCACAGCAAGCAACAGCACCAGCGAAGCAGCAAGAACCTGCTTCGGTAAAGCGGGCCGAGACTCTGCTTGAAAAAGAAACGCGTTTGCTAATCCAAGCGCGGGCGGAATTGGCAGCCTGTCAAGAAAAAGTAGCGAAGCTTACACTCAACGTTGAGTGGCTCAGAGCTAACCCGATAGCAGAAACGGTGTTCACTCAATTCTTAGAACAAGCGATTGAAGAGAAAGACAAGCAAGAGATTGAGAGTATGATGAAACGGAATTCTCCCCTGGTGTCAGAAAAATGAGCAACTCGCCAGAGACGAGCCGGGAGTTAGCGGAACGAGTCGCTTCCAGTTACTTTCTAGGAAGTCGACCTGAGCCTGGAAATGTAATACTGCATTCAATGGTCTTTTTTGTCGATGCTGTCGCAAGTTTGATAGATCGCTACGTAAAGGTGAAGGAAGCGGAGGCGTATTTGAATTTGCTTATGCGAATCAAGAGTGAGATTCCTCTTGATCCTGTCTATTTTTGGCAGCATGAGATAAGAAATGCCCAAGAATTTCTCGCCCAAGCCCGTGCGG
>WNGJ01001005.1_pt1 | contig 37371 bp, 30 predicted proteins | sample 5400611 | NCBI WGS metagenome assembly WNGJ01 (sample SAMN13153375, study PRJNA577476) | soil metagenome | isolation source: 40 cm soil or saprolite under Garry oak tree replicate 1 | place: USA:California | collected 2016-06-15
TGAACTATCGCTCGCTGCGATGCCCCGCCAAACAGCGGAGTGATTGGAGCAGCAAGAAACCTGGAAAGTGCTCTATAATTAAAGGCCACTTCATGTCGGGGCGTAGCGCAGCCTGGTAGCGCGCCTGCCTTGGGCGCACAGTATGTCGTTCTAAGCATTCCATTTCCTGCTTTGGCTTCTATTATTTTCAACAAATTGGGGAATCTGCTTCTCGTTCAGAGCTATCTCCAATGGCCTCAACCTCGCTCCCAAATGCACGGTTCGGGCACGGCAGTGCACCTGCTTCTGTCAGGCTTCTAATCTACCTGGAGTAATCTGCTCTTGAGTTAGAAGTCCCCCAAGTAAGCTAGCTCATGTGGGCTAAAAGCTGTCACACCCGCATCGCGCATTCAACCTCTTACGTTGCATTGTTTTTGCCCATTGCGGGATTTGGCCTTGCGTTCTTTTCTCTTGGCCGATAGCTCCGCAGTGACGCCAGCTGTGATCTTCGAGGCATCCACTTTGTAGCGGACAGCAGTGCGCATGAGATTCGCTTCCTTGGATAGCGTCTCCGCCGAACTGTAGCCTGGGCAATAGAGGTCCGGCACGAGTGCGCAAGTCACCATGAAGCGGTTAAGGTCGGCCGCGGTCATTGCGTGGATGCGAGCCTCCGCCAGTTTCTCGTGTTGGACCGTATTCCCGCCCCACGACGTCTTCGTCTTCTTCTCTTCCCAGCCGTAGACCTGGAACAACGGATGGTGGTTGTCGTGCCCCAAGCGACGAAAGTAATCCAGCGCAACCATCTCGAAGTCCGCTCGCGCCAATGCAGTCGGGAGTTTCTCTCGAACAGCCTGCAGAATCCGCGTACGTGATTCCTTCTGAACACGCATGGCACGCGCAAGCTTCCGACGTTGCTCTCTTTCCTGCGGCGAGATTTCGTAGTGGGAGAACTGCCGGTGTGTCTTGCACTTCTCGTCCGTGCAAACGTGCATGACGGTTCCGGCTTTGCGACCGTCTATGACGACTGCGATCTGCGTATTCGGACACTCGCCATCGCCCTCCGCTCGACGATATTGGCCTTCGTAAAGCGTATTTGGCGCTTTGGTGTAGACCTGCCAAGAGGGGCTCTCCGAAATCTGGACTGGCTTCTGTCCCGCTTTCACCAAGGGCCCGACACGCAGTTCGACAAATTTCTGGATTTTTGCTTTGTGGCAACTCGGATCCGTGCATAGCGAACGATTTTTGATCTCGGGGAAGAGCAGCGGATTATTTCCGGTGCGCTTTGGACATATAGAGCATGCGCCGGCCGCGGGCAGCAAGGTGGCATCCTCCGTGTCGAATGGGGCGTGTTTCAGGTCGAGGTGAATTTCTCGTTCGATCCAATCGCGGAGCTGCCGAACCGTCAACGCCTCCGCCTTCCGGTCCTTCAAGATAGAACGGGTCGTCCGATGGCCTGGAAAACATTCCATGAGGGCGCGCTCTTGATCGTGGGGTTGGAGTCTACCGATCTCCAACGCGTGAGCCACCGTGAGTTTCCCATCGTAGAACGCGGTTTGCGCGGCCTGGATCAGCTCGGTGAGAGAAATGCGACCTCTTATGTAGGCCGGACTTTTGGCAACCTGTGCCGCGATCGTCTCGACGGTGTAGAAATCGGGCCTCAAGTTCATCAATGACCGATAGCCGATTCCCTCGTCTAGCTCATGGATATTTGTTCTATGCAGATTTTCAATGAGGCGAATTTCTTGGGCCTCGGCATCGGTCAGCCTTCTTACCGTTGCCGGGATTGTGTTCGTGCCGGCTAGCTTCGAAGCGCGGAAACGTCGAGCACCAGCGACCAACTCGTATGAGCCGTCCGCACCATCTGGCGACGGGCGCACAAGTATTGCCTGCAAGACTCCGTGCAATCTGATGTTCTCTGCCAGCTCCCGGAGCTCACTTTCGCCAAAATCCCGCCGTGGGTTGCTGGCGGATTCACGGATCTTGTCCAGTGGAATGTCCTGGATCGACGAAGCCGCTGGGAGTTCTGCTTTTCGTTCATTTAACACGATTGTTGTGCTCACTCTTCTCTTCTCCTTTTTTCCCGAAGGTTTTGGGATTAGTATTTCTTGGGCGACAAGAGCCGTCCGATCCTGGAAGCCCCCAGCCTGTGGCCCTGCGTTTCCAGCCGGACAACTGGTTCCATCTCGCGGCACTTTTCGCACCCGCGGGAACCAGCGGTTGGAACCAACTCTCACCAAACGCGTCCAACGAGTGAAAAAGGAGGGATCTCAATGGCATACGTTATGGTCGGTAAGGAAAACTCCAGTGACATTCAGCTCTATTATGAAGACCATGGCTCCGGTGACCCTGTAGTCTTGATTCACGGGTATCCACTGAGCAGTGCTTCCTGGGAGAAGCAGATTCCGGTTCTCCTAGAGGCAGGTCAGCGGGTCATCACCTATGACCGCCGAGGATTCGGCAAATCCAGCCAGCCGACAACAGGCTACAACTACGACACGTTCGCTGAGGATCTACACAAGCTCGTGACCCATCTCAAGCTGCGCAATTTCGCGCTGGTTGGTTTTTCGATGGGTGGCGGTGAAGTAGCACGGTACATCGGGAAGCACGGATCGAAGGGAGTGAGCAAAGCGGTGATCATCGGAGGCATCCCACCATACCTGCTGAAAACTGCAGACAACGCCGATGGTGTTGACGCGAGCGTCTTCGAGGGAATCCAAAAGGCTGTCGCGGCGGATCGCTACGCGTTCTTCAGCGAATTCTTCAAAAACTTCTTCAATACAGATGTTTTCCTTGGCAAGCGCATTAGCGAACAGGCCGTGCAAGCCAGTTGGAACGTCGCTGCGAGCGCATCTGCCACTGCGAGCCTCGCCTGCGTCCCCACGTGGCATGAGGACTTCCGCAATGACGTGGCGCGTATCGACGTCCCCACCCTGGTCATTCACGGCGACGCCGACCGCATCGTACCGATCAAGGCTTCGGGCGAAAAGACCGCTAAGCTGGTCAAGGGCGCTCGGTTAGTGACCATAAAAGATGGGCCGCACGCCGTAAATTGGACGCATGCGGACGAAGTGAACGCGGAGCTCGTGAACTTCCTCGGGAAGGGTGCTGCGAAGCGAGCAGCGTCGAGCTCATAGCGTTAAGCACTCCGCACCAGCAAAGAGGAACTCGGGCGAATCAGCTATGCGGCTTCGTCGGCGGCGAGTAGGACTGCGTTGCGCGGCGACTTGGCCTGGCGTAGTTCTCTTCCCTTCAGCAAGACGAGGTCTAAGAACCAAGTCTGGTCCACTTTGCCGAGATTGATTTCCTGTGGGTGGTTTCTGAGAAAGTCGAGAATGTCCTTCTCGCTGATGCGATGAATGTCCCGTCCATTCCCATCGTGCCGGCGTGTACCCTGAAGGCGGTCCTGCAGCCAGCCGTTCTTGATCCACCCGGAAATTTTGTGGTGATCCTCACCCAAGCACAGCCCCAAGTCCCGCATCGTATAACCGTTTCGCACTCTCCTTGAAATTTGCATCCGTTTCAGTTTGTTTATAACGGAGCTCACCGGGCGACGCAACCGCTTTGCAATCGTTGTCGCTGACACGCGCCCCACCAAATCATCTAAAACGTCCAACTCGCCCCGCGTCCATGGCTTGCGATCCATGTGCATTGTCAAACCCAGACGCGCCGCCTGGCGCTTAATGTACCAGCGCGGCAAGCCGGTCAGACGAATCATGCGGTTGAGAACCCGAAACCGGCGATTCAGGCTGCCGAAATACTGAGCCTTGAGATAAGCGTCGTATTCAGGCCGCCACATATACCTTCGTGTGGTTCCGGGCGGCCGATTTGCTTCGCAGGTCAAATTCTGCGGTAGTTTGCGAAGCGGTTCAGTCTGCTGCTGCGACGCGTCGATACCTTGGTCGCGCACAACGCCTGCCATTTTTGCCTCCTTCGAAGCTACTGGTTTGGAGTTAATCGGGCGGGCAGAGCAGTGACGTTGAGACAGCAAGCAAAGGCTGTTGCACTCCGATTAGATATGTCAGCTGATTTGGGATCAGAATGAGTCTGCCGCGGACTTCCCCTATCTATCAGGTTGGTCCATCTCTTCTGACACGAGCTTGCGTGCTCTCGCAATTCGCTGGTCAAGCCTAACAGCAACAAAATGCGAACACCGTCGGCGTTCTCGCTCTGTCCAGTTGGCGATGACCCCGCAGATTCGCAGAGAAGAGGTGTACAAGCCTGTGAGCAGGACGAAGTAGAGGGACAATGTGACTAGAGGAATCCGATCCTTTTGATCGAGCGGGCACAGCCCAACTAGAGCTTGCAGCCTGCAGAAGTCCTCAGCGGAAACCCTTTCGGACTCAGGTGCAATTGCTTTCAGCACCGCTGTGCTTAGTTGGGTCTCGGAGGCCCGGAGGAGCAAAAAACGGCAGTACGCTACAAACGAGAGCGGCGGCAGCGTCGCCAGGATGAACCCAATGAATGCGCGAACCATCTTTGTTAACCTTTTGCTTTTAGTTGGAACAGCTCGGAAGGAATTCAGACTTTCTGGCGCTAGTTGCGTTCGCACTCCCTTGAACGCCGGAATAAGATGGTTGTCTGATGACCGCTCGCAAGATCATTCATGTGGACATGGACGCGTTTTATGCGTCTGTCGAACAGCGCGACGATCCGCGACTGCGCGGCAAACCCGTCGTTGTTGCGTGGCGCGGGAATCGCTCTGTGGTGTGCGCTGCTTCGTATGAGGCGCGAAAGTTCGGCGTACGTCGGCTCGAAGTTCCTCTGCATGCGGTCCACGCCAACTGCGAGGATGTCCACGAGGCTCAGGTGCTTGCTGTGCTTGGCAAGTACGGGCGTGAACGCTCCAGGGACATTGTTTCTAAGCTTTGAGTCTAGGGCGTTAGGTAACGCGACCGCAGGGTGAGATTTGAAATCCGCACAATCGTCGGGAAACTGGAAATTGGGGAAACTGACGAATTACTTCCGGACTGCCCGCCTCGGCTGCGGTGAGCTTCTTCTGAGCCAGAGCTGGTTGGATGATTAACAATACGAGCGCTAAACTCACAATAAGACAGAGCAACATCCACACCGAGAGGGATGAGCGACTGGGTTGGACAGCAAGAGGTGTAAGGGGTTTGCGGAGGCCAGGATGAAGCACGACGATAAGACGGGCACTGTGACGACAACGATTCAGGAAGTGGCGTACTACAACATGTTCTTGACTGAAGCGATCTTGGAGCTGCTGGCGGAGAGAGGAATCCTAACAGGTGAAGAAGTATTGGAGCGCGTTAAGAAGCTGAAGAGCGAATCTCCCGTTCAGTTTCGTTGGATGCAGTGAAACGCAGAAGCCCGGATAGGCTTGACGGACACGATGCTAGGCGCTATAAGGCAGATGTGGGGCACCTCCCCTTCCTTCAGCCTCCTACCTTTAAGAGGGAACAGATGGCCGTGGGACGAATCGAGCGTGCCCCTTCCCTCCCTATCGATTCTGTTTCCAAGTTTCCTCTATGGCTCCTTGGCAGAGAACGAGTGTGTTGCAATCGCGCCTAGCCGTCTCCCACAAATAGCACACAACTTTACCTGAACACATTGGATTACTTTCTCGGGTCTACCGTTCGGAAATCCGGCCCGCCCGTCTCTGTCCAGTCCACTGGAAACTTTTGCAGTTCGGGCGGGCAAACGTATAATTCGCCCCGTGCCTGCCTCACGACTAACATCTCTCGCCGAGGTCCAACTTTCGGCGGGCAGATACCTGAGAGAAGTGCGCTCGCGGCTGGGTCTTGGCCTCCGCGAGGTTCAAGATGCAAGTGCCATTCTCGCCGCCGAGGAAGACAACGAGGAGATGTACATTTCTTCTGCGCGGCTCGGCCAAATTGAAATCGAATCATCAGCACCAAGCGTTTTCAAGATTCTGAGCCTTAGCACGATCTACGGCATTGATTTTCTCTATCTCCTCCGGCGCTACGGGGTAAGGCCAGATTGTGTCCATAAGTACCGGAAGAAAATCAGTCGCCAATTTACGCACCTCGTTTCGACCGCCGTTTATGAGCCGGATACTACCGTTACGATTCCGATGCGAATGGACCCACGCTTTCAGTGGGAAACAACACAACTGATAAACAGGGTTGTAGCAATTTGGGGAGAAATCCCCGCAGCGATGCTCACCAATTTCAATCCTCGTGAGCACATCTACGCCTATGTCGGACTCCAAGATTACACAATGTTTCCTCTGATTCGTCCCGGCGCTTTAGTAATGATTGATGATAAGCGTAATCGCATCGTTCAAGAAGGCTGGCAAAATGAATATGAAAGGCCCATATATTTTGTAGAGATGCGAGACGGATACAGACTAGCTTGGTGCGAACTAGAAGCAGGAAAACTCACATTGATCCCCCATCCCGTGTCTCCCGTACGCACCCAAACTGTCAATTTTCCAGATGACGCGGAAGTGGTGGGACAAGTAGTGGGTGTAGCGATGCGGGTCGCGCCTGGATCAGAGACCACTCCGGGATCGTAAGCAGAACTTTCAGTGCAATCTTGATCTGCGAAAGAAAAAAGCCCCTCGACACCCGAGACATGCCTTCCGGGAGCATATCTCGATAGGATTCTAGCTCAAGCCACAAAGTCATTGTTCGTTGCTGAGTATTTGCCAAAGATTCCAAGTATTCCTTTAGTTCGCGGCAAAATGTCACGAAAGGCATTTTGAGCACAAGGTTGAAGACATCCTTGTGCGTCCGCCGCAAAATCTCGTGGACTTGCTCGGCTGACGACTGCATGGCCCAGCCTTCATGCAAATATCTTCCGGTATAGGAGTCCCGCACAGAAGCCAAAAATGCCAACCTTGAGAAGCAGGTCGGAAGGTATCTGAACGTCAGTTCAAGCTGATCTTCAACGCTCTTCAGAATCATGCCCCACGTTATACACAACATTCCTTGCTTACAGCAAGGGTTGTCCAGTCCACTGGAAATTTTTCGGTAGGTCCACGGTTTCCTCCCCACTCGTTGTTAGCTTGCGCTCACTTCGGTTCCTAAAGGAGGAACTATCGTGAAAAATACAAGGCACCTCTTTGTTTCGTTCGACAATCCGTGGCCTCCGCCAATTCCGCCTCCGGGGTTTTGACGGACACCCCCTTCCGCCGCCATCGTGCGGAGCGGAAACTGGAGTGAGTTCAGTCGTTGCCCGTCCAGGGGGAATATACATAATTCTACTGGACGGGCCTCTCATTTATCGGCATATAATATGGCCTCATTATGGTATTCTTGGGTGTCGCCCTTTTCCTCATCGGTGTTAGCTGCCAAGGTCTTTTGTTCTGGAGAGGCTGGCGATGGGGTGGATGGCACGCTTATCCGTTCTTTTACGCCTATCTCTCTTATACCTCTTTCTGGACGGTCGCCTTTCTTTTCTTCCCTCACACGCATCCGCTATATCCAAAGGTCTATTGGGACAGCGAACTTGTGGCCGCTGTCCTCAGATTTCTGGTCGCCTGGGAGGTTTTTCGCGGCGTATTTCGTCACGGCACAGTCATAAGAAGGATCGCTGGAACCCTCATCGTTGTTGTTCTGGTTTTGCTGGCACTCGCGTTCTGGCTAAGTGGGCCAAGCCCTGGCATTTCATCCGTAATAGATTTCATGCGCAAGATGGCGCTTTCAGCGGGCGTATGGACTGTTTTGGTGTTGGGAGTGGCTCGATTTTATGGAATCCGAATCGGACAAAACATCTGGGGAATGGCAATTGGATTTTTGATATTCGTCTCAAGTGAAATTGCCAATTTTGCCGCTTTCGATTTGTCATCGTGGTTTATTCCGATCTGGCAGTTCGTTCACCCGTTCGCCTACGTAGTCATGCTCGCCGTCTGGACGTGGTTGCTATGGGATTACGCCCCGAACCCGCAAAACGAAACTGATTCATCTCTTGGGCCTCTTCTTCTTTCAGAGTGGCAAAGGCAGTCTGCGGCTCTCGACAAAACGATACGCAAGGTTATTCAGCCATGATCCAACTCCTGTTGATGGTGTTCATTGGAATCCTTCTTTTGGGCTTTGCCCTTTTTGCGCTAGGGCGAAAGTCGAGGACGAAGAGCGAGGACTACTCGGATTCTGAGGTAGAGCTTTTGAGAATGCTTCGCTTGAGTAGCCTGGAGTTCGATGCCACTAACTTATTCTCTGATACCGACTATCGCTTCCTTGCTTCCGAACCGCAATTGCACTCACTTGCCCGAGAGCTACGGAAAGATCGAAGGGATATTGCCCTGGAGTGGTTGCGCGAATTGCAAAAGGATATATTTGCGATGTGGCGCTTCCGAAGTTTCCTGACTAGGCTAGGCGTGACTGTTGGTATGCGCAACGAGTTATCCGAAGCATTCCGGCCTCTCCTGCTGTTGTCTCTTTTGTGCGTGGTGCGTGTATCCGTGTGGTTCTTTGGGCCGTATGTATTTGGCAAGACCGCTATCGCAGTGAGGACTAGCGTCGAGAATGTGAAACAGTCCTGTGCGGCAACGCTCAGTAATTTTCCCCGCGAGCGATGGCCCCAGATTGCAGCCGAATGGCAGCGTGTTCAAGCACTCTGAATTAACTCCGCTCAATAAAAATCTTCTCGCCTGCCGTCATGCTTTTTCGCCAGGTGCAACCTGAAACCAATACGCATCCGAGAACCCGAGCGTCCTTCCCACTGAAAGCCATCTGTTTCGTCGAACACTCTATGGAGTCAGACTCCCAGATAAGATTTTTGCTCTACTGGTGAATACCTGGTAGTTCATAAACGCGCCCCGACACCAATAGACCTTCTTGTTGAACTCAGCCTGCGTAAGGATGGTAAGGGGGATGAGCCGGGGAGACCCATCCCCCAGCTTGAGCCAACCGTAGGTCACGACAGACTGGTACTCTCTCCACTTGCCGGGAAGTTCGTAATGCTCCGACATACGGAGGATGTTCGCATCCTCGTCCGTCCAAACCTCGCCGTAACAAGCGACGGTGACATTCTTTTTCACCGCGAAGAATACGAAGTCGAAGTTAGATTGAAATTTACAGACGCCATCCTCGGGGTCGGCTTGATACTGAAAGACCTTCATTCGGCGGTCGTTGACAACGACATCGGCGGCTTGATGAATTTTCAACCGGAGTTCTGTTCCTACCATTCCAGGTAGCTCGGACCACTCTCCGCCTGGAACCACGACATTGTTCAAGGGAGGGAAAGGCACGTCCTGTAACTCTTTCTTGCCATCAGGATACTCGCGGAATCGTTGATAGCCGTCCAAGACCCGGACTTCATACGCGGACACAGCAGCAGGCTCCTTGTCTCCTGATCCCCAGACAAAAGTCTGCACCGCGATAAAATTGCGCATGCTATCGGCCAAGAGTTGAGCCTTTTCTCGTAGCACCTTGACTTCGGTAGGTTCGTCGGATCGATGCTGTAGCGAGTCGGTAGGCGGCTCTACGAACTTCGGATAGAGGTCCGCCGAAGCCGGGGAGATGACCCCCTTGGTGGCGGAAGGGAATATACTCTGTGCCAGGTAGGGTTGCACCTTGCTCACAAATTCAACCAAGGACTGAACCGGCACAGCCGTCGCTAAGGCTTCACCGTTCCTCGCTATCCCGTTCAGAATACCCACAATCTTTTGAGTTTCCCTGTCAACGACTATACCGCCGCTCACCCCAGGGCGAATTGCCTTACCTTCGGAAAAACTGTAGTCAAAGGCCAGGAGTCCTGATGTCGTCTTGCCTTTGAACGTACCGTGAAACTGTTGGAGGCTGCGGATGGGATTGATGGCCTTTTCAGGATATCCATAGATGTCTATTTCCTGCCCAACTTCCAGATCGTCGAGACTAAAAGCAATACCGTGGTGGTGAGGTAGCGAGTGGCGTAGTTCGAAGATGGCAAGGTCCCGACTGAAGGTGTACGGGCCGCTGAAGCGTCCGTCGTGAAAAGTAGCGCCTTCATCATCCGGCCCGGTAGCGAGGTAGCGCTGGATGACTTCGACTCCTTTGATTTTGCGGGGCCACGCCAGCATGGCGACATGATAATTGGTTCCGATGAGGCGGCACCTAGGGTCTAAACAGAAGCCCGTGCCGAAATCGACTTCTACGCCGGGGTCTACCGCGGGGCCAGACAATTTCAACTTCGGCTTCAGCTTCAACTTCAACTCAGCGATTGGGAGGACGGTCATGCTAAAGTCCGGGTCCTGTGCCGCTGCCGAGCGGGACAGACACAAATACACAATCAAGATTGGAATGATCTTGCGCAAAATCATAAGACATCACCCGGACTCTGAATGAGTGGGTTCTGATGCCATGCATGTGCTTTTCCATGAGTTATCATTCAATGCAAAGGTTTTAGCGAGGCTTGTGATGATGACTAAACCAGATAAGCGGACCGTTTCGGCATGATTTCCCGAAACGGCAGGAGTTTTGGCTTGCGAGACCGAACTGGATTATTAAGCAGGTACAAACCCTACGCTCAAAACAATGTTCTTGACACTATAACTATCTGAGATATATAAGACGCCCTGCGTGGGGGCACCCTAGCGCCAACCTTGTCCCTGAGAAAGGGCTGCCAAGGATGGATCACCCCCGCATGCTCCATTAGCCCTACGGAACTCGAAGAGAACCTCTCCGCACCCAAAGACATCGTGGTAGATCAAAGTACGGCTACGCGGCTTGAGGAACTGTGTTCTCAGATGACCGATACTTGCGGCCTAATCGAGGCCACTTTGCAATTAGCCGTCGAAGACAAAAACGACAGGCAAGTAGCTTACATAAAAACTGCTTTGTACCTCTCTGCTCGGGGGACGAAGGCAATCAAGATGTTTTTGAGTGAATGGAGTGTTTTGGTTCAAGAGTCAAAAATCCGAGAGAATCGACTATCCGCCAACGACTCTACAGTAGGGGCACCAGAACTCGCTCGGATTCTCAATTCCGTAATGGCCTACTGCCGTACTGTTATAGACGGACCTACGCATTTAGCCGAAATGGAGGGACGCGCTGTTATGAACGCTCTGCGAGAAACTGAAGGAGATAAGGGGGCGGCCTCGCGCCTTCTTCGCATCGGCAGCAGGACGACACTGTGGCGCAAACTAAAAGAGTATGACCAAAGTTCCTAGGAATTCCGAAAACGGAGATAACCCGTTGATTCGTCGGAGATAAACAACCTTAATGCCTTCACTTGAAACATTCCTGGAACGTGCGGACGAACTGGCACAAGATGTCATTAACGCCTGGAACGCTTCGGCAGCCAATTTAACTCCTGAATTCAGGACTCTGTTACATAAGACTTTTCTCTATAAAACCGCTAGACAGATCGCAGAAAACCACAGAGCTTTTGATATTTTGAGCAACCGTGATGAAGTCAAAGAGAAGGCGGCGGGCTTGATATTCGTGCGAGCGTACAAGATTTATTGTGATAGGCAAGCAGCAAGATTCAACTAGGTGAAGTAAGAGATAGCTGTTGCGTCAATTCTCTCTTAGTGGTACAATTTGTCCATGATTATTGGAGATCGCCTCCGCGAACTACGTGAGGAAAAGAAACTCTCTCAGGGCGACATCGAAAAGCGCACTGGCTTACTCCGATGCTATATTTCCCGCGTCGAGAACGGCCACACTGTTCCTGCCATCGAAACGCTGGAGAAAATGGCCCGCGCTCTCGAAGTCCCTCTCTATCAACTTTTTTACGACGGCAAAGAGCCTCCTCAGGTGCCAAATCTGCTCAAGCAGAGGTCTCCCGACGAAGGCGCTTGGGGAAATTTCGGCAAGGATGCGCGGTATCTAAGAAAGTTACGCCAGGCGTTAGGGAAATCTAACGAACAAGAGCGAAAGATTATTCTGCTCATGGCTCAGAAGATGGCACTTCGCTGAGGCATTTTCACTAACTTCTCTAAGACTCTTTGGCAGGAAACGAATTCACGAATCGCAGGCCATCGTGGTCCCTGCTCTCCCGCAAGAACTTAATCATCTTTGAAGTTCTCTCCCTTCAGCTCTTGCTTGAAAACACTTCGGCACACGCTTTCCACAAGCCGGCTATGCGGCGGCATCATTTTGGTCGGCGTCTCCATCACGCGTCAGTTTCGCTTCGGGCACTTCCCGACCCCGCAGCAAAACCAAATCTAAGAACCAAGTCTGGTCCACTTTGCCAAGGTTGATTTCCCGTGGATGGTTCCTTATGAAATTGAAGATGTCTTTTTCGCGGATGCGATGGATGTCGTTTCCATTGCCGCTTGATGTACCAGCGCGGCAAGCCAGTCAGCCGAACCATGCGGGTGAGCACCCGGAAGCGACGATTTAACCCCCCGAAATAGTGCGCCTTGAGATAAGCGTCGTATTCCGGCCGCCATGTGTACCTCACTCTTGCACGGCGCCGCTCCGCCCGGCACTTCAAGCAGTATTTCGCAAGGCGCGGTGGCTGGCCCTGCTTGCGCCCTTCTTCGATCGGTTGACCGCAGACGAAACACTTCATTGATTCCCCCAATTCCCGGTTGGTGAGCTGGCGCTCGCTATTGATCGAGGTTCAAAAAGAACGAACTCAGTGAGTGCGTTTTCCTGGAAGGCCAATCTGGTTGGAAGACATGGTCGTAGCGCTTAGGACAATTCAATGCCTAAACTCGATTTTCAAATTTCACTGCCCACGGCCCAGATGAGGTTGGGAGGCAGCCGCAAGGCTGCCTCCCCTGCCCCTGCTCACAGCAATCGAACACTTTTGATGCGATCAATTGGAGGAGGCTGTGGCCAGCTCGAGAAACGATTCGAGTTTCGCGGTTGTCTTGAACTGAGGGATTGGGTCGAGGTCCTTGAATGCACTCGTGAAGGCGTTGGACAGGCTCCACAGTGTTCGCGGAGCGAACTCCTCGACCCGCGGGTTGAAATACTCGTCGTGAACGCGCCGGGCCAAGTGTTTTGGGGCGTCGAGCTTGCTTTCCACGAACGCTTGGTAGATGACCAGCTTGGCGGTATCGTCCGGAAGGCGCGTCCCCTTCCACGCCTCGACTTGTTTCCTTATCGGCTCGAAGTTCCGCTGCATACGGTCTACCCCAACCGAGAGGATGTCCACGAGGCTCAGATGCTTGGTGTGCTTGGCGAGCACGGGTGTGAACGCGCCCGGGACAATGTTGCCAAGCTCCGTGCAAGGGAGGAGGTGGGTAAACTATTCGAACGATCGCAGAGGTTCGTCACGGAAGCCAGAGACCGCCCCCTAGCAAAGAGGCCAGCGCCCGAGAGGAAAAGAACCCGGCATGCGGCGGGAGTGCGATGCTGTTTCCGGAGATGTACACCCGGGGACCGCTGAGGATGGACGCGGCGGGAAAGACTGGTCGTCTTATCGGCCGCTTCTGGAAACTTGCACAGATCAAACTGCACGCCAAGCCAGAACAGCAGTTATGCCGCTGCTCAATACGGGGGTGGCGGCACAATGGGCGGCGGAACTCCCGGTTACACGCTGCCCAAAGGTGGGTACGGCTCTGCAAAGGGCGCTGGCATTGGGGCTGGTGCAGCCGCAGGTGCCGGCGTGCTCTTTCTCGTGCTTCACCACCGCGGCCACCTAACCGGTTGCGTCCAGCCCGCCGATGACGGCTTATGCTTGCTCGACGAAAAGAAAAACGAGTCCTACGCCCTGGTTCCCGGTGACGTATAAGCAATGGCTCCTATTTCGCTTTGGCGCTGACAGTCGCGATGATCCCACTGCCCTCGCGGATGGTCAGAATCTGATTGGCCTTCACTTGCGTGAACCGTTCCACCTTTTGCGTGGTCGGCCACTTCACTTCGATGAGATCCACTGTTTGAGCTTTTCCCACGCCGAAGTGCAGGCGCAAGTCGCTTTGTGACATGACGCTTGAGCCGCTGTGGACTTCGTCTATCTGTGCATGCTTGCCCGTCACCACGCGCACGCGAGCCCCAATGGCGGTGCGATTGCACTTTGTGCCGACCAGCTTGATCTTAATCCAATTCTGCAGGTTACCGCCGTCGTTGCGAAGAAGCGAAGGCGGGTCGTTCATATTTAGAACCAGAGCGTCGATGTCGCCATCGTTGTCATAGTCGCCGAAGGCCGCGCCGCGGCTGGAGAAGCGCTCGGTAATGCCCGGTCCCATGTCTGACGAAACGTCCTTGAAGCGACCATCGCCCAGATTTTTGTAGACCAGACGAGGGTTTTTATAGGTCTGCCCCATCTCGTGGCCTTCGATTTCAGGGTAGACATGTCCGTTGATTTGCAGGAGGTCCGGCCAGCCGTCATTGTCAAAATCAAGGAAGCCGCAGCCCCAGGCGACGTACTGGTTGTTGATTCCGATCCCCGAAGAGAACGTCACGTCGCTGAAGGTTCCGTCGCCGTTGTTGTGATACAGATTGCACGTATCGTCCGCGAAGTTCGTCTTGAAAATGTCAAACCATCCGTCGCAGTCGTAATCGGCCACGGCCACGCCCATTCCTGCTTGCTCGTGGCCGTTTTCGCTGTAAGCGCAGCCGGCGATTACCGCGACATCGGTGAAAGTGCCGTCGTGATTGTTGTGGAAGAGGATGCTGGGTTCGGAATCCACGGCGACATAAATATCGGGCCAGCCGTCGTTATCAAAATCATAGGAGACGGCAGTGATGGAATACCGGGGGCCGGGCTTCAGGATTCCCGACTTCGCGGAGACGTCGGTAAAGGTTCCGTCGCCGTTGTTGCGGAAGAGAACGTTGGTGTCGCCGGTTAAACCGCGCGGGCCGCACATTACGGGAATGCCTTTCCACTGGCACTGGGCGGGATCGGTCTTGGAAGGAGTTTTTTCCGGATCGAGCTTGATGTAGTTGCACACGAAAAGATCCAAGCGCCCTTCCCGATCGTAATCGAGCCACGTGCAGCTGGCTCCCCAGCGAATCTGTTCGTCGTAGACGCCGGCTTTGCGGGTGACATCGGTAAAGGTGCCATCGCCATTGTTGTGAAACAGGATGTTGTGGCCCCAGAAGCAGCAGAACAAGTCGTCCCAGCCATCGTTGTCGTAGTCGCCGACACAGACTCCGGTCTGCCAGCCGGTGCGGGCGAGGCCGGATTTTTCGGTGGCGTCGGTGAAGGTTCCATCGCGGTTGTTTTTATAAAGGTGCGAAGTGGGGGCTTTGCCGGGCGGCCAGTTGGTGTCGAAACGTGTGCCGTTGGTGAGATAGATGTCCAGCCAACCATCATTGTCGTAATCGAAAAAAGCCAGCCCGCAGCCCTTGGCTTCAATGATGTACTTCTTGTGATCGAGGCCGCCCCACACGTTGGGGGCGATCAGGCCAGCCTCGCGCGCCACGTCGACGAACTGAACTGGTGAGGCCGGCGGCGAATTCGAGACAGACGGATGGACGAAGGGCGCAGCTTCAAGACGCATTGAGCCGCGCCATTTCCAGAGTGGAGCTGTCAGAGCGTCGAGGAGCGAACTGCTGAGAACCACGAGGGACGAGCCGAGAAAACGCCTCCGAGGAAGATTCATAGCCCTTCACCTCCGACCCCGGCTTTCTCCGTGACGTCGGTAAACGTTCCGTCGCCATTGTTGTGGTAGACCGCCGAGTGCAGAGGATGTGGCGGTTTGTAAATGTCGGTGGCGGCCGATCGCACAAAGTAGAGATCCATCAGGCCGTCCTGGTCATTGTCGATCCAAACGACGCCGGTGCCCATAGTTTCCAGGTAATACTTTCCTCTGTTTGTGCGGCATCCTGACGAAAAGTGATTTCCGCTGCTTGTCGAACATCGGCATACTAGGGGTTATTCGAGAATCCTGCATTTTAGGAACCTACCCGGCGAGGGTCATCAGATTGATGGCCATGCCGATTCCACCGCTTAGTATGAGAATTGCACTGCACTTGATTCCGAGAACGAGTCCCCTCCCTGTTTTCGGTTTTTTCCGCATTCTCGGATTGCCTCGAGGGCATTCCTTCAACCACCAGCGCGGCGATGACGCTTTCAACTCTTTCGATGCCTCAAGTTTTGCATGCTAGCACCCAGGTGCGACTGATCCAAACACTAAGGCATCTGTTCAGAGGGAGCGGGTCCCGAGGAATCTCCCAAAATCAGCTCAGCGGGAATTTGATATTCCCTGCCCAGAGGATTGGCCGAGCAGGAGAGTTCATGAAGAGCGTCGGCAGCCATCTGGCCCAGCATGTCTCGGTGAACGTCCACTGTGGTGATTGAGGGATTGCTATATTCGGCCAGGCGCGTGTTGTCGAATCCCGTAACAGAAACATCCTGCGGGACACGGCAGCCGGTTTTCGACAGACCCTTGATGACACCAACGGCAGTTAGATCGTTGACTGCCACCACTGCGGTGGGTCTGGGAGATAGCTTTGCAATAGCCAGGCCCGCCGCCAAGCCCCCTTCGAAGCGCAAGTTGCCGCGCAGAATCGGTCCCGGCTCGAGTCCCAAATCCAGCATGCACTTTTCGTACGCTTCCAGTCGGGCATTGTTGGACTTGAGCCTGGGTCTCCCCGCGATGAAGCCGATTCGGCGGTGTCCATTTTTGTAGAGGTATTTGACGATTTGTTCGACTCCAGAGAAATAATCAATTCTCAAGTTGCTCATGTAACTGCGTACTGGCGCGAGATCGAGGAAAGTCACAGCAATCCTTCTTCGGGCAAGTTCGTGGATCAATCGCAAGCGAGGTAGGTGCCTGCGTCCAAATTGCGCTTTCTGTCAGGCGCAAGCTCTTCTCCTTCGGACACTTGGTCGATCGTCGAGATGAACGGGAGGGTAACTGATAGAGTGACTTTGTGTCTTTCATGCGCCGGTCACCTTTTTCGCGCACGAGAAAGCGATTGAAAGTCTTCGACATCGCGAGCCCTCTACTACTAAAGAGGCCTGGAAAAGGGGAAAACTCAAAAACAAATTTTGACCCGCACGTAGATGGGCCAGGACCTTCATTGTCTCCTTTTCCCTCCAGGCCGATCTTGGGACCCTTGGATCCCTCTACTTACTAGAGAACATCCAAATGGGAAAAAGTAAGAAAGAAATTTCAACTCTGCAAGGCGCCACAAGCCGCGACCCGAGTTTCGCCCACAGGCCCCTACTTATTTAAGTAACATCCAAGAGGGAAAGAGGGAGAAAAAATCTCGGTACCAGTACATTTTTTCGGGACAGCGTATTGGCAAACGAGGGACCACAGTGACACGGGACCATCTGTACGGATCAGGGGAAAAGCTCAAGGGCGAGTTGGATGGAGCGGTGGCCGCCGATTTGATACAGGGTGTTGAGGGCACCGCTCTGTCCGCCAGTGCCGAACTTCCCGCCAGCATTTGCGTCCACAGCCTGCCACTGGAGCGCAAAAGTAGCAGCCAGAACTCTTTGAAATTTAATGCCACCGATCGCCAATCTTGGCGCTCCAAGTAACCCATGGGAACTGCTATTGCATCCTAATTGCAGGCGGATTTGATCTGCATTCTCCCATTTCGTTTGGAGCACACTCGCAGCAATTTCTTCGCATAGGTGACTCACCCGGCTACTGCCTCGAGGTTCCTTTCTAATGTTTTGTTCGAATTGCGCCGCCATTTGCCACAGTTTGGGCGGTGTTGCGAGGACTCGACATGGTCATATTCTTTTCCCCTGGCGTTGAGTCATTCTCGTGCAGGTCTTTCCACGGTTCCGCCCCAAGCCGCCTGGACTTCAGTGAAGTTCCTGCTCGCGCCCGGTTCGAGCGGATTCCCGCGCCGCGTCCAGAATCTCCATCACTTGCACGTTCAACCTCGTCGAAAGCGGCTCTTCGATCGGTTTATCATGGCGGATGCAATCCACAAAATACGCAACGGGATTGCTCGTCGCCCCTTGCGGTGCGCTGAGCGCTACCGGTTCGCCTTCCGGCCCTATCTTCCTTCCGTCAGCGTCAGTAGGCCGATAGAGCAAAGTGTTCCGAGTCGCGAGCAAGCTCCCCTTTGGGCCAAATACCTGCACCTGTCCCATACTGTGCGGCCAATCCCATGACGCCTCAACAATCACGGTAGCGTCCGGATATTCGATGAGAATCGTTGCGTCATCATCCACCTGGTTGTGCTGTGAAACCTTCAACTTTTGCGCGATCGCTTGCACGCCTTTTGGCCGGCCCTTCAGCCATAGCGCCCACTCCGCCCCGTAGCACCCGAAATCCATGATCGCGCCGCCGCCATTCTTGACGGGATCGTAAAGCCAATCCGCAAAATACTCCGACACGCCAATTTCCTTCGGCCCCGCGTGCCCGTATTGAACGATGATTTTCTGTACTGCGCCAACCTGTCCGTCTCTCACGCGATGAAAAAGCTCATGACTCGGCGCAACCCAAGCGTTCCAATAGTTCACCATGAGCTTGATTCCGGCCTGGTTCCCCAGCCTTTCCATCTCGCGAGCGTCAGCCGCATTCGTCGCCATCGGCTTCTCGACGGAATAATGAATGTGGCGCTTGGCGCACTCGCGCAGAATCTCGAGGTGCCGGTCGTTTGACGTAGTGACGATGACGGCTTCGGGGTTGACTTCGTCCAACATGGGCACGTATGCGGAATAAAACTTCACGCTGCTTTGCACCCGCGATTTCGCCTCTTTCACCAGTGCAGGCCGGGGCTCCGCGATTGCCACTAGTTCCGCATCCGGTTCAGCGTGCAGGTACTTCAGCAATTCCCAAACGTGATCGTGGTCAAGCCCCACAATGGCAATGCGCATCTTGCTCTCAGGCGGACTCGGTGCCGCATCAGCGGCTTTCGTGCCCAGAGCATGCAACGCCATTACACAAGCAGCCGGAAAGATAACCCCTTGCGCAAACGCACCTAGTCGCATGCCAAGAACTCCCATCTGACCGCTCAAGGCTGAAATTCGACGCTAGAAGCAGTCTCCGGAACCAAAGCGGGCTCTGTCAAGGGACTCGAATGTCGCCTCCACTTCCTCCAGTATCCTATTGAAACCGTTATCTTTAGTAAAAGACATTCCCCATAAAGAGCGCATGGAATGAATACTGATGACGCTCTACAGGAAAGGCAACTGTTTCTTGATTTATTTGGCAGGGTGCGGAGAACCCGCTCGACCCCCTAGTTCCCCACGCCATGCGGAGGTCGGCTCCGGCCCGTCTGCAAAGCAGCAGACGCTTTCTGTGCAATTAGCCGAAAGCCTTCCTTGGCCGCATCCTTCCGCAAGGCCGCAAGATAGACACGGCCCGCACTTGGATCCGCGTTCCCTATCTCAATTTCCCCTTTCGCCAGGCGAGCCTCCAGCACGATTGTTTCGAACCCGGTCGTGGTCGCATCAGCGATCACCCTATCGAGGCGCCGTAGAGACTCCCTCGCTTCCGAAGAATCTCCTGACGCCGCACGAACACGAGCAGCCGTCAGCGTCGCAGATAACTCCAACTCCCGGTTGTGTGTCTCAGTGGCAACGCCCAAGACCTGGTCGACAATTTTGCGGGCGTCAGCGATGTGGCCGCTAACCAGCAATGTTCTAGCCAGGAGCAGGCTGGCAGCTGCCTCGTCGCTCGTTCCCTTTGTCTTTGCAAACACGTCCGCCGCGCGCCGGGCTGAGAGTGCCGACTCCTCGTTCTTTCCTTCATCAAGGAAGAGTTCGGCAAGATTCAGGTCAACGTGTGCTACCTCGGTCTTGTCACCAATCTCCTCGAAAATGGTTCTAGCTTCCGTTTCCTCCGCCAGCGCTTGGGCCAGTTCCCCTTGTAGCCGGTGTACCCGGGCTTTACCGGCCATGGCCCCGGCTTGCCTGCCTCGATTGCCAATCCTTCCGCAGATTTCGAGAGAGCTCTCGAACATCTCCTTCGCTTCCCGATGCTTGCCCACGGCCAAGAAAACATCACCGAGACCGTTTTTGGCCAGAGCCTCACCGTTTTGATCGCCAACCTCATGATAAATGGCCAGAGCCGCCTCATATCCGCGGCGAGCACCTTCGAGATCGCCAAGGTAAACAAGAATGTCCCCGATGTTGTCATTCTCGGCGGCAAGGCCCGTGCGGTTCCCGATCTGGCGATAAAGAGTCAAAACCTCCTCATACCCCTTTTTCGCTCCCAGGTAGTTTCCCTGATTCTTGAGAGCGATTGCGCCGAGGGTAGTCGCCTCCGCGACCCCGCTGCGGTCATTCGCCGCAACGTACAGTTGTTTCGCTTCGCGCACCGCGGCCTCGACTTCAGAAAACCTGCCTAGGTTTTCGAACAACCATGCCTGATCGAGCCGCGCCTTTGCCAGCAGCAAAGATGCCCCGGCCGCTTGAGCCTTTTCTGCAGCCCTCGTAAGCGCCGCTTCGGATCTCTTTGTTTCTCCTAAGGATCGCGCTGCGTCCTGTTCCGCCAAATCGATTCGAGGGTCGTCTCGCAGGGGCGCGGGCAGTTCACGCAATGCGGCGATAGTGGTCAGAGTATCTTTCCATTTATTGGCCCGGTATTCGGCATTGGCGAGCGCGAGTCCATAATCAAGATTGTCCGGAAAAAACTCGAAGAGAGCCCGGTAGATTTCGGCGGCTTTGTCCCAGTCCCGGGAAGTCTCACGATAACGTCCCTCAACCTGGAGGCGCTCCGCGCGAGACAAGTTGGAAGATAGATCGAAGGCTTTTTTCGCCTCGCCCCTGGCATTTTCGTCATAGCCGAGTTGCGCCCAGGCTTTGGCCAGCGCCGCATGAGATAGCGCATAAGTGGGTTCGACTGCTATGGCGTTCTGCAAAAGCTCGCGTCCCTTGAGCGCATCAAAGGCACGCAACCGGACGAGTCCCTCGGAGTAGAGTTTTGCGGTTTCACTCTTCGAAGGTAGCGCAATCGCCACCTCCGCCGCCTCTTCCCTGGTCACCGCGCGCACTCCCAATTTCGTACGCAGATGCTCTCCTGCACGGGAAACGAGATCAAGTAGATGGTTCTCTGTTCCTGTCTCGGAGAAAGCACCGGTCGTTTCTCCGTTTCGCGTGTCCTGCAACCGGAGATCAAGACGAATTTGCCCGTCAGACTTCGCGCCCAACATCGCGTATGAGCCCACGACAACAAAATCGGTCCCTAGATTTTTGCGAATTCGCTTCAAGCTATTCGGGCTGAGCGTGTCCATATCGGTCAGGGAAAGCTCCGTCTTCATTCGCGCAACACTTTCCGCAGGTATTGTGCGCACTTGTTCGCCGGCCGTGAGTTCCGTCACGAGCCAGTCGGAAAACGCAGTGGACAGCCATCCTTCTTGTGCGTCGCCGGATAGATTCTTGAATCCCAAAACCGCCACGGACTGCCGCAAATTATTGCCGTTTGCTAACCCTCCTGGACCGGAGGAAGCCTGAATCCTTGTGTACGTAAACGCTGCCAAACTTACGAATGCAATTGCGGCGGCCAAAACCGCGGTCCGCCGCCGGCCGGACCGTGTGTGAAAATCCAGAGAGGTCAGAAAACGTTGGAAGCGGTTGGGTTTTTCTTCTTCTCCGGAAGCAATTCTTAGCCGGCCAACAACGGAAGGGCTGACAGAAAAAGTTGCAGCTTCCGCCCCTTCGTGATGGTCGTGCACGGGAGCCAAGAAGCGATATCCGTGGCGCGGAATCGTTTCGACGTACCGCGGACTCTCCGCCGAATCTCCGAGAGCGAATCGCAGCTTGGTCATCGCTTTGTTGAGGCTGCGGTCGAAATCAACAAACGTATGAGCAGGCCAGAGCTTTTGCCGAAGTTCTTCTCGCGTCACCACCTGTCCGGAATGGTCCAAGAGAAGGCAGAGAATCTGGAAGGGCTGTTCTTGCAGCTTGATCCGAACGCCCCGCTTGCGTAGCTCAGCCGCCCGGACGTCCAGCTCGAAAACGCCAAAGCCGCGAGTTTGCGCGCGAATCTCTGTCGCTTGCATTGCGAAACACCCCTGGGTTAGGCAGCAGCGTAGCACGCGCATTTTGCCGGTTCAATACTCTCTTTGGCTCTTCCTCTCGGACCGTCCGGCGCCGCGGCGGGATCGGGATACCGGCTTATTTTGAACATCCCGGCCCATACTCGCATTTCTGCTGGTCGCTCCAAGCTGGGATTCTTGGAGATCGCGTTCGGGCGGTGTAAAATTCTGCCCATGCTGCGGTTCCATCTCCCGCTTTCCTCGTGTAGCAATTGTCCCCACGGAAAAACGCTGGTGATTTTTCAACTCCTTTTCGTCACCATCGTTTTTTCTTCGGTAATCCGTGCGCAAACGAATTCTGCGGCTGTCGACCAGCAAGTGCAAGACCTATACGTGCAAGCAAAAGCCGCGGAAGCGCGCGGCGACCTCGCTTCTGCAGCTCTAACCTATGAATCGCTTTTGCAGGCGTCTCCGCGCCTCGCCCCCGCTTATAACAATCTGGGCTCTCTCTATGTAAGGCTTCGGGAATACAAAAAAGCAGCCGCAGTTTTGGAAAAAGGATTGAAGATTGATCCGAAAATGGTTTCCGCTTTCGCGTTGCTAGGGATTGCGCGCTACGAAATGGGTGACTATGCCGGGGCACGCCGCAGTTTGGAAGCAGCCCTGCGCGCCAACCCAAAAGATGACAATGTGGAACTCTTTTTGGCGAATGACTTAATCAAGTTCGATGAGCTGAATCTCGCGGCGGACCATCTCCGCCAGCTCTCGCAGCGCCAGCCGAGGAACCAGGAAATCTGGTACCTCCTCGGTAAGGTGCACATGAAATTGTCCGAGCAGGCATTGTCCAAACTCAATGAAATCGATCCAAACTCCGTCTGGTCGCACGAAATTTCCGGCGAAGTCATGGAAAGTATGAAGAATTACGATGGCGCTCTGCTCGAATATAAAAAAGCAGTGGAGATGGCTCCGCAAAAGTCCGGCACCCACTATTTGTTGGGAAATGCGTATTGGTCTCTCAGCATGTGGGATGCGGCTACAGAGCAGTTTCAAGCGGAACTTATTAACGATCCGGCAAACTGCTTGGCGCAGTGGAAAATTGGCAATATCGTCCTCGAACAACGCGGAAACCCCGAAGAAGCGCTTGCAAACGTCGAGAAAGCTTTAAACATTTGCCCGAATCTGATGGCGGCCAGGGTGGACCGCGGTCGCGCGCTAATGAAATTGGATCGCCACGCGGAAGCGGTGAAAGACCTTGAGATGGCCGAGAAGTCCGACCCTGCCGAACCGTCCACTCATTTTCTGCTGGCCCAAACGTACCGCGCCCTCGGAAGAACACAAGAAGCCCAGGCCGAGATGAAACTCTTCAGCAAATTAGAGGAGAGCGCACGGGCGGCGACAGCCGAACGAGCAAAGCAGCTTCTCCAGGAAAAAAAATAAAGAACAACCCTAAACGTCCGCCGAGTTGAACGATCCCTCCGTGTAGGAACCACACCGAGTCAGACGCTCTCTCCAAGCAGGAACTCCGTGGAGCGAATTCTTCCGGCACGCGTGAAGCCTTCATGGCCGGGGCGTCGGGGGGACAGAGTGGCTTCCCGCCAGAGTCGCGCACCGGTCGAATTCGATTCTTGCTTTATCGGCAAAGCCCTGCTTGCTATAGACAGGAGCCAACATGCAATGGAGACTGGCGTTTTGGGGAGAGAGCTCGATGGCCTTTTCCAGTTCCGATTGTGCCCTTGGGAGTTGCTCCAGGCGAGCGTAGGCTTTCCCCAACAGTTCGTGTGCTCGAGACTCGCGCGGAGCCACCCCAATCGCCTGGAGAAGATAGAAAACGGCTTCCTCATTACGATTCTCGTCCAGGAGAAGATCGCCGAGATCGATGTACGGTCCAGGGTTTTTTAGGACGGCTCCCGACTGCCAGTCGATGGCTTGCTGATATGCTGCTGCCGCTTCTTCCTTGCGACCAAGCCCCGCATATGACAATCCCAGATTGTCCTCTCCCCTGAGGTTCCTGGGGTCCAGCTTCAAGCAACGTTGGAAGGCGTCGACGGCCTCCGCGAATCTATTTTCGTTATATTTTGTCCGGCCTAAGTAATACCAGCCTTCGGCATCGTTGGGAGTCCACTGCAGCATATTCGTCAGCCATTTGTCTGCATCCACGTAGTCGCCCAGCAAAACGTAGTCGAGCGCGACAACTTTCAGATCGGAAGCGCTGGGGTAGTGGAATTTCGCGCCGGCAGTGAACTCCGCAAGAGAAGCCCTGGCCTTTTCTTCACCATGGTTCGCTGATGAAGCGCCTGCGCCGAGAACCTGTACGCCCTCCAACTGCTTCTCAAGTCTTGCTTCACTTTGGATTTCGCGGAAGAGGATGTGCCCGAGCAGGAAGTGGCCATCGGCGGAATCGGGATGGGTCTGGAGATATTGACGAACGAGGCGCTCCGCCTCGTTCATGTTTCCTTTCTCCAGAAGGGAGTGAGCTTCGGCGAGAGGCATGTCGGCCGACTCCGTGGGCGGTGTCGCGCGACTCGTCGACGACTGGCCGGAGGAGGCGGGCGGCTTGGCCAGGAACGATAGCGGCGATTCGGTGCGAGGCGACGATGTGGGCCCGGAAGCCACATCGATGAAGAAAACCAACAGCAAACAGACGGTGGCCGCAATGCGGAAAAACCTAGTTAACAAAACGCCAGGGGCCCCCGGGGGGGTGTCGGATTTGTGGCAGAGAAAGTACTTAAAATGTGGCGATTTCGGAAGTGTGGCAAGGAAAAGAGTTACGGGCGAATTTCTTGGATGTGTGGCAAATGAAGGAGCTAAGGTGTTCGACGCAGGTGGGCAAAGAGGTATGAGGGGAGGGTGGGGTATAACAAGTTCCGTCGTAGCCGGAAATTTCCCGACAGTAAAGAGAATGGGTGGCCGGAGGTAGAAGTCAGCAAACACGGTGAAGCATAGCATGGGGATGGCACTTACCAAAGCGTTATACAGCGAAGGGTGGAAAGAGATTGAATGCCACTCAATTGAGGTTGAACGGTTGCAGGAGCGGCTCGAAATTCACCCGCAGCTCGATGTTTATCAGTGGGAAAAAAACAAGAAAAAGTGCCGGGGCTCAATGAGCCCCGGCTCCCTCGACTTACAATACTGGAGGGGTATGCTCCAGTAGGGTTCAGAAGCTAACTTTGAAGAAGGCTTGTCCCGTTCTAGGGCTGTTCTTCTGGCAGACGGAGCCGCCGTTGATTCTCCCAAAGTTGGCGTTATCCACATTAGTCTCTGGATCGCAGATTTGCATTCGATTGAGGATATTGAAGAATTCCATCCTGAGTTCCGCGCCGACGCGCTCGCTGAAATAAAAGTGTTTGGCCAAATTAATGTTCTCATTGGCGTTGAAGGATGTGCGGAGACCTTCAATTCGTCGCGAAGCATCTCCCACCGCGAACCTTCCAGGCGAGGAGAAGGCGCCGGTGTTGAAGACAGGCAGGCCCTTGTAATAATTATTGTAATCAAGGGTCAGCGACTGCCCCGCGACAAGATTGGCAATGTTTCCAGTACGCAGAGGGCTGCCGTTGGCACCGATCCTAAGCGGAGTTCCGCTCGAGTACTGGAAAACACCTCCGAACTGCCAGCCGTTCAGGAGATTCTTTGCGAGCATACCGCCCCGGTTGAGGAAGCGCTTCCCGGGGCCCAGAGGCAACTCGTAGAGCCCGCTGACGTTCAATACATGTTCTCTGTCATCGCCCGCGATGGCCCAAAGCTGCTTCTTGTTGAACTTATCCACTGGGGTCTCGTCGAATGTCGAGAAGCCACTATCGGCATTCGACATTGTCTTGGAAAGAGTGTAGGCCACCAGGAAACTCACGCCGCTCGTGAAGCGCTTTTGAACTTCGGCTTGGACGGAATTGTAGTGGTCAACACCTGAGAGATCGAAATTATCGACCATGCCGAAGTACTGCGGGAAGGGACGGATCGCCTGGTTTAGCGTTTGCCCCGCCCCGAAATCATTGAGGAAATTGGCATACGGGCTGAAGAAGCCGGTGGCATCTTTGCCGAACCCGAGATTCTGCAAAGCCGATTGCGGCGTTGCCGTCGATACGCAACTGCCCGAGTTAGTCGTCGCCGTCCATGGCTCTAGAAGAACGCAACCAAGGTTCAGGAAGCTGGGAAGGACTTGGTTGGGAGTATCCAACCGGGATACCAAGTGCGTACCCCTGTTCCCGATATAAGCCACGGACAGGAACAAATTCCGCGGCAACTCCCGTTGTACCGCCACATTCCAGGCCTGAACGTAGGAGGCTCCTCCCCGGTCCTTTCCGAATTGATGCAGGTTGCCCGTGGCATTGGCAATAGTCGGGCTGAACGGGAGGGGAGAAGGCAAAGGCATGTGGAAAGCATCCCAAGTGCAGTTCGGGGAGACGTTGCAATAGCCAGGTGTATTCGTACCGTTTGAACTCGCCGTGAAATCACTTGCCAGAAGATTACCGTAGTTGACGGCTACCTTATTGACGCCATATTCGTATGCGCCAGTGTCCAGGAAGTTCAACGCATAGCCGCTGAGAAGGACCGTCTTATCATTCAGCTTATAAGCGAGGCCAAGCCGCGGGCTGAAATGACCCCAGCGGGTGTCGGCGCGATCATACCCAACACAACCAGAACAAGTGCCTAGGACGCTTGCGGCGCCGAGGAGGGGCTTCCCGCTGCTGTTGCTAACAGCGCCGGGATTGGGAGCCTTCGGATCGAAGAAGACGATTTGGTTGGCAGGCTGGCCAGTAACCGCCTCGGTGGTGAAGGGCCGCATAATTTCCCAGCGGACGCCAACATCGACCGTCAGCCTTGGGTTGATTTTGATATTGTCTTGAACGTACGGCGCGATGTAGAAGTTTCGAAGTTTCGTTTCCAGGGCAAAATGGCGCCCGGCGGAGTCCGGCATACCCAACAAGAAGCTAGCGAAGGAGCTGCCGGTGTTGTTCTCGTTGAGAGCGCCGCTCGTAAGGCCGTTGCTGGTTGTGAGGCTGCTAAAAGTGAAGTTGCCCCCGCAATTCTGACATTCGTGGTCGTCCTGGTAGGTGCGGCGGATCTCCCAACCAATATTGAAGGTGTGCCGTCCACGAATCCAAAGCCAATTGTTGTCAAGGCTGATGCCCAATTTACGGTTGATCGAAAACGTTTCGCCGTTACCGTTCACTCCCCACGTGGTGGGGGCGAATGAATCGCCAGAGAAGGAAATTGTAGGAAGAATCTCACTCTTATCAACGGCCGCAAACGGGTTTCCAAGATGCGCATTGAGTTCGTTGTTGATTTCCCCCATCCAGCCGAGCCCCGCCGTCACCACCAGATTGCTCGATATCGCGTTGGAGTAGGTCAAGAAGAGTCCCGTTCCAATTCGAGGCTCGTTTTTCAAATCTGAGAGGCCGTTTGCGAAGGGAGCGCTATTGTCCTCTGCAGGCGTGTTGTAAACATTGCGCCAGTAACTGCCGTGGAGTTTTTGTTTATCTGAAAGATTGTGGTCTATCGAAAAACCTCCCAGCGTATTCCTAGTCGGAAGGCTCTTCAAATCGGCCAGCTTATTGTGCAAGAAACCAGCTCCGGGAACGTCTGGAGCCGGTATTTGCGTGTTTTTTGAAGACAGCAAGCCTGCCGAGATACTACTGAAACATGCCGACGGGATTTTGTTTCCCGCCCACTGTGATCCCGACGCGGGCGCCGTGCACCCCGAAGGAGCCACGAAGCCACCGGGAACATAAATCGGCTGCGGGAAAGCGCTGAAGTCGCCTCCGACCATGGCTGCAGTTGGAACAGTCATGGTACCTGTTACTCCTTGATTCAAGCGATACCACTCCAAACTTACGTGAAAGAAGGTCCTGTCTTTTCCGCGGTATATCTTCGGAAGATAAACGGGCCCACCAACGGTAAATCCGTAATTATTTTCATGATCCACGGGCGCTGGGCCACCCGCGGCCGCCGTGGCAGCGTCTCTCGCATCGAAATAGCTGTTGCGCATGATCTCGAAAACATCACCGTGAAAGGTGTTCGTGCCCGAAGCAAATTGGTAGGACGCCACTCCCTGGGCGAGTCCATATTGAGCAGAAAACGCCGAGGTCAGAACGCGGAACTCACTCACCATCTCGAAAGGTGGGTTGATATTCGTTTGTAGGCCTTGCGTTTCAGACTGGGCGACAGCCACTCCGTTAAACACCACCTCATTCTGGAAGTCCAAACCGCCATTGATGCGGTGGCTGAAACCACCACCGGTCACCCCTGGCACAATGAACAGAAAGTTGTCAATTTGCCGTCCACGCGCGCCGATGTCCGAGCCCAGAGGCAGCGGAAGTTCGTTTACAACTTTGGTTTCAAGTGACGCTCCGAGTTCCGGCTCCGAAGTCTCCAGGGAGATCGGTTGCGCTATGATTTCGACATTCTCGGTGACGCTGCCTGGCTTGAGAACGGCGTCCGCACTGGCGTTCCTACCAACTTCGACAATGACGTTGTGGCTCACCGAAGTGGCAAACCCAGCTTTTTCGATCTTGACGGTGTAGGCGCCAGGGGCCAGGTCGGTGATAGTGTAGGTGCCGGCCGAACTGGTGACGCCAGTACTCACGACACTCGTCGCGGTGTTGGCGACAGTAACCTTGGCGTCAGGAACCATTGCGCCGGATTGATCAGTGACAGTTCCGGTGACGCCGCTGAGAGCTTGGGCGCGCAAACCGGCCGGAGAGGATAGCAGCAGGAGAGCCACAGTCAACATAGCAAGAAAGCAAGTGTTTTTGATTCCATCGCCAAAGCCAATCATGTAACGCAAAAGACATTTCATGTAAGCCCCCCCAACTGTTTAGAACTGAGCGAAAACACGAAAACCTCGACAGCCCTCGACCGTTGCCGCGGAGTCTTGCGAAGAAACTTGGGGGAGTCAATGCCTCAGGGTGTCATTCCTACCTTCCCGGCTAAATGGTTGAGAACAAAACCACTACGGGCATTTCTTCCCCATGAATTAGAGCGGAGAGGGGTACCTGGCTGGAGGGGCAAGCTGTACCAATTCCAGGAATGAGAGCGTAGGGGGAAGTTACAAGCAGTTGGGAGGCGATTGGTGACTGGAACAGGATTCTAAGACTTTCCGGTCATGGGGACGACGTAATGCGCTTGCCCTCGACTACCGTAAGGATGCGGTCAATCCCGGGGGCAGAGATTTCTTCGACGGCGCCGCTGGGCCAGCGAATTTCCAGTTTATCTATTTTGGATGCTGCGCCAAGCCCGAAATGGACGCGCGGATCGGAGCTGGAACCGTAGCTGCCGCCGCTGAAAACATCCGCTCGTTGCCGGACACCGCCTGCAGTGAGAAACACTTTTGCACCGATGGCATCGCGCGGACTCTTCGGGCCACCAACCAATTTCAAAGTGAGCCAATGATTTTCGTTCTTGACGGCGTTGCGAAGAAGCGTGGGCGGCGCGTCGATATTGTTCAGCACGACGTCGATGTGGCCGTCGTTGAATAAATCGCCGAAGGCGGCGCCGCGCGAGGAGGCGACAACAGCGAGTCCGGTGCCGGTCGCGGGAGGCACTTCCTGGAATTTTGCGCCGTCGAGATTGCGGAAAAGCTGCGGGCGCTCGGCCCAGGTAGTGCCCCACTCGGCGCGGTCCGCGACGGGATAGACGTGGCCGTTGGCGATGAAAATGCCGAGGAGGCCATCGTTGTCAAAGTCCAGAAAACCGCAGCCCCAGGCGAGGAACGGAATCGTAGGATTGCCAAGGCCGGCACGAAAAGAAACGTCGGTGAAATTCGCGCCGCCATCATTGCGATAGAGAGTCTTGTAGTCGTCGGAGAATGTAGTGACAAAGAGGTCGAGCTTGCCATCGCGATTGTAGTCTCCGACACCGATGCCCATGGAAGCCTGCGCGCGGCCCTCTTCATTGACGGCAAAGCCGCTGAAGTAACTGACGTCCTCGAAGGTGCCGTCGCGACGATTTCGATAGAGATAGTTGGGAGTGGAATCGTTGGCGACGACGAGGTCGAGCCAGCCGTCGTCGTCGAGAGCAACAAAGACGGAAGCGAAGCCGTAGCGGCCTTCGCGATCGGCGACGCCGGCTTTGACACTGACGTCAGTGAAGGTGCCATCACCGTTGTTGTGAAAGAGATGATCGCTTTCGCCGAGGAGTCCCGTGGGACCGCAAAAAACGTTGACGCCACGGTATTGGCATGCGCCTTCGGGAACACCGTTCTTTCCGGCAAGGAGCGGGCGATCGAGATCGTGTTTTACATAGCCGGGAACGAAGAGATCGAGCAGACCGTCGCGGTCGTAATCGCCCCAAGTAGGACCGGTGGACCAGCCACCGAGCTCGACATCGGCCTTTTCGGCAACGTCGGTGAAGGTGCCGTCATGATTGTTGTGAAAGAGACGATTCTTGCCGTAGTTGGCGACGTAGATGTCCGGCCAGCCGTCATTGTCGTAATCGGCGACAGCAACGCCGAACCCCCAGCGGTCGTTGGAGACACCGGCTTTGTCGGTGACGTCGGTGAAGGTGCCGTCATGATTGTTGTGAAAGAGCATGGCGTGGGGCGGCGCTTCCTTCCCTTTCATCGCGGCGACGGTGGAACCGTTGAGAAGGTAAATGTCCAGCCAGCCGTCGTTGTCGTAATCGAGGAGCGCTACGCCAGAGCCGGGTGCGTCGAGGATGGTGGATTTTTCGGGAGAGCCGGAGCGATGGTGAAACTTCTCGAGGCCGGATTGTTTCGTGATGTCGAGGAAAACGATGGGCGCGCCGTCCACGAAGCCGCCGGCCGTAATGGGACGAGACTTTGCATCCTTCACCGGAGCGTGGGCGCCGCCGGTGGACATGCCGGACGGCGTGGCGGGGGCGGGATTTTGCGGTTGCTGGGTGGCTGGTTGGGCGGGTTGCTGACTAAGAGCCAAGCGTGTCGAGACGGAGGCGGCGAGCAAGAGGAACACCAACGAACCGCACAACATCGAACGGCGGGAGAGCAAGGGCGGCTTCATTTAGGGACATCTCCCGCGAGCGGTTCGTCCACCTGCAGGAATTGGTCGCAGCGGACATTTTTGAGGGTTTGGAGAATGCCGCTGGGCCAGCGGATTTCAATCGTTTGCGCGAGTGGTTCTGAGCCCAAGCCGAAATGGACGCGCTTATCGCTGGCGGATAAGTAACTGCCTGCGGTTGAGACAGTGGCGAATTGCTGGCCTCTTGCGGTCACGAGCTTGACTTCTGCGCCGATCGCGTCACGGTTGCTTTTGTGGCCGACGAGTCTGAGTGTGAGCCAATGATTTTGAGTGGGCGTTTCGTTGTGAAGTATGTAGACGGGACCGTCGCTCGAGGTAACCACGGCGTCGACGCGGCCATCAGTGTCAATGTCGCCGACGGCCATGCCCCGACCGAGCCAGGAGGCGTGAAAAATGGGGCCGGAGTCGGCGGAGACATCCACGAACTCCTTGCCGGTGTTGCGAAGGAGAAGCATCGGTTCGCGATATCGAAGATTGGGATAGTTCAGCTCCACGGTGTCTAGGTCATGGCCCTGCGCGACGAGAAGATCTTTCCAGCCGTCGTTGTCGTAGTCCAGAAAGCGAACGCCCCATCCAGAGTGCAGCATGGTGGCGCGCGCGATGTTGGTGCTGAAGCTGGCATAGGTGAAACTGGAGTCACCGTTGTTTTGGTAGAGGGCGTAGCGTTGGTTGGCAAGATCCGTGATGATCAGGTCCGGCCAGCCGTCATTGTTATAGTCGGCGAAGTCGACGCCCATGCCGGCGTAGGTGCGGCCATCGCCGTCTACGGCGGCTTGCGAGGGGAGGCCCACTTCTTCAAAAGTTCCGTCACCTTTGTTGTGGTAGAGGAATTCGACCATTGAGTCGTTGGCCACGAACAAATCGATGTGTCCGTCGCGGTCATAGTCCGCGATGGCGATGCCCAGACCTTTGCCTGGTTTGGAGAGACCGATTTTCTGAGAGACTTCGGTAAAGTGGCCGTTCCCGTCATTGTGATAGACAAGCGGCGTGATGGGCTGGAAAATGTCGGGGTGACAGTAGGAACGGAAACCTTCCTTGTGCTCACCGCACCAGATATCGTCAAAATCCCATTGGACGTACCGGAGGACCACGAGATCGAGTAAGCCGTCATTGTCCAGGTCCACCCAGGCTGCACTTGTGGACCAACCGCTGCCGCCGACTCCGGCCTTTTCCGTGACGTCTGTGAACGTGCCATCGCCATTGTTGTGATAGAGCTTGTTGCCGCCGTAGGCGGTCACGTAAAGATCTTCAAAGCCATCATTATCGTAGTCGCCGACGGCGACACCCATGCCGTACCCGGCACCCTGCAATCCGGCCTTCTCGGTTACATCCTCGAACGTGCCGTCTTGTTTTTGGTGGAACAGGCGATTCCAATATTTGGGCCCGGTCTTTTGGGGGGTGCTGCCTTTGGACGTGGGATCCGTTAGTGGAGCGCCGTTTACGAAGAAAATATCGAGCCGTCCGTCGTTGTCGTAATCAAAAAGAGCGACACCAGCCCCCATTGTTTCAGGCAGGTAATGCTTAGGCGTGTGAGAAGAGAAGTATTGGAACCGGACGCCAAGGTCGCGGGTGACGTCGGTGAACTTGCCCGCCAGCGGTTTGGGTTGGTCCGGAGGTTTCACTGATTGATGCACCGGAAGGGGCCCGACGGCAAGGGTGAGAACCAACAGTCCCGGAAGGATGCGCATAAGCAATTCATAGTACAGCATGGGCGAAAAATCGGCATTGCTGAGTCCGACGTAGCGGTTCTAATGCGGGGAAGGATTGAAAGTATCTACAGGCCTATGAATTGCTTACGCGGGAAGGTCCAAATGACACCAAAGTGGATTGACAGTACCGTAGCCGCTCGTCAACAGTGAAGAAGCAATTGCTAGCGCTTCCACAAAGCGGCCGTTCCCGAAATTGACGGAGCCACCATGAAAAACCTGGTTGTCGTTGCCTCGTTCGCTATTTTAGTGCCAGCAGGAGTTTGCTTGGCACAGACGGACAAGCCGCCAGACCCCTACAAGCCAATTCTTGATCGGCTGGAATCACTGCAAACTGTAGCGCTGCCGGAGTGGCGTTACCGCGAGGACCTGGCGCATCCCGAGGATCCCAGCCTAAATGACGCGGATTGGCCGGTGGTAAAGACAGGAGAGGAATGGAAGACCGGGGCGCGCGTGCTGCGGCACGTGATCGAAATCCCGGAGAAACTAAATGGGTACGCGGTGCGCGGAACGCGCGTGAAATTGGAAGTTCTGTTTACGAGCAATGACTCGATCACGATCACGGTTTTTTCGAACGGCTCGCTCGTGGAGCGCGGCGAGGAAGACACCCAGCAACCCATCCTGCTCGCGGAAAACGCGCAACCGGGGCAGAAGTTCCTGATCGCGGTGCGGGTGGATAACGCGCCCGTCGGGACCCAGATGTACCGCAGCAGGCTGAATCTAGAGGCCGCGCCCAGCCGGCCGGACCCGAATGTCCTGCGGGAAGAAATATTGTCCGTGCGGCCGCTTGCGGCAGCATTTTCCGATGGCAAAGCGGAGCGCGAGGCCCAGATTGATGCGAGCGTCAAGGCGATCGATTTCGCCGCACTGGACCGTGGTGATCAATCGGCGTTTGATGAATCACTGCGACAGGCGCAGGCGAAGCTTAAGGTGCTCGATCCCTGGCTGAAGCAATTCACTATTCGTGCGGCGGGTAACTCGCACGTCGATATGGCGTGGCTGTGGCCCTGGACGGAAACTGTTGAAGTGGTGCGGAATACATTCCGCAGCGTGCTCGATCTCATGCGCGAGTATCCGGACTTCAAATTCACTATGTCGTCGGCGCGCACCTACGTCTGGATGGAAGAAAAATATCCAGACTTGTTCAAAGAAATCGAACAGCGCGTGCGAGAGGGCCGTTGGGAAGTCATCGGTGGCATGTGGGTCGAACCGGATTTGAACATGCCAGGCGGCGAATCTCTCGTGCGGCAGATCCTTGTCGGCAAACATTATTTCCACGACAAATTCGGGATCGACGTGAAGATTGGCTGGAATCCGGACTCGTTTGGCTACAGCTGGCAACTGCCACAGATTTACAAAAAATCGGGAATCGATCACTTCGTGACGCAAAAACTGATGTGGGCGCACGAGTTCACCACTTTCCCTTACAAGCTTTTCTGGTGGGAGTCGCCGGATGGCAGCCGCATCCTGACTTATTTTCCGCATGATTACGCGGCGGGAATCGATCCGGCGCAAATGGCCAAAGATCTTTCGGTTTGGATCCCGTCGCTCTACGGCACGGACGCAAAGCAACAATCCGAGATCTTGCATCTGTACGGAGTTGGCGATCACGGTGGCGGACCGACCCGAACGATGCTGGACAACGCAGTGCGGTGGATGAAACCTGATGTTGTTTATCCCAACATCCGCTTCAGCACGGCAAAATCCTTCTTTGACGACCTGGAGAAAAAACTCCCCACGATGAAGGTGCCGACTTGGCGCGATGAACTCTATTTTGAGTATCACCGCGGGGTTCAAACCACGCAGGCCGAAACCAAGAAGCGTGTTCGCACCACAGAAGAATTACTCTTGAATGCCGAAAAATTTTCCGCGTTCGCCACGCTCTACGGGCGCGTCTATCCGTCGCAAGAATTCGAGCGCGACTGGAAGGATCTGCTCTTCGACGATTTCCACGACATCCTGCCGGGCTCGGGAATCGCCGTAAATTATCTGGACGCCAAGCGAAATCTCGAAGACGTCAGCCGCGTGGGCCACGAAATTCTTGATGGCTCGCTCTCGGAAATTGCCGCGCACATCCACACCAGCGGGCCCGGTGTTCCCGTCGCGGTGTTTAATTCGATGTCCTGGCCGCGCAACGAAGTGGTGGAAGCCGATGTTCAGTTGCCCGCAGCGGCGGCAGCCGTAGAAGTGGTTGACGCCACCGGCAAGCCGGTTCGATCTCAGCTTCTTGCGTTCGACGCTGCCACGCATCGCGTCCGGCTCTTGCTGAAAGCGAGTGTTCCTAGTCTTGGGTACCGCACGTATTACGTTCGCGGCGCCGCAAAACAAGAAATGGCGCAATCGGGACTCATGGCTTCCGGCAACGCGCTCGAAAACGACCTCTTGAGGCTGAAAGTGGACCCGCAAACCGGGTGCATGACCAGTCTTTTCGATAAATGGAGCAAGACCGAGGCGCTGGCGGCCTCGGAAACAGACACGGGAGGGCCCACACAATCCGCGTGCGGAAATCTATTGCAGACATTCCGAGACAAACCCAAGCAGTGGGACGCGTGGAACATTGACGCTGATTTTGAAAAAGAGCATTGGGATCTCGATCATGCTGATGAAGTCAAATTGGTGGAAAGCGGGCCCTTACGCGCGATCTTGCGCGTGAAAAATCATTTCCAGAACTCCACGTTCGTGCGCGACATTACGATTACTGCGGGCTCTCCGCGCGTGGACGTGAACATGACAGCCGACTGGCACGAGAAGCACATTCTGCTGAAAGTGGCGGTGCCCTCGAGCGCGCACAGCGAGAAAGCCACGTTTGAAATTCCCTATGGTTCGATTGAACGCCCGACGACGCGCAATACCCCTGCGGAAAAGGCGAAATTCGAAGTGCCGGCGCTGCATTGGGCGGATCTCTCCGATGCCACTCACGGCGTCAGCCTCTTGAACGATTGCAAGTACGGCTACGACGCGAAGGGCAACGTCCTGCGGCTCTCGCTGCTGCGCTCGCCGGAATGGCCGGATCCGCATGCCGACGAAGGGCGACATGAGTTCACGTATTCGCTCTATGCGCACGGCGGAAGCTGGCGCGATGCGTTGACGGTGCGGCGCGGATATGAACTCAACTATCCGCTGCTTGTGAGGCAACTTGACAGGCACGAAGGAGAACTCAAGAACGAATATTCTTTCTTGGAGGTTCAGCCGGAAAATGTTGTCTTGACGGCCACGAAAAAGGCGGAGGATGATGGCGCGCTCATCCTGAGGTTTTATGAGTGGGCAGGGAAAGAAACAGACGTGAAGTTGCAGCTTCCGGCCGGTGCGGAAAAAGCTTGGGAAACCGATCTCATGGAGAAACCTTTGGCGGAACTTTCTGTTCAAGACGGCGCCGTGACCGTTCACACAAAGCCGTACGAGATCAAGACAATTCGAATCCGCTTCGCAAGGAAATCTTCTCGGCAAACAGCGCGGAGCCGATGAGAGTGAACACCTATCTTGCAAAAGCCACCGTCGTCGGCGCATTGGGCGGGTTACTGTTCGGCTTCGACACGGCCGTCATCTCCGGCACTACGCACGCGCTTACCCTCGTCTACGGGCTCACGCCCGCAGCTCTGGGCCTTACCGTTTCGATCGCTCTGTGGGGCACGGTTCTCGGAGCGATGTCGGCTGGTGTGATCGGCCAGCGGCTGGGAGGCCGTGAGACCCTGCGGGTCCTCGCGGTCTTCTATGTTCTCTCCGCGTTGGGATGCGCGCTGGCCTTCAACTGGCTCATCCTGGTTTTTGCGCGATTTCTCGGAGGACTCGGCATCGGAGGCTCCTCGGTGCTTGGCCCAGTGTACATTGCCGAGATCGCACCAGGAAAATGGCGCGGCCGACTCGTAGGCCTCTTTCAAATCAACATCGTCATCGGCATTCTTCTTGCCTATTTTTCGAATTACCAAATTGCACGGCTGGGGCTGAGGGCAAACGATTGGCGCTGGATGTTCGGGGTTGCGGCGGTGCCTGCTGTGCTGTTCTTGATCCTTCTTTTCGGTATTCCCCGCAGCCCGCGTTGGCTTGCTACCCAAAACCGCGTGGAGGAAGCACGCTCGGTTCTGCAGTTGATTGGATCATCCGATCCCGACGGCGAGCTGAAGGAAATCGTCGACTCCATTCATCTCGAACGCGCCCAGAAAACCGAGCCGCTGTTCTCGCAGAGGTATCGCTTCCCTATCTTCCTGGCGATTACGATTGGGATGTTCAATCAGCTCGCTGGCATCAACGCCATTCTCTACTACCTGAATGACATTTTTTCAGCCGCTGGATTCAGCAAAGTGTCCGGTGAACTCGGACCAGTCGCCGTCGGCACCATGAACCTGTGCGCCACCCTGCTGGCCATGACGGTGATCGACAAACTTGGCCGCAAGACGCTCTTGCTGATCGGGTCGGCCGGCCTGGTCGCGTGTCTGTCCGGCCTTGCCGCCATCTTTCTAACGCATGCTCACCAGAATTACTTGCTTTGGCTGCTGGTAGCGTATATCGCATTTTTCGCGATCTCGCAAGGCGCGGTGATTTGGGTTTATATCGGTGAAGTTTTTCCCACTCGCGTGCGCACCAAGGGGCAAAGCCTGGGAAGTTCATCTCACTGGGTTATGAACGCAGTGATTTCTTGGATTTTTCCGGTACTGTTTGCACTCTCTCACGGCGTTCCCTTTCTCTTCTTTGCCGCGATGATGGTGTTACAATTCTTTGTCGTCCTGTTCTTCTACCCGGAAACCAAAGGAGCCACGCTGGAACAGCTGCAACAACGCCTGGGCATTGAGTGACGTTTTCCATGATTGAGCTATGGATCAGGAGATGGGGCATGTTTTCAGCGGCGATGCTGGCTGCAGTTGGCCGCGAACGAGGGGTCTGAGAAGTGTGTGCGCCTGGCCCGCTTGATCCGTTGACCGGCGTCATTCTCAATCCCCCAAACGTGCCCTGTTGGCGGAACTTCCCGCTTGCCGCAAAGGTGCAACGGGTCTTCAATCTTACCGCGCG
>WNGJ01000907.1_pt1 | contig 37355 bp, 38 predicted proteins | sample 5400611 | NCBI WGS metagenome assembly WNGJ01 (sample SAMN13153375, study PRJNA577476) | soil metagenome | isolation source: 40 cm soil or saprolite under Garry oak tree replicate 1 | place: USA:California | collected 2016-06-15
CCGCTCCCTCCAGCACCTCGGCGATGATCGCCTCGGGGTCCTCGCTGCGCGGATTGTCGGAGGTGACGATCGCCACGTCGGCGAGCTCCGCGGCGATCCGGCCCATCACCGGCCGCTTGCCGCGGTCCCTGTCGCCACCGCAGCCGAAGACGCAGATGACGCGGTTGGACGCGAGCTCGCGCGCGGTACGGAGCACGTTCTCGAGCGCCTCCGGCTTGTGCGAGTAATCGACGACGACCGCGAAGGGCTGGCCCTCGTCGACCGCTTCGAACCTGCCAGGGACGCCCTCGAGCGCCTCGACGCCGGCGGCGACTGCCTCGTCCTCGATGCCGAGCAGCCGCCCCACAGCGACGGCTGCGAGAACGTTCTCGACGTTGAAGCGACCGCGTAGGCTCGTTCGCAGGTCGATCCCGCCGGCGCCCAGCCTCGCTCCGTGGGCGCCCAGCTCGAGCTGCTCGGGACGGATGTCGGCGTCGTCGGCGAACCCGAAGGTCAGCAAGCGATCCTGGCCGAGCGCGCGCAATTCTTCCGCGAGCCGCCGGCCGTGCTCGTCGCCGACGTTGACCGCGGCCGGCGGCGGATCGCCCGTCACGAACAGCCGCCGCTTCGCCTCGAAGTACCGCTCGACGGTGCCGTGGAAGTCGAGGTGATCCTGGCCGAGGTTGGTGAACGCGAGGGCGCTGAAACGGACGCCGTCGAGTCGCCCCAGCTCGGAACCGTGCGAGGTCGCCTCGAGCGCGGAGCTGCGATCGCCGGCGTCGAGCATTTCGCGGAAGGCGCGCTGGAGATCGATCGCCTCTGGCGTCGTGCGAATCGCTGCCCGGCGCTCGCCGCCAATCCGGCTCTCGATCGTTCCGAGCAAGCCCGGACGTCGGCCGGCGGAGGCCAGGATCGAATGCACCAGGAACGTGGTGGTCGTCTTGCCGTTGGTGCCTGTGACGCCCGCCACCTCGAGCTCCTCCGTCGGATTGCCGAAAAAGACGACGGCCGCCTGGGCCATCGCGCGTCGCGCGTCCGGCACCACGAGTTGCGGCGCGTCCAGCTCCAGTGCCCGCTCGACGACGAGCGCAACCGCGCCGCGCTCGACGGCGTCACGCGCGAATGCGTGACCGTCGTGCCGCTCACCCGGGACACAGAAGAAGAGCGCTCCCGGCCCCGCAGCGCGCGTGTCGTAGGCGAGGTCGGAGATCTCGACCGGAGCGCGCTGCACGACGTCCGTAGGGGCGAGCGCTGCGATGACGCGCTCCAGGTTCATCTGCGCGGCGAGTCTACCAATGGGCCCAGCGGTCACCGCGGCCCCGGATGCGCCAAAAGTCACACATTTGCAGCAGTTTCGCCACACGGGACATCTAGCCCCGACACACCTCGAAAGCTATGCTCGCCGCGGGGAGGAGGCCGGGCGAACCGTTCCTAGGCGCGGTCACGTAGCAACCCACTCAGGAAGCGGGCATCCTTAGCGGCAGAAACGGCGATGGCACCCGTCACGACCGAACATAACGATCTTCAGGGAGTGCGCCGCAGCGGCCGCGACGTGCCCAAAGCCGACTCGGACCGCCTGCGCTGAGCGACTTCATCTCCCACCCCGCGCGCGGACGGCGCAGTGTCCGCATTCCGCAACGACTCGGCCTTCGGCCGGTCTCGGTCGCGGCAGCCGACTTCCACGGCAGCGCCGGGTTCTTCGTGCGCGTCGGAATCATCGGCCTTGCCGCCCTCTGCCTCTTCGGGCTCTTGGCCCTCCGCCTCTGGTCGCTCCAGGTCGTGCGGGGACCGCATTTCGCGGTCGCGGCTCAGCGCCAGACCTTCCGACTCATCGACCTCCCCGCACCCCGCGGCCAGATCGTCGACGCAAAGGGCAGCGTCCTGGCGGGAACGAGCGGCGGGCTAGCGGTCACGGTCGACTCCTCGGTGCTCGGTCTGATCGACCGGCACGGCCGTTGGTGGCCCACCCATCAGGGACGCATGCTCCTGCGCCGCCTCGGCGACCTCTCCGGAGTCAGGCCGGGACTCTTCATCGAGCGCATTCGCCACAGTGAATTCAAGGCGCCGTATTCCTCCGCGGTCGTCCTACCCCGGATCACGCGCGACCTTGGCTTCTTCCTCGACGAGCATGCGCGCGAGTTCCCCGGGATTCGGGTCGCCGCGCTTCCGGAGCGGAGCTACCCGAGTGGCTCCATCGGCAGCGAGTTCCTCGGCCTGCTCGGCGAGATCAGCCCGAGCCAGCTTGCCGCGCACTCGTATCGACGCGCTCGGGCCGGGGCGATCGTCGGCCAGTCCGGCGCGGAGGCGGCCTACGACTCGCTGCTGAACGGCGGCCTGGAAAAGGCCCGCGTGGTCGTCGACGCACAGGGACGCCCGATCGGGCCGGCCCACGTCGTCCGCGTCCCGCGCCCGGCGAGCGGCCTGCAGTTGACCGTGAACCTGCGGCTACAACGCGTAGCCGAAAAGGCAATTCAGGACGGGATCGCGCTCGCGCACGCGAACGGCCACAGCGACGCCCACGCCGGAGCCGCGGTCGTGATGAATCCGCGCAACGGCGCCGTCTACGCGCTCGCGAGCTACCCCCGTTTCGACCAGGCCCGCGCGGCCACCGATCCGGAGTACCTGCAGGGGCTGCTCGATCCGAACGACCCCCGTCATCTACTGGTCAACCGCGCAACGCAGGGCGTGTATCCGACCGGCTCGACGTTCAAGCCGATCGTCGCCGAGGCGGGCCTCGCCTCAGGGCTGATCAGCCCCTACTCGACCCTCCAGTGCACGAGCACCTACACCGTCGGGAATCACGTGTTCCACAACGTCGAGTCGGGAGTCAACGCAAGCTTGACGCTGCCGGAGGCGCTGTCGATCTCGTGCGATACATGGTTCTACCGGCTCGGGTCGATGTTCTATGCCGAGCAGCAGAAGGGTCATCTGTACATCCAGGACTGGGCCCAGCGGCTCGGCGTCGGCCACCCGACAGGGTTCGACGTCCCGGGCGAGGCTCCCGGCCTCGTACCGACCCCGGGATGGTTGAAGCGGACGTTCAAGCAGCCGTGGGAACGCATCTGGTACGAGGGCTACTCCGTCAACCTGGCGGTCGGCCAGGGACAGCTTGCGATCACGCCGCTCCAACTCGCCGTCGCCTACTCCACGCTCGCAAACGGCGGGACGGTCGTCCGCCCCCACGTCGGGCAGGCCGTCCTCAACTCGAACGGCCAGATCGTCCGAGGCCTCCGCTTCCCCGCTCGCCGCCACGTTCGGCTCGTCGACGCGGGCGCGATCCGGGACGGCCTCATCGCCGGTGCACATTCGGGCACTTCGGGGGCGGTCTTCGGCAACTTCCCGATCCAGGTCGCGGGGAAGACCGGCACCGCCGAGACCCGGATAGGTGAAAGCGACCACTCCTGGTACGCCTCCTGGGCACCGGCGTACAACCCGAAGCTCGTCGTCGTCGTCCTGATCGAGCACGGCGGGTTCGGCGCCGAGGCCGCCGCGCCGGCTGCGAAGGAAATCTACTCGGCCTACTTCAAGGTCAAGGCGAAGTAGAACCAGGCGCGTCCGGGGGCGCCGAGAGGTACTGCAGGGTCTGCTGGGCGATCTCCTTGAAGGCCGGTGCCGCGACCACGCCGCCCCAGATCGCGCCCTGTGGTTCGTCGACCGTCACCAGGACGACCACCCGGGGCCGGGTCGCCGGGGCGAATCCGACGAACGACGCCACGTACTTCGAGGTCGAGTAGCCGCCCCGCGGGTCGGGCTTCGCCGCCGTGCCGGTCTTGCCGGCAACGTGGTAGCCCGGGATCTGCGCGAGCGTGCCGGTGCCGTCGAGCACGACGTTCTGGAGCATCGACGTCAGCTCGCGGGCGATCCAACGGGTGACGATCCGGCGACGGACGACCGGCTTGGCGAGCCCGTCGCCGACGCGGTCGACGAGGTGCGGCCTCGTCCAGACTCCGCCGTTCGCGATCGCGGCGTAGGCCGAGGCCATCTGCATCGGCGTCACCGCGATTCCCTGGCCGATCGGCACGTTTCCGATCGTCGAGCCTGACCACTTGTCGACCGGGAGCACGATGCCCTGGCTCTCGCCGGGGAAGTCGATTGCCGTCGGATGCCCGAAGCCGAAGCGCGCGATCCAAGAGGCGAGGCGATCCTTGCCGAGCAATTCGGCAAGCGTGATCGCGCCGACGTTGGAGGACTTCGAGAGGATCTTCGCGACGCTCATCGTCTCCGTTCCCCGCGGCTCCGCGTCGTGGATCCGCCGGTCGGCGACCTGGATCGCATAGGGCAGTGTGAACTTTTCCCGTGGCGTGACGGTCCCGGTGGAGAGGGCACCGGCAACCGTGACGAGCTTGAAGGTCGAGCCCGGTTCGTAGGTGTCGGTGATCGCGCGATTGCGCTGAGCGTCCTTCGGCACACTGGGGAAGCTGTTGGCGTCGTAGGTGGGCGCGACGGCCATCGCCAGCACGGCCCCCGTGTGCGGATCGAGCACGATTGCGGTGCCGTCCTTGGCACGCCAGCGCTGAACGGTCTGGCGGAGGACCTGCTCGGCCTCGGCTTGGATGTTGTGGTCGATCGTCAAGGAGACATCACTGCCATCGCGCGCCGTTTTCGAGACGATCGAGTCCAGCACGTGGCCGAAGGGATCCCGGACGAGCGTCTCGCGTCCGGCTTGTCCCGCGAGGGGTCTGTCGAGCGTGAGTTCGAGGCCCGAGAGCCCATGGTTGTCGACGCCCGCGTAGCCGAGCACCTGCGCGGCGATCGAGTGCTGCGGGTAAAAGCGGGTTTCCTCCGGATAGAAGCCGAGCCCCGTGATGTGGAGGCGCTCCAGCCGCGCCGCACGCGTCGCATCGGCCTTGCGCTCGACGTAGACGAAACCGTGCGACCGGTCGGAGATTCTCTCGTAAACCTGCTTCGGGTCCAGGCGGAGAACGCGCGAGATGACAGGCGCGACCTTGGTCGCGTCGCGAATCTGCAACGGGTCGGCGTAGACCGTCATCGCCTGCTCGCCGACCGCGAGCTGGACGCCCGTGCTGTCGTAGATCGTGCCGCGGTTGGCCGCGACGTCGACGGTCTGCCGGTGCTGGCTGGCGGCCATCCTGCCCAACGACTGGGCGCGAACTCCCTGGAGCCACACCGCGCGAAGCAGCGTGGCGCCGAAGACGATCGCGAAGACTGCGAGAAGAAGGCGGATCCGGCGGTTCGCGAGCCGGCCGCTCACCGCGCGCGGCGCGGCGTGAGGTCGACGTAGCCGATCGTCGTCGGATCGGCGGGGATGTAGCCACGCGCCTTCGCGAGAGCCTGGATCCGCGGCGACGAAGCAGCGGCCGAGAGCTTTGCCCCGAGCGCCGCGTTGTCGGCACGAAGCTGCTGGCTTTCAGTGTTCATGTGATCGAGCCGGACGTTCAGTCTCAGGACGGCCACGTTCAACGCCACGATCCCCGCAAGGAGCACCCCTGCGACCACGATCCAGGCGAGCCCGCCGGCGACACCGGGTTTTGTCTTCGCCCTCCTCCTCGGAGCCGCACGCGGCTTGGGTTTCGGACGCGGACGCTGAGCCCGTTGCGGCCGGGGCGCTGCGACCGCGGCAGCTTCGTGCCAGGACGCCATCAGACCTTGACGGCGGCCCTCAACCGCGCCGACGCGGCCCGCGGGTTGCTGGCCGTTTCACGAGAGCTCGGCCGGATCGCGCGGCGCGGCGTCGCGCGGAGCACGGGCTCCTGCCCGCAGACGCAAATCGGAAAGTCCGGCGGGCAGGTGCAACCTCGCTCCTGGTCGCGCAGAAAGCGCTTGACGATGCGATCCTCGAGCGAGTGGAAGCTGATCACCGCGAGCCTGCCGCCCGGATTGAGAAGGTCCACTGCGGCAGGGAGAGCATCCTCGAGCGCAGTCAGCTCGTCGTTGACCGCGATCCGAAGCGCCTGGAAGACCCGCTTCGCGGGATGGCCGTCCCCGAAGCGGGCGGGTGCGGGAATCGCGGCCTTGATCGTCTCGACGAGCTCGCCGGTCCGCTCGAAGGGCTGCATCCGACGCCGACGCGTAATCGCCCGGGCGATCTGCTTCGCATACCGCTCCTCGCCGTATTGCCGGAAGATCCGAGTCAGCTCGCGCTCGGAAGCCTCGTTGACGAGCTCGCGCGCCGAGTAGTCCGCGGACGAATCCATGCGCATGTCGAGCGGGGCGTCCGCGGCGTAGGAGAAGCCACGTTCGGGGCGGTCGATCTGCATCGACGAGACGCCCAGGTCGAAGAGGATCGCGTCGGCGCCGGCTCCGTTGTCGGCGAGCTGCTCGAGCACGATCGAGAAATCGCCGCGGAGGAAGCGGCCCTGGACACCGGTCTGCTTGCGGAAACGGTCGAAGTACGCACGCGCGGTCGGGTCGCGGTCGATCGCGATCAGGCGGCCCTCGCCGCGCAGGTCGGCGGCGAGCAAGGCGGCATGGCCGCCGGCGCCGAAGGTCGCGTCCACCACCGTCTCGCCGGGCTCGATCGCAAGCAGCTGCCGAACCTCGTCGGCGAGTACGGGAACGTGATCAGTCGCGCTTGGTTGCAAGACGCTCGGCAACATCCTCGGCACTCCCTTCGATCTCGTCCAGGTGCGCGCGCCAAGTAGCGCGGTCCCAGATCTCGAGGTGGTCGCGGATCCCCACCACGACGACTTCCTTCCCCAGCCCGGCATAGTCGCCGAGCGGTGATGGAACCATCACCCTGCCCTGCTTGTCGAGCTCCGCCTCGGCCGCCCCGGAAAAGAAATAGCGATGCATCAAGCGACCTTCCTTGCTGAGCGGGTCGAGCTCTCGCAGGCGCGATTCGACCGTCGCGGTCCAATCACTTCGCGGATACGCGGAGAGACACCGCTCGATTCCCCGCGTGAGGACCAGGCCTTCGTCGAACGCCTGTCGGAACTTGGCCGGGAGCGTGAGGCGGTTCTTGTCATCAATCGTGTGCTCGTACTCACCTAGCAGCATGATCCACTGCGCCCCACTTTAAACCACTTATCCCCACTTCGCAACCCTTTGGGTCCACATCTCACAGCTCGACACGCCCGCGCGTTTCAGCAGAAGATGGAACCGGTGCGCATCCCGCCGTTCGAAACGTTCTACGCGGAACACAAGGACCCTGTTTTCGTGCACCTACGGCGGTTGCTCGGCCAGGGTGCTGAGGACGCCTTCCAGGAGACGTTCCTGCGCGCCCTGCGGGCCTATCCCGAGCTTCGAAACGGACGGCACCTCCGTGCCTGGGTCTTCACGATCGCGACGCGGGTCGCGATCGACGAGACACGCCGGCGCAAGCCGTCCGGGGAACTCCCCGAGGTTGCCGTCGAAGACGGCCTCCCGCCCCACGCTGAGCTCGGGCCGCTGACCGACCAGTTGCCCCAGAAAGAGCGCGCAGCCGTCGTCCTCCGCTACGGCTTCGACCTTCCCTACCACGAGATCGCCGCCGCCCTCGGGTCGTCCGAGGACGCGGCGCGGCAGGCCGCCTCTTCCGGCGTGCGCCGCTTGAGAGAAAGGAGCAAGCAATCGTGACCAACGTCTCTCCGGAGCTCGACAGGCGCTTTCGCGACACGGCGGCGGCGGAGGGCCTGCTCGACGTCGCCTACGACGTGGTGGAGTCCCCGGTCGGCGAGCTTTTCGTCGGCGTCTCCGACCGCGGGCTCTGCGTCATCTCCTACGAGGCCGACCCCGACCTGCAGGTCGAGCGCCTTGCTCGGGGGTTCGGCTCACGGGTGCTCCGCTCGCCGGGGTCGGTCGATCCCACACGGCGGCAGCTCGACGAGTACTTCGCGGGGAAGCGCAAGCGCTTCGATCTCGACGTCGACCTGCGCCTCGCGCGCGACTTCGGCCGCACGGTGCTCGAGGAGCTCGGTCGCGTCCCCTTCGGCGAGATCACGACCTACGGCGCCCTGGCGGCGCGGGCGGGCAAGCCGAACGCGGCCCGGGCGGTCGGGACGATCATGAACCGCAATCCGGTTCCGATCGTGCTGCCCTGCCATCGCGTAGTCGGCGCCAACGGCTCGCTGGTCGGCTACGCAGGCGGCCTCGAGCGGAAGGAGATGCTGCTACGCCTCGAAGGCGCGCTGCGTGCTTGACCCCCACTCCGGGGTCGGATATACGAAGCTCACACGGGGTCTTCGACGGAGGAGGAATCGAATGAGGCGGGCACTTCCAGTCCTATTTGCTCTCGTACTAATGCTTGCGCTCGCGGTACCCGCGACCGCGGCCACGCCGAGCCCGGCCCGAATGGCGGCTCAGATTCGGACGCTTCAGGGGCAGGTGAAGACGCTCCAGAAGACTGTCAAGAAGATGAACACGACCCTTCTCCAGACCGAAGCGGTGGCGGTCGTGGCGCTTCTCTACGGAGGCTGCAACTCGGCCGTAACGGCAGACGCGCTCGCGGGCTCCGGGATCGCCGCGTACGCGTCCGCGCCGAACCCGGTGGTCGACTACCAAGCCTGCAGCGACCTGCAGAAGTTCACCACCCCGACTCCGACGATCGTGCGACAGCCGAACACCGCGACGGTCAATGTCTTTCAGGAGTTGCTGAACATCTTCAAGTCGTAGGACGTCACTCGCCCAACAGCCGGTAGCCGACCCCCCAGATGTTGACGATGCAGGGGCCGCCTCCGGCCTGCGCCAGCTTCCGGCGAAGCCGTGAGGCATGCGAATCTAGGGTTCGGGTCCGGCCGAGCGAGAGATAGCCCCAGACCTCGCGCAACAGCTGCTCCTTGGTAAAGACGCGCTCAGGCTCGGTCGCGAGCTTGGCGAGCAGGTCGTACTCCTTCGCCGGCAGGGTCAGCGGGCGGCCGTGGACGGTCGCGCGACGGGTGACGAGATCGACGGCGATCGGGCCGGCTTCGAGCTTGTCGCGCAGCGAGGGCGATGTCCGGCGCAGTACGGCCCGGATCCGCGCGAGCAGCTCGTCATAGTGGAAAGGACGCGGGACGTAATCGTCGCAGCCGCGGTCGAAGGCACGGACGCGGTCGACTGTGTCGGCTTCGGTGCCGCCGAGCACGATCACGGGCACTTCCCGATCCCAGGTGCGACCCGCCTCACCCTCGCGCAGCCGGCGGCAGAGCTCGGGCGACGAGAGGACGAGTGACGGCTTCAGACGCTCGAGCAGCTCGAGCGCCTCACGCTCCGCCTCGGCACCGAGCACGTCGAAGCCGTCGTCTGTGAGGTGGCGCTGAAGGAACTCCCGTGTCGACAGCTCCGGCTCGGCGAGCAGCACGGCGGCGTTCATGGCGGCGAAGTTAGCGCCAACCCTGCGAACCGGCCAGATGTCCTTTGAGGCGAAACTGCAACGAACGATCTACAACCGGCCGGAACGGATGACGCCCCAAAGAAGCCAGACCCCGAGTGCTCCCGAGAGCAAGAAGCCGATGAACGAAAGGAAGTTGACGCCGAACACGAACGGGCCGTGCTTGGCGAAGATCCCGATCAGGCTCGAGCCGATCAGCCCGCCGACGACGATCAGCGCGACCACCAGCCGGTTGAAAGCGACGTCCACCTTGTGCATGAACTCGTCGAGGCCCTTGTGCACGAATCCGACGTCGATCTCGCTCGACTCTTTCTGCGCCCGCGAGAGCATCCGTCCGGGCGAGAAACGCTCGAGCAGGAGATTGCGCGCATACGGCTTCGCAACTTCGAAGACATTGAAGTCCGGGTAGAGCTCGATCCCGACCGACGCAAGCGTCGCGATCGCCTTGTCGAGCATGACGAACCGCGTCGGCAGCCTCAGGTTCAACCGGTAGATGACCTCGAAGGCCTCGCGGATCACCTCGAGCGGATCGATCTCGGCGAGGCTGACGCCGTAGTAGCGGTAGTACACGTCGCGCAGCTCTTCGGCGAACTCTTCTTCCCGCTCGCGCGGGTAGCGGACGCCGAGCTCGGCCAGCCGTCGCGGCAGGGAGTCGACCCGCTCGTTCGCGGCGTCGATGAACAGCCGCGTCAGCTTCGACATGTCGTCGTCGGTCAGCTTGCCGACCTGGCCGAAATCGACCAGCCCAACTACCTTGCCTCCGTCGAGCACGAAGATGTTCGCCGGATGCGGATCGGCGTGGAAGAACCCGTGCCGGAAGATCATCGTCATCCAGGTCTCGGCGATCCGGTAGGCGAGATCGCGGCGCTCCATCTGGGTCAGGGACGCGGTGTCGAGATCGGCGAGCTGAGTTCCCTCGAGCAGCTCCAGCACGAGCAAGCGCCTGCGCGTGTAGGTCCAGTAGACGCGGGGGATCCTGACGTCCTCGTGACCCGCGAAGTTACGCCGGAAGGCCTCGGCATTTCGCGCCTCGGCCCGGTAGTCGAGCTCGCTCCGGATCGACCGGGCGAACTCGTCGACGACCTGCTCGGCGTCGATGAAGTCGAGCGCTCGGACGCGCTCCTTGGCCAGGCGGGCAGCCTGGAAGAGCAGGGCGATGTCGGACTCGATCTGGCGCGGCGCGTTCGGCCGCTGCACCTTGACCGCCACCCGGTCGCCGTTCGGCAGCAGTGCGCGGTGGACCTGGCCGATCGAGGCCGCGGCGGTGGGTTGCTCGTCGAACTCCAGGAAGGCCTGCTCGATCGTCACTCCCAGCTCTTCGCGGATCACGCGCTCGACGTCGCCGTACGGGATCGGAGTGACGTCGTCTTGGAGCTTCTGCAGTTCGACCAGGATGTCCGGGGGCACGATGTCAGGGCGGGTCGAAAGCAGCTGGCCGAACTTGACGAAGGTCGGGCCGAGCTCGTCGAGCGTCTCCCGCAGGCGCCGCCCGCGGTCCGACTGCGTCTCGGCGCTCCCGTCGCGGCTGACCCAGGGGAACAGGTCGGTCAGGCGGTGCCGCTCGAAGAAGTAGCCGAAACCGTGCTTGACCGCGACCTGCGCGATCTCGGAGAGGCGGCCGATGTTGCGCGTGGCCGGGCTCGCCATGCGATCAGTCTGACACGGGCTCGTTGCGCGGCGTCCCATCCGGCAGCGCGGGTGGCAATCCCGCCGCCGCGGCCTCGGCCGCCAGGCGCCAGAGCCTCACCATCTCTTCGCGGACGAGCTCTCCCGCCTCCGCGTACCCCGCGCGGTTGCGCGGCAGGTGGTCGAGCTCGATCGGCTCGCCGAAGACCAGCGCACACGGCCTGCGGTTTCTGACCGACCAGCCGAAGGTGTCGAGCCCCAGCGGTACGACCGGCGCCCCCTCCTGCATCGCGATCATCAGGCCTCCCGTCTGGATCGGGCCCGGATAACCGAGCCGCTGGCGGGTTCCTTCGATGTGGACGCAGACGACGTCGCCGTTCCGCACGTGCTCGCGTGCGCTCCGAAGCGCGTCGCGATCGCTCTCGCCTCGCCTGATCGAGATCACGCCCATCCAGGCGAGCGCCTCGCCGAGCACGGGGATCTCGAACAGTTCCGATTTCGCCAGGAAGTAGGTCATACCCGGGACGAAGGCGCCGATCAGGGGGTGGTCGATGCCCGAGAAGTGGTTCGCTGCGAGGACGCAGCCGCGGCCGCGCGGGATCCGGTCGACGCCGTAGGCAGCCGACGGCGCGAGCCGGAGGGTCACCGGCACCACGGTGCGCCGGGCGAAGCGCCACAGTCGTGCCCGGTCCTCGTGCCAGAGCTTCGGCACGCCGAGCCGCGTCAGGGAAGCGCTCACGAAGCCGGCGGCGAGGGATGCCGGTCGTTCTCGAGCAACCGCAGCCGGTGCTCGAGCTGGGCGAGCTTGAGCTCCACTTCGTCGAGTTCCTCACGGGTCACGAGCCCGACCTCCCGGAACATCCCGGAGAGCCGGGCCGCGAGACGGTCGGCGACCGTGGCATCGCCTCGCCAGAGTGCCGTGAATTCTTCGGCGAGCGCCTTGGCCTCGTCGCGTCCGAGCCGGTGAACGGCTTCGGCGAGGCGGCTACCTCGCTCGGCCATGCGGACGCGCGCGACGCCGCTGGCGGCGGCGCTCCCGCTTCGCTTCGGCCGAGGACGCGACGCGCTCGACGGCGTCCACGGGAGACAGGTCGGGGGACGGAGCCGAGGCCGCGGCCTCCTCAGCCTCCTCGAGAACCGCCTCGGCTGCCCGGCCGTCGCCGTCCGCTCTCACATCTTTGCGCCGCGCGAAATCAGGCTCGCGCTCCTTCAGCATCGTCAGCAGCGGAGCCGCGATGAAGATCGACGAGTACGCGCCCGAGACGATGCCGACGAGCAGCGCGAAGGCGAAGTCCTTCAGTGTCGCGCCGCCAAAGATGAAGAGCGCGGCGATCGGGAGCAGCGTGATGAACGTCGTCGCCAGCGAGCGCCGGATCGTTTCCCAGAGCGAGACATTGGCGATCGTCGCAAAGGACGATCGCCGCATCAGTGGGATGTTCTCCCTGATGCGGTCGAAGATGATGATCGTGTCGTAGATCGAGTACCCGAGCACGGTCAGGACGGCGGCCACGGTGGCGTTCGAGACCTCGCGCCCGGTCAGCGAGTAGACCCCGACCGTGATGATGATGTCGTGGAGCAGAGCCGCGATCACCGGCCCGGAGAACTTCAAACCGAACCTGACCGCGATGTAGAGGACGATTAGAAGCAGCGAGACGATCACCGCAACGACCGCTGAGCGCGCGATCTGCCGGCCGAAGCTCGACGACACGTTCGTGATCTGGCGGTTGGCGGCATGGAAGCGTGAGTTCAGGTCCTGGCCGAGCTTGTTCTGCTCTGCCGACGTCAGCGACTTCATCCGCATCTGGAAGTTCTCGTACTTGTCGCTGCCGAAGGTCTTCCCACGCCCCTGAATGACCGCGTCGTTCTGGCCGATGTCCTTCGCCTGGTTGCGGACGTCGGTGAGCGAGACCGGGCTCGGCGTCTTGAACGTGACCTGGGTGCCGCCCTTGAAGTCGATTCCGAAGTTAAGGCCGCGGACGCCCAACGAAACGGCGCCGATGACGATGATCGCGCCCGAGATCGCGAACCAGAGGTAGCGGCGGCGCATGAAGTCGATCTGCAGCCACTTGGCCGACTGCTGACCTTCCGCTCCCATGAACCGGGGGTTGTCGAACCACGCGAAGCCCGAGAGAAGGCCGAGCATCGCGCGGGTCGCCGCCACCGCGGTGACCAGCGAGATCACTGTCCCGATGATCAGCATCAGCGCGAAGCCCTTTACGCCCGCGGTCGCGACAGCGAACAGGACTAGCGCCGTGATCAGCGTGACGACGTTCGCGTCGATGATCGTGTGGAACCCCTTGGCGTAACCGGCGGCAATCGCTGCGCGCACGGACTTCCCGGTCCGCACTTCTTCCTTGATCCGTTCGAAGATGACGACGTTCGCGTCGGCCGCAACTCCGATCGTCAGGATCAGTCCGGCGAAACCCGGCAGCGTCAGCGTGACGTGGAAGAGGAGGATCGCTGCGTAGAGGAAGGCCGCGTAGATGCCGAGCCCGATCACTGCGACCAGCCCGAGGAAGCGGTACAGGACGAGGAGGAAGACCGCGACCAGGAGCAGGCCGATCAGGGCAGCCTTCTTCGCCTCGTTGAGGGAGTCCTTGCCGAGCGTGGCCGAGACATCGGTGCGCTCGATCTGCTTGAAGTTGTACTGAAGCGCCCCGGTTTGCAGAACGAGCGCGAGATCCTTGGCCTCGCCGATCGACTTGATCCCCGTGATACGGCCCCCACCGCTGATGCCTCCAGCGAGACTCGAATCCGTGTAGTCGATCTGGGGGAAGGACCTGATCTCGCCGTCCAGCACAATTGCGAAGTGCTGCGGGATCTGGCGGTTTCGGCCTCGGACGTACTCCTCGGCCGTAACCTGCTGGAATTTGTGCGAGCCGGCGCCGCTGAAACTCATCAGGACTTCGGGTTGGCTCGTCGTCGGGTCAAGGTCTGCTCTCGTCCCATTCGTCTTCAGGTCTGAGCCGGTCAGCTGCGGCACACCTTTGCCTGGGTCGTGGATGAAGAGGTAGTAGAAGCTTTGGCCCGGCGGTGGCGGCAACACGTTGTTTCCACCCTGTTGGCCAGTATTCCCGGGGCAGGAAACCTCGGTCGAGTCGCAGGTGATGACCACCGTTTTCTGCGGTAGTGCGAGCACGGTGATCGGCTGCTTCAGCTTCGCCTGCTTCGCGAGCCTCCTCGCCGTAGCGGGGTCGGCTGCCGGGCCGACGAACTTCTGCTTGTTCTTGCCGAACGCGTAGTACCCCTCGGGCGTCCCCTGCTTCGCCTGGGTCTGGACAGCGGAAAGCAGTTTGAAGAGGCTGATCTCCGGCTGGGGATTTCCCGTGGCACTCAGCGAAGGTCCGGTCAGCGACGTCTCGAGGTCGTAGAGCTCGAGTTGGGCAGTTTTGCCGATGATTGAGGCAGCCCTCGCCGGATCGTGCACGCCGGCGAGCTCGATCACGATCTGGTCTGAGCCCTGCCTGCGGATCTCTGGCTCGGAGACGCCCAGCTTGTCCACGCGGTTACGCATCGTCGTTAGGGAGGAATCCATTCCAGCCGGCGTCACGCCTTGACCCTTCGGCGGCTGGGCCTTCAGGACGACCTCGAGGCCACCCTGCAGGTCGAGCCCGAGCGTGACCTTCTTGTGGATCGGCGATCCGGGAATGCCGAGCGCAACCACTCCCGCCAGGGCGGCGAGGATGAGGCCGACGAGGATCAGATGCGAACGGCGGTTCGTCATTCGCGCAGGGGTCGAAGCTTAGCTTTCGTCACTTCCACCCTGGGTTAGCTCTTTTGGGTCATCTTCCTCGCGCACCACCGCGGCGACTGCCCGGCGGTCGAGTCGAACCTGGACGCCAGGCGCGATCTCGACTCCCAGCACTTCCTCGTCGAGCTGCCGAACGTAACCGCGGATGCCCCCCGCGGTGATCACCTCGTCGTCGACGTGCAATGTGTCCTGCATCTGCATCTGCTCCGCCTGCCGCCGGCGCTGCGGACGAAGCACGAAGAGCCAAAGCAGCGCGAACAGCGCCACGATCACGATCAGGTAGCCGGAGCCCACGTTTCCTCCCTGGCCGCGGCGCCGAGACGGTCGAGCGCGCCGCGCTTGTAGGCGGCGAATTCGCCCCGCTCGATCGCCTCTCTCGCGCCGGCCGTCAAATCGAGCAGGAATCGTAGATTGTGAAGGCTGAGCAGGCGCAGGCCGAGCAGCTCCTGCTGGTTGACGAGGTGGCGGATGTACGCACGCGAGAACCGCGTGCAGGCTGGACAGGCGCAGCCCTCTTGCAGCGGTGTCGGGTCCCGCGTGTAGCGGGCGTTCTTCAGGTTCAGTCGGCCTTCCCAGGTGAGTGCGGCGCCTGTCCGCCCCAGTCGAGTAGGCAGCACGCAGTCGAACATGTCGATCCCGCGCTCGATCACCTCGAGCACGCCGTGGGGGTCGCCGATTCCCATGAAGTAGCGCGCACGCTCGGCGGGCAGCAGCGGCGCCGCCCAGCCGACTGTCTCGAACATCAGCTCGCGGTCCTCGCCGATCGCCAGGCCGCCGAGGGCATGGCCGTCGAAGCCGAGCCCGGTGATCTCTTCGATCGAGCGGGCGCGAAGACCCGCGTCCGTCCCGCCCTGTGCGATCCCAAACACGAGCTGGCCGGGTGAGCGGTCGGACTCCCGCTGGCGCTCCGCCCAGCGGGTCGTCAGCCGCACGGACTCTTCGACCGCGGCCGGGGGCGCATCGGCCGGCGGGCAGACGTCGAGACACATGGCGACATCCGAGCCAAGCAGCGTCTGCGCTTTAGCGACCGACTCGGGCGTGAAGCGCGCGGGCTCACCGTCGTAGACCGACCGGAAGGTGACTCCTTCGTCGTCGACGCCAAGGATCGTGTGGCGCAGCGAGAAGACCTGAAAACCGCCCGAATCGGTCAGGATCGGTCCCTCCCAGCCCATGAACCGGTGCAGTCCGCCGAGCTCGGCGATCAGGTCGGCTCCCGGACGAAAATGCAGGTGGTAGGTGTTGCCGAGCACGATCGCCGCGCCGAGCCCGCGCAGCTCGCCCGGGTCGACGCCCTTGACGGTGGCCTTCGTGCCGACGGGCATGAAGGCAGGGGTCGGCACGTCGCCATGCGCAGTCGTCAGGACCCCGGCGCGGGCGGCGCCGTCAGTGGCGGCGACCCGGAAGCTCATCTGATCAACATCGCGTCGCCGAAGGAGTAGAAACGGTAGCGCTCGTCGATTGCCAACTCGTAGAGGCGGCGCGTCTCCTCTACGCCGCAGAACGCCATCACCAGGGCGAGCAGGGTGGAGCGCGGCAGGTGGAAGTTCGTCAGCAGCGAGTCGACCCGACGGAACTCGAAGCCCGGAGTGACGAAGAGGTCGGTGCGGCCTGCAAGCGGGGCACCGCGGGCCAACGACTCCAGCACCCGCACGGTCGTCGTGCCGACCGCGAGCACCCTGGGCGATTCGCGTATCCGCGCCCACGCGCCCGCGCTCACCTCGTAGCGCTCGCTGTGGAGCTGATGCTGCTCGAGGTCCTCGGTAGCGACGGGCCTGAAGGTGTCCAAGCCGACGTGGAGTGTCACTCGCTCGACGTCAAGGCGCGCGAGCAGCTCAGGGGTGAAATGAAGCCCGGCCGTCGGCGCCGCGGCCGACCCCTCGGCCTCGGCGTAGACGGTCTGGTAGCGCTCGGGCTCGACGAGCGGCTCCGTGATGTACGGCGGCAGCGGAATCTCGCCGTCCGGCTCGCCGTCGAGACGGAGCAGCCAGCGACCCTCGCCGAGGTGCTCGAGCAACTCGACCGGGCCGTAGCGCCTGCCTGGTCGGAGCCTCTTCGTCGGACGTGCGAGCCCTTCCCAGAGCCCGTCCTCCCCGGTTCGCTCGAGCAGCAAGACCTCGCCTCGGGGGCGCTCGATCCGGATCCGCGCCGCCATCACGCGGGTGTCGTTCACGACCACGAGCTCGTCGGAAGTCAGCTCGTCCGGCAGCTCGGCGAAGAGATGATGCCGGACCGCGCCACTGGCGCGGTCGTAGACGAGCAGCCGCGACTCATCACGGCGCTTCAGGGGATGCTGCGCGATCAGTTCGTGCGGCAACGCGTAATCGAGCTCGGAGAGCTTCATCCGATGCGAACGCTAGCGTTGCGAGCCATGAATCCAGGCGCCATCGAACGCGCGAACGAACGGCTGCGTCAGGTGGCCGAGGGCCGAACGGAGGCTGCCGCCGTGACGGCCGCGCTCGAACGGGCCCGCGATCAGGTCGAATCCCTGGCCGAGACCGCTGCAACGCTCGAGACGACCTTGCCGGACCGCGTCGGAGAAGCGGTGCAGACGGGCCTCCGCCAAGAGGTGCTGCCGGTCGCGAGGCACCTCGCCGAGGTACGCGGCCTCTCCGCGAACCTCGTCCGGCGGCTCGAGCGGCTGGACGGTGACTTGCTCGCCGAACGGCATGCGCGGGTCGACGACCTGGCGCTTCTGATCGACCTGATCACTTCCGGCTGGCAGGGCGTCGACGAACGCCTGGCGCGTCTCGAGCGCTCGCTCGGCACGGACGAAGGCGCCGTCGTCTACCGGATCGACGACCGCCGCACCGGCACCTAGGCCGGCAACACCAGCTCGAAACGGCTTCCTCGGCCCGACTCGGTCTGAAGGTTGATCTCGCCGCCGAGCGCCGCGGCGAGTTCGCTCGCGATCGCAAGTCCCAGCCCCGTGCCGTGCCCGTCGCGCGACCAGAACGGCCGGAAGATCCGCTCCTGCTCTTCCTCGGGAATGCCGGGACCGCTGTCGTCCACCACGACCCGGATCGTCCCGTCCACCTGCGTCAGCGCAAGGCCGACGCGCCCGCCGTCCGGCGTCCAGCGAAAGGCGTTCGCGAGCAGGTTCGAGATCACCTGCAGAACCCGGTCTCCGTCGGTCTCCAGCACGGGCCTGGCGGTAACCGACCGCCGGTAGTCGATCCCCCGTCGGCGGGCCTCCTCGCCGTATGCCGAGTACGCGCGGTCGATGAGCCGCTCCATGTCGACCTCTTCGCGGACGAGTGCAAAGCGGTGCGTGTCGAGCTTCGCGAGGTCGAGCACGTCGCCGACCAGCCGCTCGAGGCGGTCGGCCTCGAGGCTGATCACCTCGAGCGAGTACGAGCGGGCCTCTTCGTCCTCGACCACGCCCTCGAGCAGGGCCTCCACGTGGCCCCGGATTGCCGTCAGCGGCGTGCGCAGCTCATGTGAAACCGTCATCAGGAAGTTCCGCTCGAGCGCCTCCGCCTGCTCGAGCTGAGCAGCCATCTGCCGGAACCGCTCCGAAAGGTGGCTGATCTCGTCCCGTCCGGGAACCTGGGGGATCGCGACACCGTAGTGGCCCGCCGCAACCTCGTCGGCGGCGTCCGAGAGGGCCAGTACCGGCTTCGTGATGCGGCGTGAGAGATACAGGCCCAGCGCCCCGGCGACGAGGATGCCGGCGAAAAACGCGGGCAACAGACGCCAGAAGATCGGCAGCCAGCTCTGGTTGAGGCGGGTCGTGGGTCTGGCGAGGATGATGGCGCCGAAGATCTGGTCGCCCAGCTTCACGGGCCTGGCAAGTCCCAGCAGCCGGGCCTTCCCGCCCGGACGTGTGAATTCGAACCGGACGGTTTGCCCGGCGAGGATCCGCTTGAAGTCGAGCACCCGGCGTGGCAGCAGCGTGTAGGCGGGCGTCGGGCCGGGGAAAAGATCGATTCCCTTCGCCGGCTGGATATAGAAGATCTGGTCACCCGAGGCACGCTCGAGATCGAGTGACGAAGGGGGAGCGCTCTTGCCTACGCGTGCGTAATAGATCTGGTCGACGCCGGCCGCCTCGCGCGCCAGCTCGCGGAACGCCTGTTTCCTGAGCGTGGACTGCGCGTACCGCTGCGAGACGCTGACGGCCACGGCGGTCGAGACGAGTCCTGCGAGCACGATCGCCGCGAGAAACAAGGCGGGAAGCCGAAAACGCAGCGAATGGAACACGACGGCTACTTCGCTAGGCGTTCACAGAGTCCCGCGCGGGCGACACCTTGTAACCGACGCCCCAGACGGTGACGATCGGCGAGGCATCGCCGAGCTTGCGGCGGAGCTGGCGCACGTGGACGTCGACGGTTCGCGTGTCCCCCGCGAAGGTGTAGCCCCAGACGCGCTCCAGTAGCTGGTCGCGAGTCAGCACGATGCCGCGATGGTCCAGAAGCTCCCAGAGCAGGTCGAACTCCTTCGGGGCGAGCTGTATCTCGGTCTCGCCGACATGAGCCTCCCGACGACCCGAGTCGACGTGAAGGTCTCCGTGCCGGATCTCCGCCGACGCGGACGTCGCGCGGGCCGGCGTCGACCGACGGAGAATCGACTTGACGCGCGCGACGAGCTCGCGCGGATTGAACGGTTTGGTCATGTAGTCGTCGGCTCCGACCTCGAGGCCGATGATCTTGTCGACGTCCTCGTCGCGCGCAGTCAGCATGAGGATCGGGATGTCCCGCCGCTGGCGAATTCGCCGGCAGACCTCGATGCCGTCGATGTCGGGAAGCATCAGATCGAGCACCACCAGCGCCGGCTCCTCGGATTCGACCTGAGCCAGCGCGTCGCTCCCGGTCGCGACAGCCTTGACCGCGTAGCCCGCGTTCTTCAGATAGAGCGAGACGAACGAAGCGATCGAGGGCTCATCCTCGACGATCAGGACGACCTGGGCCTGTGAGGTCACTACGGCCTCAGTATCCCAGGCGGGTTAGCCCCCGGACGGGGCGACGATGTTGAACGTCGTCCTGAAATCGGGCAAGGATTTGTAGGGCCCGTCGTTCAGCGAGTACGTCCCGTCGGAGATGACGTTCGGATCGTCACCGGCTCCGTTCATGACCGCGTACCCGTACCCGACCGCGGAGAGGTAGCTACCGGTTCCCTTGATCAGGATCTGGTACTTGCCGCCGATCGCGCGGAAGCGGAGGTTGGTGCCACGGCAGATCGAGGTCGTGTCGACGCGGTCTCTCTCTTCGCAACCCGAGAAGTCGAGCCCGGGGCCGTCGTTCGCCAGTGGATCGGTTATCTGGATGACGCCGTGCTGCAACCGGCCGACGGCGGAGCCGGTGAAGTTGAGATAGACCTTCCCGACGCCGGCCTTGACGGACAGCGTGCCGTCGTCAGTTCCGCTCAGCGCGAAGCCGACCGCCGGGGCGGCAAGCGCGAACGCGAGTACGGTGAGCCAGACGAGACGCCTCATCGACGGGCGCAGTATCGATGCCGCAGGTGTGTTGTCGATAAGGGGATTGTAAGGGGTCCGTTAGCGCCCGCATGCAGGGAAAAGTTGCCCTCTGGCAATTGCTAAATCGCCTGACCTCACCCGGTCGTCGGAAGACCCTTCAGGAACTCGTCCTCGGCCGCGTAGTCGAAGGAGTCCTGCATGTACTCGGCCGCTCGAGGCATCACCTCTTGCCACGGCCGTTCTTTCGTCACCTCGACCAGCCACCGGACGGTCTCGGGCACTGCCTGCGCGTACGTCGTCACCGGCCGGTACCCGAGCTCGAACTCGGCCTCGGTCATGTCGAGCACGACGGGATGTGGCGTCGACCAGAACGTGTCTCCGACCTCGCCGACCGGCTCGCCGATCAGGACCTCGGCCCAGTCGCGATCGAGCGTGCCGGCGATCGAGCGGGAAATCTCCAGCACGGTCGGCGGCTCGGGATCGCCCGCGTTCAGGACCCGCTTGCCGGGACGTTCGGCAGCAAGCCAGATCAGCTCTGCAAGGTTGTGAACGGAGATTGGATGGAAACGACTCTCACCGTGGTAGGCGAGCACGATCGCGCGGCGGTTGTCGAGCGCCCGTTTGACGAAGTGCCACTCCCGAGCCCAGGAGGACCACGGGCCGTGGATCGCCCCCGCTCTGAACAGGGTCGCCGGCAGGTCGTCTTGGCCGAGCAGCACCTGCTCGATCGCGGCCTTCCTCGTCGCATAGGTCTCCGGCCCGGGCGGGGCCGTCGGGCTCCGCTCGCTGAGCGGGACGGGCAGGCGCGGGAAGGGCGCCGAGCCGGGCGGCTCGACGCGCGGTCCGTCGGCCTCGAAATAGACGGCCGCGCTCGAGAGGACGACGAGCGAGCGGACCAGACCGCGCAGCGAGAGCAGCTGCTCCGCGTGCTCCTGCTCGAAGGCAACGAAGTCGACGAGGACGTCCGCCCCAGCTCCGAGCGCCTGCTTCAGGGCGGCGCTGTCGGCGCGATCGACCTGGACGTGCTCGACGCCCTCCGGGACCTCGCGCTCACCCCGGCTCGCGACGACTACTTCCCAGCCGCGGTCGCGAAGGCGCGGGATCAGGGCGCGTCCGGTCTGGCCGCTGCCGCCGAGGAGGAATGCCCGCCGCGCCACTGCGTTGACGATAGCAGCCTGATATCCTGATATCACGATGGAACGCGAACCCACCTCCCCCCTCTTCGTGCGTCTGCCGACCGCCTCGGCCGAGAAGCTCAGCCGCGCCGCATTCGAGCTCAAGACGCCGAAGCGGGAGCTCGTCACCGACCTTGTCGACCGCTATCTCGGCGCCGACGACGTCGGTATCGGTCGCGCGACGCAGTCCGGCGAGCCCGACGTACTCACGGTCGAGCAACTCGCAGAGCTGCTCCAGGTGGACGAGAAAACGGTGCGCGGGCTCGCAGCAAAGGGCGAGCTACCGGGTCGAAAGCTCGGCCGCCACTGGCGCTTCTCCCGCCAGGCGGTGCTCGACTGGCTCGCGACCCCCGAGCGCAAGCGCCGCGCCGCCGGCTTCGAAGGCTAGGACCCGCCCCGAAACGGCGTGTCCTCGTGCCTGGCACCCGGGCACGTCTTCCGCGGACGGTACGACTGCCTAATAGTCGAAGAAGCCGCGGCCGGTCTTGCGGCCGAGGCGGCCTTCTTGCTGCAACTGGAGCAGCCGCTCCGGCGGCGCCATTCGCTCCTCGCCGAGCTTGTCGTACAGGGCCTCGGACGCGTGAACATGCACGTCTATCCCGATCAGGTCGACGAGCGCGCAGGGCCCGAGCGGCCACCCTGCGCCGTTCGTCATCGCCTTGTCCAGGTCTTCAGGCGTCACACCGGCCTCGTCGAGCACCCGCACGCAGTCGTTCAGGAGCGGGATCAGGATCCGGTTGACGATGAAGCCCGGCGTGTCGTTGCAGTTGACCGGCTGCTTGCCTGCGCTTTCGGCCCACTCGTAAGCGGCGCGCACCGCTTCCTCCGAGCTCATCGGCGCTCGCACGATCTCGACCAGCGGCAGGACGGGAGCCGGATTGAAGAAGTGCATGCCGACGACCCGCTCCGGCCGATCGGTCGCCTCCGCGATCTCGGCGACCGAGAGCGCGGAGGTATTCGTGGCCAGAACGGCCTCCGGCCGCGTCACCCGCTCGAGCTCTGAAAAGACCTCGCGCTTGAGTGGCAGTTCTTCGACCACGGCCTCGATCACCAGGTCGCAGCCGGCCAGGTCGGCGAGCTCCGTCGTCAGGGTCAGCCGCCCGATCGCCGCGTCCTTCTCCTCCTGCGTGAGTCGTTCCTTTTCGACGCCGCGCGTGAGATAGCGGTCGATGGTCGCCGAGCCACGCTCGGCGAGCTCGAGGCTGATCTCGCGCCCGACTGTCTCGTAGCCTGCCTGGACGCTCACCTGCGCGATCCCGGCGCCCATCGTCCCCAGGCCGACGACTCCGACTCTTCGAATCTCCACGGCGCGCGATCCTACTTCGCCTCGGCCTCGATCAGCTTTCTCGCAGACTCGAACTGCTCGGTGGTAAGGCGGATATGCGAATGCCTCCACAGGCTCTGCGGGAAGATGCCGGCCGCCTCGACCGGCGGCGCGTCGTGCAGGTCCGCGACGACCGTTACCGGCCTGATTGCGTAGGTCCACGCCCACCTGCTCCGAGTCGGGTCGTTCTCGGGCTCCCCGACGACGTCAGCTACTCCGAAAACGGCCTGCCAGACGGACGCGTAGAGAATCGCCCGATCGCCGACCGTGACGGACGGCCGCTTGGTCGAACCTTGCGTCCGAATCTGCGCTACGTCGATGTGCCGGTCGAGCGGCCGCTTCCCGAGCCCTCGCACGAGCAGCCAGTACGTCAAACCTGCGCCGCGGCGTCTAGGACATTTGGGATCTCTATGCCCAAAGTGTCCCACTAGACTGGCGCACATGGCCATTACGGTGCCCGAGCGGAAGCTGTTGATCGGCGGCGACTGGGTCGACACTGGCGAGTGGGTCGACGTGAAGTCGCCGTACTCCGGCGAATCGGTCGGCCGCGTTGCAAAGGCGGGAGCCGGCGAAGCACGGCGTGCGATCGACGCTGCCGAGATGGCGATGCGGGAGCCGCTGCCGGCTCACAAGCGCGCGGAGATCCTCGTCCGCGTCGCCGGTTACCTGGGCAAGCGCCACGATGAAGTGGCCCGAACGATCTCGGACGAGGCCGCCAAGCCGATGAAGGCCGCCCGAGTCGAGGCGAGGCGCGCGATGTCCACCTACACCTTTGCGGCCGTCGAGGCCCGCAAGCTCGCCGGCGAGGTCGTGCCGATGGACGCCTCGCAGGCCGGCGAGGGCAAGCTGGCGTTCACGCTGAGACCGCCGATCGGCGTCGTCGGGGCCATCTCGCCCTTCAATTTTCCGCTCAACCTCGTCGCCCACAAGCTCGCGCCGGCGCTCGCCGCCGGCTGCGCGGTCGTGCTCAAGCCTGCGAGCCAGACGCCTCTCTCGGCTCTACTGCTCGCCGAGCTCGAGACCGAAGCCGGCTTGCCGCCGGGCTGGGTGAACGTCCTGGTCGGGCCTGCGTCCGAGATCGGGGACGTGCTGATCGAGGACGAGCGAGTCAAGGCGATCACGTTCACAGGATCTGGCCCGGTGGGCTGGAAGATCGCCGAGCGCGCTCCTCGGAAACGCGTCAACCTCGAGCTCGGCAACGCGACACCGGTGATCATCACCGCGGACGCGGACATCGAGCTCGCGGCAAAGGCAATGGCAGCAAACGCCTTCTCCTTCGCCGGCCAGAGTTGTATCTCGGTCCAGCGGATCTACGTCGAGGCGTCGGCGTACGAGCGCTTCGTCGAGCTGTTCGTCCCCAGGGTGGACGAGCTCAAGGTCGGCGATCCGGCCGATGAGGAGACCGACGTCGGACCCGTGATCGACGAGGACGCCCGCGAGCGGATCCTCGAGTGGATCGAAGAAGCGCGTGCGGGCGGGGCCCGCGTGCTCACGGGAGGCGACACGGACGGCGAGTTGATCCGCCCCACAGTCCTGGCCGACGCCGCTCCGGAGCTGAAGGTCAGCTGCGAGGAAGTCTTCGGGCCCGTCTGTACGGTCAATTCGGTCGGCTCGGTGGACGAGGCGATCGAGCTCGCAAACGGAACGCGTTACGGCCTCCAGGCAGGGATCTTCGCCGCCGACATCAAGACTGCCTTGCGTGCCGCCCAGGAGCTCGAGTTCGGGGGGGTCACGATCAACGAGGCGCCGACCTTCCGGGCCGACCAGATGCCGTACGGCGGAGTCAAGGATTCCGGGAACACCCGAGAGGGTCCCGCGTACGCGGTTAGAGCGCTGACCGAGGAACGTTTGGTGGTGATCGACCTCTAGGTTTTCGGGCCGGCAGAAACGCCCGCTCACGCTGCTAAAGTCGGCGCCCGTGCCGCGATTTCCACTGCCTGGACGCTTTCGGCGACAGCGCGGCCAGACGGAACCTTCCGACGCTGCGGCGCCTCCTGGCCCGATTCGCCGTGCCGGCTCTCCCGGTGCGCTGCGGCGCGAGCGCCGCGAGATCCTGAAGGCGCGCGAGGAGCTGCTGCGCGATCTCGGGGGGCTGGCGATGGAGATGTACAGGCGCGAGCAGTTCCGGGAGGATCTGCTGAGCGAGCACGCGCGCGACATCGCCAACCTCGAGGCCCGCCTGCACGAGCTGGACTCGATGCTGGCTGCCGCCGCGGCCGGACGCCGCACGACGGCGAGCCGTTGCGATTGCGGCGCCCCGATCATCTGGGGCTCTCACTTCTGTGCGAACTGCGGACGGCCCGTCGGAGAGCAAGCCGTGGTCAGCTGTACCCGCTGCGGCCACCCGCTCCCGGCCGACGCTGGGTTCTGTCCGAGCTGCGGGAAGGCCGCCGAGCCGGTGGACAACGGCAACCGCGAGCGCGGCGCAACCGTGATCGGGCAGGCCGGCGGCGAAGAGGGAACTCCGAAACCGGATCGTTGGGAGGAGTAGCCGGTGAGCGTGTCACCCCCGCGAAACGGCGAAGCGCCACCGGCCACCGGGCAACCGGCCGACTCTGAGGCATCGCACAAGCCGCTCTGTCCACGCTGCGGAACGCCGCACGAGCCGGGCCAGGAGTACTGCCTCGAGTGCGGGCTCCGCCTGCCGGTCGAGGCCGCCGGCATCGTGCCGCGGCTGGGCCGAGCGTGGCGCCGCCAGATCGCGTGGTATCCGGGCGACTGGATCTGGCCCTCGCTGCTGGCCTTGCTGATCGCGGCGCTCGCAGGCATCGGCGCAGCGGCGTTCGTGTCACACGATCAGAAGCGCGCCGATTACGTGACCGGGACGAGCCCGTTCGGACCCGTCACGCCGACGATTACGGCGCCCGAGCACACCACCGAGACGGCACCGACGACGCCCACGTCAACCGGCGTCCAGCAGCCTCAGGCGCCTGGTCAGACGACGCTCCCGGCGCCGGCGCTCACGACCTGGCCCGTTGGAAAGAGCGGGTGGACGGTCGTCCTCCAATCGCTCCCGACGACCAACGGCCGCCCCTTTGCGATCGCGCAGGCCCGCGCAGCCGAGCACAGTGGTCTGGAGGAGGTCGGCATCATCGACTCGTCGGTGGTCTCGAGCCTTCATCCCGGCTACTACGTCCTCTTCAGCGGCGTCTACACGTCTTTCGACGACGCGAACACTGGCGCGACGACGGCTCGCTCGCATGGTTATCCCCGCGCCTACGCGCGTCGAATTACGCCGTAGCGCGCAATTAGCGCGTTTGCTCACAAGAAAACTTCACGGCGGACTTTGTGACAAGCCTCGAACCGTTTAAGCTTCCCCCGGTCGGGAGATCCTCACCGGAGGATTAATCGGGAGTTAACAAAGCTTTGCGAGGGATTAACAGGCTGGACGGAATACTGATTTCTGACGAGCGAATGGTGCAGATCAAGGCGTGTATGTATCAGTACTCGCGAGCGATCTATCGCTCGATTAAGGACCTGGTAGACCCGTACGTCGACCCCGAGACGCGGATCGAATACCGGCGCCAGGTGCTCGACGCCTGCGAGCAGACAATGGAACGCCTGGCCACCGACCCGCTCTACTTTGCGAAGCCCGAGCGAGCGCTCTTCCAGGACATCCGTCGCTATTTCCCGATCACGGCCCAGGCCCAGGTCGCCTGGGCGGTCAGCGAAGGAGTCACTGCGGCCTGCGCGTTCATCGAGTCGCAGATCGAAGCCGGGGCCTTCGACGGTGGCGTTTCGCGCTGCCGCGCGACGACACGCAAGGGCAAGCCGTGTCAGCGAACGCCACTCCCCGAGCGCGACTACTGCCCGTCGCACCAGCATCTCGAGACTCGCTCTCGCGTAGCTGCGTAACGGCCTCGTAGTCTCGTCGAGTCTGGGGTAGGCTCGGGTCTGCGTGTCCCGTCCGACGAGCGGAGCGAAGTCCAAACCGGCCCCGCGGAAAATGCGGAGCATTTTGCGCGGCTAGCGCGGCTAATGTCGCACGATACGGACAAGTTGATCCGTCAGCTCTCGCTGGTCGCGTTCCTGATGGCCGAGCGCAGAGCGGTCACGGCGCGTGACATCAAGGGCAACGTCGAGGGCTACCAGGAGATGTCGGACGAGGCGTTTGCCCGCCGGTTCTACTCCGATCGCGCCGAGCTGATCGCGCTCGGGGTGCCGTTGCATTCCCAGCGCGACGAGTACACGGGCGAGGAGCTGTACACGATGCGCTCAGAGGCCTACTTCCTTCCCCAGCTCGATCTGAAGGACGACGAGCTGGCCGCTCTGCAAACCGCGCTCTATCTGCTCGAAGGAAAATTCGCCTACGCCGAGCCGCTCCGGCTCGCGCTCCAGAACCTCGCGCTCGGCCGTCCCGGCTTCGCCGAGGCACCTACGGACACCGCTCTCAGAGTCGAGGTGCTCGATCCGGAGTACTCGGCCGAGCTGGCAGGCCGGCTCGGAAAGCTCGAGGGAGCAATCTCGAAGCAACGGACCGTAAAGTTCGCCTACCGGTCGATCTCACGCGACGCCGAGGAGGAGCGAACGCTCAACCCATTCGCGCTCTTCCAGGACAACGGCGCCTGGTACGTCGTCGGCCAGGACCTCGTCCGCGAGGCGATCCGCACCTTCAGGGTCTCGCGGATCCGCGGAGACATTCGCTTCGCGACCCGCAGGGAACGTGACTTCCGGTTGCCGGCGGACTTCGAGATCGACGAGTATCGCGACCGGCCTCCCTGGCAGATCGGCGACCTGGTCGGCGAGGCGAAGATCGAGGTCGCCGGCGACACCGCCTGGTGGGTCGAGCGTACGTACGGCGAGCACGGCAGCGTCGAGGATGGCGTCTTCGTCACCGAGTACTCGAGTCCCGGCCAGCTCGCTTCGTGGGTGGTCCGCCAGGACGGCCGCGCTGCGCCTGTCTCACCGCCTGAGCTCAGGCGGGAGGTCGCGCGCTCGTTGCGGCTCGTCCGGGACCGGCACGAAGGCGCGCCACCGGCACTCGCGAATGAGGCGAAGGCGCGCGAAGAAGCTGAGTTGGAGCGCGTCGCCGGCCCCGTGGCGCCGGAACGCTTTGCAGTGCTCCAGGCGCTGTTGGCCTATCTGCTCGATCGCTGCGGCGAGAAGACCGAGGCGGTCGTCGAGGCGTCCGACCTGATCGAGCGCTTTCATATTCCCGCGGACGAGCTCGAGGAGCACCTGTCCCTGCTCAACCTCGTCAACTTCGGCGGCGGCTGCTACGCGATCTACGCGGAGCTCTCGGACGGCAAGGTGCGGGTCGACAAGGAGCTCTTCGGCGACACCTTCCGCGCCCCGCCTCGTCTGACTCCGCTCGAAGCGCGGGCGATCCGGCTGGCGCTCGAGTTCGTCGGGCCGATGATCGCCGCCGACGCACGCACGCCACTCGACCGTGTGCGAAAAAAGCTCGAAGAGACCTTCGGCGAGTTCGAGCTCGCTCAGACACCCGACCTCCACGTGGGCGACGCCGAGGAGGGTCTCGTCGCGACCTTGACGCAGGCGATTCGCGGTCGCCGGCTCGTCGAGCTCGACTACCTGAAGGGCGGTGAGGAGTCGACCTCCGAGCACGTGGTCGAGCCGTACTCGATCGAGCGGCGCCTGCCGTACTGGTACGTACATACCTGGGACCGGACCCGCGAGGGCGAACGCTCGTTCCGGCTCGACCGGATGAGGAGCGCCCGGCTGCTCGACGACGAGTTCGAAGCGCGAGAGGGCTTCGAGCCGCATGGCCTGCGCGACGCCAGGCACGTCCAGATCTGGTATTCGCCCGAGGTGGCGCGCTGGCGTCTCGAGCGAGGCCCGGCGGTCTTGCTGAAGGACGGATCGGCGATCGAAGAGGTCGCCGTAGGGAGCGAGGACTGGCTGATCGGGGAGATCCTCTCGTTCCGCGGCGAAGCCGTCGTCCGAGAGCCGAAAGAGCTTCGGGCGCAGATCGCGGAGCGAGCCCGGAAGCTCCAGGCCGAGCTCGGGCTCACGCGCGTGCGCGTCCCCTCAGCGCGCTGACGCGTCGAGAGGAAGCGTCAGGGTGAACGTCGCTCCGGCGTCGGGTGCCGACGCGACCTCGAGCGCACCGCCATGTGCCTCAGCAATCGACCGCGCGATGAACAAGCCGAGCCCAGTCCCGGGCTTTCCAGGAGAGCCGGCACTGTGGCCGCGGCCAAACTTCTCGAAGATCAAACGCTGCTGATCGGACGGAATGCCGGGCCCGTGGTCGGCCACCTCGATCCGCAAGTGCGGATCCAGCCGGAAGGCGGTGACCCTGACCTCTTTGCCCGCCGGGGAATATTTGACCGCGTTGTCGAGCAAGTTCGTCAGCACCTGCTGCAGCCTGTCGCGGTCGCCGCGCACAGGCGGCATCTCACCGCGCACGTCGGCGCTCACCCTGACCTCGTCTTGCGCCAGCGAGATTCCCGCCACCGAATCGCGGACGAGCTCTCCCAGGTCGACGTCGTCGAAGCGGTACGTAAAGGTGCCGGCCTCGATCCGCGACGTGTCCAGCACGTCTCCGACCAGGACCGCCAACCGGTCCGTCTCGCTGCTGATCAGACCGAGGAAAGACTCGCGCTGGTCGGGAGTGAGCTCGCGCCAGCGCAGGCGAAGCGTCTGCGCTGAGCCGACGACCGAGGCCATCGGCGCGCGAAGCTCGTGCGAGACCAGCGAGACGAAATCGGCGCGCAGGGTGGAGAGCCGGCGCAGCTCCTCGACGGTGCTGTGCTCGGCTTCGTATGCCCGGATGTTCTGGACGGCGCTCGCGACGAGGCGGCCGAGCAAGCCGACGAGCTCGAGCTCTTGACTGTTGAAAGCGCGCGGTTCGCGGCGGACGAGCGAGATCATTCCGAAGGCCTGAGGCCCCTGCAAAAGCGGCGCCGCGATCCGGCAGTGCAGCCCGAGCTCGATGAACTCCCGCTCCTCGGGATAGCGGGTGTCGTCCATGTCCTCCCGGTACGCCGGCTGGCCGCTCCGCAAGACCTCGGCGAGCAGCGTCTCCCCGACGGGCTGGCGCGAGCCCTGTGAGAAGACAACGTCCGCTCCGAGTCCCGCGACAGCCATCACCTGGGCGGTTCCCCCCTCCTCGAGAACGATCGCCATCCGGTCGAACGGGACGAGGCCCCGCAGCTCACGGATGAACGCCTCGAACGCCTCGTCGAGGTCGAGCGAGGAACCGAGTGCCCTCGCGCAGCGTGTCGATGCTTCGAGCACGTCGGCCCGCCGCCCCAACTCGTCGCGCAGCCGCTCGGCCTCGCCCACCTGAACCTGGGAGGTTGCAGTCTCCCGGCGGAGCCGATCGACGAGCCAGCCGACGATCATCCCGGTCAGCGTGAGCAGTCCCCACGGGAAGACGACGTGGTCGGGTTGAAAATCGTGCGGATTGTCGAAGCGGGTCACCCGCCACCACTCGGCGACACCTAGCAGCGGCGCGATGGCCAGCGGCATCAGTAGGCCGCCGCGGAAGCCGTAGCGCACCGCAGCCTCGACGAGCAGGACGAAGAAGAGCTGGTTCACCGGCGATCCGATCTCGTACTGGTAGATGAGGACGAACGCAGAGACGATCACCGTGTCGAGCACCAGACCGAACAGGCCGATAGCACGCGGCGCGCGGGCGAAGGCCCCAGGCTTGCTCAGAAGGAAGAGCAGGACGGCCCCCGCGGTGAGTAGGGCGGTCGTCGCCCAGGCCCAGTTCTCGTAGCCGGGCGGATAGTCGGTACTCAGCAGGCCGACCTCGACGATTGCGAACGGGACGGCGGCGAGTCGCACCCAGGCGATCCAACGCTCGGTTTCGTTGAGCCGATGCAGCTCCGGAGTCACCCGGATGCCTGCTGTTCGTTGGCGAGTGCGATGCGCGCGTTTCGCTGCAGAAAGCGCCCGTCGTTGCGGGGCACGTAGAGGCGCGCATACCGCTCGCGCAGCTCGGCCGGCTCGGACTCGAGCCAGTCCACGAGATCGACGTGCGGCTCGGCCCTCGCCGGGACGGGATCGCCGGCGCGGCGCTTTTCGATTCCGCGATTCCAGGGACAGACGTCCTGGCAGATGTCGCAACCGTAGACCTGCGCCTCCAGCGCCTCGCGGTACGGCTCCGGCGCGTCGTGCGCCGATTGCGTCCAGTACGAAAGGCATTTGGTCGCGTCAAGAGTCCCCGGCTCGTCAAGTGCGCCCGTCGGGCAGGCCTCCACGCAGAGCGCACAGGAGCCGCAGTCGAGCTCGAGCGGGGCCGTCGTCTCGAGCTCCAGGTCGGTCACGAGCGTGCCGAGCACGACCCAGGAGCCGAACCGGCGCGTGATCAGCAGCGTGTTCTTGCCGTAGAAGCCGACGCCGGAGCGCGCGGCGGCTTCACGGTCGACGTGCTGATTCTCGTCGACGAGCACGCGGTAGTCGCCGCCCAGCCGCCGGCCGAGCTGATCCAGCTTCTCCCGTAGCTCCGCGTAGGCGTCGTACCAGGTGTAGCGTGGCAGCCGCCCGTGGCCCGCCGGCCGCTCGGGCTCCTCGGCGTAGTAACAGAGCGCGGCAGAGACAACTGTGCGCGCCTTCGGCAGCAGGTTTTCCGGGTGACATGAGGTCTCGGGCTGCGCCATTGTGAAGCGCATGTCGGCGAAGAGACCACGGGCTCGCCGTTCGCGGATGTCTCGTTCGGTGCTGTCGTACGGCTCGGCGGGCGAGGCGCCCACCACGTCGATTCCAACCTCGTCCGCGAGCTGCTCCAGCTCGGCAGCGGTCATATGGAAGATTGTGCCTCCGTGAAGGCAATCAGGATTCACGAAGACGGCGGGCCCGACGTCCTCCGCTATGAGGATGCGCCGGATCCTTCACCCGCGGAGGGCGAAGTGCTCGTCCGCCTTCGGGCGGCGGCGCTGAACCACATCGACCTCTGGATCCGCAGCGGACAGCCGTCGGTGCCGAAACCCCGGATCCTCGGCTCGGACGGTGCCGGCGAACGTGTCGACACCGGCGAACGGGTGGTCATCAATCCGGGGCTCGACGACGGCCGCCTGATCGTCGGCGAGCACATCGACGGCACCGACGCCGAGCTGATTGCCGTGCCGGAGGAGTATGTCCGCCCCATTCCGGCCGAGCTTACGTTCGAGGAGGCTGCCGCGTTCCCGCTGGTCTTCGAGACCGCCTATCGAATGCTCGTGACGAAGGCCCGGCTGCGTGAAGGCGAGTGGGTGTTGGTCTGGGGGATCGGCGGCGGCGTGGCGACGGCGTCTCTAGCGATCGCAAAGGCGTTCGGCGCGCGCGTGCTCGCGACATCATCCAGTGACGTGAAGCTGGAGCGCGCGCGCGAGCTGGGTGCCGACGCGGTCGTCAACCACGTGAGCGGCGACATCGCGGCGGCCGTCAAGCAGGCGACCGGCGGTGCCGGCGTCGATGTCGTGGTCGAGCACGTCGGCGAGGCGACGTGGAAAACCTCGCTCTCAGTCGTGCGGCCCGGAGGTCGCGTCGTCGTCTGTGGCGCCACGAGCGGGGCGAACCCGCCGGCGCAGCTGCACCGTGTCTGGTGGAAGCAGCTGACGATCTACGGCTCGACGATGGGCTCGCGCGAGGACTTCGCAGGTGTGCTCGAGCTGGTGACGTCAGGCCGCGCGCGCCCGGTGATCGACCGGGTCTTTCCGCTGGAGGAAGCGCGAGCGGCCCACGAGCGAATGGAGCGCAGCGAGCAGTTCGGCAAGATCGTGCTGCAGATTGCGGAATGAGGCAATAAGCGCCGGGACGAGCCCGCCTCCACCGAGGCGAGCTCGTCCGGTGTTTCGCCTACGGGTGGTACTGCTCGTCGACCGAGCGGACAGTGTCGATCCGGACACGAATCCAGACGCGACGGCGGGGCGTCGCCGACTTCGCGAGCTTTGCCACTGTGGTCTGGGTCGAGCAGGTCGTGTGCGTGAGAACGGTGACGTGCGCACTCGCGGGAACGAGGAACGTGAGCAGCTTGTGCGTTTCGTCGCGCGCGTACGTGTCGTTCGGCACGTCTGCCGACCCGGTGTCTTCGAGCGCGGCGCGGCTTGCGGTCACGCCGCTGAGGAGCCAGGCGGGATCGAAGCGGAGCACGTAGTGATTGCCCTTGCGGGTGAGCGAGCTGATGTGCCCGTACAGCGACTGCTGACCCGCGGGAGTGGCGCGCGGGAGGGTCGCGAACATACAGCTCTTCTTCGCCACCGGTGCAGCCGCGGTGCGGGACGGCACCGAGGCGGCCGCGACCACGCCGACCACTGCAACGGCCAGGGCGAGGATGGTGAGTGATGACTTCATGACGACTCCTTTCGGTTGGGTCGTCTCGAGCATCGACCGCCGCGGTCAAGCCGCGCCAAAGCACTGGTAAATCGGTACCGGGAAGAGGCCTCTAGCCCGCCGAACGGTTAACCAAAGCCAAGAATGAACTTGGCATCATCGGACATCTTCTCCGGCGACCAGGGCGGATCCCAGGTCAGCTCGACCTCGACGTCCTCGACGTCCGGGATTGCCCGTGCGATCTGGTCGATGTTCTCCTGGATCATCGGCCCGACGGGGCAGCCCATCGAGGTCAGCGTGTGAATCACCTTGACCTTCGGGCCCTCGACCTCGACGTCGTAGAGCAGGCCGAGCTCGACGATGTCCATCCCGAGCTCTGGATCTTCGACGCCGCGTAGGGCGTCTACGACTTCCTCTTTCGTAGGCACAGGTCCAGACTAGCCCAGGAGGCGTACTTCCTCGCGGCGTTCGCGCGCGAAGAAGTGGATGCCGTCCACGAACCGGACCCAGTTGCAGCGCGTGCACATGACGAGCGAGTGCGTCCGCGCCGAGTCGGCCAGGAAGCGCACGCCTCGCAGGAGATCGCCGTTGGAGACTCCCGTCGCCGCGACGATCACCTCTCCCGGCGAGAGGTCGTCGATCGTGAAGATCCGATCGACGTCGTCGAGCCCGTACTCGCGCGCCTGCTCGATCTCGCTGCGCGTCGTCGGCCAGAGCTGCGCCTGCAGCTCACCACCGAGGCAGCGCAGCGCGGCCGCCGCCATCACGGCCTGGCGGGTGCCGCCGATCCCGATCGCCAGATGGTCGTTGGTGCCACGGATCGCAGCGGAGATCGACGCCGTCACGTCGCCGTCCTGGATCAGCTTGATGCGCGCGCCTGCGGCGCGGATCTCCTCGATCAGGTCGTGATGGCGCGGCCGGTCGAGCACGATGGTCGTCACGTCGTTGACGCTGCGCCCGAACGCGTCGGCGATCCCCTGGATGTTCTGCGCGACCGGCTGCCGCAAATCGATCGCGGCGCGAGCCCGTGGGCCGACGGCCAGCTTGCGCATGTACATGTCCGGAAGCGTCTGCAGTGAACCAGGCTCGCCGACGGCGATCATCGACATGGCGCCCCCGCCGCCACGCGCGACGACGCCGCGGCCTTCCAGCGGATCAAGCGCGAGATCGACCTGCTCGCCACCCGCACCCAGTCGCTGGCCAAGGGCAAGCGTCTCGTCTTCGTCCGCGCCGGCGCCGATCACGATCCGGCCGTCGATCGGCAGGTGCTCCAGCGCCGATCGCATCGCCTCCGCGGAATCGCGCTCGGCGGCCTCCTGGTCAGCTCGGCCCAGCCAGCGCGCCCCTGCAAGAGCGGCACGCTCGGTCGCACGTGCGTAGCTCTCGCAGAGGCAGTACCGGTCGAGCTCGGATCCCTCGCGCTGCCGGATCGGCGCGGTCTCAGTCATCCGACTCTATCCCCGCGCCGCATCGGCTACTTGTGGGTTTGCGCTTATGGTCTCGAGCACGAGCTCCATCGCCTGCGCGATCGCCAGCTCGATGTTGCCGTTTTCGATCACCGGCACCCCTGCTTTCTCCGCTCGCCCGACGATGTAGTCCTGAAGCTCGCGGATGTCGCCGAGCGCGTCCAGATAGCGCTCGAAGGGCCGTGCGCTACCCGAGATCGAATCGCGCAGCCAGAAATGGCTGGCGTGCGCCTCGACGTCCTCGATCGCGAGTACGAACTGGACGACGAGCGCCCCCTCGATCTCGGCCGAGACCATGCCGGGCACCAGGTGAACGCCCTCGAGCACCATCGACCAGCCCTCCTGCATCACCCGCTCGATCGCGGCTCGGACGCCGACGAGCACGTTACGGGTCTGCGCGAGGAAACCGTGGAGGACCCGGTCCTCGTCATCCTCGTCCTGCGACGCGCCCGCCTCGAAACTCGAGTAATGGATCGCGGGCATGAAATCCTGGGAGAAGAACGCACGCATCGTCTGCCGCACGAAGTCCGTCGAGGTCACGCGAGTGATCCCGAGGCGGTAGGCGATCTCCGTCGCAACCGTGGACTTGCCTGTCCCCGTGGCGCCACCGATCAACAGGACGATCGGCAAGTCGAGGTCATCGAGCCGGTTGAAGAGGCGCAGCCGGCGGATCACCTGGGCGCCTTCGTCTTCCCCCCACATGCCGACTGCCAGCTCGTGCAGCCGCTCGAGCGAGGAGGCACGCCCGCCGGCGGCGGCCAGGTCGGCTTCGGCCGTCAGCGCCAGCTCGTAGGCCTTCTCCGACGGCACGCCGGTCGCGATCAGTGCGCGCGCCAGCAGGCCCTTGGAAAAAGGCAGCCCGTCCTCGCCGCCGAGCGGCAACGGTTGGCGGTGCCGCCGCTCGCTCACGTGCCTACCGGCTCCGCGCTTGCGGCCTCGACCAGGGCGCGAAGCTCCGGCTCGAGCGCGGGCTGACCGGGAACGGGAACGAGATCGTTGGCCGCGAGGACAACTTCGACGCCTCGCCTCGCGCCCGCCTCCGCAACGGCGTCGATTCCGGCCGCCTTGATCTCCGTCAGATAGACGTCTGCGTCAACCGCCTCCAGCTCGGGCAGCAGGGCCGGGCGGTCGGCGAGGTTGCCGGAGACGTGGACGACGTCCACTCCCTGGTCCGCCAAATCGGCGGCGAGCCGCTCGTGCACCGAATCGGCCGCTGTCGTGAAGTAGGCGACGCGCTTGCCGGCTACCGGCGCGAGTGGTCGTGGGCGGAAACCGACGGCGATCACCGGGACGTCCCGCTTCACCTCACGAATCGCCAGCGCGAGCGCTTTGTGGGGCGTCTGAGCGTCCGCCATCGTCACCAGGACGAGGTCGGCGATCAGGATCCGGTAGGCATTCAGGTAGCCGGTGACGAGCTCCGGACGGTCGTAGGTGCTCGTCACGAGCACGCGTTTGCCGGTCGCCACCGGCGGAATCGCCGCACCGCTGCCGTCGAAGACCACCAGGTCGGGTGAGCGCTGGAGCGCCAGCTCGGCGCCCGCGGGCACGTTCGAGGTCGCAACGGCGCCTGCAAGCCCTCCACCGCAGCGCCTGCACCCGATCGTCACGACGCCTGCAACGGCAGCAAGCTCGAGGTAGTCGGAGGCCGCGTGACGGCCCTCGCGGGAAAGCGCCAGCAGCTCGGCGACGCTCGGGGGCGACTCGGCAACCTCGGGCGTCTCGGGCCCGCCCCGCCCCATCGCAACTGCGACGACGTTCCGGTCCCGAGAAAAAAGCCGGGCAACGTGGGCCGAGACTGCGGTCTTGCCGACACGCTTGCCGGTCGCGAAGACGGTGAGTGAGGGCAGCGGGAAGGCCTCGAGCTCGGGTGGCTCGAGGCGGAAATCCGCTCCCGCATACGGCACCCCGGCCGCGAGCACCCGGCTCGCAAGCCGGAAGCGCGCCGCTGGCCCCAGCACTGGCTCGTCTGACAGATCGAGCACGAGCTCAGGCTCCAGCTCCCGCAGCGCCGCCTCGAGCTCGTCGTAGACGGGCACGCCGTAGTCGGCCTCGCCACGGAGCTTCTCGATGCCGCCGACCATCACCGCCCCGACGAAGTCGTACTGCAACTCCCCGAGCGCGTCCCGGACCGTCGGGGCATAGTGCTCCCCGTCGATCAAGGCGAGAGTCCGAATCATCGGGAGGAGGTCACCTCTCCCTCGATACGCGCCGTGTACTTCTCGAAGGCCCGGGTCTGCGTCGAGAACTGGATGATCCGCTCCTGCCCGTGGAACGGGTACTTGCGCCAGACGTCCACGTGGTGGTCGGTGATCTCGATCAGGTTGTAACAGGGCCGCGTCTTTCCGCGCAGGCGGTGGGAGGAGACCGTGCCGGCGTTGATCACGAACAGGTCCTCGAGCCGCCAGGCGTAGGGAACGTGCTTGTGGCCGGAGAGGACGATGTCGACGCCGGCGCGCTGTAGGCACTCGATCGCGTCGCCGGCGTCGTAGACGATGTTGCGCTCGCGTCCCGTACCTGGGACCGGCAGGAGGTGGTGGTGGAGCACGAAGATCCGAAGCTCCGCATTGCCCTCGGCGAACTGCTCTTCGATCCAGCCGTAGCGGCCGCGGCCGATCTGGCCGTGGTCGAGGTCGGGCTCGGTCGAGTCGACCGCGACGATCGTGACGCCCTCGCGCTGGACGACGCGGTTGCGCGCACCGAACAGCTCTTCGAAATGGATGTACCCGACGTTGCGCGAGTCGTGGTTTCCTGGGATGACGACCACGCAGTCGCATTCGAGCCGGTCGAGATAGGCCTTCGCCTCGACGTACTCATGCTTGAACCCCATCGCCGTCAGGTCGCCCGAACAGACGACGATGTCCGGCTCCAGATCGTTGATCTCGTTGATCGCCCGCTCCATCAGGCCGGGCACGAAATGCACCTCGCCGCAATGGATGTCCGAGATTTGGGCGATCTTCATTGCTATCGCCGCAAAATGCTACGCATTTTCCCCGGCGGTCTGGCCTCGCTTCTTTCGCCAGCGGTCATGAACGGCAGCATCCGGATCCAATGCTACTTTCGGTCGGGTGGGGGCCGAAACAGCCCGAAGCGTGGCGACACCCCGCTTCGCGAACGACGCCGAGCGCGAGTGCGCACGGCTGCTCGACTTCTACGGCGTTC
>WNGJ01002050.1_pt1 | contig 37336 bp, 33 predicted proteins | sample 5400611 | NCBI WGS metagenome assembly WNGJ01 (sample SAMN13153375, study PRJNA577476) | soil metagenome | isolation source: 40 cm soil or saprolite under Garry oak tree replicate 1 | place: USA:California | collected 2016-06-15
GTAAAGCCATATGAGAACTCACGCAGGGCGGACAGCAACCCGCGCCAGCCGGACGCGGTTCTCGACAAAGGCGGAACCTCGCGCATCAGCTCGATACCATCGATCTCCGGAAGGTTCGTCGCCCCGACTGTAGCACCGGGTAGCGACGTTGGAACCGCCCCCCGAGTGCCGACGCGGCAATTACCTTGCAGACGGCGGGTAGAGTCGGCGCGATGCCCGACCTCTCCTCCTTCCTGCCCTCCATCCTGATCTTCCTGGTTGCCGTCGTCATGCTCTGGTTCGCCTTCGGCACCGGGACCAACATCAAACGCGGCAACGAGCTCTTGCGCTGGCTTCAGGGCGGTCTGCCGAAGCTGGGTCACAAGGCGACTCTCCGGTGGCTTGGCTCATCAGCGGTCGAGCTTCGGCTGTCTCTGCCGCTCGATCCTTTCCGCGAGGTCACGATCCTGGCTGTCATGGAACCGCGGGACGTGCCGCTGCTCTGGGCGTTTGCTCGAGCCCGCGGCCGGCGAGACTTCCTGATCTTCCGAACGTCCCTGCGGCGAGCGCCCGTGGTCGAGCTGGAGGTCGTCGACCCCACTGGCTGGGCCGGACACAAGACCGAGGATGACGACGCCGGCTGGACGAAGGTCGATTGGGGCAAGGGCATTCAGGCTGCGGCGACTACTGACGACCCGGTGACCCTGGCTGGGGCACGGCAGGCATGGGATCGCATCCTGGCGCAGAGCGGCGGAATCTGGCGGTTGTCCGTACGGCAGACCGTGCCTCACCTGGAGGTCCATTTGCGGCCTCCCAACACGGCGACCGCCCACGCTGACGCTCTCATCGAGGCAATCCGGGACTTGGGTCTGGAATTGGTTCGCGACGGTCATTGATGTGGTCGGCATTCAGGTCGCCCGAACGGAAAGAGCGGGGCCCGTTGGACCCCGCTCTCGTGCTGCAGCGTGATGAATCAGCCGGTCGCCGGCGCCGCCTCGGGGGCCGGCGCGGCTCCATAGCGGTTCCAGGCCCGCCACGCATCGATGGCGATGACCACGGCGGCCACCACCAGCAACACGGCCACGGCGATCATCGCCCAGGCGCCGACGACCGAAATGGCCGCCTGCCCGGACTTGGTCGCGATCGTGACCAGCAGGTTGTAGGCCGTGACGACGGTCGCGGCGATCGTCGTCCCATACATGAACAGCATCGGGATGCCGGCGAAGGCCGGGTTGCGCCCTATGGACCGGAGCCAGACAGTGACCAGGAGCAGGCTGAGCGCGGCCATCAACTGGTTTGATGCCCCGAACAGCTGCCACAGGTAGACCCACGTGCCGGATAGCACGAGGGCAAGTGTCACGACCATCGACACGACCGAAGCGACGTGCTGGTTCCGGAAGCCCGCCCACGAGTCGCCGAGCCACTCGGCAAGCGTCACGCGCATCACCCGGAACACGAGTTGCACCACCGTGAGCACGATGACGACGAAGGCCCCGAAGCCGAGAGCGGTGCCGAAGGACAGTGGAATGACCTGGAACGACGCGACATTCAACAGCCGTCCGACGCCTGCGGCGAAGGCGGTGGCCCCCGCTCCGCCGGCGATCGCTACGGCGGTCAACGACAGCAGCCCGAGGGTGTTCTCCGAGAACATGCCGCCCCCGCCAACCGGCAGGGCGTCGGTTTCGTACTCGAGCTGGCGCGCAGTGCCGACAGACCCGAACAAGGCGTGCCAGCCGGAAATCGCGCCGCAGGCGATGGTGACGAATAGCATCGGCCAGAGCGGCTGGAGGGCCCCACCGGGCACCGCCGGCGAGAAACCCTTGAACGCATCGAGCTTGAAGGTCCCGGCGGCGGCCTGATCGCCCGGAAGCGTGACGAACGCACCGAGCAACGCGCCGATCGCGCATAGGCCGATTGTGATCGCCGTGATCCAGAAGCCGATGTAGTTGACGGGTTGGGCGAATCGCCAGATGGCCATGTTCGCCCCGAGATAGCTGAAGACCAGCAAGAGTATCGCCGCGAGCAGGAACGCTGGCAGGACGTTGATCTCGCCCGTATTGGCGTTGTAGGCGGCGGTGCTGGCCCGCTTGCCGTCGGTTCCCGGAGCCGGGATCCGCGGGTCCGCGAGGGTCGGGTCGAGCACCTTGTACAACGCGCCGCTCTTGTTGATCGAGGTGTTGAAGGAGTTCACGGCGCCGGCGATCGGTGCGGTCGACCAGTCGGTCGGTTTGCCGGCCTGGAACGTGGCGCCAGCTGGTCCGAAGGCCATTGCAAGGATGGTGATGCCGACCGTCAGGACGGTCACACCGATGATGCTTGCCCGCATCCGATAGATCGCGTAACCGGCGACCAGGCCCATGACCGCCAGGACGACGATGCCGAAGGGCACGTCGGGCCGGGCAGACAGGATCGCGGCCATGATCCCAACGAAGGCGCCGGCCACGAGGATCAGATAGAAGAAGATGAACAGGAACATGATCTGCCGCGTCCGCGGCGAGATCAGCCGATGGGCGACGGCACTCAACGAGTTTCCGTCGTTGCGTACTGCAAGCATGATCGCGCTGTAGTCGCTCGCCCAGCCAATGAAACTAACGCCGATCATCAGCCAGAGGATCGAAGGCAGCCAGCCCCACAAGTTGGCCGCGGTGATGACCCCCACAATGGGGCCGGCGGCGGCGATCGATTTGAAGTGATAACCGTACAGCACGAAGCGGCTCGTGGGCATGAAGTCCGCTCCGTCCATGTACATCCGGGCGGGCGTCGCCCGGTTCGGATCAGCCTGAATGATCGTGCGATCGATGCGTCTCGCGTAGAACGTGTAGGCGGCGTAGATCACGACCGCACCGATCACGACGATCCACAGGGAACTCATTCGCAGCCCTCCATGTTTCGCCATTCACACGCCCGTTCCCGTCGGGGTTCCCGAACGGGGCTCGCATCACCTGTGGCTCGACTGGGCCTCCTTTCGTGGGATCGGCGCGAAGTGCGCGTCTGCCGACGGTTCCCTCTCCTGGCCGCTCGGTGCGGTCGCGACCCGCTGCTCGATCTCCCTCTCCAAGCTGGTGAAGTCGCCGTTAACGATTGTCTTCTGGCCGTCGATGATGACGGCGGGATATCGCCCTACCCGATGACGGAGCGACCTGGCAAAGCCCTCGATCGAGGCAGCGTCGACGACCTTGATCCGGAGACGAGTGCCAAAGCGCGTGAGCAGGTCATGAACCCAATCGGACAGGACCTGGTACTCGCGGGCGAGGTCGTCCGGCAGAGCCTCCGCCGCTTCCGCGCGCCGGAGCCTCTCGCCGATTCCCATCTCCTGAAAGGTCAACTCACAGTGCTGACAGTGATAGAAGACGGTCGGCGCGTATGTAATGACCTCGATCGTTACGGGCTTCATCCGCAATCCTCGACGACGGGCCCGAGAATACACCCGCCGTGTATCCCCTCGGTACAGAGAGTAAGTTCCCGAGCATGGCCCCCGAATTGGTTCGTCCATCCACGCCCACACCGCCGAGACGATTAACGTTTGCTTACGAGATGGCAGCTCACGCCGCGCGGATCCGGGCGGCCGGCTGGTCAGGCAGCCGGCGGTTCCCGGGAAGCGGTACGCCCGAATCGGACCTGAGAGACCACCAGAACGACGCCGACGAGCGCAGGAATGATCGCCAACTCGGCAGCACGCCCGGCGACCAACCACGCACCGACGATGAGCAGGAGGACACCGGTCGGGAGGGCCTCGCGGGTGTGGGCGCGGACCTCGCGCGCCGCCTGCCAGGTCCCAATCGCGGCGGTCGGCAGGATGCCCAGGCCCAGCAGCGAGACGAGGTCTTCATAGCCGCCCCGGAAGACGATCGTGAAGCTGATGACTTCCAAGACTCCTAGCCCGACCAGGAGAAGGCCCTCGGCAAGCAGGACTCCGAGTGTCCCCAGGAACGCCAGGCGATCGACCCTCGGTGTGAGCCGGCTCCGCGGCTCGCGAGCATTACGGCCGCTGAGTGACAGCGGCGTCAGATGCGGAAGCGGCTTCTCGGTATCGGAGGCGATCGGAAGCTTGAGGGGTTACGCCGTCTCGCCACGCTCAGCGAGCCAGTTGGCGTAATTCGTCTCGTCGACGCCGCTGTCGACATCCGACTTGGTCAGCAGCAATGGGAGGCGGCCCGCCCGGATCGTCTCCTCGGTGATGATGCACTTGCGGATATCCGTGCGTTCCGGGATGTCGTACATCACCTCGAGGAGGGATTCCTCCACGATCGAACGGAGGGCACGGGCGCCCGTCTTCCGGTCCAGGGCCACCTCCGCGGCGGCCGTCAGCGCGCCGTCGGTGAAAACGAGCTCGACCTTGTCGATCTGAAGGAATCGCTGGAACTGTCGCGTGACCGCATTCTTGGGCTCGGTCAGCACCTTGACGAGATCCTCCGCAGTCAGGGCCGACAGCGTGACGACCACCGGCAGCCGGCCCACGAATTCGGGGATCAGCCCGAACCGGAGCAGGTCTTCGGGCATCAGCTTGTCCAGGATCCGCGCCCGCTCGTTCTTGCCAACCGCCGACTCGGACCCAAAGCCGATCCCCCGCCGCCCGACGCGCTCCTCCACGATCTTCTCGAGGCCGTCGAAGGCCCCACCACAGATGAACAGTACGTTGGTCGTGTCGATCTGGATGAAGTCCTGGTGGGGATGCTTTCGGCCACCCTGCGGCGGCACGTTCGCAATCGTGCCTTCGAGGATCTTCAAAAGGGCCTGCTGGACGCCCTCGCCGGAGACGTCCCGCGTGATCGAGGGGTTGTCTGCCTTGCGGGCGATCTTGTCGATCTCGTCGATATAGATGATCCCGCGCTGCGCTCGGGCGACGTCGAAGTCGGCCGCCTGGATGAGGCGCAGCAGGATGTTCTCGACATCCTCGCCGACGTAGCCCGCTTCTGTCAGAGAGGTCGCGTCCGCGATGCAGAACGGCACATCCAGAACCCTTGCCAGGGTCTGTGCCAGGAGCGTCTTGCCGCTCCCCGTGGGTCCGACGAGGAGGACGTTGGACTTCTGGAGCTCGACCTCGTCGACGGCGTGCCCGGCGTTGACCCGCTTGTAGTGGTTGTAGACGGCGACCGACAGAACCTTCTTCGCACGTTCCTGGCTGATGACGTACTGGTCAAGAGCGAACTTGATCTGCCGAGGGTTGGGGAGCTTGGAGGCGGCCGGGCGCTGCTTGGGCGCCTCGAGCATCTCTTCCTCGATGATCTCCTGGCACAGGTTGATGCACTCATCGCAGATGTAGACGCCCTGACCCGCGATGAGCTTGCGAACCTGTTCCTGGCTCTTGCCGCAGAAGCTGCAGCGGTACGGGACCTTGGGTCCCTTGGCGCTGCTCGTTGTCGTCACGTGCCGTCCTGTCCCCTGTTCGTGCCGGCGCTCCGCGAGCCTGATGCCTGATGCATCAGCCCTTGGCGGGTGTCGGACCCTCAGTCTCGTGGCTCTCCGCAGGTGCCTGCGACCCCTCGCCCCCCAGCTTGCCAAGGTCGTGCGCCTGGGCAATCAACGAATCGCCCGAAGCCGAGTAAACGGCGTCGATGATGCCATAGTCCTTGGCCACCTCGGGAGACATGAAATAGTCCCGCTCGGTGTCCTTGATGACCTTGTCCAACGTCTGGCCCGTGTGCTGCGCGAGGATTTCGTGGTTGACGCGCACCAGATGCTCCCACTCCCTCATCTGGATCAGGGCATCCGGCGCGTTGCCCCGGAAGCCGCCAGATCCCTGGTGGATCATGATCCGGCTGTTGGGCAGCGCATACCGCTTGCCCTTGGCCCCCGCGGCGAGGAGAACCGCCGCCATCGACGCGGCGATGCCGATGCAGATCGTGCTCACTGGCGCGCGGACGTACTGCATGGTGTCGTAGATGGCCAAACCGCTGGTCACCTGGCCGCCAGGCGAGTTGATGTACAGGCTGATGTCCTTCTCCGGGTCCTCTGATTCGAGGAACAGCAGCTGGGCGATCACGAGGTTGGCGATGTGGTCCTCGATCGCATCGCCCACGAAGATGATTCGCTCCTTGAGCAGCCGCGAGTAGATGTCGTAGGCGCGCTCCCCCCGGCTGGAGGATTCGATGACCATCGGTACGAGCATTTGGTGCCTCCCGATCTCGGGCATGTGACTGGCTTTGGGTTTCCGCTGTCTTGGTGGATTCGGATTGAAGACTTGCTCAGGCTGCCTAGGCCGGACTGCCCGACTCGACAGGTTCTTTCTTTTCGGACGATTCTGAACCAGCCGACGGGGCCTCGATCGCCGTCGTCGTGTCGTCCTCAATATGCGGTAATCGCGGGTGCTCCGGATGGGCCGTCATCCAGTCGTCGACGAGACGTTCGACCACGGCCGTCCGCCGGAGCGTGCTCCGGATGAAGTTGCGTCCCCGCTCTGACTCGAAGTAGCTGATGAGCTTCGCGTCGCCGGCGTAGCGCTGGCGTGAGCGCTCGACCTCGGCCTGGACCGCCTCGTCGTCCACGTTGACACCCTCGGTTTCGGCGACGGTCGAGAGGACCAGCAACACCTTGACTCGCTGCTCCGCCCGCGGCCGGAGGTCCTTGTGGAGGTCCTCCTCGGTCTGGCTGGTTGCCTTCAGGTAGGCGTCCTGGGCAATGCCCTGCCGCGACAGACTCACCCGGAATTCGTCGTGCATCACCTCGACTTCCTGGTCCACCAGGATGTCGGGGAGCTCCATGGTCGCGTTGGCCACGGCGTATTCGATGATCCGGTCCGCGAACTGGTGCCTGGCCCGGTCCAGGGCGTTGCGCTCGAGCCGCTGCTGCACCTCCGCCCGCAACGCAGGTAGATCCGCGTAGTCACCCATGCCGCGGGCGAACTCGTCGTCGGTGTCGGGCAGGATCTTCTCGCGGAGCTCCTTGAGCTCGACCTGGAAATGAGCGGGCTTGCCGGCGAGGTCCGCGTCGGCGTAGTCATCGGGGAAGGTGATGTCGAACTCGATCCGGTCGCCCAGCCGAATGCCGACGACGTGATCTTCGAAGCCGGGAATCAGACGCTCGTCGCCCAGGATCAGCGGCATGCGTTCCGAGCTGCCGCCCTCGAACGGGACTCCGTCCCGACTCCCGGTGTAGCCGACGACCACGTAGTCGCCCTTCCTGGCGGCTCGGTCCTCGACGGGTGCCAGCGTAGCGTTCTGGTCGCGCAGCTCGTCGATCACCTTGTCGACGGTCACATCCGTGATCTGCTCGATCTCGGGCTTGAAGTTGAAGTCGCGGTAGTCACCCAGCTTGACGTCCGGCCGAACGGCCACGGTCGCGCTGAAGACCAGCGCCTTGCCTTCCTCGGCCTGCTGGACGTCGATCTTGGCCTGGTTGAGGGGCAGGATGAGCTTCTCGACCAACGCGTCGCGATAGGCATCTTCGACGAGGTGCTCGACCGCCTCGTCGAGCACCGCGCCCTGACCGAGCACGCGCTCGAGCATCGCTCGGGGGGCCTTGCCAGGCCGGAAGCCCGGGACGCGAGTTCGGCGCGCGAGGCGCTGGACTGCCTGGTCGACGGCCCGGCTGAGACGTTCGGGCGGCAGCTCGACGTCGAGCTTCATGGTGCTCCTGGGACCAGGCGTGGCGGTGACGTTCATCGGCCGCCCAGTCTACCCGCCCACCTTCGATCGGGCGAACGACCTGGCGGCAGTCTCGGCGGGACCAATATCGGCCCGCGCCTAGCCGTCTTCCGACGCTCACTCTCAGTAGCACTCTTGTCCGGGATTGACGTTTGTCAGAAGCGCAGATCCTCGGGCGGTTGGTGCGACTCCGTGCTCAGCCCGGGCTGGCCCATTCGCACGAACCCGCTGCTGGCTCGCCGCATAGCCGAATACCAATCCTCGGACGACTGACCGTCAGGAACAGGCTGCGCGGGACGGCCGCAGCGTCTCGGCGCGGTGATTCGGCGCCAACGTTCTCGTCATGATTGGTAGGCGAGGTCAGACTCGAACTGACACGCCGCTCAACGCGGCACCGGCTCCTAAGGCCGGCGCGTCTGCCATTCCGCCACTCGCCCTTCTCTATTCTCGCAGAGGGGACCTGACCGAACGAACCCCGGAGCAGGCAGCGAACCGACCGGAAGGGCGCCCTATCGCAGGCTTCGCCTGCCGGCCACGACGGGCGCTGAAAATCGTTCCTCGCCGAGCCGCTCGAACGGGCCGCTGAAAGCTCTGATCCCCAGGGGCGTCATCGGCAGCTCGCCGGTTCGGGCGAGGTGCGCCAAGGCGACGGCATGCTGATGCCGAACGCGGCGTCGCCAATGAACATCAGAGCCGCGACCCTGATTGCCGCCGATGGCCGCGAGGGGCGCTCTATATCCGACAAGGACCGGAGGGTGATCGGCCCATCAGTCGTGCGATCGCCCCTCCGTTCTGGGGCCTGCTCGCGGGCGAGAATGACACCGACATCGGCGGCTCTTCTCAATGTCCCGCCGCGGCGAGCGGGGCCGCCGTGAGCGCGCCGGCTGCGGGCGACTCAGCGGCTTCCCGGTACGGCAGCACGACGGCGCTGATGTCGAGGTCGGGGGTCGCCGCGGCAGCCGCAGAGACGAGGCCGCTCGACGAACGCGTGAGCGGCGTCGGTGAGCCGGCCTTGCCGAAGAGAGCAAGTGCGAAGTCCAGGTCCTTTCGCAGGTCGCTCAGGGCTCGAGCGCAGGCACGAGCCGCTCCAGGACCCAGAACACGTCGTCTGGTTCCAGACCCGCGCCCTCACCGGCCACCTGCAGCTCTGCGGCCCACAGGACGACGTCGGCAAGCATGCTGTTTGCCACGAGCTTTAGCCGAGCGGCACTGCCCAGCGCTCCGACGTAGCGGACTGTTCCGAGCGCAGACAACACCGCGCTGGCCGGGGCAACGTCCTCGTCGGCGCCTCCAACCAGGATCGCGGCCTCGCCGGCCCGGACCTCTGGCGGAGCGCCGAGGATTGGCGCATCGACCAGGGTGCCGCCGGCTGCCGTAACGTGTGCCGCCAGATCCGAGACGAGGTCCGCCCCGGCCGTGCTCATCTCGACGAAGTGCTTGCCGCTCCCGGCGGTCAGCGCGCCATCGGGCCCGAGGTAGGCGGCAAGGACAGCATCCGGCCCCGTCAGGCTGCTGATGACGATGTCGGCATCCCGAGCGGCGGCCGCCGCAGTGTCGGCGACCGTGCCAATGCCGAGCGCCTCGGCCTTCGAGCGCGTTCTGTTCCATAGCACGATCGCGAAGCCGGACTCGGACACGCGCGTGGCGATGGCCGAACCCATCTTCCCGGTGCCCAGGACCGCCACTCGTCGGACGGCTGGCGAGGTGCGGTCACTGGATGCGACCGGGATATGGTCGGCGCCAGAGTTGGAGCGCTGGAGTGGGCTCGTGTCGTTCATCGAACTACCTCTCGGCATCGCTTCGGGTGCTGGACCCCCAACCGTAACCTCACTTCGCAGGATCAGTTTCGATTGCCGCGATGTCCTCCGGCGAGAGCCACAGATCCCCGGCGCGGTCAGCCCTGGGGGCGGCGATCCTTGCGCTTTTCCGTCGTCGGATCGGCCGCCGCGGCCGGCGACGCCGGTGCCGGAGCTCCGGACGCGCCTCCCGGCTCAGCCGTGCCACCTCGGAAGCGGCGAAGCGCCTCCTCGAAGCCCTTCTGGTCCGGCGCGAAGAGCGATTGCGCGAGGCGCTTGCCCGCCTGGGCGGACGCCGGCTTCAGGACGTTGGCCGCGACAATCGCCGCGATCGCCCCGAGATCTCGCTCCTTGCGCGCCTCGGACTTCTCCTCGAGGTACTCGGCGAACTCCCGCTCCAGCACGCCGCGGATCTTCTCGCCGTCGCTACCGAGCTTGCGCAGCGTCTTGTCGACCTCCTCCGGCAGCAACGACTTGGGCAGGTCTGCCTCCGGTCCCCAGATCGCCCGTCGAACTCGCCGGAAGAGGCGCTGCGGGCCACCGGCAGCGAGGAAGACAGCGCCTGCCGCGATGCCCGCCGTCTTGGCGGGAGCCTGCCTGACCTTCGCCGGGATATCGACGGCCGAGCGAGCCGCCGCGCCAAGGCGAGCCGTCTCATCGACCACCGCCGCGCGCGCTGCGAGCACCTCGGCTCGGGCCGCCTCAACCTCAGCTCGGTCTTCGGTCATCGCCGGCCCATCGGAGCGCGTTCCCGTATCCACTCGATGCTCTCCTTGGTCGTATCGATCGTCGCGCTCGGCATGAACCTCGCCTTGAGCGCCTCGGTGTCGATGCCGCTGCGGAAGGCTCCAAAGGCGACGGCAACCGTCCAGGCCAGGAGCCCGACGCTCAGTCCGATCGCCGCAGCAACCTGGACGCTGAGCGCGATGGCCGTCACGGCTCCGACGCCCGCCCCCAGCAGGACTCCGATCACGAGCCCGCGGATCACATTGGCAACGCTGCGCGACGCCAGGCCCAACAGCAGTCCCAGCGCCCCGAAGACCACCGCGAGCACGACGACGCCGACGACCAGCGGTCGGTTCTCCGCGGCGACGTTCCCGGCGACCTGGTCGCCGACCCACGTCCAGCCTCGATTGGTGAGGTTCAAAGCGAGCACGACGGCGACGAGCACGCCGACGACCGTCCCCACGACCAGCGACCCGACGACAACCCCGGCGTCGATACCCAGCGCGACGACGACCAGGACGAGCGCACCAGCGACGGACACCTCTGTCCCGTGGAGGATGCCCCAGCCCATGGAGCCGAAGACCCACTCGCCGAGGAACAGCGTCAGTCCGATCGGCACGAGCATGCCCGCGAACAGGAGCAGGGAGAATGCCATGCTGCCCAGCAAGGCCAGACGCCGAACCTCTCCGAGGATCGCCCCGAACTCGGCTCGTGCGAGGTCGATGTGCGCTTTGGCAAGGCGAACTGCGGCACCGCGGGTCGCTCCCAGCTGCTCAGGGATACTGGGCGCACCGTCCGTTTGGGGGGGTGAGTCGGACGCGTCGACGTGAGGCTGTTCGTCCAGGGGTCGGCCTCCGGGCAGGAAGGGACGAGGGCCGGCCGATGATACCAGCGCAGCCGGCCGCCCCCGCGGAGCGTCGGCCGTCGCGGGATTGCGGCCGTGTCGCAAACGCCGCCGGCGCGGGCGGGAGCCTCGAATGCCGGGGACGATGTCGTCGCCCCCCTGGGATTCAGCCGGCCAGGCGGAAGGTGCGTGCTCCCAGCAATTCGGCAGCGTCGAAGAATCCGTAGGTTCGGCGGAAGGCCGGATCCCTCGCCGCGGTGCGCTGGCCGACAGCCGTGCGCCACAGCTGCCGTTCGAGCTCCTCGATTCGTTCGGCCAGCTCGGCCGGTCCGCGGGGAGCGGCAATGTCGGCGTAGGTTCGTCGGCCGGCCGGGAATCGGACGGCCTCATCGGGAATGCGGGGCAGCGTCGCCAGAACCAGGCGAGCGTGGTTGAGCGCGAAGAGATGCCATGGCGCCGGCTCACTCAGCAACGGGGCCTCGCGGCCCGCCTGGCTCTGCTGCTGCCTCGCTTCGGCCTCCGCCTCGGCGACGGCTGCGTCGCGCTCCGGACCGGTAGCGGGCTCGGCTCGGGCGAGACCTGCCTGCAGCACGAGGTGCTGAAGCTCGGCCAGGCCGGCAGCATCCGCTCGAAGCCATAGTCGGAAGCCGTCCTGGATCCCTTCGAGGTGGGGCAGCGTCGCGTCGGCCAGGAAGTCGGCGCCACCGGTCGGCAGGTGCCCGTCGTCCAGGAAGGCGTCGAGCAGCTCGCGCGTTCGACGGGCTATCGCCAACAATCGATCGAACTCCGAGAAACCGCTCTGTTCGATGTCCGCCATGCACCTGTCTCGCGAGCGTTCCGTTCGGCGTCCCGTGAGGACGCCGGCGTCAGCCTATCTATCGAAAGCGTCGATCGCGCCGCACAGCCGGCACACCGGCGCGAAGGTCGTATGGCACTCCGGCCGATGGTACCGAGGAGCGCAAGCTCCGAGAACCGCTCCGGAGGCGGCTTCGAAGTGCACTGACAAACGCGACCACGCTGGTGGCGCTGGAGCTGCGGTACGCTGCCCTCATGTCTCCTCGAACCGTCACCACCGCCGAAATCCTGTCGGTCGGTTCCGAGCTGACGGTGGGCGAGACCCGCGACACCAACGGAGGGGAGCTCGCTCGCGCCTTGACCGACGAAGGCGTTCAGGTGCTCCGGCTGACGGCCATCCCGGACGACCTGGCGCAGGTGACCGACGCCTTCGGGCGGGCGGCAACCCGTGCCGACCTCGTCGTGTCGACCGGGGGACTCGGCCCCACCCCGGACGACCTCACGCGCGAGGCGATCGCCGGGCTGGTCGGAGAGACGCCAGCCGTCGACGACCGGCTCGAGGCCTGGCTGCGCGAGATGTGGTTCCGCCGCGGCATGCCATTTCCCGAGATCAACCTCAAGCAGGCATGGCTCATTCCATCCGCGTCGGCCATCCCCAACGTGAACGGCACCGCCCCCGGCTGGTGGCTGGAGCGGTCCGACGGCGGGCTGATCGTGGCCCTGCCCGGGCCGCCCCGGGAGATGCGGCCGATGTGGGCGGACGGCGTCATGCCACGGCTGCGGGAGCGCGGCTTGGGCGTGGAACGGGCCACCCGCACGCTCAGGCTCTGGGGGATCGGCGAGTCCCAGGCCGCGGACCTTCTCGGCGAGGAGTTGCTGCGGGCCTCCAACCCGGTTGTTGCCACGTACGCGCGGACCGATTCCGTCGACGTACGGATCTCTGCGGTGGCCGACGCAGGTCGGCCAGCGAGAACCATCGCCGATGATACGGAGCGCCGAGTCCTCGACGCGCTCGACGAGTACGTCTGGGGCCGCGACGACGAGACGTGGCCGGCCGCGATCGGTCGGCGCCTTGCCGATCGTGGCTGGACGTTGGCCATCTCGGAGACCGGAACGGGCGGCGCGCTGACGGCACTGCTTGGTGAGCTTCCCAGTCTCGTGCGGTCCGAGCTCAACGCCACCGGCGATGGCTCGGCGATCCCCGATGGAGAGCGCGACGACCTTGAAGCAGTAGCCGGCGGAGTGCGCCGTGCTTCAGGTGCGGATGTCGGTCTGTCCGTCGCCGCGCGACCCCATGGTGGCGATACGCAAGTCTCGGTAGCAGTCGTGGCGCCATCGGGCTCACATCGGGAGCGGCGACTGGTATTCCAGCGCGGCGCCCAGGGCAGGAGCCGCGCGGCGCTCACGGCGGCTTCGATCCTGCTCAGACAGCTCGCTTCATCCCAGCCTTCAATGCCCACCGATCACGCACTGACCGCCGTCCAACCGGAGACAGTGCGATGACCTCGGATCCCCTTACGCCCGCGGACCTTGCCGGCCTGCCGTTATTCGAAGGGATCCCGGACGCTGAGCTCGAGATCCTCGCGGCGGCTTCCTCGCGGGAGGTATTCCAGGATGGGGACACGCTTTTCAAGCAGGACGCGCCGACCTCGAAGGTCATGTCCATCGTGCGCGGCCAGGTCGTGCTCCGCTCCACCATGAACGAGCGGTCGACGATCGTCCAGACCATCGGACCCCGGGAGCTCCTCGGCTGGTCGTCGCTGCGCGACGATGCCCGTGCGCTGACGACCGCAAGGGCGTCCGGCGAGGTCGAGGTCGTCGCGTTCCCCGCGGAGCGGCTGCTCGACCTGATGACCGGAGGCAGCAGCAACTCCCGCGTGCTCATCCGCCGCCTGTTCGGCATCGCCGCAGGCCATCTTCAGGAGACCCGAATGCAGCTGCACCGGGCCGGCCGGGAGGGGGTCATCACCGGCGGTTGACCGAGTGCCCCGAGGAGCAATTCCAGCGCGTGAGGCCGGCCAGACCCCGCGGCACAAGATCATCTCAGGAGATGGACAGCACCGGCTGCTGCTGATTGGCGGCCCTCACGCTGACGCGAGCGGCCACCGTGCGCGCGAGGACCGATAGCGCCTGGGCTGCCGGGCCGGGTTCCCGCTGGGCCACCGCGGGGACACCGACGTCGCCACCCTGCCGAACGGTGACATCGAGCGGAATCGCGCCGAGGAATTCGATGCCCTCGCGGGCTGCAAAGCGCTCGCCGCCGCCGCGCCCGAAGATTTCCGTCGCCTCGCCGCAATGGGGGCACACGAAGGCGCTCATGTTCTCGACGATGCCGAGCACGGGCACGTTCATCCGGCGGCACATGGCAAGTGACTTGGAAACGTCGGCCAGGGCGACATCCTGGGGAGTGGTTACCAGGACGGTTCCGCTGATAGGCACGGCCTGGGCCAGGGTCAGCTGCGCGTCAGACGTGCCCGGTGGCTGATCGATGACCAGGTAATCGAGCTCGCCCCAGTCGACATCCCGCAGGAACTGCTGGATCGCTCCTCCCACCAGCGGTCCGCGCCACACGACCGGCTGGCCCTCCGGCACGAAGAACTGGATCGAGATGACCTTCACGCCGTAGCGCTCCAGCGGCTCGATCTTGCCGGCCGGGGTCGCCTTCGGCTGGCCCTCTGCGCCGATCATCTGGGGGATGTTCGGCCCGGTGATGTCAGCGTCGAGCAGGCCCACCGATGCCCCCGCCTGCGCGAGCGCGACCGCGAGGTTCACGCTCACCGTCGACTTGCCCACGCCTCCCTTGCCCGATGCGATGGCGATGACGTTCTTGACCCCCGGCAGAACCTGCTGCTGCGGGATATTGGGACTGGACCGTCGGACGACGGCTCCCCAGCTCACATCGATCGTCTCGGCACCGAGCGGCTTCAGCACACGCCCGACGTTCGCCTCGATCTCGTCCTTGAGCGGGCAAGCCGGGGTGGTCAGCTCGATCGTGAAGGCCACCCGCGCGCCGTCGATCGCGAGGTCCTTGATCATGTTTCGGGAGACCAGGTCGCCGCTGAGCTCGGGCTCTTGCACCTGGCTCAGGGCTTCGAGCACGGCGCGTTCGGTCAGGGCAGTCATGGTCGGGACGGTGGCCTCACTCGGATCGAGGGCTTCTGGGTGATCGCAGGCTTCTGACGGTCGGTGTGTCGATATCCTACCCCCGTCCGTTTGGAGCCGCCGTCTTCGCCTTTTTGGCTGGGCGCCCGGGCCCAGCCAACGCTGCGGTCAACGGACGCCTGCGTGCAGCCTTTCGCCCTCGGGATTCGCATCGAATCGACCAGGGGAATGCGATCCGCGCACACGGTCCGGCGAATTGACACCCCTTTCGCCAAACCCTATTCTCGCCCGGCCCTATCGGGAACCCGTGCGTGGCTCTGGGAACGGTCATGCAGTAGATTCCGGGGAAGGGTTGACCAGGGGCGCGCAGTCCCCACCGGGTCCCCAGTCACGAGGAGTAGCCGCCCGTGCCCGGTGTCGATGTCCGGCTGGTCGACGTCGTGAAACGTTTCGGGGAGACGCTCGCGGTCGACCACGTAAACCTCGAGGTCCAGGACGGGGAATTCTTTTCCTTGCTCGGACCGTCGGGCTGCGGCAAGACGACCACCCTGCGCATGATTGGCGGCTTCGAGGAGCCGACGTCGGGCCTGATCGAGCTTCAGGGCCAGGACGTGACGTGGCTTCCGCCCTACAAACGCAACGTCAATACCGTCTTCCAGAACTACGCGCTGTTCCCCCACCTCACGGTCTACGAGAACGTGGCATTCGGGCTCAAGCGGAGGGGCGGCCTCAAGGACGGCGAGATCAAGTCGCGCGTCGGCGAGATGCTGAAGCTCGTCGAGCTGCCGGGCTTCGACAAGCGCAAGCCCAACCAGATCTCAGGCGGGCAGGCGCAGCGGGTCGCCCTCGCGCGTGCGCTGATCAATCGTCCCGCGGTCCTGCTCCTGGACGAGCCGCTCGGCGCCCTTGACCTCAAGCTTCGCAAGCAGATGCAGGTCGAGCTGAAGCGGATTCAGCAGGAAGTGGGTATCACCTTCATCTACGTGACCCACGACCAGGAAGAGGCGATGACGATGTCCGATCGCATCGCCGTCATGAATCGCGGCAGCTATGAGCAGCTGGGCGATCCCGAATCGCTATACGAGCGTCCCACCACTCGGTTCGTCGCGGGGTTCTTGGGAGTGTCGAACCTGCTGCCGGGAACGGCCGACGGCACGGCCGGTGCCTACGCTGTCATCAGGCTCGCCGACAACACGCGGGTGCGAGTCCCGGCCGCCCTGGTGAATGGCAACCACAACGTTGAAGTTGGCATCCGGCCCGAGAAGATAAGGCTGGCCAACCCCGACTCGGCGGCCTCGCCGGAAACGAACCAGATGCGAGGCGTGATCAAGGACGCGTCTTACATCGGTGTCAGTACGCAGTACATCGTCGAGTCGCGCGGAGGCTCCCAGCTCACGGTGTACGAACAGAACGTGGAGCGCGCGACGCGCGCGGAGCTGTGGGCTCCCGGCGAAGAGGTCGCACTCAGCTGGACACCCGAGCACACGTTCGTCATCAAGGACACCACGCCACACGACGCCGATAACTGACAGGACACGTTGCAGCCGGGGACAGACCCAGGAGGAGACATGGACCAGCGGAAGACCGGGGTGCGAGGCGAGATCAGCCGAAGGGCGTTTCTCCAGGGGTCGGCGCTGGCCGGCTTCGGCGCGTTCCTGGCCGCCTGCACCGGTGGCGCGCAATCACCGAGTGCGCCAGCCTCGATCGCCGTGCCGACCCCGCCGCCGGTGAGCCCCTCGCCGAGCGTCGCGCCCTCGCCCACACCCAAGCCAATTCCAACGGGACCGCTCGAGTGGGCTACCTGGGAGGCCTACATCGACCTCGTCGGCAAGGCCGCTGAGGCACAAAAGTACGCGCCCGGGTCCTCGCCGACGATCGAGCAGTTCAAGAAAAAGTACAGCGTCGACGTCGACTACGTAGAGAAGATCAACGACAACGAGGAGTTCTTTGCGACGTTGCAGGCGCCCTTCGTGTCCGGCCTTCCGACCGGCTGGGACTTGATCGTGATGACCGACTGGATGGCGGCCCAGCTCATCAGCAAGGGCTGGATCGAGCAGATCGATCAGAGCAACGTCCCAAATTGCGTCGCCAATCTGCGTGACGCCCTCCGAAACCAGCCATGGGACGCCAAGAACGATTTCCACTATCCCTGGCAGTCGGGCATGACCGGGATCGGCTTCAACACGAAGACGCTCAAGGCGGTCAACAAGCCTGAGCCGAAGAGCCTTAAGGACCTGTACGCCCTGCCGGCCAACAAGATCACCTTCCTGACCGAGTCGCGGGACACCTTCGGGCTCGGGCTCCTCAAGCTCGGAAAGAGCGCCGATCCGGCGCAGACGACCGCGGACGATCTGCAGGCGGTACACGACCACCGGTAACGACTATCTGCAGGACTTCGCGGCGAAGAAGGTCTATGCGGCGATGGTCTGGTCGGGTGACCTTGCCTCATCGGGCACGGAAGGCGACACGTTCGTTTTCCCCGAGGAGGGCGTCATGGTGTGGACCGACAACATGATGATCCCCAAGGGCGCGAAGAATAAGTACACGGCCGAGCTGATGATGAACTTCGTGTACGACCCGAAGATCGCCGCGCAGATCGAGAACTACGTGTACTACGTCTGCCCGGTCAACGGCGCCGAGGACATCCTGAAGGCGCTCAACAAGTCGGCCCCGCTCGACAGTTATCACCTCAATCTGCTGTTCCCGCCGGCGGACATCGTCGCCAAGCAGCACAACTTCCAATTCCTGACGCCCGATCTCGACAAGTCGCTCAAGGAGCTCTTCCTTGATCTTCAGGGCAAGTAGGAGCTCCTCCCTATGGACATAACGAGCTAGTCCAGCCGTGTCCGGCGCTGCCATCGCGGTGGCTGCACCCAGCCGCAGAGGCTGGCGACAGCGTCTCACCGGTGCGACGCCCTACCTCCTGCTGGCGCCGGGACTGCTCTGGCTTGTCGTCTTCTTCATCTGGCCGACGATCCAGATGTTCCTGATGTCGTTGTCGAGCGGTTCCCTCGACGACGGGTTCAAGTTGACCTGGTCGATCGACGCATACCAAACGGCATTCGGCAAGTTCCCGAAGCAGATGGGGAACTCGCTCCTGTACGGCGGGCTCGCCACCATCTTCGACTTCCTGATCGGATTTCCGGTCGCATATACCGTGGCGTTCCGCGGCGGCCGCTACAAGAACCTGCTCCTGTTTCTTGTCATCGCGCCATTCTTCACGAGCTTCCTGATCCGGACGATCTCTTGGAAAACGCTGCTCGGCGACGAGGGGCCGGTCCTCGGGTTCCTGAAGCATGCGCTCGGCGTTGTGCCGGCCGACTTCACGGTTATCGGCACCCCGATCGCCGTGGTGGCCGGTCTCACGTACAACTTCCTGCCGTTCATGATCCTGCCGCTGTACGTCGCTCTCGAGAAGATCGATCCTCGCCTCATCGAGGCCGCGAATGACCTCTACGCCAACCGGTGGGCCGCGTTCCGGCGGGTCACGTTCCCCCTGGCACTCCCCGGAGTGTTTGCAGGCTCCATCCTTACGTTCATCCCGGCGCTCGGCGACTATGTCAACGCGACGCTCCTGGGTAACCCGCAGACGCAGATGATCGGTAACGTCATCCAGGGCCGCTTCCTGGTCCAGAACGACTACCCCGTTGCCGCGGCTCTGTCCTTCATCCTGATGGCCGCGATCCTGATCGCCGTGACGATCTACGCGCGCCTTCTCGGCACCGAGCAGCTGACAGGCTAGCGATGGCGACGGCGACCGCAGAAGGAGTCATCACGCGCGCGAGCGCGCCCAACAGGATCGGCAGGGCCGTCGAGCACTGGGCGCTTCCAGCGGTCACGGCGGTCGCGATGATCTACCTGCTCATCCCGATCGTTGTAATGATCATCTTCAGCTTCAACGACTACCAGGGAAAGTTCAATTTCATCTGGCACGGCTTCACCCTCTACGGCTGGCTCCATCCGCTCGATTGGCCCGGCTTGCCGAACTCGCTCACAAACAGCCTGCTCATCGCGTTCGTCTCGACGGTCGTCGCGACGGTCCTGGGCACCCTCATCGGACTCTCCCTGACCCGTTACCAGTTCCGGGCGCGAGGAGCCATCAACGGGCTTATCTTCCTGCCGATGGCGACACCCGAAATCGTCCTGGGATCGAGCTTGCTGACGCTCTTCGTGAGCACAGCCCTTCCGCCCCTCAACGGAATCGTTCCCCGGGGCAGCCTCTTCCCGCTCGGCCTGACGACCATCCTGATCGCGCACGTGATGTTCAACATCAGCTACGTCGTTGTCACCGTGAAGGCGCGCCTGGCTGGATTCGACCGCCACCTCGAAGAGGCGGCGATGGATCTCGGGGCGAACGAGTGGACGACCTTCTGGCGGGTCACCTTCCCGCTCATATTCCCTGGGGTGATGGCAGCCGCCTTGCTCGCGTTTTCCCTCTCAATCGACGACTTCGTGATCACCAACTTCGTGTCCGGCACCACCAACACCTTCCCGATCTGGGTCTGGGGGATCATCAAGAACGCGCTACCGGTGCAGATCAACGTGGTGGGCTCCATCGTGTTCCTGTCGGCCGTCGCTTTCGTGGCGTTGACGACCCTTCGAAGCGGACGAGCGGCTCGCATCAGATGAGGATCGAGACCATGACGACCTATGCCAGAGCCGAGAAAGGCGAGGCCTCGCCGATCCCCGATCCGACGGTGATTCCGCCTGTCTGGAGCCGCATCACCAACCTCACGATCGATCGCGGCGAGGGCAGCTGGCTCATCACGACGGATGGCGAGCGCTACCTCGACTACTCGTCGGGAATCGGCGTCACGAGCACGGGACATGCGCATCCGCGCGTCGTCGCCGCGATCCAGGCCCAGGCCGCCAAGCTTCTGCACGGCCAGCAGAACATCGTCTACCACGAGCCTGGGCTCCGCCTGTACGAGCGCCTGTCGCACGTCATGCCGGGCGAGGGCTGGGGCGCTTTCCTCTCCAACAGCGGAGCGGAGGCCGTCGAGGCATCGGTCAAGCTCGCTCGGATCGCGACCGGTCGGCCGGTCATCCTGGGATTTCGCTACGGCTTCCACGGCCGCACGGCGCAGACCATGGCGCTGACGACCGCCAAGGATGTCTACCGCGGCCACTTCGAGCCCCTGCCGGGGAGCGTCTATCACACGGCCTACCCGTACTGCTACCGAGCGTCTGGCGGCGCGCATTCGCCCGAAGCGTGCACGTGCGATTGGGAGGAGCAGCTCGATCTGACCTTCCACCAGCTCATCTATCCGGAACACGTGGCTGCCGTCATCGTCGAGCCCGTCGTCGGGGAAGGTGGCTACATCGTGCCACCACCCGGCTTCCTGCCCCGCCTGCGTGAGATCACCCGGCAGTACGGGATCCTGCTGATCGCGGACGAGGTTCAGACGGGCTTCGGCCGGACCGGCGAGATGTTCGCGATGCAGCATTGGCAGGTCGAGCCGGACATCGTCGTGGTGGCCAAGGGCATCGCATCCGGTCTGCCCCTCTCGGGAATCCTGGCGCAACGGACCCTGCTGCAGAAGTGGCCGCCGGGAACGCACGGCGGGACGTACGGGGGCAACGTCGTGAGTTGCGCAGCCGCCAACGCCACCCTCGACGTGATCGAATCGGAAGGGCTTGTCTCAAACGCGCGCGAGCGCGGCGATCAGTTCCTGACCGGTCTCCGCCGAACGGCCACCAAGTACCAGAGCATCGGCGACGTGCGCGGCCTGGGCCTGATGCTGGCGTTGGAATTGATCAAGCCCGGCCAGGGTGACGGACGCGTTCCCAACCCGGAGCTGACGAAGGGCGTCCAGGCCGAGGCTCTTGCCCGCAAGCTGATCGTCCTGACCGCCGGCACGTACGTCAACGTGCTCCGAATCATCCCGCCACTGATCACCACCTCCGAGGAGGTAGAGCTCGCGCTCGGAATCCTCGACGAGAGCCTAGCCGCAGCCGGCGCCTGACGGCACGATGGCGAGGGCAGATGTCCCTCCAGCGATCGAGCAGCGCCTGGCGCGTTTCGCAGGGCGGCTCGAGCGGACCAGCCTCGACGAGCTGAGGCTGCTTGCCGCTCGGCCGGATGATCCGACAGCGCATCGGGAGGCGGTCGATCGCGCGCGACTCGAAGCCGCGATGAATGGGCGTGAGGCCGCCGTAGATCGAGCTCGACGGAACCTGGAGGACTGGGTCCTCAGGATCTATAACGAGCGTCAATACCAGGCGACGCTGATGGGATCGAACTGGGACAGGAGCCTGGGACCGGCACGTGACCGCGCAGAGATCGCTGCCGCGCTACGGGATGCGTTCATGGCGGTCGTTCTCTGGGACCTGCTCTCCGAGGAGGACCGTGACGAGCTGCTCGGACCCTGGGGTCGCCTGGCGTCCTAGCCGTTGACGAGGCCGGTGGTGTCGACCACCTCGAAGTCCGCGCCCGTCAGCTGCCCCAGAACGTGAAGCTCGTTGTCGTTCCAGTGGGGATCGGGTGCCCCGGTGATGTACCAGGGGGAGCCGTTGTCCGCCAGCATCATGCCGTAGCGCTTGAGCGCGGTCAGGATGACGCGCGACTGTGGGCCGAATGCGGCCGTGTTCACCGACGCCTTGAGGCGGACTCGCAGTCCCATCGGCGGGCGGACGCTGCACGAGCCAGTGCCGGCTTCGTGTCTGGCGGGATAGACGTATTCGTTGCAGGTCTGAGGAGCCGTGAAGCGGATGGCGTGAAGGATTGCGCCCGCGGCGACCTGGTCGTAGCGCACCAGGCCGGGCAGGATGGGGAGTCCGGCCGCGTCGGCGCTCGTCCAGCCCGCCGGACGCAGCTTGTTCGAAGTCAGAGACCAGATCGCACCCGAGCCGGCCGTCCAGCCATGCGTCGTCTTGAGGGCGTCGTATAGCTCATAGAGGCGGCAGGCGTTCGTGTCGACCATCAGCAGATGGCGATCGGAGCCTCCCTCGATCCTGGGGCGCGCGGGGATCGGGTAGCCGGCGTGATCCGACTCGTCCGAATAGGCGAACGACACCGTCGAGCGTGGCGTGCCCGAGCCGACGACGTTGTACGGGATGCCATAGCCGCTGTACGACCCGAAGTCGGGATGAAGGCGCGCCCCGATGCCGATCGCCGAAATCATCGCCCCGGAGTCGCTCGCGACGGGCAGGGCGTCGACACGCTTGTTCCAGACGTTCGTGGACGGGAACATCGGGCAGGCCGACAGCGGGCGGGGTGCGATCGGCGCGGGGGTCGGCGCAGGAGTAGATGTCGGGGCCGGTGGGGACGTCGGGGAATGAGTGGAGGTCGGAGTCCTGGTGGGCGTCGGCGCGGCCGAGGGTCGTAGAGTCGCCCTTGGACGGGCGCTGCCCTGGGATGTCGCCGACGGGCCACTCGTCGGTCCACCCGACGACGCGGTCGGGCTTGCGAGAGAGTCCTCAGTCCCGCCGGATGGAAGGACTGCGACGCCCGTCCCGGACGATGAATCCATTGAGGCTCCGGCCACGATGGGCGCGTTGTGCGGCGCAAGGAGAAGCACACCCCCGATCATCACGACGATCAGCCCGAGGACGCTCCCGAGAGGCAAGAGCGCGCGTCGCCGTCGAAGTCGTTGAGCCACCTTGCGACCGTAATCCGCGCGTCGCCGGCCGGCACTCGCCCGAAGGTCCTCCGGCGATGGACTTCAGACCTGGTGCGCGGCCCGTTTGTTCGCTCGTGGTTGTTGGTCTGGTGCGGCTCCTAGGGCCGGTCTCGAGGCGCTTTCTCGTCGGGCGTGGGAAAGCGCGGCTCGTTGCCTCGCTTGAAGCGGGCGTACTCGTGTGAGTAATACCGGGCCATGACGAAGAACGTCGCGAGGAAGGTGATCACGCCGAGCGCGAGCGAGCCGTTCATGCCCGACCCGAGGCGACCGCCGACGACGCCCACCATCACCGCGCCGACCATCGAATCGACGATCCCGATGGTCACCGGAGTCGTCACGAGTCCGTGCAGGAGGTTGCTGCTCCCCGTGTCTTCGTCGCGACCGCCGCTCGCCGCTGCCGTGACGGACAACCCGGTCTCGTCATCGTGGGAGCTCGTGATGAAGTACGGCTCCAGCTCGGGCGCCAGCTCGAGATAGGCATGCCGCAGCCTGTTCATCCCGGCGACCCACCGCGCGTCCTCGAGATTCGCCTGGACCAGCCGAACGTAGGTGCCCGCGCCTAGGAAGAAGACCACCGGCAGGAGCACCAGCGAGAAGACTTCGAACGGTTCGCCGAAGGCCGAGGCCTGCGCCACGAGCGCCAGCGCGACGATGGTGCCCGACAGTGCGGACAGGAACATGCTCGCGCGGCTGAACGATTCGTTCCAGGTCAGCGATCGCGTGGCGAGCAGGCTCCAGTGCTCCGTCGCGAGGATCTGGAGCTTGACGGTTAACGGCGTCGTCGCCTCATCCCCGGCGCGTGGCGGCAGCTCGCCTGGGGCCGGTGGGCTTGGCATTCGCTCGATCGACATTCGCGAGGTGCTCTCCGTCAGGCCGTTCGAAGCCGGGCCAGCAGCGTCCCGTGCAGCAGGCCATTGGAGGCCAACATCTCGCCGCCGTCAATCCGTCGATCTCCGGCAAGATCCGTCAGGCGTCCTCCCGCCTCTTCGATGATGACCGTTGGCGCCGCCAGATCCCAGGTCTTGACCCCGATCTCGACCATCGCCTCGGCCGCGCCCTCGGCGACCAGGGCGTAGCCCCAGAAGTCCCCGAATCCGCGTTCCCGCCAGACCTCCCCCATGAGCCCGCGCAGGCCGGGTACTCGGCCGCTCTCTTCGAGCTCGGTGATCGAGCCGTACAGGAGATGAGCGTCTGTTATGGCCGCCACCCGCGAGGCACAGATCCGCCGTGGACCCTCGGCGCCCGCCGAGCCGACGGCCCATGAACCGCTCCCTCGAGCGGCGTACCAGCGCTCCCGAAGAGCCGGCGCGGACATCACCCCGACCTGGAGCTCGCCGTCGACCTCGAGCGCCAGCAGCGTGCCGAAGAGGGGGACGCCGCGGATGTAGTTGTGGGTCCCGTCGATGGGATCGATATACCAGCGGGCAGTGCCCTCGCCCGCCTCTTCCCCGTATTCCTCGCCGACGAGGCCGTGACCCGGGTAGCGCGATCGGATCCGCTCGCGGATGAGGCGCTCGATCGATTGGTCCGCCACCGTGACGAATGTCCGATCGGGCTTGGCCTGGATGTCCAGCTCACGGCGGAAGTGCTGGAGTGAGATCGAGTCGGCGGCGTCACACAGGGCCTGGGCGAAGCCCTGCCATTCGGCCAGCTGGTCCGCGGAGGCGCGCGCCCGCGACGCGCTCCAGACGATGCCGTAGTCGGCCTCGGTCATGCCCGAATCCGCTCCCCGCGCGGGTCGTACAGGGGCTCTCGGACGACCTCGCAGCCCACCCACTCGCCGAACACCTCGACCTCCGCTCGAGTCCCGATCCCGGCTCTCGATGGCGGCAGATACGCGTAGGCGATCGAGCGCTGTACCGCGAATCCGTAGCCACCGGACGTGACCCGCCCGACAACTTCGCCGTCCACCTGGACGGGCTCGTTCCCGAGGGCAACGGACCGAGGATCGTCGAGCACCAGGCAGCGCAATCTCTTGCGCGGGCCGGTCTCCCTCGCGGCAATGAGCGCCTCCCGGCCGATGAAATCCACGCCCTTGTCGAGGCTGACCGCGAAGCCAAGGCCTCCTTCATAGGGCGTCTCGTCGGGCGTGATGTCGCTCGACCAGACGCGGTAGCCCTTCTCGAGCCGCAGGGCGTCGATCGCCCGGTATCCGCCTGCCACGAGGCCGTGTGACTGTCCGGCTTCCCAAAGCGTGTCCCACATGTTCGCGCCGTACTCCATCGGCGGGTACAGCTCCCAGCCCAGCTCGCCGACGTACGTGACTCTCAGGGCGAGTGCCGGCACGTTCCCGACCGCGACGGCGCGCGCGGTGAGGTACGGAAAGGCTGCGTCCGAAAGGTCGTCCCGGGTGAGCGCGGCGAGGATGTCGCGGGCACGTGGGCCCCATAGCCCGAAGCACGCTCGGGCCGACGTCACGTCGGTGACCGTCACGCTGCCGTCCTCCGGGGCATGCTTGCGGATCCAGCCCAGGTCGTGGTTCCCGAAGGCTGTCCCCGTGACGATGAAAAACCGGTCGACGCCCAGCCGGGTGACCGTGAAGTCGCACTCGATCCCCCCGCGCGAATTCAGCATCGACGTGTAGACGACGGTCCCTACCGAACGGTCCACGTCGTTCGCGCACAGGTGCTGAAGGAAGCCGGAGGACCCCGGTCCGCTGATCTCGATCTTGGCGAAGCTCGTCTCGTCGAAAATGGCCGCGGAATGACGCGTTGCGAGCGCCTCGGCGCCGATGGCTGAGCTCCAATGCTGGCCGGCCCAGCCCCGCGGACGCCAGGCCTCGTCGCCCGCTGGCGCGTTGGACTCGAACCAGTTCGGCCGCTCCCAACCCGATTTCTCGCCGAAGACGCAGTCGAGTGCCTGGAGCCGAGGGTAGGCCGGCGAGAGGCGCAGCGGACGACCCGCCAGGCGCTCCTCGTACGGGTAGTGGATGTCGTAATAGGTGGCGTAGTTCTCCGTCGTCCGAGCCAGGGTGTATGCCGCGGACCGGTATTGAGCGCCAAACCGGCGGATGTCCATGTTCCACAGGTCCAGCTCGGGCTCACCGTCCACGATCCAGGTCGCGAGCTGACGGCCGATACCCGCCGCCCCGGCGATGCCATGGGCGCAGAAGCCGGCGGCCACGAAGAAGCCGCGCACCTCCGACTCGCCAAGGACGAACTCGTTGTCCGGAGTGAACGCCTCGGGCCCATTGATCATGCGCGTGATGCCGGCGTCGGCGATCGCGGGGACGCGGCGGACGGCGCCCGTCATGATCTCCTCGAAACGCGGCCAGTCGGGCTCCAGGAGGCGGCCGTTGAAGTCGCCCGGGATCCCATCGAGGCCCCATGGCGCTGGCTTGCGCTCGTAGCCGCCCATGCACAGCCCGCCCACCTCCTCCCGGAAATAGCACAGGTTGTCGGGGTCGCGCATGGTGGGCATGTTGGGCCGCACGCCTTCGATCCGGTCGGTCAGGACGTACTCGTGCGCCATTGGCACGATCGGAATGGTCACGCCCGCCATTCGCCCGATCTCGGGCGCGAACATGCCACCGGCATTCACGACCACGTCGGCGCGGATCGTGTGGCGTTGTCCTTGCCCCGCCGCCTCGATCTCTACGCCGGTCACGCGCCCTCGCTCCACGCACACATCCACGATTCGAGTGTGGCTTCGGATCGTGGCGCCACCGCGGCGGGCACCCGCCGCCAGTGCCAGGGCGAGTCCGGAAGGGTCGAGCCAGCCGTCGGTGGGCAGGAAGACCGCACCCAGCACGCCCTCGGTCGACATCACCGGGAAGCGGTCGCGCGCCTCGCCTGTAGAGATCAGCTCGAGCGGCAACCCGAACGTCTTGGCCCAGCCGGCCTGCCGCTGGAGCTCCTCATAGCGCTCGCGAGTCGAAGCCAGGCGCAGCGACCCGACCTCGTGCCAGGACGGATCGACGCCCGTCTCCTCAGCAAGCCTTCGGTACAGCTCGACGCCGTACATCATCATCCGGGTCAAGGACACGCTGGATCGGAGCTGCCCGACCAGCCCGGCGGAATGGAATGTCGAACCCGAGGTGAGGTCGGCCCGCTCGACGAGGACGACGTCCGACCAACCGAGCTGGGTGAGGTGGTAGGCGATGCTGGTGCCGCCCACACCCCCACCGATGACGACCGCTCTTGCGTGGTCAGCCACTGCGCGTCAGGCCCTGGCCGCGTCGCGGAGCGCGCCCTCGAAGGCGGGCCCTGATGCGTTCGCAAGCAGCCGATCGAAATGCTCGCCGGCATACGCCACGAAATCCACGTCGAGGGTGGAGATGCCCTGCTGGAGGACGCCCCACATCGCCTCGCGGAAGTCGGACACCACGCGCATCAGGGCAACCCGGGCGAGGCGGCTGGGTCGCGGGTGGTCGCGGTCGTACGCCTCCAGGAGGACGGCATCGGCCTCGGGGCTGAGCTCGTGGTTGATGCTGAAGTTGCCCAGATCGAAGAATGGATCGCCCATTCCGGCGTACTCCCAGTCGACGATCCTGATGCGCCGGCCATCGTCGATGAAGTTGGCGTTGAGCAGGTCGTTGTGGCAAGGCCGAAGCTCGAGCGGGTTGCTCAGGAGCGCGAGCTCGATCCGCCGGCCGGCTGCCTGGGCCCGCGCGTACTCAGGAGGAATGGCAACGCCTCGGGCTTCGGCCAGCGCCCGATACGCCTCGACGATTCGAAGCGGGATGAAGAGTCCCGGGATCGGCGGTCCGTCGTGGAAGCGGCGGATCGAATCGGCCACCTGGCGCAGGGCTGCCGGCGTGCGTACCTGCTCGAGGCTGACCTCCGTGCCCTCGATGAAGCGGGTGAGCAGGTAGCCCTCGGGTCGGATGAAGGCGACGACTTCCGGCCCCACGCCGACCCCCGCGGCCGCGACGGTCGCGGCCAGCTCGACCTCGCGACTGATGCCCAGCAAGTGCGTGTCGTTGCCCGCCAGGCGGATCACGTAACGGTCCTGCGTGCCCGAGGCTTCGACCAGGAAGTTGCGGTTCGTGATGCCGCCGGACAGGGACGTCAGCTTGAGCTCGCGGCCGGCGAGCTCCGGCACGCGGTGCATGGCTCCGGCAAGCTGCTCGTAGAGCTCGCCGCGATTGCCCTCAGTCGTGAGCGTCACCACGTCAGGATGCACGATCGGAGGGCCGGTCATGACGGCAGATACAGCGACCGGCAGATACGGCGACGCGGCGATCGCTCGCCGCGTCGTCGCCTGGGGGCCGGGAGTGCTGTCTTCAGCCGATCAGGGCCTCGCCCGTGGCCGGATCGAACTCGACCACGTCATCGTGCGCGGTCTGGCGCGAAGCGATGTAGTAGATGGCGCCCACGATCACGACCACCCCAACGAACGTCTCGAAGACGGGGATGGCTGGCAGCTGGTCGAGTAGCTTCCCACCCACCTTCAGGAATGTATTGATGAACGGGTTGGACCACGTGTTGCGGAGATCGCTTCCGAAGTCACCAAAGGTCGACGACGTCCAGATGCCGATGTTGATGATCATGGCGCCGCCCCAGATCAACGCGAGGATGTTGAGGATGGTGCCCCATGCTCCAAGGCTGAACCAAGCACCCTTGTGCGGCCATCCACGGGCCCTGGCGGCGAGAACGCCGAGGTTGCACAGGAAGTAGCTCAGGTAGATCGTGCCTGTTGCCGCAATCGCAAGCACGACGGCACTGCCGGCACCGGTGACGACGAGGGGAATCGCCGCCAGGATTCCGACAGCAATCGAGGCGTAAGCCGGTGTCTTGAACGTGTGGTTGACATGACCCCACGTCCGGCCCCAGGGAAGCCGACCATCGCGCCCCATGGAAAACATGAGGCGCACAGTGGCACCCTGGATGGCCAATGTGCATACGTAGACGGCAATGAGGATCACGATCAGATACAGGTCGCCAAGGGTGAAGCTGCCGAAGGAGAACGTCAGGTTGCCCTTGATCGTGTCGGCGATCGGGAAGCCGAAGGCCTGGCCAGACTTGACGGCGGCGCCGACGTCCTTGAACGAAAGCGTCACGGCCAGAAGGAAGATCGCTCCAACCAGGCCGGACAGCCAGATTGCGGAAAGGACGCCGCGTGGCGCCTGACGGGATGCGTCGACGGTTTCCTCTCCAAACGTCCCGGCCGTGTCGAATCCGTAGACGACGAACAGCGCCATGAACATGCCGACAAGGAAAATAGGCAGGTAACCGTTCCCGAGGTTTGCGGTGTAGCTGGTGTCGAAGAGGATCGACGGCGGCTGGTGGTTGGCAAAGAACAACAGGATGAGCGCGAATACGAGCATGCCGAGGATCTCGGCTGCCACGCCGATGTTATTGATGATCGCGAGTAGCCGGACCCCGAGGATGTTGATCACGGTGGTGGTTACGAGCGCGACCAGGCCGATGAACGACTGCATGTCGAGACCCGGAACGGGCGAAGGATCGCTCAACACGAATGCCGTCTGCGGGATCGTCGACAGCACCAGCGGGACCGTGACGGCTACTGCCGTGACCGTGATGACACCTGCCCAGAAGTAGATCCAGCCGGTAAACCAGCCGAGCGTTTTGTTCGACAGGCGCTTCGACCACTGGTAGATCGACCCGGCGACCGGAAAGTGGCTGGCGAGCTCAGCGAAGTTCAGAGCCACGAACGTCTGCCCGAGGATTACGAGCGGCCACGCCCAGAAGACGGCAGGGCCGCCCACACCGAATGCCACCGCCTGGTTGGTGAACGTGCCGGTTGAGACGCTGATATAGCTGAACGCGACTGCGAAGACCGACAGGAACCCGAGCGTTCGGGCCAGCTCGGGTTTGATTCCGAGCGAACGTAAGTGGGCGTCGTCGCGCGCGGCGACGTCGGTCGATTCCACAGAACCAGCCACGACCATCCTCCTCTACCACCGCACCGGGAGTGCGAGCCTGACCTCTGGGGAGCGACGCGAACGCTGGGTTATGGCCCGCCCCGGACGGCGAGACTTGGCGGAGGATAGGATCCGCGCGTGCGCCGCGTCAACGTCGATTTCGCACGCCGGCTGCGACGGCAGCCTGCGAAATTCGAATCTGCACGACCCAGGCTCGTCCTCACCGCGACACTGGGCCTGTCAGGTTGGCGACAGGACGCGCCGGCTCGCGGCGTACAGTACGCGGCAAAGTGAGTTCGGCACCCGCCTCGGAGGCGATCCAATGACTACTCTCGATCCCGACGAGACGATCCCCGCGGACGCGCCGGGTGGGACGGATGCGGCCCAATCCGACGAGGCCGACACCGAAGGGCACTCGATGCTCAGCTACGAGCTGGGCAGGGAGCTCGCTCGCGAGCACGCCGCCGAGGCAGACAAGATCGCTCGCGATTCGGCACGAGCCAGGGCCGCGCGGAAGCCGAGAAGCTTCCTGAGCCGCCTCCGCGGCAGGTCCTGATCTCGACGAACGCCCTCAGGGGGCGGCGACGGCCTCGCGCAGAGAGTCCGGAACGCGACGGTGATGCTCGGGCGCTGAGATGTAGCGCTCGACCGTCGGGCGCGAGCCGTTCACGCCAAGTTCCGTGAACAGGAAGGCGACCTTGCGTCGCTGAGCGACCAGGATCTCGTCTTTCGTCGGGAGCTCCCAGAGCTCGCGTTTGAACGGGCCGATCGCCATCTTGCGCGTCTTGTACACGAACTGCTGATCGGTCTCGTCGGGCTTCCGCTGATCCTCGACGCTCTTGCGACACCACTGGTCGATCCGCTGCCGCAGGTCCTCTGGGAAGGCCTGGTGGTCGAAGAGCAGGTTCTGGAAACCGGTCGCCAGGTGGATTTCGGCCGTCTCGACCGCCGGAAAGTGGTGGAACAGCTCGTCCGGCAGGGTGCTCGCCCCGTGTTGCACGCACCCAGCAAGGCCGTACTCGCGTCGAGCCACCTCGCCGAGCCGCTTCAGAACATCGAACTCGAGCTGGACCTGGGCGACGCTGCCATCCGGCAGCGGCACGCCACCGTGGCTGGTTCCGGTCTGCACGCTCACCTTCGAGATGCCCGGGGCACCCGGCGCCCGCCCTTCGAGCTCGCGGCGGTAGCCGTCGAGATAGGCCCGCAGCTCCTCCTCGGTCGAATTCTTCTTGCCGACCTCGCCGATCTCGCCGCCCACGCTGATCGTCACATCGTCGGGCTCCAGCTCGCGGATCAGGGCGGTGAGCTCGGCCGCTCGCCGGTAGTTCTCGCGCTGCTGCTCGTCGACCGTCGGCTTGGAGAGGTCGACGAGGGTGGAGCTGTCGATGTCGATGTTGCGATAGCCGGCCTGGATGGCCGTCCGGCAGGCGGCCCGGATCTCCTCGGTCATCTTCTCCGGGTCGGCTGTGTACTTGGCCGCATTGAACTGGTAGTGGTCCCCCTGAATGAACACCGGGCCGCGCCAGCCACGGGCAATGGCCGCGGCGAGAACGCTCGTGGCGTACTCGGCCGGTCGTTGGTACGTGTAGGTCTGCTCGCTGCGGGCGAGCTCGAAGATGAACGAGCCGACATCACCGGCATCGGCCGCCTCGAAAATCGTCGCGGCCATGTCGAAGGTCTGGGCGCGTACGTTGATCGCGGGGACCGTGAGGCCATGGACCTCGCCCTTCGCCCGGGCCATGTAGAGGTCGTGAATGCTGGCCGATCGGCAGCCGAGCGCCTGCGCCGCTTCCCAGACGATCCAACGTGCCGCCTCGATCGCCGCTTCGTCCTCGCTGAACGCGGAGGTCCAGGCAAGATCGCGCGCCACCCTGTCGCGCAGCGCCGCCTCGTCGTCGACTACGAGGCGCTCCCCCTCGACGTGGGCGACGCGGTCCAGAGACCGCACGACGTCCGCGGCGGACCGGACAACGGACGGCTGGTCGGGCATGGGTTCCTCGCTGATAACGGTTGGCTCCGCGTCGCGTCACCATCGTACCCCGCGCCGGGCATCGGGCCATCGCCGCGGGAGCTTCCGAGCATGCCGTTATGGGGCCGCTGTTTTCGGGCCCCCAATGACGAATTGAAAACTGCCGACGAAGTGTGCCGGGGTAGGACGGGCGAGCCGTCCTGGCCGGCAGCCAGCGCCAGCGCGCCTTGTCGATCAGAAGGGCTTGGTCGTCATCAGGATCACGATCAGGACGAGCAACACGGTCATGAAGATGCCGCCCATCTGGAGTCGCCGAGCGGTCTCGAGGAGCTCGGGCGGTGGACCGCCGCCTCCGGCTGGTGGGCCGCCGCCTCCGGCTGGTGGGCCGCCGGCTCCGGGCGGTGGACCGCCGCCTCCGGCTGGTGGGCCGCCCGGGGGCATCTGCGTCAGCTCGACCAAGCGTGCACCCGAGCGCGCCTGGACGAAGATCGCGAAGAGGATGGCGATGGCGTACAGGACGGTGCCGAGCAGCAACCAGCGGGTGTTCAGCAGGTCGAGTCCCAGCCCGAGGATGAGGAGCACTCCCGTGACCCCCTGCAGCAGCGCGAACGGGATGATGAGTCGCCGCTCGATGATCTCCCCCAGCACAGCCCCGAAGTGGGCATGCTGAGGTTCCCGGGCACTCGCAGCGCCGATCAAAGGCAGCGCAAAGCTCGGCCCGAAGGCAACGATCGCGCCCATGACGTGCAGGAACAGGAACAGCGGCACCCAGTCCCTCAGCATGAGACCTCCTCTATGGCCATCCTTGCGTCGACGAGCGCCGACGGCTCGGGAGGGTAACAGACCCGCAGGGCGCGGGGGGACGTGTCGGGCTAGCCGAGCCCCGCCACGCCCTAACCCGGGTCAGGAAACCTTTCGGGTTCGCCGCGAGACGAAGTCGACGAGCACGTATTCGCCCAGATGCTCCGGTGAGGCGTAGAACGCCCGGCCTCGATTCAGCCGGGTGATCAGCGCCACGAACTCGGCCAGCGAGCGTGACCGCTCCAGCATGAACGTGTTGATCGTGATCCCCTCGCGGGTGCAGCGCTGCACCTCGCGCAGGGTTTCCTGGATGGTTCGACGGGTGGGCGGGTAATTGAACTCGACCTGACCCTGCTCGAAATGCGCCGTGGGCTCGCCGTCCGTGATTACCACGATCTCGCGGTTCCCGGCCCGGTGACGCGCCAGGATCCGCCGCGCCAGCATGAGGCCGTGCTGGAGGTTCGTGCCGTACTCGTAGCCGTGCCAGGACAGCTCGGCCAGTGCCTCCGGCCGGATCTCGCGCGCGTAGTAAGCGAACCCGATGACCGACAGATGGTCACGCGGGAACTGCGTCCGGATGAGCGTATTCAAGGCCACGGCGACCTTCTTGGCCGCGACGAAACAGCCTCGCAGCAGCATCGATCGGCTCATGTCCACGAGGAGCACGGTCGACGCCGATGTCAGCTCCTCTGTTCGAAAGACCTCGAAGTCCGGCGGCGCAAGCCTGATCGGGCGGCCGTCATGAGCCGCCTCGCGGTTTTCGTCCCGAGACAGGGCATTCCATAAGGTCCGGTTGAGCTCGAGATGGAAGGGGTCTCCGAACTCGTACGGCTTCGTGGTCTCGTCTCGCTCCCCTCCTCGCCCGGCGCGGTTCGCCCGATGGCCGCCAAAGGCGTCGCGCCGCAGGCGCGCGAACAGGTCGTCGAGAACCTTCTGGCCGATGCGCCGGCTGCCTCGAGGCGTCAGCTCGAGGCGTTCCCCGTCGCGCGTCAGGTAGCCGGCTTCCTCCAGGCGACGGGCCAGGTCGTCCAGCGCCTCCAGGTCGCGGACGGCGTCCTTGTCGACGAGCTCTTCCAGCTTCGCCCGATCGACGTCCGCCAGGTCTCCGGGAGCTCCGATCGACTCGAGCTGTGTCTCCATGCCCTCCATCGCCTGGAGCCGGGCCATTTGCTGCAGCGCCCCGTCCAGGCCGAGGGGCTCGTCGCCGCCAAATCGGAACCGCTCGCCCAGGCCTCCGGGCAACAGCTCGTCGAGCGTGGCCGCGAGCTGGGCCAGGTCCCAGCGCAGTCGGTCGTCCCGCAGCAGGGCATCGACCATCGACTGCAGCTCTGCGCGCTGTTCCGCGGTCATCGAGCGCAGGAGCGACTGCATGGCCGCCATTCGCTCGGCCAGCTGCTCGATGACGTCGTCGAGATTCTGGGCGCCCGGGAAGAATCGACCGTGTTTCTCGAGGAACTCGCTCGCGTCGGGCTCGCCGCCGGCGAGGCGCTCCTGGAGCAGCCTGTTCAGGTCCCGAACCATCTCCCGGTTTGCCGCCAGGTCTTCCGGGGTGATGCCCTTGATGGCCTCGGACAGGCCGCTGACGTACTGGTCGAGGACCTGCCGTTGGAGCTTCGAAACCAGCTCATTGAACCGATCACGTGCCTCTGGCTCGAGGAAGTCGTACTCCTGCAGTCCCCTTATGCGTCCTCCGACCTCCGACGGCAGGGCGTCGAGCTGATCGAGCCGCCGGGCGGCCATGTCCCGCAGCATCGACCGAAGCTGGGCGTTCGGGGGAGGCGCCTTCTCGGATGACGAAGGCCCCTTGGAACCAGAGTCGGCGGGTCGGGCGGGAGCTGAGGCCTCGTCGAGGCGACGCTCGATTCCGTGCCGCTCCGTGCCGACGATCTCGTCGAGCTGCCGCCGGACATCGGACAGCACGTCCCCGAGCTTGTACCGGTCGAGCAGCTCCTGGCGTTGCTGGCGAAGCCGTTCGATGAGGTCCTGGAGGCCGCGCATGTCCTGGCGGGTTGGGTCGCCTGAGTGCCAGCCTCGCTCCATGAGACGTCGCAGTGCTCCGGAGATGTCGCCTTCGGCCATCAGATCATCGGCCAGGGCATCCATGATCTCGTCGGCCTCGAGCTCCGGCAGCGTCTGGCTGCCGTCCCACTGCCGGAAGCGAGCCGCCCGAGCCAGCGTCCCTTCGGAGGCAGGCTCGCCTGCGCCGCCGCCCTGGGTGCCGTCGGGCGCCGGCGTGCCGCCCTTGCGGGCACCGCGTGTCTCGCGCGAAGCTCCGCCTGAGCGAGCATCTCGAAGGTCGCGCAGATCGCGACGGTCGGGGCTGTAGAAGGTCACTTCACAGCCCTCTGGTCAGCGCCGGTAGACCACGCCGGAGCCCGCACGCTCCTTGTTCAGCCGCCGCTGCAGGTGCAGACCCTCGAGGACGAACTCGACAGCCGATGCGACTTCGGCGGGCGAGACGCCACCGACAGGCCAGCCGTCGGGCCCGTCGCCACCGTCGAGCGCACCAAGCTGGCGGACGGCGTCGGCGAGGCCGGGCACTTCCCGCATCCAGCGGACGTATTGGCGGGACGGTACCCGCTCGCCGGTCTCCATCACGAGGCCGCCTTCGAACGCGGCCACGACCTCGTCCAGGTCGTCCAGCGAGAGCCGCTGGTTGAAGGTCGCGAAGAGCGCCTTTGTGATCAGTCGCTCGACGATGCGCTCCTCGGGCGCTTCATCGCCGACCGTTTCGAACTCGACCTTGCCGGCTGTGGACGCGATCACGGCGCCAAGGTCGGACACGCGTGGCGCGCCCACATCCTCACCAAGGCGGACGGCTCGCTTGAGCGCCGCTGCCTCGAGGACCTCCGCGTTGGCGACAGACACTCGGACGCTCACACCGCTGCGCTGGCTGATCTCGGGTGCGCGGCGCGCGAGGTGCGTCAGCTCGACGATCAGCTCCTCCATGAATGCGGGCGTCACGACCGGGGGAACGCCCTCCTCGGCCGGGAAGCGCAGCCGCTCCTGGCGAACGATCGCCATCTCGTGGTCGAGCGTATGCGGGTAGTGGGTGCGGATCTGTGACCCGAGGCGGTCCTTGAGTGGCGTGATGATCCGCCCGCGGCTTGTGTAGTCCTCAGGGTTCGCGCTGGCCACCACGAACAAGTCGAGGGGCAGGCGGATCGTGAAGCCCCGGATCTGGATGTCGCGCTCCTCGAGCACGTTGAGCAGGCCTACCTGGATCCGCTCGGCCAGGTCCGGAAGCTCGTTGATGGCGAAGATGCCCCGGTTGGAACGCGGGATCAGGCCGTAGTGGAGGGTGAGCTCGTCGGACAGGTAGCGGCCCTCGGCGACCCGGATCGGATCGACTTCGCCGATCAGGTCGGCGATCGTGATGTCTGGCGTGGCCAGCTTCTCGCCGTAGCGCCGGTCACGGGGCAGCCAGTCGATCGGCGTTTCGTCGCCGACCTCAGCGACGATCGCCTTGCCAGCCGGGCTGAGCGGCTCGAACGGATCGTCATTGAGATGGCCACCGCGGACCACGGGAATGGCCTCGTCCAGCAGGCCGACGAGCAGGCGCGCCAGCCGCGTCTTGGCCTGGCCGCGCTCTCCCAGGAAGACCAGATCCTGTCCCGCCAGGATCGCGTTCTCGATCGCCGGCAGGACGGTGTCGTCGTAGCCGACAATGCCCGGAAAGACCGCCTCGCCCTCGCCGAGCCTCGCCAGCAGGTTGGAGCGCAGCTCCTGCTTGACGGTGCGAGGTCGCCAGCCCGAGGCTCGCAGCTCGCCCAGGGTGCCGGGGCGGCCGGTCAAGTCCGGCGATTGGGCAGAGACGTTCACGGACGGGAACTTCCTCAGGCGGACGGGAATGAACCGGGCGGGATCGGAACGGCAGCGTACGCGTGGCCTCGGAGAGCGTCAAACGTGCGGACACAGCGAGGCTTCTGGTCACGGGTGGGTGCGTGCACGAAGGGCGTGATAAGCCTCACGATCAGTCAAATCCTGGGGCCGCGCCCTCGCGCGCCGGTCAGCAGCCAGACGCCGACCCCGGCCAGCACAGCAGCCACGACAGCCCCCAACGCCAGGAAGATCGTTCGCGTATCCACGGACGGGCTGGGGGGCGAGGTGGTCGGCGAAGCAGTAGCTTCTGGAGAAGGCGCGGCCGAAGCCGATTGGCTCGGGGCGGGCTGAGCGTTGGCCGACGAAGGACCGCTCCCAGGGACGACCAGCGCGAAGTCGCCGAATTGCGTAACCGGCACGGCCAGGAATGTTGATGCGAACCCGGACGGATCGGTCTTGAGCTTCTGCCAGGAGCCATTCACGAACTGCTCGACCGTGGCATCGGCAATGGCGCCCGGACCGCGCAGGACGACGCTGCCAAGGGCGGAGGGCGGCGCGCTCAACGCCGTGTCGTCCTGGTTCGTCACTTTGATGCGGTACACGTTTCCGGCGATGTGACCGCCCGACGGCTGACCCTCGGCTGCCACGGGCGTGATGGAAAGCCTGATCTCAGTGGTCCCGGGCGGCAGCGTGAGCCCCCCGGGCTGCACGAAGATCTGCGCCTGCGGTGGGGTCTCGGGTGTTCCGATTGCAACCAGCGGGCTGCGCCCGCCTTCGACGAGGTCGCTGGCTTCGACGCTCTTCGCGCCACCGTGCTCGCCCGGCGGTGGTGAAAGCCAGCGATAGGCGTCGATTGGGATCACGCCGTCATAGAGCGGCGGCCGGTTCGACGGGGCCGTGGCCTGCGCGATCGCGATGATGCCGAGCCCGAGGGCGAGGCTGAGGACGGCTCGGCGACGCCGAGCCGTCAGAGCCACCACGTCGCCAGGTCCGCGAGGACATGAGCCACCGCGGGTGCGGCCACGCTCCCGGTGAGCAGCCGCAGGCCGCCCAGCCACAGGCCCACCCCCAGGTCGAGCGGTACGACGTGCCAGCCGTAGAGCGGCACATGCATCAAGGCGAAGATCGCGCTGGTCACCGCGACCGCAGCGAGCGTGCCGGCATGGCGATCAAGGAGGTCGAAGAGGACGCCGCGCAGGATCCACTCCTCTGCGGTGGCGACGAGCACCGTGACCAATGCCCAGGGGAGGAGAGCCGAGGACTGTCCGGCGATCAGAGCCGGGCCCGATCGGCTGATCAGCACGGCCAGGACGACCAGGGCGGCGCCGCCTCCGGAGCCAACGACGAGCGCGCCGAGCGGAGGGATCGCAAGCCGAAGCCCAGCCGCCAGCGCCAGCGCGCCAAGCGCCAGGCCGAAGGCAAGGCCTAGGACGAGGGCGTCACCAACGCCCGAAACCGTCGCCCACGACCG
>WNGJ01000443.1_pt1 | contig 37268 bp, 40 predicted proteins | sample 5400611 | NCBI WGS metagenome assembly WNGJ01 (sample SAMN13153375, study PRJNA577476) | soil metagenome | isolation source: 40 cm soil or saprolite under Garry oak tree replicate 1 | place: USA:California | collected 2016-06-15
CGAATGGGTGCACGCGGTTACCGCGAACAACGCGCAAGCGAAAACGGCGAGGCTTGAGACTCTGACGATCTTCACGACTGACTCTTCACTCGTGCGACTGCCTCGAGCGGGTGCGACCAGCGAGTAGCGGCTGACCATTAGGAGGAAGCGGCGACCGAAGCGTCGGCGAACTGCTCCCGTAGGGCGGTCTTTCGGAACTTGCCGACCGCGGTCTTCGGAATCTCGGCGACGAACTCGAAGCGGTCCGGGAGCCACCATTTCGCGAACTGGGGCGCGATGAACTCCCGCAACTCATCGGCGGAGGCCGACATGCCCTCCCGGAGCACGACGGCGGCGAGCGGGCGCTCCTGCCACTTGTCGTCGGGGATCGCGATCACCGCCGCCTCCACGACGGCCGGATGGGCCATCAGCGCGTTTTCGAGCTCGACCGAGGAGATCCACTCGCCGCCGGACTTGATCACGTCCTTCGACCGGTCCTTGATCTGGATGAAGCCGCGCGGGTGCATCGCGGCGATGTCGCCGGTCTTGAACCACCCGTCCTGCGTCCACCGGTCCGAGGTCTCGGGCGCGTCGTAGTACGAGGCGGCGACCCACGGCCCGCGCACCTCGAGCTCGCCCATCGACTCGCCGTCCCAGGGCACCTCCTCGTCGCCTGCCCGCACGCGAGTCTCGACGAAAGGGAGCGGCAGGCCGGCCATCGCGGCGAAGTCCAACTGCGTCTCCTCGTCCGCGTCCCGCAGGTCGCCGACGTAGTCGGTCGTGGAGGCGACCGGCGAGGTCTCCGTCATCCCCCAGCCCTGCACGACCGTCAGACCGTGCCGCTTGTACGAAGCGATCATCGCCCGCGGGACGGCTGCGCCGCCGACGAGCATGCCGCGCATCTGCGAGAGATCCCACCTGCCGGGATCCGCCTCGAGGAGCTCCAGCATCCCGAGCCAGAGCGTCGGCACGCCGGCGGTCCAGGTCACTCCCTCCTGGACGAAGTCCTCGAGGAGGCTCTCGGGATCGAGGTGCGGGCCGGGGAAGACGAGCTTCGCGCCGACCATCGCGGCCAGATAGGGGTAGCCCCACGCGTTCGCGTGGAACATCGGTACGACGGGGAGCACCGTGTCGCCCTCGTAGATCGACTTCCCGAGCGGCGTCATCGACGCAACGCCGAGCGTATGGAGGATCGTGGAGCGGTGCGAGTAGACGACCCCCATCGGACGGCCGGTCGTCCCGCTCGTGAAGCACATCGCCGCGGCCTCGCCCTCGTCGAGCTCCGGGTCGCGCCAGTCATCCGGGTCGGCCGAGGCGAGCAGCTCCTCGTAGGAGTCCTCGACGACGAAGACGTGCTCGATCTCGAGCTCGTCCTTCAACTGCTCGTACAGCGGCACGAGGCTCGCATCCACGATCAGTGCTCGGTCGCCGCCGTGGCCGGCGATGAAGCCGATGTCCCTTGGGTGGAGCCGCAGGTTCAGCGTGTGCAGGACGAAGCCGCCGCACGGGATCCCGAAGTACGCCTCCAGGTGCTGATAGTGATTCCAGCACAGCGTGGCGACGCGGTCGCCGCGGTCGAGTCCGAGCCCCTGAAGCGCGACGGCGAGCTGCTTCGCCCGCCGTGCCATGTCGCGGTACGTGTAGCGGTGGAAGCTCTTGTCGGGCAGCCGGGTGACGATCTCTTTGTCGCCGAAGAACGTCTCTGCACGCCGAAGGACCGGCGGAAGCGTGAGCTGGAACTCCATCATCAGGCCGTCCATCGGGGCTCGATCAGATCCTAACCGGGCTAGGAGCGCAACAGCCGCGCGGCGCGGTCCGCATCAGTCCAGCAGGTATGCGGCGACGCGCGCGCGATGCTCCCGCGCGTAGCCGCCGAACGCCTGGATCCAGAGCGCGCGCTTGTAGTAGCGGTGGAGGACATGCTCCCAGGTGAAGCCGATCCCGCCGTGCACCTGGATCGAGCGCTCACAGGCGGCGACCGCGACGTCACCTGCGTAGCTCTTTGCGGCTGCGACTGCGACTGAGGCCTCCTCCTCGCCCTCGTCGACGCACCAGGCCGCCCAGTATGCGAGCGAGCGCGCAAGCTCGGTCTCGACGAAGGTATCCGCTAGCGGGTGCGAGACCGCCTGGTAGACGCCGATCGGACGCCCGAACTGCTCCCTCGTCTTCGCGTGTTCGACGCCGAGCTCGAGCGCCTTGGCGGAGATGCCGACCGCCTCGAGCGCGAGCGACGCGAGCCGCTCCAGCTCGGGACCATTCGTGTCGAAGAATTCCTCCCCGCGATCGGCACGCCCGACCTCCTCGAAGACCACCGCCCGGTCCAGGAAGTCGAGTTCGGCGAGCTCGTCGCGTCCCCAGCCCCCATTCGAGAGTACCTCGCGCGCTTCGCGGCGTAGCAGCTCCTGGTCCTCGGTGAACGCGAATTGCATCAGGGTCTCTTACCGGCTCCGGGGCAGGCCGAGCACGCGCTCGGCGATGATGTTCCGCAGGATCTCGCTGGTTCCGGCCTCGATCGTGTTGCCCCGGCTTCGCAACTGCTGGTGTCCCCAGTAGCCGTCGTCCTCGCCGCCGAGGATCTCCATCGCCAGCTTCGTCAACCGCTGGTTCTGCTCGGACCAGTGCAGCTTCGAGCCCGACCCTTCGGGCCCTGGGATCCCTGTCTGCATCAGCGCCGTCAGCGACCGGTAGTTCGTGTACTTGAGCGCCTGGAGCTCGATCCATTCCTGCGCAACACGGTCGCGGATCAGCGGGTCGTCGGCGCCGCGCTCCTTGGTGAGCGCGACAAGCTTCATCAGCTGCGTCTCGAGGGTGCCGGTGAGCGCAAAGCCGAGCGTGCCGCGCTCGTGCAGAAGTGTCGTCATCGCGACCTGCCAGCCGTCACCGATCTCGCCCAGAACGTTCTCGAGCGGGACCTCCACGTCGGTGAAGAAGATCTCGTTGAACTCGGCCTCGCCCGTGATCTGGCGCAGCGGACGGACCTCGACGCCCGGAGCGTGCATGTCCACGATCACATACGTCAGCCCATCGTGCCGCTCGGAAGCGGGATCGCTCCGGCCGACGAGGATGCAGAAGTCCGCCACGTGGGCGAACGACGACCACACCTTCTGGCCGTTGACGACGAAGTGGTCCTCCTGCGGCTCGACCCGGGTTCGCACCGAAGAGAGATCCGAGCCCGCTTCCGGCTCCGAGAACCCCTGGCACCAGATCTCCTCCGCGGAGAGGATCTTCGGCAGGTGCCGCTCCCTCTGTTCCTCCGTGCCGTGGGCCATGATCGTCGGGCCCGCCATTCCGATCCCGATCACGCCCATGTGCTGTGGAGCCTCGGCGCGGCCGAACTCCTCCAGCACGATCGCCTGGTGGCTGTAGGGCGCTCCCTTGCCGCCGTACTTCTCGGGCCAGGTCAGCCCGGCGTAGCCTGCCTCGTGCAGCTTCTGGCTCCACTCGCGCCCTGGCTCAGCCGGCAGGTTCGCGGCGAGCCAGGCGCGGACCTCCGAGCGAAACGCCGCCTCTTCCGGGGAGTCGCGAAGGTCCATGCCCGAGAGTCTAGGTTCGCTTGCTCAAAGCAGGATCACCGAGCGAATAACGTCACCGGACTTCAGGTCTGCGAACGCCCGGTCTACCTCGTCCAGGCCAACGGTCTTCGTGACCATGCCGGCAAGATCGAGCTTCCCCTCGAGGGCCCAGGACGCGAGCTGGGGAAAGTCCTGCGCCGGCCAATGGTCGCCGCCGTGCGAGACGAGGATCCGCAGGCGGCGGTCGAAGAACGGCTCCAGCTCGACCGCCGCGACCGAGCCGGGCTGTGGCAGCCCGATGTAGACGAGCGTCCCCGCGTGGCCCAGCATCTCCAGGGCCTGCGAAAGCGTCTCGGGCCTGCCGACGACGTCGAAGACGAAGTCGAGGCGCTCTCCGGGTCCGCCGTGGGTCGCACCGAAGCCATGCGCAGCCTCGACCTTGCGCTCGTCGAGGTCGATCGCGTAGATCTCCGAGGCACCGGCGAGCCGCGCGCCCTGAACGACGGAGAGCCCGACGGCACCACAGCCGATCACGCCGACGCGAGCGCCTTCCCAGACGCCGGCGGTGTGCAGCACCGACCCGACGCCGGTCGCGACGCTGCAAGCGATCAGGCAGGCCTGCTCGGGAGCGATTCCGTCGGCGAGCGGGATTGCAGCGGCGGCGTGGACGACGGTACGCGTGGCGAACGTCCCGAGCTGAAGCGTCTGCGAAAGAGCAGTCCCGTCGCGCAGCCGGAGGTGCGGCGCGGCCCTGGGTGGAGTCCGGCACCGGCGCTGGTCGCCGCGCGAGCACCAGGGACAGCGGCCGCACGGAGAGCGCCAGCCGAGCACGACGCGCTCCCCAGGTGTCAGCCCCTCCACATTCGCGCCGATCTCCTCCACGATCCCGGCCCCTTCGTGTCCGAGCAGGACGGGCAGCGGATGAGCCCAGCCGGTCTCGACCACGTGCAGATCGCTGTGGCAGACCCCGCTCGCCTCGAGCCGGACGAGCACCTCCTCGGGTCCGGGCGGCTCGACCTCGATCTCCTCGAGGCCGAAGCGGCCGACCTCGGTCAGGACGACGCCGCGATCCATGTCGAGTCGAGGTTGCGCGCGCTCTTGCCGCCGACGAGCGCAAGTGTGACGTCGGTCTCCGCCGCGAGCTGGAGCACCACCGTTTCGACCCCCTCCTGGCCGCCGACGGCGAGCCCGTAGGCATACGGACGGCCGACAAGCACCGCGTCGGCGCCGAGCGCGAGCGCCTTGAGGACGTCCGAACCGGTGCGGATCCCGCCGTCCATCAGGACGACCCGCTGGCCGCCGACGCGCTCCCGCACGTCGACAAGAGCGTCCAGCGCCGCGACCGAGCCGTCGACCTGCCGTCCACCGTGGTTCGACACGACGATGCCGTCGAGGCCCGCCGTGAACGCCCGCTCGGCATCCTCCGCGCTGAGGATGCCCTTCGCGAGCAGCGGCAGGGACGTACGCTCGCGCAGCCAGGGGAGGTCTTCCCAGCTCAAGCCGAGGTTCGGGAACATCGAGAGCATCGTCGCCGCCGCGACGAGCGGCTCGTCCTCCGGCGCGACCGGCAGCCGCGAGCGGAAGACCGGATCGCTCGTGAACTGGGCGATCCCCTCGCCCTCGCGGAAGGGCAGGTACGCGTGCCGCAGGTCGCGCGGCCGCCAGCCAAGGACGAGCGTGTCCAGCGTGACGACGATCGCCGAGTAGCCCGCCGCCGCGGCGCGATCGACGAGACTCGCGACCACCTCGCGGTCGTTGACCCAGTAGAGCTGGAACCAGCGCGGGCCGTCGCCCATCGCCTCGGCGATCTCCTCGATCGAATGCGACGCTGCGGTTGAGAGAACGAAGGGGACCCGCAGCGCGGCGGCCGCTCGCGCCGCGGCAAGCTCGCCTTCCGGGTGCGCGATGCTGAGCACCCCGACGGGCGCGAGGAAGAACGGGAACGGCGACACCGTGCCGAGGACCTCGACCGAGAGCTCACGCGAGCTGTTGCCGGTCAGCATCCGCGGGACAAGCCGGTGCCGATCGAACGCGTCCCGGTTCGCGCGCAGCGTCGCTTCGACACCGGCTCCGCCGGCGATGTAGCCGAACGGCCCGGGCTCGAGCGTCTCGGCGGCCCGTGCTTCCCACTCGATCGGCCACCGAGACTCGCCCGAGACGTAGATCTCGTTCTGTATCTGCGTTCCGTCGAACCTCAACGCGGTCAAGTCGTGACCGGCGGCGAGGGCTCAGTCTCCCCGCCGGTCACGCATCGGTCTATTTCCAGCGATAGATCTTGCCGAAGCGATGGAAGTAATCGCCTTGCCACCTGAGCCCGTTGAGCTGCTGGATCGGGTAATGGTCGCTGGACGACGTCTTCACCGTGATGCCCTTGAGCATGAACGGGTCCTTGGCGGTGTTCATGTGGTCCAGCGCCCGCATGAAGCTCTTCCGCGTCGGAGTCTTGCCGGAATGCTGGAGCGCGTAGATGACCGTCCACGCAGCCGACATCCCGTACATGTTGTTGCTGTCGTTAACGTTCCCGCTCGAGTAGTACTTGGCCATGATCGACTTGAAGAGCTTGACCCCCGGGTCGTTGGCCTGTGCCGGGTCGGTCGTGTCCTTCGGGTACCCGGTGGAGATTGCACCGTCGACGGCGTTCGAACCGGCCGCGGTCTTGACGAGCCGCATGAATGTCGGCGAGCCCGAGACGTTGTTGATGATGACCGCGCCCTTCCAGCCGAGCTTGTCCTTGAGGATCAGCGACTGAATCGAGGCCTTCGGGGTCGCGAAGTCGACGAAGACGTTCGCGCCGGAGCCCTTCAGCTTGGCCATCTGCGACGCCACGGTCGCGTCGTTCACGTCGTACCTCTCGACGTCGACGATTTTCGACTTCGCCGTACCGAGGCCCGCCCTCAGGCCCTTGAGGTAGTTGTCGCCGTACTCGTCGTTTTGTGCCAGGACGCCGATCTTGAAGCCTTTGATGTGAGACTTGATGTACTGGGCATAGAACTTCGCCTCGCCGATGTAGTCCGGGTTCCAGCCAATCGTCCAGGGGTACTTCTTGTACTGCTGCCCCCAGAAGACCGCGCCTGTCGCGAGCAGCGTCTGGGGCACGTGGCGCTGGTTCAGGTACGGCCGAACCGCCAGGTTGTTCGCGGTCCCGAGGCTGTTGAAGATCGCGAAGACGTGATCCTGCTCCACGAGCCGTCGCGTCTGTGGGACCGTTTGAGAGGGGTCGTAGCCGTCGTCGTAGTACTTCCACTTGATCTTGCGCCCGTGGATGTTCGAGTGGGCGTTGAACCAGTCGAAGTACGCGCCCTCGGCGCGCGGGATCACGCCGTACGCCGAAGCCGGGCCGCTGAGCGGGAACGTCCCGCCGAGCAGGATCGACTTCTTCGTGATCCCCGGATCGGTCGAGTGCCGCGCTGAGGCCCCGGCTGCCGCCGCCGCCACGACGAGCGCCAGGGCCGCCCCCGCGATGATGATGTGCGTCTTCCTCCGCATTTGCGCCTCCCGTCGTGGATAAGCCGGTTGGGGGATAGCCTGTCAGGTCCTACTCAGTGAGACTGATTTTGGATCCAATCCGTTAGGCATCCCCGGAACCGCCTGAGCCAAAGCGGCTTGCCACCGGCGCCGCAAGGCGGCGGAGCAGACCCGCGAAGCCAAGCGGCAGCAGGATGACGACGAGGATCACCGCCACGCCCTGGATCACGGTCGGAGCCTCCTTCGAGCTCGTGACGCTCGCGGTCCACGTGGGCAACATCGCGACCAGGAGCGCCCCGACGGGGACACCCCAGAGCGAGCCGAGGCCACCGATCACGGCTCCGACCAGGATCCGAAGCGAGACAACGAGCATGAACTCATCAGGATGCGCGTACTCGGCTCCGAGGACGAACAGCGACCCGGCCACGCCCGCGAACGCCGCCGAGATCCCGAACGCGAGCGTCTTGTAGAAGGAGAGGTTGACGCCCGCCGAGAGCGCGGCGATGTCGCTGTCTCGGACGGCGCGGAACGCGCGGCCGGTCCGCCCGCGCAGCACGACCCACGCGAGCACGAACATGATCCCGGCGACGATCCAGCTGTAGATGTAGATGTAGTGGCCCGTGTGGTAGGGAAGGAAGATTCCCTCCCTCCCGTTCGTGAAGTGGCTGAACTTCCGGATGAGCGCGGGGACGACGAACGCAAGCGCGAAGGTCGCGAGCGCGAGGTAGACGCCGCTCAACCGCAGCGCGGGCACGCCCACGAGGACGCCCGTGCCGAACGCGACCGCCGCGGCAAGCGGGATCGTCTCGGTCACGCCCCAGTGGTGGCCGAAGTACGGATGCAGGTAGAGGATCGCGGTCGTGTAGCCGCCGATCGCCATGAAGGCGCCGTGGCCGAGGGAGATCTGTCCCGTGTAGCCGGTGAGGATGTTGAGGCCGAGGATCGCGACGAAAAAGGTGGCCACACCGGCGCCCTGGAGCTGGTGGTAGTCGCTCAGGCGCGTCGCAAGCCAGGCGACGACGCCGGCCGCGGCGAGCACCGCGAGGAGCGGGACCGCCACGCGTAGCGCACGCGCCCTCACACGCGCCTCACGACAGAGCGGCCGAACAGCCCGACCGGCTTGACGAGCAACACCACGAGCAGGACCGCGAGCGCCACGGGCAGCCGCATCTCGGAGGTGACGAAGTCGACGTACGAGGTGAGGAGTGCGAGGAGCACGCCGAGGCCGAGGCCGCCGACCACCGCCCCGGCCGGGTTCTCGATCCCCCCGACGACGGCCGCGGCAAAGGCGTAGATCAGGATCACGTCCATCGTCGTCGGGTCCAGGAAGATCGACGGCGTGATCATCATCCCCGCGATCGCCCCGAGCACCGCGGCGAGACCCCAGCCGAGTGCGAGCATCCAGCCGACCCGCACGCCGACGAGCCGCGCCGCGTCGGGTCGCAGGGCCGCGGCGCGCATCGCCAGCCCGACCTTCGTGAACTGGAAGAAGAGCCAGAGGACGACGACGGCCGCGATCGAAACCCCGATCGTCCCGAGGTCCTGAATCGAGAACGCGACGTTGCCGACGCGGATCGGCCGGGTCGAGAACGCACTCGGGAAGAACTTGATCTCGGGCGACCAGATCCACGAGGCGACACCCTGAAGCACGAACACGAGGCCGATTGTGACCACGACCACCGGGAGCACGCCGACGCGCTCGACTGGCCGGATGACGACGCGCTCGAGCGTAATGCCGCCGAGGAACGAGATCCCCAGCGTGGCGAAGAAGGCGCCCCAGTACGGCAGCCCCCAGTCGATCAGTTGCCAGGCGATGTACGTCGAGAACATCGCCATCTCGCCCTGGGCAAAGTTGATCACCTCTGTGGCGCGGTAGATGAGGACGAGCGCGACCGCGAGACTGGCGAAGACGCCGCCGGTGGCCAGCCCACCCACCACCTGCTCCGCGAACTTGTCGCTCGTCAGCGAGCCGACGGTGAGGAAGACGCACGCCGCCACGAGCATCAGCCCGACAGGGAGGGAGATCGGCGCGCTCGCTCGCGGGGCCCACAGGTCTCGTAGGTCCAATCGCCTCGAGACGCGCGCGGCGACCATCAGTAGCCGAGGTAGCTCTTCCGCACCGACTCGTCCTTCTGAAGCTCGGCGCTGGGCCCGGAGAGCGCGACACGGCCGACCTCGAGCACGTACGCCGTGCTCGCGACTTGGAGCGCGATGTTCGCGTTCTGCTCGGCTACGAGGACGGTCAATCCTTCGCGCTCGTTCAGCTCCTTCACGATCCGGAAGATCTCCGAGACGACGATCGGCGCCAGGCCGAGAGACGGCTCGTCGAGCAGCATCAGCCGCGGGCGCTGCATGAACGCGCGGGCGAGGGCGAGCATTTGCTGCTCGCCGCCGCTCAGCGTCCCGGCCTGTTGTGCTCCGCGGCTCTCGATCCAGGGGAAATACGAGTGGACCCGGCGAAAGTCGTCCTTCAGGTCGCCGCGGCGCGTATGGGCGCCGAGGCGGAGGTTCTCGGTGACTGTGAGCTCGGAGAACGTCCCCCGCCCTTCAGGCACATGGGCGATTCCCCGACGCGCGACAGACTCCGGGCCGCCCCGCGCGAGCAGCTTCCCGCCGAAGCGGATCTGGCCGGCGCGGCGGACGGTGTTCGAGATCGCCCGCAGCGTCGTCGTCTTCCCGGCGCCGTTCGCGCCGAGGACGGCGGTGATCTGCCCTTCTTCGACCGTGAGCGTGACCCCGTGCAGCGCCTTGATCGGCCCGTAACGGGCCTCGACGTCGCTGAGCTCAAGTAGCGCGGTCATCGACCTCCCCACCCAGATAGGCCTCGATCACGTTCGGATTGCGCTGCACGTCCGCCGGGACGCCGCTTGCGATCAGCTGCCCGAAATTGAGTACGTGGACGTAGTCGGAAATGCTCATGACGAGATTCATGTGGTGCTCGACGAGCAGCACGGTGAGCTTCAGCTCGTCGCGCAGCCGGCGGATCAACCCGCCGAGCTGCTCGACCTCCTCGTGATTCAGCCCGGCTGCGGGCTCGTCGAGCAGGAGCAGGCGCGGCGACGAGGCCAGCGCCCGCGCAAGCTCGACGCGTTTCAGCGTGCCGAACGGCAACCCGACTGCAGGCCGCTCCCGGAGCCGGCCGAGCCCGACGAGGTCAAGCGTCTCTTCCGCGCGCCGGCGGCGGGCACTCTCGAGCTCGAACCGTGACATCGCGTCCGCGCCGACGAGGACGTTCTCGAGCACCGTCATCGTCGTGAACAGCTCGACGTTCTGGAACGTCCTCGAGATCCCGTGACGGACGATCTGGTGGGCGGGCATTCGCAGGAGCGACTCCCCGTCGAACGCGAGGTCGCCTTTGTCCGGGCGGTAAAGGCGCGTGATCACGTTGAACGCTGTCGTCTTCCCGGCGCCGTTCGGGCCGATCAATCCCACGATCTGGCCCTTCTCGACGTCGATCGAGACGTCGTCGAGAGCGACGATCCCGCCGAACCGAAGCGAGACGTTTCGCATCGAGAGGAGCGCCATCCAGCCGGGAGCCTAAACGGCTCGCGTCTCAGACGAAGGCGTTCTCATCCGTGAGGGCACGGCCGATGATCAGCTTTTGGATCTGGCTCGTCCCCTCGTAGAGGGTCGTTACTCGTGCGTCCCTGAGGTACTTGCCGACCGGGTACTCGTCCACGTACCCATAGCCTCCGAACACCTGGACGGCGTTGTTCGCCGCCCGCACGGCCGCCTCGCTCGCGTAGAGCTTGGCGATCGACGCCTCGAGCGTGTGCTTGGCCTTCGCGTCCGCCAGCGCCGCCGCGCGCCAGGCCAAGAGGCGCGCCGCCTCGGTCTCGACTGCCATCTCCGCGATCAGCTCCTGCACAAGCTGGAAGCGCGCGATCGGGCGTCCGAAGGCCTCCCGCTCTTTGGCATAGCGCACGCTCGCCTCCAGGCAGCCCTGCGCGATCCCGACGCACCCGGCGGCGAGCGAGATCCTGCCGTGATCGAGTGCGGACATCGCGACCTTGAAGCCGCCGTCCAGCTCGCCGAGCCTGTTTGCGTCCGGCACTCGCACCCCGTCGAAGGTCAACTCGGACGTGTCCTGAGCGCGCAGGCCGAGCTTGCCCTTGATCGGCCGCGTCTCGAAGCCATCGGCGTTCGTCGGCACGAGGAAGCAGCTGATCCCGCGTGGGCCCTCGCCCCCGGTGCGCGCGAAGACAAGGGCGACAAAGGCCCAGCCGCCCAGGGTGATAAACGTCTTCGAGCCGGTCAGCAGCCAATCGCCGCCTTCGCGGCTCGCCCGTGTGACGAGCGCAGCCGCATCCGACCCGCAGCCGGGCTCGGTCAGCGCGTAGCAGCCCAGCGCCTCCCCGGAGGCCAGCTGCGGCAGCCATTCCCGCTTCTGGGCCTCGCTGCCGTAGCGGGAGATCGTCTTCCCGACGAGCCCGACGTTGACCGAGACGATCCCACGGACGGACGAATCCGCTTTGCCGAGCTCCTCCACGACGAGCGCGTACGAGAGCGTGTCGAGGGCGGTGCCGCCGTACTCTTCGGACCAGCCCGCCCCGAGAAAGCCGGCCGCGGCGAGCTTCGGCACGATCGAGCGGTCGATCTCCTCGGCCCGGTCCCAGTCGCGCGCGTGCGGCGCGATCTCGCGCTGAGCAAACTCCCGCGCCGAGGTCCGGATCAGCGCCTGCTCCGGGGTCAGGTCGAACCGCAAGGCGGTTAATGTCTCAGATCTCACCCGGCACGAGAGGAGGACGTATGCCGAATCTGACGGGAAAGGTGGCGATCGTCACGGGCGCCGGGCGCGGGATCGGCCGAGAGCACGCGCTCGCACTGTCCCGGGCCGGCACACGTGTGGTGGTGAACGATCTGGGCGCCTCGGTCGAGGGCGAGGGCGCCGACGCAGCGCCGGCGCAGCAGGTTGTGGACGAGATCCAGGCCGCGGGAGGCGAGGCGGTTGCAAACGGCGAGAACGTCGCCGATTTCGCCGGGGCGAAGCGGCTCGTCGAGCAGGCCCTCGATGCTTTCGGCCGGCTCGACATCCTGGTCAACAACGCCGGGATCCTGCGTGACCGGATGCTCGTCAACATGGAAGAGCACGAGTGGGACGCCGTGATCGAGGTGCACCTCAAGGGTCATTTCGCGCCGACGCGCCACGCAGCGGCGTACTGGCGCGACCGCTCGAAGTCGGGCGAGGAGGTCCGCGGGCGGGTGATCAACACGTCGAGCCCCTCGGGCGTGTTCGGCAACGTCGGCCAGGTCAACTACGGGGCGGCCAAGGCCGGCATCGCCGCCTTCACGCTGATCGCGGCCCAGGAGCTCGGGCGCTACGGCGTCACGGTCAACTGCCTCGCCCCGAACGCGCGCACCCGCATGACCGAGGCGGCCTTCGGCGAGCTGCCGACCAAGACCGACGGGTTCGACGCGATCGATCCGGCCAACAACTCGCCGATCGTCGTCGCGCTGTGCGCCGATGAGGCGCAGCGGATCACTGGGCAGGTCTTCTTCGTCTACGGCGGCTCGGTGAACGTGCTGCGAGGCTGGGAGGCCGGCGAGCTCTTTTCCAGCGAGAGCGGCTGGCAGCCGGATGCCCTGCTGGAGGAACTGCTGCAGCGCTTCCCGGACGGGGCAGCCCCGGCCGGGATGCTCGCCTCGATGCAGCAAGCCGGCGGGCAGTCCATGCGCACGCTGTGAGCCGGCCCGGCGCGCGAAACCTCGCCCGCCTCGTCGTGATCACGTCGGCGGCGTTCAGCGAGACCGTCCTGGCGGCCGCCGAGGGCCCCGGGAGCCCACGGGTGATCTCCACCGTCGAGGAGCTCGTCGCCTTCGGCAAGGAGCGTCTGGGCAGGTACAAATATCCGCGTGAGATCAACGTGCTCTCCGCGCTGCCGCTGACCCCGGTCCCTAAGTCCGACCGGAAGGCGCCGCGCGAGCTGCTCACGGTGCAAGGAGGTACGCGATGACGACGACGACCACGCTCACGCTCGAGGAGCTCGAGCGGTCGAATGATCGGAAGCTCGGCACGAGCTCGTGGCACACGATCGACCAGAAACGGATCAACCTGTTCGCAGAGGCAACCGGCGACCACCAGTGGATCCACGTCGATCCCGAGGCGGCTGCAAACGGGCCATTCGGGACGACGGTGGCGCACGGATACCTGACGCTCGCGCTCCTGCCGATGCTGCTCAGCGAGGTGATCTCGGTCAGCGACGCGGTGATGGGTCTCAATTACGGCACGGAGAAGATCCGTTTCACCGCCCCGGTCCCGTCCGGATCCCGCGTGCGGGCCCACGCAAAGCTGCTCTCCAGCGAGCGGCGCGGCCCGAGCCTGCTCTACCACGTCGGCGTCGAGATCGAGGTCGAGGGGCAGGAGAAGCCGGCGCTCGTCGGCGAAGTCGTCTACCTCGCGACGGGGGCTCCCGCTGCCTGAAGCCGTGATCGTGGACGCCGCGCGCACGCCTGTCGGGCGCGCGCGCAAAGGCTCGCTTGTCGACGCGCGGCCGGACGACCTCGTCGCCTTCGCGATCGACGCCGCACTGGGGCGTGTGCCCGAGCTCGACCCCGGTGAGGTCGTGGACGTGATGGTCGGCTGCGGCTTCCCGGAGCAGAGACAGGGAATGAACCTGGCGCGCCGCGCCGCCCTCCTCGCCGGGCTGCCCGAGACCGTGCCGGGCACGACGGTCAATCGTTTCTGCGCGTCGAGCCTGCAGACGATCCGGATGGCCTTTCACGCAATTCGAGCCGGCGAGGGCGACGCGTTCGTCGCGGCCGGAGTCGAGTCGATCACGCAGGTCGACGGCTATCCAAAAGATGCCGAAGAGCTCCACCCGAAACTGTTCGGCGACGATGCGCCGATCGCGAACGTCTACATCCCGATGGGGATGACCGCGGAGAACGTGGCCGAGCGCTGGGACGTCTCGCGCGAAGAAATGGACCGGTTCGCGCAGCGCTCGCAGGAACGGGCGGTCGCGGCACAGGACTCCGGCTTCTTTGCTCGTGAGATCGCCCCCTGGGACGGCGTCGACCGGGACGACGGCCCTCGCCCCGACTCGACGCTCGAGAAACTCGGAGCGCTGGAACCGGTGTTCAAGCCCGGCGGCAAGGTCACGGCCGGGAACTCGTGCCCGCTGAACGACGGCGCCGCCGCTGTTGTGGTCATGAGCGAGACCCGGGCCCAGGAGCTCGGAATCGCTCCGAGGGCGCGGATCATCGCCTCAGCCGTCGCGGCAGTCGCGCCGGAGATCATGGGCGTCGGGCCGATCGAAGCAGTGCGGAAGGTACTGAGCCAGGCGGGAATGACGATCGAGGACGTCGATGTCGTGGAGCTGAACGAAGCGTTCGCGGCTCAGGTGCTCCCGGTCTGCCGCGAGCTCGGCATCGATCCGTTCGGCGAGCAGCTGAACCCGCACGGCGGCGCGATCGCGCTCGGTCACCCGTACGGGATGACCGGCGCGCGAATCATGTGCACGCTGCTGAACGACCTCGACACGCTCGACGGCACGATCGGGCTCGAGACGATGTGCGTGGGCGGCGGTCAGGGAATGGCGATGCTCGTGGAGCGCCTGAGCTAACTCAGGCCGACTGGCCGCCGTCGACGACGAGCGTGTGGCCGGTCACGAAAGAAGACGCCGGCGAGGCGAGGAACGCAACCGCGCCCTTCAGGTCGTCCGGGCCGCCGAATCGTCCCAGGGGGACCTGCATCACGAACTCCTCGCCGAAGTGATCGAGGAGCACCTTCGACATGTCCGAGGGGAACCAGCCCGGCGCAATCGCGTTCACACGGACGCCGCGCCCGGCCCACTTGCACGCGAGGTCACGGGTGAATGCGATCACGCCGCCCTTGCTCGCGTTATAGGCGACCGCGTCCATCTTGCCGGGGGGCGAGCCACGGAAGCCGGCCACCGAGGCGATGTTCACGATCGAGCCGCCGCCTCGGTCGAGCATCACCCGGCCTGCGGCCTGCGAGAAGAGGAAAACGCCGGTGAGGTTGACGTCGACGACCTTCTGCCAGCCCTCGAGCGGGGTTTGCTCCGCCGGTGCGCCCCAGGAAGTCCCGGCGTTATTGACGAGGATGTCGAGGCCGCCGAGCTTGTCGAGAGTCCGGTCGACGACCGCCTGCACCTCGGCGGGATCGCGCACGTCGCACCGCAGCCCGAGGGCTCGCACCCCGAGCTCGGCCAGCTCGGCGGCGGCCTGCTCGCAGCGCTCGACCTTCCGCGCGCAGAGGACAACGCTCGCGCCGAGCTCAGCCAGCGCGCCCGCCATCTGCCGGCCGATCCCGCTGCCGCCGCCTGTCACGATCGCGGTTCGACCTGTCAGGTCGAACAGGTCCTGGACACGCATCACCTGCGATGCTAATCGCATGGCGGTCTCGGACCAGCTGAACCCGACCGAGCTTGCCGAGCTGCGGGCCACCTACCGATCGTTCATGGAGGAGCATGTCTACCCCAACGAGGAGGCACTGGCGCGGGATGACGAGGCGGCGGAGAGCCTGCTCTCGGAGCTCCGCGCGCAGGCGAAGTCGGCCGGGCTCTGGGCGCCGCACCTCCCTCCGGAGGCGGGCGGCACGGGTCGCGGCTTCCTCGCCTACGCGAACCTGAACGAGGAGATCGGGCGCGTCTCCTGGGCGCAATACGTCTTCAACTGCCAGGCGCCCGACGCGGGGAACGGCGAGATCCTGCACCTCTTCGGCACGGACGAGCACAAGGAGCGCTGGCTGAAGCCGCTCGTCGAGGGTGACGCACGTTCCTTCTTCTCGATGACCGAGCCGGATGTGTCCGGTGCCGATCCGACCGGCCTGCGCACGACGGCGCGACTCGAGGGCGACGAGTGGGTGATCGACGGCCACAAGTGGTTCTCCAGCGGCGCAGAGGGCGCGGCCTTCGGGATCGTGATGGCCGTGACCGAACCGGACGAGCCGCCGCACCGGCGGATGAGCCAGATCATCGTCCCGGCCGACTCGCCGGGGATCGAGATCGAGCCGGTGCCGGTCATGGGGCACCGAGGCCGCGGCTGGACGACGCACTGCGAGGTGCGGTACACGAACGTCCGCGTCCCGTTCGAGAACGTGCTCGGCGACCGTGGAGCCGGCTTCCGGATCGCCCAGAAGCGGCTCGGCCCGGGCCGGATCCATCACGTGATGCGATGGCTCGGGCAGATGCAGCGCGCCTTCGAGCTGATGTGCGAGCGTGCGCTCGAGCGTGAGGCGTTCGGCGGGCCGCTCGCCGACAAGCAGACCGTCCAGAACTGGATCGCGGACTCGGCCGCCGGGATCCAGGCCTGCCGCCTGATGACACTCGACGCCGCGAAGAAGATCGACGAGGGCTCGGAAGCGCGCGTCGAGATCTCGCTGATCAAGTTCTACGCCGCCGACGTCTTGTCCGACGTGATCGATCGCGCGGTGCAGGTGCACGGCGCGCTGGGCCTCACCGACCGGTCGCCGCTCGGCCACATGTATGCCGCAGCGCGCAGCGCGCACATCTACGACGGCCCCGACGAGGTTCACCGGATGGTGGTCAGCCGCCGCATCCTGCAGGCGTTCGCCGACGGCGGCGTCTGGGAGTTCAGCTAGCCCGGGGCGGAGGGCCTGCGGGTGCGCCCGCCGCGTCGCGCGGGCCCGGCACGTTCGGAAACCGAAACGGCTCCGGAGCGCGCCCCGGCTGCACCGCCCACACCTGACCCGTCTGCTCGCTCCGCGCGGCGAGGAGCACGGCGTGCGCGACCTCGCCCGCGCGAAGTAGCGGGAACCCCTCGCGCAGGAACCGTTCGCGTGCCACCGCTCCGATGATCGGCGTGTCGGCGATTCCCGGCGCGACCGCGTTGAGCCGGATCCCGCGCGCCGCGAACTGGGGCGCGACACTGCGCACGAAGCCGATGACGGCGTGCTTCGTCAGCGTGTAGATCGGGTCGCTCGGCATTGCCGTCAGGCCCGCGAGCGACGCCGTGGCCACGATCGCGCCGCCCGGCTCCATCACGCGCGCGAGCCTCCGAGCGCCGAAGACGACGCCGTCGACGTTCGCGCCAAGAATGCGACGGTAGGCCTCGTCCGAGAGCCTGGCGAGGTCGTCCTCACCGGTGACGACGCCCGCGTTCAGGCACGCGAGCTCGACCGGGCCCACGGCCTCCCAGGCGGTCGGGTCGGACACGTCGAAGCCGTTGCGCAGATCGAGCACCTCGACGTCGACTCCCTCAGTCTCGAGGAGCTCGACGATCGCCGCGCCGATCCCCGAGGCGCCGCCGGTGACGAGAGCCGTGCGCGGGAACATCGCGCCATACTGGCGCATCGTCCCGCACGCGCCAATGCGAACCGGCCTGACGATTCCCTTCGAAGGCTTCTCGCTCAGGGAGCTTCCGGTGCTTGTCCAGCGCGCCGAAGCGGCCGGCTACGAGAGCGTCTGGTCGGCCGAGGCGACCGGCTTCGACGGCTTCACACCGCTGGCGGTCGCCGCCCTGCACAGCGAGCGCATGCGGCTCGTGACCGGGATCGTCAACGTCTTCACGCGCGGCCGGGCCCTGCTCGCGCAAACCGCCGCGGCGCTCGCGGATCTGAGCGGCGGGCGTTTCACGCTCGGCCTCGGCGCCTCCTCGAACGTGATCGTCGAGCAATGGAACAACGTGCCGTTCGAGCGGCCTCTGGCCCGGGTCCGCACGACGGTCGACTATCTTCGCCGCGCACTGGCGGGCGAGCGGGTCGGCGGCGGCTTCAGGCTGAGCTCACCGCCCGCAGAGCCGGTGCCGATAGTGCTCGCGGCGCTTCGCGACCGGATGCTCCGCCTCGCGGCGGAGACGGCGGACGGGGCGTTCACGAACTTTCTCCCGCTGAGCGGGGCGCGTCAGGTCGTCGAGACATTCGGCGCTCCAAACAAAGAGCTTGCCTGCCGCTTCTTCTCTGTCCCCGGAAGCCAGGACGAGGCGCTCGCGGCCGCCACACGGGCCTTCGTCGGCTATGCGACCGTGCCGGTCTACAGCGAGTTCTTCCGCTGGCTCGGCCGGGCTGAGGAGATCGACCCGGTCGTCGAGGCTTGGGAGGCCGGCGACCGTAAGCGGGCGCTAGAACTCGTCCCCGAGCCGCTCATACGCGAGATCTTCCTGCTCGGGCCCTACGAAGCGCAGCGCGAGCGCCTGGCCGAGTTCGCAGACGTGGGAATCACGACCGCCGTGCTCGCGGTTCTCGCCCCGCCGGGCGAGTTTCCGGCTGCAATCGATGCGCTCGCGCCGCGCTGAGGCTCGAGCCGTGACCTCGACGGCAGGAAGTGACATCGTCGAGACCGCTGCAGAGGCAGCCGTACTTCCGTTGCCGCCGTTGCTCGTGCTCGAGCGCGTGCGCGAGTTCCTCGATCTGCACGGCCTGGGCTCGGGAGAGAAGATCCGCGCGCGGCGGATCGGCGAGGGCGGAGGGTCGAACTTCACGTTCCTGCTCGAGCGCGCCGAGGGCCGATACGTCCTGCGCCGGCCGCCGCGGCCGCCGCTTCCACCCTCGGCTCACGACATGGTGCGGGAGGCGAAGCTGCAGCTGGCGCTCGCCCCTCTCGGGATCCGCGTGCCGTCCATCCTCGCCGTCTGCGAGGACGAAAGCGTGCTCGGGGTGCCGTTCTACGTCATGGACTACGTGGAAGGAGACGTGATCAACATGCGCCTGCCGCCGGGGCTCCGCGAGGACGAGGCGGCGCGCCGCCGGCTCGGCGAGGACCTCGTCGACACGCTGGTCGAGATCCATGCGGCCGATGTCGGCACGCCCGGTCTGGCCGCATTCGCGCGCCCGGGAAGCTACCTCGAACGGCAGGTTCGCCGCTTCTCACAGCTCTGGGAGGTGAACGCCACCCGGGACATCCCCACGGTCGCCGAGGTCGGGAAGTGGCTCGGCGAGCATCTCCCCGAGCCGCTCGCCCCGACGGTCGTCCACGGCGACTACCGGCTCGGAAACATGATGGTGGCGCGTGACGAGCCCGACCGCATCGTCGCAGTGCTCGACTGGGAGATGGGCGCGATCGGAGACCCGCGCGCGGACGTCGGTTACCTGATCGGGACGTACAACGAGCCGGTCGGCGCATCGAGCCCACTGGGAACCTCACCCGTCACAGCCACGCCCGGCTTCCCGTCGCGGGACGAGCTCGTCGACCGCTACGTCGAGCGCAGCGGTCGCGAGGTCGACTCGCTTGCGTGGTTCGAGGCGCTGGCTCTCTGGAAGGCCGCCGTCTTCTGCGAGGCGATCTACGGACGCTACGTCCGCGGCGAGCTCACGGCCGGGGACGCGCGCGCGAGCCGTTTCGAGACCGGTGTCCCCTTGCTGGCCGAGGCGGCTGCAGCGGTTCTGTGGCTCTAATCGTCGAGTTCCTGACGGTGCCGTCGTACGAGCGACTCGACCGACACGACCGAGCACCGGAGCACTGCCGGAGTGGTAGAAGGGGCCGGTACGAAGGCAGACGACATCGCCTTCGCCATCGAGAAGCGATCGTGGCAGGCGAGCTTGCGCCGAGCTCCGTCCATCGCCAGGAGCAGCTCTCGGAGCGGTACGCGGTCAGCCGAACCCCGTGCTCCACCATTGAACGCCGGAAATAGCTGGTCTGAGGTGGAGCCGACGGGACTCGAACCCGTGCCCTACTGGCTGCCAGCCAGTCGCTCTCCCAACTGAGCTACGGCCCCCTGCTGTCGTCGGATTCTAGCCGCGAAGTCGAACTCTTCCGCCCATTTGATTCCGACGCGCTGATTGTTCAGCGCTGGCGAAAGTCTGAGTTGCACATGTGCGCGGCCGTCGAAGAGCTCAGGCGGGAGTAGAAAGCAACGGTCGAGATCCGCCCAGTACGCGGCGATCACGTCGATTTCATCAACCGTGTAGACGCGCTTGATCATCCCGGTCCGCGACCTGCGGCACGAATAGCAACGAATGACCACTACTGCTCCATGGCGCACAGCCCACTTGCACTGCACTCGCAGGAGACGGCCTTCGACATCGAGGATGACGTCGTACCGGCCGCCCTCGCTGCATGGCTTGTAAGCATCGACGCCGAGTTTTGTCGCAACGTGGACGATTGCAGATTCTGCGATCGCCCCTTTTTGATCCGGTGAGAGCATCACCAGAGCATGTTAGTTGTCTAATCGGACGACAAAACTACGCCGTTGCGGAGGCGTACTCGATCGCCGGCACGTCGCCCCAGAGCTCCTCGAGCCGGTAGTAGCCGCGCGTCTCCGGCGTGAAGACGTGCAGCACCACGTCGAGGTAGTCGGCGACGATCCAGTTGCCGTCGCGCTCGCCGTCCACGGCTTTCGGCAGCGTCCGCCCGTTCGCCTTCAACTGGGCGTGGACCTCGTCCCAGATCGCCTTGGTCTGGCGGGTGTTCTGCCCCGTGCAGAGGACGAAATAATCGGTGTAGGAGCAAACCGGCCGCATGTCGAGAATGATGATGTCCTTCGCCAGCTTCTCCTGGGCGAGGCCGGCGATGCGGCGGGCGTAGTCGATGGGCGTCAGAGTTGGCTCGGATCCTTTCGCAGTCGACGTAGTCTAGCCACGGGGCACGGACGAACGGTAGAGCCCGAGCTCCGAGATCAGCCGGGCCACGTCGGGCGGGACGGAGTCGTCGATCGGGCGTCCTGCGGCAATGCGGCGGCGGAGCTCGGCCGAGTAGACCTGGACCGGCGGAATGTCGAAGAACGTGACTCGCCCCGGATCGGAAAGCCGTTCGTGGACGACCTTGAGCTGCTCGGCCGGGATGCCGGGTCGCGTGGCGACCGCGAGGCGAACCTTCTCAAGGACGCCGTCGGGATCCTTCCACGTGAGGAAGTCGCGAAACTCGTCCGCGCCGACGATGAAGATCGCATCGCGGAACCGCTCACCCTCGAGTGCATCGACCGTGTGCGGATGATGGTCGAGCTCGACTTGGTACTCCGGAAACGCCGCGTCGGCAAGCCTGAGCCGCGCCCAGGGCTCGGTGACCACGTGCTTGTGCCCGGGATGGGCCGCGACGAGGACGACCAGGGGGTCGAGCCCGAAGCGGTCGACGGCTGCTTTGGCAAGAGCGACGTGGCCGTTGTGAGGCGGGTCGAAGACGCCCCCGAGGATGCCGGTCACTGGAATTCGAGCACCTCGCCGCCGAGCTCGACCTCGTCGCCTTTCTTCACGCCCGCCGCGCGCAGCGCCTCCTCGAGCTCCTCCTGTGCAGGCGGGCGGCCCGACACGCGATAGCCGCGGTCGGTACGCAGGATCCGGTAGGCGCGCCGGGCATCCGGCTTCGGCCGGTAGACCAGGAAGTCCGCCAGAGCCTCGGTCTCCTCCGGCGCAGGTTCCGGGGCGGGCGGGCAGACCTCGAAGAGCGCCCGCCGGAGCTCCTCGATCCCGGCACCGGTCGCACACGAGACCGCGAAGACCCGCAGGACGTTCTCCGGCGGCTCGAACGCGGGCGGCTCGCCCAGCAGATCGATCTTGTTCAGGACGACGACCTCGGGCAGCTCGTCGAGCCCGGCCCCGTACGCCGAGAGCTCGCGTCTGATCGACTCGTACCGCTCCGCAGGGTCGCCGTCGGCAGCGTCGATCACGTGCACGAGCAGCCGGGCCCGCTCGAGGTGCGCCAGGAACTCGTGGCCGAGCCCGACGCCGTCGCTTGCGCCCTCGATCAGGCCGGGCACGTCTGCGACGGTCAGCTGCCGGCCATCCGGCGCGTCGACCGTGCCGAGCACCGGCGCGAGCGTCGTGAAGGGGTACTCCGCCACCTTGGGGCGCGCGTTCGAGATCCGGGCGAGGAGGGACGATTTGCCCGCGTTGGGCAGGCCGACGAGCGCAGCATCGGCCAGCAGCTTCAGCCGCAGCTCGAGCGGAGCCTCGTCGCCGGGGAGTCCTGTCTCGGCAAAGCGCGGCGTCTGCCGAACCGAGCTCGCAAAACGTTTGTTGCCGCGCCCACCCGCGCCGCCGTGGGCAACCACGGCACGGGCGCCCGCATGAGCGAGGTCCGCGATCAGGTTGCCGTCCTCGTCGAAGACCTGTGTCCCGACCGGGACCTGCAGCTCCACCGGCTCTCCCGAGGCGCCGTGCTTTCCCGACCCGCCGCCCGAGCCTCCCTTGCGCGCTCGATATCGCCGGGGCGAGCGATACGCCGACAGGTCGCGCAGGTCTGGATCAGCCGCGAGCACCACGTCGCCGCCCGGGCCGCCGTCGCCTCCGTCGGGCCCGCCCTTCGGCACGTACTTCTCGCGCCGAAAGCTCAGTGCGCCGTCACCGCCACGGCCCGCGACCACGTGGATCCGGGCCCGATCGTGGAACAAGACCTACTCCGGCGGGACGATCGAGACGGTGCGCCGCTCGCCGCCCAAGGCGTCGCTTGCGATGCCGTTCAAGAGGCCGCCGGGCTTTGCCTGGCGGCCGCTCAACCCGCTCCTAGGACCCGTCAACGACTGAGATGAGGCGCCGGTCGCCACTTGTTCGAAACTCGACCCGTCCGTCACGCGTGGCGAAGATCGTGTCGTCGCGGCCGATTCCCGCGCCCGAGCCTGGGCGGAACCGGGTCCCGCGCTGGCGGACGATGATCATTCCGGCCTTCACGTCCTGGCCCGAGAAGAGCTTCACTCCGAGCCGCTTGGAGTTCGAATCGCGCCCGTTCCTGGATGATCCGAGACCTTTCTTGTGCGCCATTACTTCTCCGCTTTCTTCTTGGCGGGTTTCTTCGCCGCGGGCTTACGCGCCGGCGTCTTCGGCTTGGCCGCTGCCTTCGGTTTCGGCTTCGCCTCTGCTTTCGGCTGGGTCTTCGTGGCGGAAGACGACTTCGATCCGATCGACTCGATCTCGATTTCGGACAGCGCCGCACGGAAGCCCGTATGCCGCTTGTAGCCGGACTTCGGGCGGTACTTGCCGATCCGGATCTTCTTCCCGCGCCGCTCGGCGACGACCTTCGCCGTCACCTGGACGCGCGGCGAGAGGTTGGGCTTGCCGTCGCCTCCTCCCGTGAAGAGCACGTCGGGATGGAAGGTCTTGCCCTCGCCGTGCGAGACCCGGTCGACAAGCAGGCGCTCGCCCTCCTGGACGCGGTACTGCTTTCCGCCGAGTGAGATGATCGCGTAGCCCGTCATAAGCGTGGAAAACGCGGGCTTGCGGCCCGCGGAGCAGCCAGTTTAGCCACGATCGTGCCCCGTCGCTACTCGGTCGTGGACGAACCCGGCGACGCCTCCGCCGAGGCCGGCGTCTTGCGCTTGCGGCCCCGCCCACCGCGGCTTCCTCGGCGGCGACGCTTCTTCGGCGCGGCTGCGGCTCCGTCCTGGCTTGGTTCCTCGGCGGCCGACTCGGACTCGGCGCGGCCGAGACCAGGATCGGGCACATGGATCGTCGCCGGGGCCTCAGCGCCGTTGCCGGAGGCTGCACCGGCCGCTGCGCCGGTCGCCGCCGCTCCGGCCGGCTTGCGCTTCCGGCCTCGCCCTCCGCGCGAGCCGCGGCGCGTCCGCTTCTTCGGCTTGTCGGCGGAGTCCTCAGCCCCGTCCTGCTTCGCCTCGGGCGGCGCAGGCTTCTTCTCGGCTGTCGGCTTCTTGGCCGCGGTCTTGGACTCGGCCGCCTGCGGCTCTTCCGTCTCGACCTCGGGCTCCGGCTCGTCGGCTGTCGTCTCCGCGAGCTCGGCCTCGGCCTCGGAGGCCTTCTTCTTGGTCGCCGGGAGCTTGCGGGTCGGCTTCTCGGCTGCGCTCTCGGCTGTGATCGGAGCGTCGGCCTGCGGCTTCGTCTCGACGAGTGTTGCGTAGGCGACTCCGTCGAGCACGCGTCCGATCCGGGCCTTCACTTTCTTGCCGACGAGCTGGGCGGCCTCGCCCACGACGACCGTGAGACCGTCGAGCTTGCCGACGCCCGCCCGTCCGTCGTGGAGACCGACCTCGCCGAGCTCGACTCGAACCTCTGCCCCCTCTTCGACCGGCGGCTTTCCGGGCGCGAGCTTCTCGAGCGTTCCCTGGCCGAGCACCTCGAAGTGGTCGACCGGGAGGTCCTCGCGGGCTTCGATCAAGAAGCGCCTCTTCGTACGCTCCTCGATCTCGGCGAGCCGAGTGGCGCCGGGCCCGATCAGGATGCTCGCGACCCGCGCGTTCAGCTCGACCTTGTACGCCTTGTGGCGCGTGGAGGCAGCGAGGGCGCGCAGGTGCCGCTCGACATCGACGGCTGTGGAGGCCTCAGAGAGCAGGACGCCGTCGCCGCCGCAGAGCGTGCACTTGCGGGTGAGGATCTCGCGCGGGCCCTCGGTGACGTTCTGGCGCGTCATCTCGACGAGCCCGAGCGGCGAGATCTCGACGACGTACGTCTTCGTCCGGTCGCGCTCGAACTCGGTCTTCAGCGCCTCCTCGACCGTGGCCCGGTTCTTCGGGTTCCCCATGTCGATGAAGTCGATGACGATGATCCCGCCGACGTCGCGCAGACGCAGCTGGCGGACGACCTCCTTGACGGCTTCGAGGTTGTTCTTCGTGATCGTGTCCTCGAGCCGGGCTCCCGAGCTCTTCGAGCGCGAGCCGACGAACCGGCCGGTGTTGACGTCGATCACGGTGAAAGCCTCGGCGTAGTCGAAGACGAGATAGCCGCCCGAGGGCAGGTCGACCCGGCGGGAGAGGGTCGAGCGGATCTCGGCGTCGACGCCGAACTTCTCGAACAGCGGCTCCTTCTCGCGGTAGCGCGTCACCCGCTCGGCCATGTGCGGCGAGGTCTTCTTCAGGTAGCCGATCACGCGCTTGTGCGTTGTGTCGTCGTCCACGTAGGCGTGCTCGAAGTCGCCGGTGAAGAGGTCACGGACGACGCGGAGCGGCAGCTCCGCCTCCTGGTAGACGAGGGCAGGAGCAGTTGTCGCCTTCGCGCTCTTCTCGATCTCCTTCCAGAGCCGCTGGAGGAAGACGAGGTCGCGCTCGATGTCCTCGGCGGAGGCGCCCTCGGCCGCGGTGCGGACAATCACGCCGCCCTGTTCGACTTTCAGGCCCTTGAGGATGTCGCGCAGGCGCGTGCGCTCGTCGTCCTCGAGCCGGCGCGAGACGCCGAGGCCCTCGCCGCTCGGGACGAAGACGACGAAGCGGCCGGGGAGCGAGATCTCGGTCGTCAGCCGCGCACCCTTCGACTTCATCGGATCCTTGACCGCCTGGACGAGCACGTCCTGGCCCCGGCTCAGCAGATCCTGGATCTTCCGGCCGTGTCGGCGGCCTTCGAGCTCCGGAGTGACGATCTCGTCGACGTAGAGGAAGCCGTTCTTCTCCAGGCCGATCTCGACGAAGGCGGCCTCCATGCCCGGGAGCACGTTGTCGACGACGCCCTTGTAGATGTTGCCGGCGATCGAGCGGCGCTCCGGGCGCTCGAGGTAGACCTCGGCGACCCGATCGTCCTCGAGCACGGCGACGCGCTGTTCGCTGACGTCGACCGAAATCAGGAGCTCACGCTTCGCCGGCGGCAGGGGCGGACGCTTGGCCGGCTGGCGGCGCCGGGTGGTGCTCCGCTTTCTCTGCGCCGCGGGTTTCCGTTCCGCCGGCTTGCGCTCGGATCGCTCGCGCTGCTGCGCGGGCGCCGATGGTTCAGCCTTGGCGGCGGTTGCAGTGGTGGACGGTTTCTTCGAGCGACCGCGACCGCCGCGGCTTCCGCGGCGGCGTTTCGGTCTCGGTTGATCGGCGCCCGCCTGAGCGGGCGGCTTCTTTACGACTTCGGGTGTTGCAGCGGCAGCCTGAGCAGGCGCCGCTCGGTCCTCGCGCTTTTTGCGCCGGAACAATTGCAGCAAAGAACATCTCCTTGTGAGTCGCGCGCGCGTTCAGCGGAAGCGCGCAGCGAATTGACGAAAAACTTCGGCATAGCCTGTTCCTAGGCTAGCAAGGGGCCCAGCCGACGCGGTGAAAAACGGGTTAGGAGGGTTTGGCGAAACACAGTCTGTGCCGAGCAGCATTCCGCCAAACCCTCCTAGGCGGCGGCCTTGAGCTTCGCGCGGCGCGCCCGCACGGCCCGCAGGCGCTGGTTCAATCGGGCCCACGCCCAGGGCTCGACTTCCTTGTAGCGAAGCGCGGATTGAGCGCGCGTCGCCTCGAGGTACTCGAACCAGGCGTCCGCCTCTTCGATCAGCAGGAGCTCTTGTGCTTCACGCCTCGCGGCCATCCGGTCACCTCCCGGTCGTGATGCGGGCGATGGTAGGACCGCGGTCGGACGACAACGGGAGCGGGGGAACCCCTGGTTCCCCCGCTGGCCCCCTCCTTGCGAGTGTGCGCGCGGGTCCAGGCGGTTCAGGAGCCGTCCGAGCGTCCGTGGGCCCAGCTGTATTTGGGCAGCGAGCCTCCCGCCGGGCGAAGCCCGGCTCCGGCGACCAACCGCCCGCGGAATTCCCAGCCGTAAAAGAAGGGGCCGGCATGCGGCCGGCCCCTTCTCGTGTCTCGTGCGGTGTTTGCGCTAGTTGCTCGTCGTGTGGGTGACCGCGTTGAACGCGTCCACCTGGCCGTTGCCGTACCAGGAGTTGTAGCCCGTCCCGCCCTTGCAGGCGTAGAACTGCCCACTCTCGGTACCGACGCCGAAGACCGACTCGTACGTCGGCGGGAGGAAGGTCGGACACGGCTGCGGATCCGCCGTCTGGTCGAGGTACGCCTTGACCCGCCCGGGACTCATCTTGCCGTTCGGGCTGTCGAGCTTCCCGAACATGCTGACGATGAGCGCCGCGGTGCCCGCCACGTGGGGCGAGGCCATCGACGTCCCCTGCAGGTAGCAGTAAACGACTGTCGGCTCCTCCGGATCGCTGATGTTCTCATGGACGCTTCGCGTGCACGGTTCGTACGGCGGCCAGGTCGAGAGGACTCGTCCGTTGACCGCCTCCGCCGTGTGCCCGAAGACGCTGTCTCCGCCCGGCGCCGCCAACTGCGTCACGCCGACGCCGACGTTGGAATAGAACGACTTCAGGTACCCACCGATCGGGTTCCCGTTGCTGTCCGTCTGCCGTGCGTTGCCCGTCGCGGTGACGCCGATCACGCCCGGGATCTCGACCGGGATGACCACGCAGGCGTTCGTGACCGCCCGCGTCACCGGCGTCGTATCGTCCGGGCTCGTCGCGTCGACCGTCGGATGCGCGAGGTCCTCGCTCTCGTTACCTTCAGCGGCGACGACGGTGACGCCGTTCTGCTCCGCGTAGAGGATCGCTCGCTGCTCCGCCTTCCAGATCGCCCGCTGAACCGGGTCGTTCCGGCAGTTGAACAGGTATGGGTCGGCGAAGTAGCTGTTGTTCGTCACGTCGACGTGGTGGGTTGCGGCCCACACGAAGGCGCAGACGACCGCCTCCGGGAAGAAGAATCCGTCCGCGTTGCCCGCCTTGATCGCGGCGATGTGGACGTTCGGCGCGACGCCGACGATGCCGAAGCCGTTCGAGGCAGCGGCGATCGTGCCGGCGGTGTGCGTGCCGTGGCCGTTGTCGTCCTGGGCCGCGGTTCCCGGAACCGGCGCGCCGCTGACGCAGTTGACGCTGTTTGCCACATCGATGTTCGGACGCAGATCGGGATGATGAAAGTCGATCCCGGTGTCGATGTCGCCGACGAGCACCGCGGGGCTACCGCCCGTGATCGCATGGGCCTGCGGGGCGTTGATCTGACGCATGTCCCACTGGAGCGGCGACAGGCTGTCCGCGTCGCTCGCGGTCGCGTTCGGTAGATCGCCCGGAGGCGGCCCCGAAGCGTCCGTCGAGTCGAGGGTGCTGCCGCTCGAGTCGTTGACCCGCGTGGCGAAGCCGGCCGTCGACGAGGCGTTCTCGATCCGGCTGTCCTTGAGCAGGTTGGCGCGGAACGACGCGTTGCTGGACTGCGCGATCGCGACGCCGATCTGGTCGTAGCTGTACAGGAGCGTCCCCCCTGCCTTCTGCACCGTGCCGGCCACGTCCGCCGGTAGCGCGGAGTTCTTGTACAGCACGATGTAGTTGCTTCCGAAGGCGCTCGACGCGAACGCGAGCGCGGCCGTGACGGCAGCGCTCAGCACGACGAGGCGCACGACGAGGTGCTTCCTCACGGTGTCTCCCCCTTCTCTGTTTGTGTCCCCTGAGACGGCGTGACTATAGGAAGCTAGATCCCGCGCGTCAAACGCCGTCGCCGTCGCGGCACCACCGACCGGACGTAAATCGCCTCGAGGACGCCGATCGCGAGCAGGTTCGCGATCATCGACGAGCCGCCGACGCTCATGAACGGAAGCGGAATCCCCGTGATCGGCGCGATTCCGATCGTCATCCCGACGTTCACGAAGATCTGGAAGAGAAACGCGATCACGATCCCGCCCGCCGCGATCGCCGAAAAGGCATCTCGGGCGACGGCCAGGATCTTCAGCCCGCGCCAGACGACGAACAGGTAGAGCAAGAGCAGGATCGAGACGCCGACGAACCCGCGCTGCTCGGCGAGCGAGGCGAACACGAAGTCGGTGCGGTGCTCGGGGAGGAAGTGGAAGCGCGTCTGGGTCGAGCCCGCGACGCCGCGCCCGCGGACCCCGCCGGCGCCGACGGCGTCTTCCGACTGGAAGAGGTTGTACGTCGCGCCCTGCGGGTCGCTGGACGGGTGCGTCCACTGCGTCAGACGCTGCTGCTGGTACGGCTTCAACAGGTGCACCCCCGCCGCCGGGAGCAGCCAGAGCACCGCGAGGATCGCGATGACCGCGCCGGCCGCCAGCGCGCCGAGGTGCACCCAGCGCGTGCCGGCGACGAAGAGAACAGCCGCCAGCGCGGCCCCGTAGACGAGTGCCGTACCGATGTCGGGCTGGATGAACACGAGCAGGATGGGGCCGGCCGCGTACCCGATCGCCGCCAGCGAAGTGCGCCCCTCGCCGATCCGGCGCGAGCGGTCGGCCAGAAACCCGGCCAGAAAGAGAACGAGCAGGAGCTTCCCGAACTCAGAGGGCTGGAAGCGGAAGAAACCCACGTCCAGCCACCGCTTCGAATGACGCGCGACCGCCCCAGCGAGCAGGACGAGCACCATCATCCCCAGCGTGCCGAAGTAGATGCCCCGCTTGTAGCGGTGGTAGTAGGCAGGGTCGACGACAATCGCGGCGACAAGCGCGACCACCCCGATCGCCACGTAGACCACCTGGCGAACGAGGTAGAAATCGGGGCTGCCTGCCACGTCGTGCCGGGTGATCCCCGCGATCGCCCAGAGGCCGTAGCCCAGGAGGGCTCCGACAGCGGCGAGGAGCGGCCAGTCGAGTCGGCGCACGAACGCGCCGATCTCGAGGGCTTCGAGACGGCGCGCCCCGAGCCCGCGGGCCCTGGCGTCGACGGATTCGATCACTCGCGTGGCCATTAGTCCGATTTCACCGTCCCGGTGATGCTCGCCTTCTGGCGGAAGTAGCTCTCGAACACCTTCAGCGCGGCCGGCGCGGCTGCGGTTCCGCCGTGGCCCCCGTTCTCGATCAGCGCGCAGACGACGATCTCTGGGTTGTTCGTCGGTCCGTAACCGCACCACCAGGACTGGTTCAACGTTCCGGTGAACCCGGGGAGGCTGACGGCCTTTTCCGCCGTTCCGGTCTTGCCGGCGATCGGGATCGGGAAATTGCCGAAGACGCCGTAAGAAGTGCCCGTCGGGTCGTGCGTCGCCTGGTAGAGACCGTCGTGCACCGCCGCGAGCGCGGTCGGGTCGAGGTTGACGGGATGCGGCGCCGAGGAGACGAAGCGGTGAATGACCCGTCCCGGCGAGTTCGGGCCACTCGCCTGCTCCACGTCCTGGACCACGTGGGGCTGGACGAGCTTTCCGCCGTTGGCGAGGAGAGCGTAGAAACGAGCCTGCTGGAGTGGGGTGACGAGGAGATCCTTCTGGCCGATCGCGAGCTGGATGGAATCACCCGGCTTCCAGAGGCGGTCGACCTGCCACTGGAGCGGGTCGGTCTTGCGCGTGAACGTCGCTTTCCGCCATTCAGGCGTGGGCAGCAGGCCAGAGCTCTCCGGGCCGAGGTCAACACCCGTCAGCTGCCCGTACCCGAACCGTCGAGCCCACCTCTGGAGCGGGTGTCCGCGCTCCTTCGGCAGCAGGTAGAAGTCGTAGCCAAGCTGGTAGAAGTAGGTGTCGCAGGAGACGGCGAGCGCGCTCGCCATAGTCACCGGATAACTCGCAGTGAGGTCCCAGTTAAAGAACGTGTGGCCCTTGACCTTCATGAACGGCGTGCACTCGAGGGAGGTGTCAGGCGTGATCACGCCCTCCTGCATCGCCGCGAGCGCTGTGATCGGCTTGAAGGTCGACCCTGCTGGATAGACACCCGCGATCGCGCGGTTCAGAGAGGGATAGTTGTCCGCTTTCGCGACGGCAGGATTGAGCAACGGCGCGAGGCGCTTCCGGGAAACGTGACCCGAGTAGACGCTCGGGTCGTAAGTTGGGTTCGAGGCCATGGCGAGGATCGAACCGTCGCGGGGATCGAGGGCGACGATCGCGCCTCCGTCGGCGGCCCAGTTCCCGGCGCCGTGGGCGACGGTGATCCCGTAGGTGAGAGCGTCCTCGGCGGCGCGCTGGAGCCTCGCGTCGATCGTCAGCCTGATTGTCTGCCCAGGCGCCGGCTGACGGCGAATCGTCTTGTCGCTCTGCGGGCGCCCGAGCGAGTCGACCCGCACCTCCGCGACGCCCGCGCGACCCCGCAGGTACCCGTCATAGCTCGACTCGACGCCTGCCTGGCCGATCTTGTCTCCGAGCCGGTAACCCCGCTTGTGAAGCGCCTTCAACTGCCCTGCCGAGATCTCGCTGACGTACCCGAAGAGCTGCGCCCCGATTGCGCCGTACGGATAGTGGCGCAGATACGTCTGCGCGGTCTGGACGCCCGGAAACTCGGTCTGGTGCTCGAGCAGGTAGTTGACGAGGTCGTTGCCGACCCCTTCCTTGACGGTCACCGGGGTAACCGGATCGCCGGCGCGCTTGGCGACGTCGACGACCAGCTGGTGGAGCGGAACCTTCACGATCCGTGAGAGCCGCCGAAGCTCGTCGTAGCGGCCCGTCTTCGGCAGGTCGGCTGTCGAGATCTGGATCGCCGTCCCGCCGACGTTGGTGACGAGCTTCCGGCCGTTGCGGTCGAGGATCAAGCCGCGCTGGGCCTCGATCCTGACGGTGCGGAGCTGATTGTTCAGCGCGGCATGCAGGTACTGCGGGCCGGCGAGCACCTGCAACGCCCAGAGCCGGAAGAAGAGCACGCCGAAGACGAGCAGCGCGAGGGCGCCAAGGATCGCGATCCGGAACGCCATCTGCGGAGTGAGCCGATACGGCTGCTCGGCACGCGGGTCGGGCGGCAGAAACCGGCCGGAGCCGCTGCGCACTCCCGTGCTAGCCAAGGAGCCTCACCTCCGGAACCGCCTCGGGCCGCGTCGGGCGCAGCACACGCCGGACAAGGGCATAGACGGGCAGGGTCAGGAGAAGGTTGAAGAAGACGCCCGGTGGAAGCGCGTCGAGGAGCACCGCCTGCGCTGAGGTGTTCTGCCCCAGCATGTAGTGCAGGACGAGCGCACCGAACGCGTAGAGGATCGTGACGACGAGGACCGAGAGGAACGGCGCGTGGCCGCGGTCGCGTCCCGTCGTCTCGCCGTACCGCCCGATCCAGTAGCCCGCGAGCGTCAGCAAGAGCGAGGTGACCCCGAGCGTCCCGAGGTTCGCGGTGTCGACGATCAGTCCGGCAGCAAACCCTGCGCTCGCGCCGAAGATCGAACCTCGAAGCAGGGCGATCGCGACGAGGGTGACGAGCACGAGGTCGGGCGCCCCGCCGAAGATGTCGATCGTCGAGAAAAGGGTGACCTGGACGAGCGTCACGAAGAAGAGAAGCCCCGCAGCCTTGGTCGCGTCGACGATCACGGCAGCTTCAGCGGCGGCTTTTTGCTGACGAGAACGAGCACGGCGTCGAGCGAGCCGAAGTCGACGTACGGCTGCACCTGGATCCGCTTGAAGGGATCGACGTCGCTCTGGCCGACCCGCGTGATCACACCGATCGGGATCCCGCGCGGGTAGAGCGACGGAAGATTCGGGTCGCGTGTGCCTGCGGTGACGATCCCCTGGCCGTGAACGGCCCTCCCGGAGATCGGGACGCGGTCGAGCATGAGCGTGTTTCCGCTCGCCTGGCCCCGACGGATCGTGCCGCGGTCGTTCGTCTGCGGGTCGAGCGCCGAGACCGCGCTCGTCGAGTCGGTCAAGAGCGTCACGAGCGAGGTGTCGGAGGTGACCTTCGTGACATCGCCGACCAGGCCGTGCTGAGTGACGACCGGGTCGTGCATCCGGATCCCGCTGCTCGAGCCGGCGGCGACGATGAGCTGCTGGTCGAACTGGCTCGGCGGTGATCCGATCACGCGCGCCGCAACCTGCCTGTAGTCCTTGAGCAAAGGCGTGTCGTGGAATTTGAGCAGGGCTCGAAGCTGCGCGTTCTCCTGCGCGGCGGCCTCGTTCTGGGCGGCCTGCTGGCGCAGCCGATCGACCTCTCTCCGGTACTTGTCGCGCTCAGACTTCGCGTGGACGAGGCCGGCGAAGTAGCCGTAGAGATCGCGGAACGGCCGCGCGACGCGCTCCGCGGCAACCTCGAACGGGTGCAGGACGGTCGCGCCGGCGCTCTGGACCTGGTGGAGACCACCGCTCGCGGGCTCTCGGAAGTAGATCGTCATCAGGGCGATCGAGAGCACGACAAGCACCCCTGCCACGACTCGCCGCTTGAGGGCGCTGCGCGTGCGAGAGGAGTACGAGGCGGGCCGGGAACGCGAAGTGGGCGAACCCAGGACCGCCAACCGTGCGGTGCGGTTCCGTGGCACGAAAGGGCTAGTTTAGGTAAGTCCTCGGCGGGTCGCGCCGAACCGTAGCGACTATCGCCTGTGGTTGCCGCGGCGGGCGCTGGCGGTGGCGCTGCGGTGGATCGCCTCGAACTCCTCGAGGCTGCGGCCGGAGCCGACGGCGACACAGGTGAGCGGCGACTCCGCTAGGTGCACCGGCATCTGCGTCTCGTGACGGAGCCGCTCGTCGAGGCCATGGAGAAGAGCGCCCCCACCGGCGAGGACGATTCCGCGGTCCATGATGTCGGCCGCGAGCTCGGGCGGAGTCTTGTCGAGCGTCGACTTGATCGCGTCGATGATCTGGCCGACTGGGCCGTCGAGGGCGCGCCGGACCTCCTCGGAGCTGAGGATCACCGTCTTCGGAAGCCCGGTCAGCATGTCGCGGCCTCTGACCTCGGCCTGCACCTCTTCGCGCAGGTCGAAGGCCGAGCCGACCTCGAGCTTGATCTCCTCGGCGGTCTGCTGCCCGACCAGAAGCTTGTACTCGGTCTTCATGTGGCTGATGATCGCCTCGTCCATCTCGTCCCCGCCGACGCGGAGGCTCTGGCTGACGACGATGCCTCCGAGCGAGATGACCGCCACCTCGGTCGTGCCGCCGCCGATGTCCACGATCATGTTTCCGGTCGGCTCGGCGACAGGGAGCCCGGCGCCGATCGCGGCGGCCATGGGCTCTTCGATCAGGTAGGCCTGGCGCGCACCCGCGGAGAGCGTCGCCTCCTCGACCGCGCGCTTCTCCACGCCGGTTACTCCTGACGGCACGCAGACGACGACGCGCGGGTGCGCGAACCGGTGCTGGTGCACCTTCTCGATGAAGTGGCGGAGCATCTGCTCGGTGACGTCGAAGTCTGCGATCACGCCGTCCTTCAGCGGCCGAATCGCGGAGATCGTGCCGGGCGTGCGGCCGAGCATCCGCTTGGCCTCGACGCCGACGGCATGCACTTCACCGGAGCGCTGATCGATCGCGACGACGGACGGCTCGGACAGCACGATCCCGCGCCCACGCACGTATACGAGCGTATTGGCGGTGCCGAGATCGACGGCCATGTCACGCCCGCCGAATCCGTTCAGGTAGCCGAACAACCCCATGAGGCAACCGAGTCTAGCTAGCTAAAGCCGCAATTACCGCAGAACGGACCGCTCGCCGGACCGGAACCGGGGTCTGACCCCTGGGCCCTGTCGCAAAGGGGCGCCCGAAGTGTCACGACTCCTCGACCGCCGGAACTGGCCGCCAGCGCGGGGCCTAGGCTCGAAATCGTGGCCCGTCCCCCTCGGATCCAGCTTGCCGGCGGCATCTACCACGTGACCGCTCGCGGCAACCGCCGTCAGCGAATCTTTCTCGAGGACGTCGACCGCGAGCGTTTCCTCCAAATCCTCCCTGTCGTCGCGGCCCGCTACGAGTGGCGTTGCCATGCTTACTGCCTGATGGCGAACCACTACCACCTCGTCGTTGAGACAGCGAAGCCGACTATCTCCGCTGGCATGCAGAAGCTCAACGGCGGCTATGCGCAGTGGTTCAACCACAAGCACCAACTCGATGGACATCTGTTCCAGGGTCGTTTCCATGCCGTGCTCGTGGAGAGCGACTGGCACCTGCTCGAGCTCTCGCGCTATGTGGTTCTGAACCCCGTGCGCGCGGGTCTCTGCACGCACGCGGGGGAATGGCCCTGGAGTAGCTTCCGAGCCATCACGGCAGCGGTCCCGCCGGCCTCGTTTCTCGACCTCGAGCCTGTGCTTGCTTGGTTCGGCGTCGAACCGAGCAGAGCGAGAGCGGCGTTCCGCGCCTTCGTCGAGGATGCCGCGAGTCTCCCGGCGCCCCGGGGGAAGTGACGCTTCGGGACGTGTCCCGGGGTCTGACCCCGGGACACGTCCCGGCTAGCCGATGTTGTAGACGCCCGGAAATCGGGTCGCGAGTAACCGGACAAGGAGCGCAGCCGGGAGGCCTACCACGTTCAGGTAGTCGCCCTCGATCCGCTCGACGAGCGTGGCGCCAACGCCCTGGATCGCATAGCCGCCCGCTCGGCCCTCCCACTCTCCACTCGTGACGTACCACGCCAAGTCGCGCGGGGTGAGCTCCCGGAAAGTCACGCGCGTCACGTCGTAATCCAGCGCCACCCACCCGGGTGTGAGCAGGCACAGCCCGGAGACGACCTCGTGGGTCGCGCCGGAGAGGCGCTCGAGCATCGCCTCCGCCTCGCCTGGATCGGCCGGCTTGGCGAACATCTCGCCGTCAAGCACTACCGTCGTGTCGACCCCGAGAATCGGCCGCTCGTCCGGCTCCGAGGTGACCGATTGAGCCTTTCCGCGCGCGTGCTCCCGCACGAGCTCGACCGGGTCGCGCCCCGGCTCGTCCCGCTCCTCGAACCGAGGCGGCACGACCTCGAAGGGGATGTGCAACTGCTTGAGAATTGCCCGGCGCTGGGGCGAGGTTGAGGCAAGGAGGAGCGGCGGCGCGGGCGGGACGCTCACGCCCGCTTACGGGCCTTCCAGATCTCCTCGGAGGGCCATCGCTGCGCCCATTCCGGCGTCACAAAGCCGAACCGCGTTGGCGCTGCGTTCTCTGGTGCCTGGATCTCGACCAGGTCCTCGACCTCGAGCCCGTTCGCCCGCAGGAGTCGGATCCAGTCGCCGTAGCCAAGGTGGAACTCGACCGAGTCGTCGTCCGGCCACTCGAAGCGATGCATCCCGAAGTACGGGCGAAGGAGCTGCTCCTGCGCCGGCTCGTTCGCGTCGTCGGGCGCGCAGAGGATCGAGATCGTGCCGTTGCCCAGGAAAATCAGACGGCCGGGCTGCCGGAGCAGCCGAGCCGCCTCGGGAATCCAGAGGTACGGGTCGGCCCAGATCGAGGCGCCGTACTCCGTGAACGCCAAGTCGAAGCTGGCGTCCGGAAGCGGCACGGATTCGGCGGATCCGTGGATAAGCGGAAAGTCGAGCCCGAACTCCCGTTGGAGCTGCCGCGCGGTCTCGAGCTGGCGCTCCGAGTTGTCGATCCCGGTCACCTGCGCCCCACGCCGAGCGAGCCAGGCCGACCAGTACGCCGTCCCGCACCCGAGCTCGATCACGTCGAGGCCCGAGACATCCGGAAGGATCTGCAGCTCCGACTCCGGGATGTGCCAGATTCCCCAATGCGGCTCCCCGGCCCAACTCCGACGCCCCGGCTCGACCCATTCGGGCGCGTACTCGTCCCAGTAGGCGCGGTTTCGCTTCGCGTGCTCAGACAGGCTCATCGCCGAACCACAGCTCGAGCTCGCGCTTGGCCGACTCGGGCGAGTCGGACCCGTGGACGAGGTTGTCGGGCATGGCGAGCGCAAGGTCCGCACGGATCGACCCCGGCGCCGCTTCGGCCGGGTTCGTCGCACCCATCGTCGTCCGCACGACCGTGATCGCCGACTCCCCTTCGAGTGCCAGCGCGAGCGTGGGCCCGGATGTGATGAACTCGACCAGCTCCCCGAAGAACGGTTTCTCGGTGTGCTCCGCGTAGTGCTGCTCCGCGAGCGCTCGGTCGACGGTGAGCAGGCGAGCGGCGCGAAGATCCAGCCCCCGCCGTTCGAAGCGACCGAGGATCTCGCCGGCCAGGCCGCGCGCGACCGCGTCGGGCTTGATCAAGACAAGAGTGCGCTCCACCGCCACGGGCGGGGACTCTACTCGGCTCGGCGACGTTCCCTTCGCGGTGCTTCGATCGATTTCGTCCGCCCCAGCTCGACCGCCGAGGGCGTGTCGACCGGGGTCTCGCAATAGGGGCATACCTGCCACAGCGCCTCGAGCGGCGCCTTGCAGTTCCGGCACGCTTGCTTCAGCTTCGTCGTGCAGACCGGGCAGATGAGGAAAGTCGAGTCCACCTCCGCCCGGCAGACCGGGCAATGCAGGTCGCGCCGCGCGAGCCGCTCCTCCATCGCCTTGATCTCGAGCTCCCGCTCGCGCACGTCCTCGAGGTACTCGGGCGGCCGGAAGAGCATGTAGATGAGCGCGCCGAGGAACGGCGGAACGAGCCCGAGCACCGTTGCCATCGCCACGAGCCAGGGATCCTCGATCCGCCGGCGGGCGTCCTTGTAGACCCAGTACGCGACCGCGAGCCAGAACACCCCCACGAAGAAGAACGACAGGTTCCGGATCACGAGCCAGGTCCCCGACGTGAAGAAGTCGTGGAACCCGCTGAAAACGTCGCTTAGGGGCAAAACGGTCGCCTCCGGATCAGAGGAGAATCTTCCCGATGAGATAGCCGGCGCCGAACGCGAGACCGATGACCGCGATAACCACGATCAGGGCGACCGCGAAGACGCTCAGCCTCTCGCCGAGCTTGCTCATGGTACGCCTTGTAATCGGACGTTGAGGTCGGCGAGTAAATAGAGCGAACCAGTGACGAGAACGGCGCCCGCGGGACCTGCGAGCTCGCGGGCTCGCGCCAAGGCTTCGGAGAGGTCGTCCACTGTTTCGACATCATCGAAATAACGATCTGCGAGCCGCGAGAGGTCCGCCGCCGAAAGCGCGCGTGCGTTCGAAGAAGTCGTGGCGACGAGCGTGCGTCCAAGGCCTCTCAGAGTCCGAAGCATCGCGTCCACGTCCTTGTCCCGGAGGACGGACGCGACGACCACCCACTCGCGGTCTCCCGCCCGAGTTG
>WNGJ01006243.1_pt1 | contig 37233 bp, 38 predicted proteins | sample 5400611 | NCBI WGS metagenome assembly WNGJ01 (sample SAMN13153375, study PRJNA577476) | soil metagenome | isolation source: 40 cm soil or saprolite under Garry oak tree replicate 1 | place: USA:California | collected 2016-06-15
CATCGGAAATCTCAAGTTTGACGACTTGAGTGACGCACGGGACTCCAAGAAGCTCAGCTACCATAGGCCCCACTTGTTGATTGTCGTCATCAACTCCCTTCTTGCCAAACAAGAGAACGTCGAATTCGAGCGATTTTAGTTCCGCAGCTATTGCCCGGGCAACAGCGCTTGGATCATCTGGAAAATTTTCGCTCCTAAGGTGAATAGCCCTGTCGGCGCCAAGCGCGAGAGCTTTCAGGATCACACTCGTTGACTTCTCCGGTCCGAGGGTGAGAACTGTGACTTCTCCGCCGTGTTTCTCCTTCAGCTGTACGCCTTGTTCTAGGGCATATTCCTCATAGGGGTTGATTACGAACTCTGCATCGTTTGTAAGAATCGACCTCCCGTCGGGCGCTAGCTTGATGCGCGTTGCTGTATCAGGGACGCGTCGTACGCACACGACTACCTTCAGTTCTTAGCCGCCTAGCCGGACACGGCTTGGGCCGAAGAATAAGGTTTCCTTGAACACACAGGGTTTTTGTACCAATCATGCAAACAGTCTCGTCAACTCATCGTCGGATGCCTCTCTGACTTATGATTAGGATTTTGGCTTTTGTCGTTTAATGTGTTGGCTGTTAAGTCGGTCTGGCAATACTACGTTTCATCTAACGATATTCTAGGCCTGCTGGGAGTGTTCAGGAGGATAGTTAACGAGTCTCTGCGGATAGGCATAGCCAACGATGCATCATCGCTGAGAAAGCTCTCACTCCTCTCCTACAACCAGCTCGCCCGTTAGAGGCGCAAGGCGGAGCAGTTGAAGCCGTGAAGGGGAACCCGACGCCTACGGCAATCCCCGGAGTCGATGCCCCGAAGCTAACTCAACCAAACAAGAGTTAACAGAACCGTAAACAGTTAAAGCTCGGGAGCGTAGACGCTTAAAGTGAGTTAAACATGGCTTTAACAGACCCGATCAACATCCTACTCGTACTGGGCGTTCTGGCAGTCATACTGATCTGGGGCCCACAGAAGATACCGGAGCTGGCAAGGTCTATCGGTAGAGCACGTAAGGAGTTTGACGACGCTTCTAAGGGACTGACGAACCCGACCGGATCTCTTCAGCAAGGGGTTTCCGCTTCTGACGCACTGGTAGATACCGCGCAAAAACTTGGGATCAGTACGCAAGGCAAGACGCGTCAAGAGATATCCGACGAGATCGTCGCAGCAAAGTCGAAATAGCTGAACTGATTCATATCGGCAACTAGGCCTAAGCGTCGCTTGCGGTGGGGCCAGTCGAGTATGAGATATGATCTTGTAGAGTCCTAGTCAGGCCTGCAGAGGACATCAGGAGCTCTTGCCCGAGGACGAGTCACACGAAAGAGTTCAACCTCTTTGGGACCACATTGAAGAGCTTTCGAGACGAGCGAAAGTTTGGATTTACTCTTTTGTAATTTCGACGCTTCTGTACCTCCTAATCCCAGCTGATTCTTCTTTTCTGCAAAACCCGTTTCAAGGCTACCATCCTATTATCACAGCCATCCTCCTCGGAATCAAAACAAGGCTGTTACCTTCACAATACATTCTGGTTGGAGGAACTGTTACAGCGCCTCTGGAAATAATCCTGGTGGCGGCGGCCGTGTTCGGATTCGCCACGAGCGTCCCTGTGCTTGCGTACGAGATCTACAAATTCATAGATCCCGCTATCAAGCCCAACGAGAAGCAATCAGTCTATCCGTTCGTCGCAGCGTTCTCAATTCTCTTCTTCGTAGGCGGTGCGTTCGCGTTTTTTGTCCTTCTGCCCTTTGTATTCTTCTTCTCTCTTCCCTTCTTCACCGGTCTCGGAATATCCCCGTTCATCTACGCGGACCAATTCTACAACCTGATTTTCTTCGTCATCGTTGCCGCAGGTTTCGCCTTCACGATTCCCGTGTTCTTTGTCCTCCTCGTCAAATTACACGTTCTCGGGACGAAGATGCTTACAAAGAATCGAAAATATGTTTGGGCGGTAACCTTGATTCTAACTGCGATCGCTTCACCCGATGGCGGCCCTCTCGCGGACATTGCCTTGTTTGTTCCGATAATCATACTCCTCGAAGGCTCAATCTGGTATGCAAAGAGATACGAAAAGGACAGCGGCAAAGAGGAACCGAAGATCGTCATCACTCTAACGACATGCACCTTTTGTGGCGGAGACATGGATGCAGGGGGCGTGTTCTGTGGCCGCTGCGGAAGATCAAGGCTCTAACCCTAACTCCATCCTTTCACCGGAAAACTTCCAGATCGGTTAAAAAGAGGGTGATTCGAGTTTGGACTTAGATGATGAATTTCCGCAAAACATGCGGACGGAGCGTTCTCAGCCGACGCAATGACGAACGACATCGGGCGGGCTGATAATCGAGTTTTCATTCAGACATAATCGTCCTATTTCATAGGAGGAGTTGTCATGACAGATGTCCGATCTCAATATCAAATTCGACGAAATATTATAACGGGACGAAAGAGACAGAATTCGAACGTACTCGCTCAACATCGTGTGGACGATTCGATTGATAACGCAAAAGTCGCAACTGCTTCCTCAACTCAGTCGACTATTTCACGACATTCCATTCCTGCTGGCGACAGCAAAGGAAGACCCCAAGGCATCGCTCCATGGTGAGAAGTACCTCAAACGACTCCTTTGGTACCTGTTCGCAGGAACGCGAGGAGGGCCTAGCAGGGCCGAGATCATTAGGGCTCTTCAAAATCGTCCTTGCAACGCCAATCAACTTGCGCAAGTTCTTCATGTTGATTACAAAACAATTCAACACCACGTTAGGGTTCTCGAAGAGAATGGCTTGATCGTGCCATCAGACAAGGGAACCTACGGCGCTGTTCTCTTTCTTACTCCCAAGATGGAGGAGGCACTTCCAATCCTTGACGAGATTTGGAGTAGAATTGGAAGAAGAAAGATAAGCGAACAAAAAACGGAGTAGAGTGACCGAGCTTGGGTTTTGCATTGTGGGCTAGCGCGATAGTTGCTTTTGCAAACATCGCTATGACCCTCGCTTTGTTGGCAATTTACCTCGGGACATACAGAAAAGTCAAGTCTTCCTTCACCATGGGTCTCGTTCTCTTCGGTAGCTTTTTCGTAGTTTTGAACCTGGCAATTCTCGTATTCTGGCTCTTTCTATTCGAAAATGTCAGTTCAGCGGGTAACTTTGTGGATCAAGCGTCAACCTACATGCTCCTAGTGAATGTCGGGGAAGCCCTAGCTCTGGCTAATCTGCTTAGAGTTACCTGGAAATAGAAGCATGAAACCCGGTAGCCGGCTCTAGCTATCCCCGGGTAGAATGTGGGCTAGATTCCGGGGAGATTTGGAAAAACCGTTAAGAATCAATCCAGGCCATGTCAGCCAGAAATCCTTGAAACAGAATAAGAATACTGACGAGAAAACTGAGTCCGAACGCGACTCAAACAACAAGATATCTCGAAGAGACTTCTTGAAATTCGGCGTGGGAGCGGCCGCGGTGGCGGCAGGCGCCACAGCCCTCATGGGTAAGATCCCCATTCCGGCAGAGCAGCCGAAAACGCCTGCGGTAAACGACAGCGCAGAGCCGATTGTTGCCTCTGTAAGTGGTGATCAACTAACAGTCATGAGTGGACAAGTTTCTGTTAAAGTGAAAGATGCAGGGTTGGCCGCGCAGATTGCGGACAAGCTAAGGGCAGGGAGCTAGACGATGACATCGCACAGAGAAGCGCCCAAAATCTCTAGGGATCCAGTGGCTGACAACACCGACCTCTACGCCTTTGTTAGCCCGGACAAGCCTGACACTGCAACTATCCTAGCTAACTACATTCCGTTGGAGGAACCAGCGGGAGGCCCCAACTTCAACACCTTCGGGGACGACGTGCTCTACGAGATAGTAATAGACAATAACGGGGACGGAGTCGAAGACATAACCTACCAGTTCAGATTCAACACCAAGATCGGGAACCCTGACACTTTCCTCTACAACACCGGACCCATTGGATCCCTCACGGACCCCTCCTGGAACGTGAAACAATCCTACTCAGTCACAAAAGTGGTTGGACCCCGAAGGACTGGCGTATCCACGATTCTAGGCAGAAACCTCCCAACTCCGCCCGTCAACATCGGACCAAGGTCAACACCGAACTATGCGAATCTCGCAAACGCGGCCATAAACACTTTGAGCGATGGCTCGACCGTGTTCGCCGGCCAGAGAGACGAAGCGTTTTTCGTAGATCTTGGATCGATATTTGACCTCGGAGCTCTGAGACCTGTCCAGAATTTCCACCTCATACCCACACCGGCGGCGACAGGCGTTGACGCCACAAAGGGGTTCAGCGTTCATAGTATCGCAATACAAGTAGCCAAGAAGCAACTGACGTCGGACGGATCAAACCCCACTGACCCGCTGGGAAGGAATTCAACGATCGGAATATGGGCATCAGCAAGTAGACGAAGGGCAGCCATCCTTCCGACCGATGGAGACGACAACCAATCAGGCGACAACCAGTCTGACGGAGTCGTCACCGGACCCTTTACGCAAGTGTCCCGGCTAGGAATGCCTCTGATCAATGAGGTAATCATCCCGTTGGGGAAGAAAGATTTCTGGAACACTTCGCTCCCTAGGTTCGACTCTCAGTTCCTCAAATATTACCAGACACCAGAGCTTCAGAAACTACTCCCTGTGCTCTACCCCGGAGTTTTCCCGAACTTGGCATCTGTAACGGAAGCGCGCGCAGACCTCATCGCAATACTCCTGACAGGAATACCAGCGGGCATAATTGCAGGGTTCCAGAACTTCACAGGACCCCTACAGGCTGACTACCTCCGCCTCAACCTTGCAATTCCTCCGAATACGACGAACCCCAACCGGCTAGGACTAGTTGGCGGAGACCCCGCAGGATTCCCCAACGGCCGAAGAGTGCTGGACGATGTCGTGGACATTGAGATCAAGGCGATAGCCGGCGCGACCTTACCACTGGTAGACAAGAACTTCACGACAGACGGCGCAGTAAGTCTAGTGACGCAGGGCATCCCGGCAGGCAACCCTGTCCAGCCACCAAATACCGAGTCGTTCCTGTCGGTATTTCCCTACCTCCCGCACCCAGTCCCCGGCTACGAACACTCCCACGACCCATAAACTGGAACAAAGTGTGGCCTTTCTGGCCGCACTCACCATTGTTTCTCCAGCCAATTCTAGAAGCTACCGCGTCCCCCCTCTATGCCCGTTAGGTCGAGAGGCTTCTCATCCCGCACGCAATGATTCGGCAGATCGCAGATCTACGCTAGATCAGAACTAGCTTTCAGAGAATCATTTCAAAAGTCTTATTCTACCGTAGTTCTACTCTACTCGGAAACCAGTTTGCCCTGCACCGTCATTGTCGGCGGATTCTTCGGAGACGAAGGGAAGGGAAAGATAGCCGCCTATCTTGCAATGAAGGACAAGCCCGACTTATGCGTCAGGGGCGGGAACGGACCCAACGCCGGCCACACTGTGATCCACGGTGGAGTCCAGTACTCCCTCAGGCTCATCCCAAGCGGCTTTGTCAACCGCTCAACACGACTTCTCATTGGACCCGGAGTCCCCGTTGACCCGACCGTACTGCTCGACGAGCTCCGGAAAACCGACTCAGAGCGAAGAATCGAGGTTGACAATCAGTGTCCCATCGTTGAACCACGCCACAAAGAGCAGGAATCACGATCAGACCATCTCTCAAAGAAAGTGGGCTCTACCAAGAGCGGAGTAGGAGCATGTAACGCAGAACGAGCCTTGAGAATGGTGAAATTGGCTCAGCAGATTCCAAGCCTCAAACCGTATGTAGGCGACACAGTCGGGGAAATTCAGGAAGCGCTTGCACAAAACAAGTACGTTGTGATTGAAGGGACCCAGGGCACCTTTCTCAGTCTTTATCACGGAACTTACCCATATGTCACATCCAAGGATACGACTGCTTCAGCGGCTTGCGCTGATGTCGGGGTCGGTCCCACTCAAGTTGACGATGTCATAGTCATCTTCAAGGCATACGTAACACGAGTAGGCGAAGGACCACTTGAAGGCCAACTAGATCGCGAGGAAGTCGCACGCCGCGGTTGGACAGAGTTTGGAACTGTTACCGGACGAGAGAGAAGAGCCGCACCTTTCGATTTCAGGCTCGCAAGAAGAGCCGTTCAACTTAACGGGGCCACTCAGATAGCGTTAACCAAGCTCGACGTACTCTTCCCTAGCGCCAAGGGAGCCCACGAGTTAGCAGACCTTGACGAGAAGGCGAGGACGTTCATATCAAAGATCGAACAAGAGACAGGCGTGCCAGTCACTCTGATCGGAACCGGTCCGGCCGAGGCCGATATCATAGATCTGAGAAACTCGAACAAACCCATTAAGGCGAAGCCGTTGCTGGTTCAGCGAAGGTAAGGCTCAGAAAGCCCGGAGCTATTTACGAGCTCTCAATGGTATCAAAAGCCGTCCTGCAGGAACGAACTTCTCTAGAAAGATCTTGAACGCCTCGTTACCGACAAGTGCGACGGTTAGGAACCCAATTATGGTCATTTCAAACCATCCCTTAATCAAGACTGGAATGGCCAGGGCAGGGGCCCAGAAACTGCCCCCAGAGACGAATAAGGGAACGAGATTCTGGAAGTAGAACCACGTGAGCACCGCTTCTGGAATGAACCCGATCCACACGGCAAGGAGAACGACGTAGCTCCTCTGCCTGTAATCTGACTTGAGCGATTGAGCTATTATTCCGATCGCAAAGCCTGTTATCGCCTTTCCGACAGGAAATAGGATAGTTATCGGACCCGTGTTCGATGCGAACATGATAGCTGGACCTATGCCAGCGATCAGTCCGGTGAGAGACCCCAATCTCCAGCCAAAGAAAATAGCCATTACTACAATCGGAACACTGGAAAAATCGAGCGCGACCTGGCTAACGCCAGGAGTGGGAATCCGTCCCAACGCGACCGAAACGACCCCCAGTAGGTTGCCTAAAGCAGCCATTGACGCGACCAAGGCCAACGAGCTGATGGATGTTTTCCTTTCCAAGCCTACCGGCTCGGCAATGAGCTACTCATAAAAGAGTTTCTACCCAAGAATGAGTAGCAAGGCTGGTGCTGACCTACTTGGAGCTTCGGGCAAGGACGTGAAGCAATGTCATTTCTTGAAGACACTTTGCAGTGCGAGTTTTTCCATGAGGATCCTTTCTCGCTAGGGCGATCAGATCTTCGAGAGTGTCAACGTCGAACGACAGGCGCGGGTTAGAGATGGAATACACAGCAAATCCTGTCTTCTGTGCTGCTCTAAGATGTGTGCTAAAGCTCCATCTTCCATACGCAGGTGCTATAATGTTAGGAGGCTCTCGCACCATCACATTGGTTCCGCCCTTCATGGAAGGGGCCAAGATGACCTTCTCAGCGGGACCTCCGACTGAGTATAGCTCTTTCAAATCCCGTGGTTCTAGCATTGGGATGTCGGCTAACAGGACAGCCACAGACGATGCCTTCTCGCGCATAGCAAAGAGGGTTGACTGTCGGATGCCTGCGTTGAGCCCCTGTCCCTCTTGATGGAGAAATGTCCCGTGAGGTAAGTTTGCCTCTTTCTCGACATTGGGGTCAGGGGAGACAACTAGGACTCGGCTGAAAAGCTGAGACTCTTTGACTGCAGCTAACACGTCTTCCAATAGTGCAAGGATGAGTTTCTCCTTGTCTTCTGGACTAAGGGAGCGGGCAAGCCTGCTCTTGCTTTCGACCAGCCCTTTGACTGGAATGATTGCAAGGTTTCCCGTCAAAGAGTCTCCGCCAGCCTCAGGGTATCTTCTGCCAACCTGGCCCTCGCTGCCGATGAATCCATTATTGTCTGGGTCGATGCTACCTTCATTCCAAGGCTGCTAATCTTGGAAGCAACAGACTTGTCGACCTCATCGATCACGAAGCCTCTCAAGAGCCCCTTGTAGAGCTGGGCCACCCCGAGGGGCGAGACTTCCAATCCCAAGTGGCGCATGATACGATCCAATGGACCCTTTATCGACCTTCCCCCAACGATCGGACTGATACCGAGAATCCGGCCCTTGGTCTTCGCTAGAGCATTGCGAATTCCGGGGATGGCGAGTATTGGTCCGATGCTAAGGATGGGGTTGCTGGGGCAGAGTATGATGACTTCCGATTTTTCTATCGACTCTACAACGCCTGGAGCCGGTAGCGCCACGGTTGCGCCCTCGTAGCTCACATCTTCCACGTTATCCTCGAACTTTCTCTTGACAAAATACTCCTGGAAATCCAGTAGTCCGGCAGAAGTCTTGATCTTGGTAGCCACCATCTGGTCAGTCATAGGCAGGATCCTGACCTTCACGCCCAGGAACATTCGAATTTTCTCAGTCAACTCCGATTGGCTGAATCCCTGTTGGAGAAAGGCTGTCCTGAGAAGGTGCGTTGCGAAATCTCTGTCACCTATCCGGAACCATGTTTCCGCAGAATAGCGTTCGAGCTGCGCCATGCAGTTGTACGTGTCCCCTGCGATCCCGTACCCCTTCTCTTTGTCAACAATACCCGCGAGAGTGTAAGTGACTATGTCAATGTCGGGGCTAATGTGTACACCAAGATAATCAAGGTCGTCTCCAGTGTTAACGATCGCCGTGACCTTTTCCGGCGGATAGACTTGCGCAAGGCCGTCCAAGAAACGTGCCGCTCCTACCCCGCCTGCGAGGCATACAACTGATCTGAACATGCTGAAGCGCCTGCGAGAGGGCTTGCGCCAAGCCAGCCTCTAGATAAAGACTAGCGCTTCTTCGCACCAGCTTTTTCGAGAATATGGTGCGCTTGCCTCAACTTGTAGACCGTTGTCCTGAGATATTGGTACCCTTCCAAGGGAGATTTGCCGCGAAGCTCTGTCGCGTGACGCAGCGATTCCGAAGATTCCTTGACCAGCGGGATAGGCTCAGCGTTCCTCTTTCGCACTGGGGCAGGGGGATCCACGTCCTCAAGGTTGTATGTGAGGGAATAGAGGAGGCTACTGTATTCGGCGGCTTCCTCGGCCAACCAGACCTTCTTTTCGAGGTCCGTCCCATCTCTGGACACATGATCGAGAACAGCGTCGAGCTTGGCTCTCGCTTCCTCCAAAGCCTGGCCCGCTTTCTCCTCTAGCATTCGCTGTTCTTCAGCAGCATCCATCAACGCGACCTTTAAGCGACTATTCTACCGTGACGCTCTTAGCCAGATTTCTTGGATAGTCTGGGTCGTGGCCTAGAATTACCGACATGTAGTACGCTAGGAGTTGAAGGGGAACGACGTAGACAATTGGGGTTGCGAGGGATGGGAGAGATTCGGGTATTTCGATTACATCGTCAGAAAGGTTTCGGATCTCTGCATCCCCTTCTTCTATGATCGAGATTATTCTTGCTCCGCGTGCCTTCATCTCCATAATGTTGCCGATTATTTTCTTGTGAGTCTCATCCCTCGGGGCCACGAATACTACTGGAAATCCTTCTTCGACAAGTGCGATGAAGCCGTGCTTGCTCTCGCCTGCCGGATACGCCATTGCTGGGATGTAGCTTAGCTCTAGGAGTTTCAATCGTCCTTCCAGGGAAGTGGGGACGCTGATTCCCCTGCCGAGGAAGCAAATACTGGATGCGCTGCTACAGCTTTCGGCAATCTTTTTCACGTTTTCAACAGCCGTCGTCAACAAGCTCTGTATGATAGCAGGGGTTCGGTGGATAGCGTCTTCTAGTTCGCTGATCTCTTTCGATGAGACTTCCCCTTTCTTTCTGCCGATCGCGATCGCGAGTCTGAGGAGAACTGTGACCTGTGAAGTGAACGCTTTTGTTGAGGCGACTCCGATCTCCGGTCCCGCGTTCTGTCCGATATACACGTCGGACAATCGCATCAACGTAGAACCGAGGACGTTTGTTATGCTGACAATTGAGGCTCCCCTGGCCTTCGCGTCTCTAACCGCGTTTAGAGTGTCCATGGTCTCGCCGGACTGGCTTACAGCGAGGATTGCTGTTTTGGAGTCGACGAGGTCTAGGGCTTCGTCTGAGAACTCGGATGCCACTACGACTCGAACGTTCATTCCGGCTAGTTTCATGAGCGCTTGTGCTCCTACGAGCCCGGCGTGGTAGGATGTTCCGCAGGCGACGATGAACACTTTCTCCGCGTCCATCAGCTTGCTTGCGAGAAGATCATAGTAGATTTCGTGGGTTCCCACCGCATCCCTTATCGTATGCACTTGCTCGTGGATTTCTTTGAGCATGAAATGTGGGAAACCCTGTTTCTTGGCGGACTCTGGGTCCCAAGTTATTGTGATAGGATCTCTCTTCACCGCGACCCCGTTCTTCGCTTTGAGAATCTTGATCCCGTTCGGGTCGAGAAGGGCCATTTCTCCCTCTTCAAGTATCAACGCTCTCCGGGTCAAGGGTAGGAAAGCGGCTATGTCACTGGCGCAATAATATTCGCCATCTCCTAGTCCAAGGACGAGAGGGCTTTCTTGGCGGGCGCAGAGAATAGTTTTCGGTTTCTCCACACTTGTCAGGACGATGGAGTAGGCTCCTTCCAGACGATTGATGGTCTTCCTGAATGACTCTTCTAGGCTGAGTCCTTGGCTGAGATATTCCTCAACCATGTGGGGGACAACTTCAGTATCTGTTCGAGAGGCGAACCGGTGTCCCTTGGATTCTAGCTCGCGTTTGAGGTCGAGATAGTTCTCTATGATACCATTGTGGACGACGGCAATTCGGGATTTACAATCGACAAGAGGATGAGAGTTTTCCTTGACTGGCCTGCCGTGTGTCGCCCACCGAGTGTGTCCAACGCCCACTGGTCCCGGTAGAAGGTCGAGGTTATACTTGGCATGGACTTCGTCGAGTCGTCCGCTATCCTTCTTCACCGTCAGGGTCCCATCGGATATGGTCACCTCGCCGACAGAGTCGTAGCCCCGATATTCTAGGCGTTTGAGGGCGGCGTGGATGAGCGGAGCGGCTTCTTTACCGTCGTGGAGGACGCACCCGAATATTCCACACAAGGACGCTGCCCTAGGGAGGCAGGTTGGCATTAAGAGTTCTTGAACGAATCACGAAGGGCGCGGCGCGGGTCGTGAGCAAAGTAGCATCTTTGGGGGCCATAGACCGATTTGGTTTCGAATTACCCCGGCATGTATCTTCAGCCCGCTCGAAGAAGGTCGGGGTAGAACTTCTCGTGCATGTTCGCAATAAGGGTGACAGTGCCTTGCTATAGGATATTTTCTACGAAAAAAAGTACAATGGATGTTCGAGTGGCATATCATAATAACCAGTCGCTTCAACGCCTAACCGGGTCCAGCATATGGCTGCTGATGCTACATTCATCGTTCTATTGATCCTCCATGTTGGCGCGATAGTAGCTTGGATGGGAGGCGCTGCGTTATTCGTCTCCGTGATTATTCCCTCACTCTCGAAAATGTCTCCGACCTCCAGAGCTGAATTTGTCCAGTCCGCCCTACCGAGGTACCTTAGGTTCATTACCGGAAGCTCGATCCTCGCGATAGTGGCCGGACTGGTCCTCTACGGGTATGCGACGACCCAGACAACAAGCTCATTTGCCCTTGCCGAGCCGGGACTCATGTACATCAATGCAGGGGCTGTACTAGGCTTAATTGTCCTCATCATTGCCCTCGGAATCCTAGTCCCAGCAGGCCGAAAATTCATTTCACTGACAAAGCAAGCTCAGAAACCTCCAGCACAATCATCGGCTCAAGATCCGATGGCAGCGCAACTCGCGAGCCTCCAGAAGAGAATGGGGATAGCTGGACGCTTGGGAGTGGCCTTGCTAGGGATTGCGCTGATCCTGATGGTCATCGGCGCCAGTATCTAGACACGATCGCAAAACCAGGAAAAACGCCCACCTTCTTCCTCTTCTCGAGACGAGGACGTGCGGGAACGGTTTCCATAACGCTAAATAAGCGGGCAGCCTAGTTGGAACTCATCTCTGGTGTGAACGGGGATGGGTGGTCATCTTTACTGGCATAAGCCTGCTCCAGAGACCCTCATCCAGGTCTAAGCACCAGAATCAGACTACCGTTTTCACAACAACCGAGCCGGGATACCGACCAACTAGGGCGCTGCGAAGGCGTCAACGCCGCCGCCTGATCATCGCAAAATTCGGCGGGTCCAGCCTATCCAACGGGAAAAAGGTCAGTCTCGCCGCAGAATCAGTTGCCAGAGAATACTCCAAAGGAAACAGACTAGTCGTGGTCGTCAGCGCCGTCGGGAGAACCACCGACGAGCTTCTCGAACTCACAAACCATGGCGCAGGAATAGTAGAGACCGACAGAGACGATATTCTCGCGATGGGCGAGAGAACCAGCGCCAGGATCTTCGCAGCATCACTGAAATCACGCGGGATACAAGCCCGCTACTTTGACCCATCGGACCGAGACTGGCCAATCATCACCGACCATGACTTTTCAAACGCCAACCCACTGAGAACCTCGAGCATTCAACGAATACGAAGATATGTAAAACCCGTAGTTGAAGACGGAATTATCCCGGTTATTGGTGGTTTCATAGGCCGGACCAGAGACGGACGAATTAGCACGCTGGGACGCGGGGGAAGTGATACCACTGCCCTCCTCTTAGCAACGGCACTCGGAGCAGACGAGGTCGTCCTAGTAACCAGTGCGCCAGGAATTCTTACGGGAGATCCGTTCCTGATCAGGAACGCTCACGTTCTCAGATCGATCGATATGAAAGCGCTAATCGGAATAGCGGATAGCGGAACAAAATTCATCCATCGAAAAGCGCTACGATACAAAGATCCAGCGATCAGCATCCGAGTCATACCCAGCGCCTCAGGCAGACTCGACGCGCAGGGGACGCAGATCACGGGCGGACCATTGCCCGAGTTGGAGGTGAAGATCCATAATCCAGACCCTGTCGCCTCTATCACACTGGTGGGAAGAGACCTGCCCCAGAATCCAGAACTTATCAGGAAAGTCACGAGGATTATCAGAACGAATCTGGTCGCTATCTCGCAAGACAGCGATAGCGCGATACTCTACCTCAGCCAGGCACCAAGCCTGCGAGGACAGATTTCCAGACTCCACGACGTTGTTGCAAAGGATCCTCACGGCCTTGCTCTTGCGGCCCGGATGGGCATGGCGCTCATCACCGTTAAGGGAGTCGGCTTGGAAGAGACGCCTGGAGTGGTTGCGAGAATAAGCGACGCTTTGCGGTCGAGTGACATCAACATATTCGGTGTCCTCACCATAACATCCTCCGTCCTTATACTCGTCGACTGGAAGGTCAGGAAACAAGCCGGAAAGTTGATCAGAGACTCACTGGAGAATAACTAGAATGGTGAACAGGAGAAAGGTAGCGGTCCTCGGCGCGACCGGAATGATGGGTCAGAAATTCGTCCAGCTACTAGCCCACCACCCATGGTTCGAGGTCAGCGCTGTTGCGGCGTCCGATAAGAGCGTTGGCAAAACATACGCATCCTCGATAGGATCAAGAAGAGAAGCAAACCTCCCCGATGAGCTCGGAGGGCTCGTACTTACAGAACCCAAGCCGCGAACCCTAGACGACCCGGACCTCGCCTTCTCCGCCCTTCCTGCCGAAGTCGCAGGGCCGGTGGAAGAAGATTTTGCCAAAGCTGGGATTCCCGTCTTCTCCAACGCATCATCCCACAGAATGGACCAGTACGTCCCGCTCCTGAATCCGGAGGTAAACCCTGAGCATGCTGTGATGGTAGAAGAACAGAAACGAAAGACGAAGACTGACGGTTTTATCGTCGCCAACCCCAACTGCACCACCGCCATCCTCACCCTATCTCTCAAACCCCTCAACGACAAGTACGGCTTAGAAACTGTCGTCGTATCTTCAATGCAAGCCGTATCCGGTGCAGGCTACCCCGGAGTCGCATCACTCGACATCATGCAGAACGTTATCCCGTTCATCAGGAACGAGGAGGAAAAAGTCGAACATGAAACCAACAAGATACTCGGAAGCATGTCGAAACCCGCCGGGATTACTGTCTCCGCGAGCTGCAACAGAGTCCCAACACTCCATGGACACATGGAGGCAGTCTTCGCCAAAACACGATCAGCCGCGACACCTAACGAAATCGTCAAGGCGATGAGAGAGTTCAAGGGAACTCCTCAACAGCTCAAGCTCCCCTCAGCACCCCAGCATCCGATTATTGTTCGGGAAGAGGAAGATCGTCCACAAACCCGGCTCGATGTCGATGAGGGAAACGGAATGACCGTAACGGTCGGACGGGTCCGGCGAGACCCGGCATTGAACGGCGTCAAGTACATGGCCCTCGGCCACAACCTCGTCCGCGGAGGAGCCGGATGCTCCATCCTCAACGCCGAACTCTTCCTCGCAAAGAAGATCATCAAGTGATCCAAGAAAAATGGAAACAGGAAAAACCCGCAGACTCAGACGAATATTCCGACAAGATGGGAAGACGGTCATGATACCCATGGACCATGGAGTATCCGTCGGACCAATCGAAGGACTCGCCGACATGAGCGACACCATCGACAATGTGGCCAAGGGAGGAGCCGACGCAGTACTCGTTCATGCAGGCATAGCCCAGACAGTTGACAATCAGGGAATGGGTCTCATACTCCACCTTTCAGGCGCCACACGACTAACCCGCGAGCCCAACTGGAAAACACAACTATCCACTGTCAGATTGGCCCTACGTCTAGGCGCTGATGCTGTATCAGTTCACATCAACGTTGGATCCGAACACGAGCAACACATGCTCGACCAATTCTCGCGAATACTAGACGAAAGCGACGATGTAGGCCTACCAGTCCTCGCGATGATGTACCCGAGAGGACCCGGAATCCAGAACGAACACTCCTACGAGGTGGTTAGCCACGCAGCTCGGCTGGGCTACGAACTAGGAGCCGACATCGTCAAGACGAACTATACTGGAGATGTTGAAAGCTTCCGAAACGTGGTCAAGGGCGTCAAAGCACCGTTGGTCGTAGCCGGTGGGCCCAAAGCAGACAGCGAATCCGAAGCACTCCAGCTCGTCTCAGACTCGATCAAAGCTGGAGCCGCTGGAGTATCCATAGGGCGAAACGTGTTCCAGCACCACGAGCCGACTTTGATGACCAGAGCCCTCGTCGAGATAGTCCACAACGGCAGCAGCCCCACGCAAGCACTCTCTATTCTCGGTGAAAGAAGTGAAAGAATTCTGGCTCGAGCCTAACCCCGATCTGTCTGCAGAAGCCATTCGCAAGATGGTTGTCGAAGCCAGGCCACACGCAGTCCTCACAGACACTGAGCTTACTGGTGTTTCAGCGAAAATCGCGTCGCGACTAGATGGAACGGACATTTTCGTCACATCAAACTTTGACGACGTGTCCTGCGCCAAGAAGAACATGACGCCAGTAGCGCTTGAGGTTATGATCAGCAATCAGAAGGACCTTGACAAGATATCTCAGGCACTCAAGCTGGGTCCCGATTATCTCCTGGTCAACTGTCCCAACTGGAAGATCATCCCACTCGAAAATCTGATCGCAGAGGCGAAGGGACGCTCGAAACTTCTTGCTAGAACCACAAGTTTCGACGAAAGCAGGATAGCGCTCTCAACTCTAGAACTGGGAGCCGATGGAATAGCCCTCGCTTCCCGCGACATAAGTGAGATTCTCAAGACCCGAGACCTGATGCTTGGAGACGTCGAGAAGATCTCGCTTTCGGTAGCTCAGGTCACAAGCGTCAGGCCCATCGGAACGGGAGCGCGAGTCTGCGTAGATACAACTGAGATACTTGAACCCGGCGAGGGACTATTAACCGGATCTTCGTCTCAAGCACTCTTCCTAGTGGAGGGCGAGGTACATCCGAACCCCCACGTGAACTCGCGACCATTCAGGATAAACGCTGGCCCCGTCTCGTCATACGTTCTAACGGCAAATGGGAAAACCCGGTATCTCTCCGAGCTATCAGCAGGAGAAACCGTACTCCTGATCGATAGGACAGGAAGAACGCGGAACGTTGACGTCGCCAGAGTCAAAATCGAACGCAGACCAATGATTCTCATCGAGGCAAACATTGGAAACCGAAAGCTAACGACGATACTCCAGAACGCTGAAACAGTCCGGCTAGTCGCGAGAGACGGGTCCAAGTCGGTTTCCGAGATCAAGCCTGGCGACGACATACTGGTCCGACATGAGGATGGCGGGCGGCACTTTGGAACAAAAGTTGTAGACGAGATGATTATCGAGAAGTGAACCCCAAAGTCTGCGTCTCCGTCTCCTCAACCGACACCCCCGAACTACTCGGCAGAGCGCAGAGAGCCGAGAGACTCTCCGCCGACCTCGTAGAAGTTCGTTTAGACAGGCTCCGGAGCTACCATGGGCTCACAAAAATAGCTCGAGCCGTAGAACGACCAATCATTGGGACCAATAGGCCCATGTCAGAGAAAGGGTCCTTCGACAGATCCGAGGCTGAGCGGTTGAAGATTCTGATGGAGGCAGTAGAAGGAGGATTCCAGTATGTGGACCTGGAGGTTACAACAAGCAAGCTCGACCGTGTCATCAAGACTTTCAGGGACAAAGGTGCAAAGATCATACTATCCCACCACGATCACTTCAGAACTCCAGATCCGGCGAAACTTGCCTCGACCCTAGCCCAACTCCAGAAGTTCAAGCCAGATGTCTGCAAGATCGTCACAACAGCACAGATCCCTGAAGACAATCTGACGGTACTCAATCTGTTGAAAACAAACCATCAGAACTCCCCACTCGTCAGTTTTGCAATGGGACAGACAGGAGTCTGGTCAAGACTACTAGCACCGTTCTACGGGGCCCATTTCACATACGCCTCGCTAGAAAGAGGGCTAGAAACCGCCCCGGGACAGTCGACTATCGCTGAGCTTCGCCGAATCTACGAGATGCTAGGCGTGGAGTAACAGCACATGATCAAAGGCGACACCAGAGTCCACTCTCTCTACGGATCACCAGTATCACACAGCCTCAGCCCGGTAATCTTCAACACGACTTTCGAGAAACTATCCCTCAACAGAACCTATGTTCCATTCGAGGTCAGCCAAGACAAGCTGAAAGATGCAGTGGAAGCAGCTCGCGCACTCGGGTTTGACGGCTTCAACGTTACGATGCCCCACAAGGCCACGATCTTGGATATGCTAGATCGGCTTGACAGGAGCACTGAGAAGATTGGATCTGTAAACACGGTCGCCCGAACCAAGAGCGGACTTGTGGGGTACAACACTGACGGCGAAGGAGCGGTCAGAGCACTAAGATCCTACGGTTTCGAACCCAACAATAAGCGCATACTAGTTCTGGGGGCCGGAGGAGCTGCCAAAGCGCTGGTCCATCGTCTTTCCAGAGACAAGAACAAGATCAGAATTCTCAACAGAACCTTAGACAAGGCCCGACAACTAGCGGATAACACATCTGGCCCCGGGAGAATTTCGTATGGAGAACTTGAAAAGAATACTTTGGAGAATTCTCTCCATCAAACAGATCTTCTTGTCAACTCGACTCCGATACGGACCTCGACTCTCTTCTTCCGACTCAAGATCCCACTCAGCAAGTTGAGGGATACAGACTGGGTCTTCGACCTCGCATACGACAAGTCCGGCGAACCGATTCCGGCAGGACGCGGCACGATAAGCCCGCTGGAGATGCTCGTGCACCAAGCTGCCTTGTCGTACGAAATCTGGCTGAATGAGACCGCTCCCTTTGCTCTGATGCGATCCTCCCTCATTGACCACCTGGGAAAGGATTGGAAGTGAAGGGGACCGGGCAGGCTCTTTCCCACGGAGCCATAAGCATTCTAAACGCGTTCCCAACGGGCAAGGGTGGTGCCCTGGGAGTTGACCTTTGGACCCGAGCCAAAGTCAGCCTACGCGAGGGACCTGGCCCGATCTCTGGATTTGTATCGTCGGACCCAGAAGAATCCGACAGGCTCGCAATCACAGTGGTCCAGAAGACCCTGCGGCACTATGGGTATGAGCGGAAGTTGCAAGGAGAAGTGATCACCTCGTCAAACATTCCAGTAGCTGTTGGTCTCAAGAGCAGCAGCGCCGCTGCAAACGCTGTAGCCTTAGCGACCACCTCTGCCATTGATGAAAAGCGAGATGATGACACGCTCGTTGGCATTGGAGTAGATGCTTCCATAGAATCAGGGGTGAGTCTAACAGGAGCGTATGACGATTCGTTCGCGTCCTATCACGGCGGCGGTGTTCTGACAGATAACGATCGTAGAAAGGTGGAAAAAATTCTCAAGATCCCCCCGGATCTCAGGGTCCTCATACTTGTTCCTCCGCGAAAAACTCGAACTGGACAGCTGGACCGTTTGAAATTCGCGCCTGTCAAACGGATTTCAGAACTAGCCTACAACGAGGCCAACAACGGCCATGTCTGGGATGCGCTTACGCTCAACGGCCTCGCGGTCGCATCAATCCTCGGGGAGGACCCTCGTCCAGCTCTCTCGGCGATCGAAGCAGGCGCACTTGGAGCAGGACTGTCCGGCAAGGGCCCCTCTGTGGCGGCTATAGTTGACGAGAACAGCTTGAAACCGGCGCGACAGGCGCTCGCGAAATTTGACGGACGAATTATCGAGGCTAACCTGAACTTTTCGAAAGCGTTGATCGAGACTTGAGAGCCAGGATCAAGGGTCCCCAGGTGTTGCATGGAAAAGTGAAGGCGCCCGGGTCCAAGGCATACACCCACAGAGCACTCTTTGCCTCACTGTTGTCAGAAGGAAAATCGGTTATCGATGGAGCACTGGGCTGCGATGATACCCAGCGAACCGTCGAAGGGATGCAACGGTTGGGAGCGAAAGTGATTGTCAAGAAAACCCGGACAATTTCCTACGGAGTCAGGAGACCGACAACGACTAACAGGCCGTTTGATTGCGGTGAGTCCGGAGCAACCCTCAGGTTCCTGACCGCTATCGCGTCTACTTCCCTAGGAACTGTTAGGTTGACGGGCAGCCCGAGACTTGCCAACAGACCCTTGGATCCGCTTGTGAAGGCAATCAACACTCTAGGTGCCTCCGCCCGGACGTTTTCCGATAAGCACGGATTCGAGGTTCTTGTTAGAGGACCACTCAGAGGAGGAGAAGTCAAGGTTCGAGGTGACATCAGCTCCCAGTTCATCTCAGGACTCCTATTCGCCGCCCCCCTAGCGACAAGAGACGTCACGATAAACGTCGAAAGCACACTAGAATCGCGACCATATGTGAACATGTCCATCGACGTGCTGAGGAAGCACGGAATCTCTATCGAGGAATCTGAAGGAACGTTTAGGATTCCGGCACCCCAAAAGTTCGCATCAGCGTCTCATCAGGTTCCAGGAGACTTTTCGTCAGCAGCGTTCCTCATTGCTACGACCGGAGTTGCTGGAGACGAGATTACGATATCTGGCCTTGGCTCCTACGAGCTTGAACCTGATTCTGCCATCTTGAAAATTGCTCCTGAAATCGGGTTCGAAGCTCAGCAAAATGGGGATAGTCTGACAATCGGTAAGAGAGAGCTGCATGGGTTCGATTTTGACGCGAGTAATAACCCGGACCTTGTCCCGGCCCTTGAGATCCTAGGATGTTTCGCGGACGGCGCAACCAAGATCCGAGGGGTGAAGAGGCTGGTTTACAAGGAGTCAAACCGGTTGCAAACCCTCCCGACGGAGCTGGTGAAGATGGGCGCCAAGATTCATGTCGAAGACGACGTGATCAAGATTGAAGGAAACAGAGAACTGGTGGGAAGCGCGTTCGATTCACATAGCGACCATCGGGTCGCAATGGCGTGCGCGGCCGCATCTCTTGGAGCCGAAGGAGAATCAATAATACAAAATTCGGAAGCTGTTTCGAAATCCTACCCGGAATTCTTCCAAGACCTCACAAAACTGGGGGCACAACTAAGTGTGGAGTAATTCCATCGGCAAAGCCTTCGCAGTTACCTGTTTCGGAGAAAGCCACGGCCCCGTAGTAGGTGTTACAGTAGATGGCTGCCCCGCTGGATTACCATTGAGGGTCGATGTTATTCAACGGGCACTGGACCTGAGAATCCCACAAGAGAAAGAGGTCGTTTCTGCCCGACGAGAGCCTGACGTTGTGGAATTATTCTCCGGGGTATTCCAGGACTATACAACTGGCGCTCCGGTGACGTTGCATATCAGAAACAAAGACGTGAAATCATCAGATTACGAGCCTCTCAAAGACCTCGTTCGGCCTGGACACGCGGATTATCCAGCGAAGGTGAAGTATGGTGGTTTCAGCGACTACCGAGGAGGAGGAAGACTGTCGGGACGAATGACCGCAGCATTCGTAGCCGCGGGAGCGATCGCCCAGAAACTCCTCTCGACGTTCGGCGTGGAGGTCCTAGCCTACACCCAGGCTATCGACGGAGTTCACTTGGACAATTCTCCTAGCGTTGAAGCTATGAAGAAAATCACCTACGAGAACTCGATGAGATCCCCTGATCCGGCTATTGCAGAGAAAATGCGCCAGATTGTACTAACCGCGAAGGCTGATGGGGACAGCGTCGGGGGAATTGTCGAGTGCACGGCGCTAAACCTTCCAGTGGGCGTTGGCGAGCCGCTTTTCGATGCGATCGACTCTGAACTCGCCAAGATACTTTTCGGAATCCCTGCCGTCAAGGGAGTCGAATTTGGAGCAGGGTTCCAGGCAACCCGTCTCAAGGGGTCTGAAAACAACGATCAGTATGTGATCAAAGAGGGAAAAATTGTCACATTGACCAACAATTCTGGAGGAGTCTTAGGGGGAATGTCGACCGGAATGCCGTTGCTGCTTAGAGTCGCGTTCAAGCCGCCATCCTCAATCGCGAAGGAACAAAAAACCGTGAACATGTCCCAGATGGAAGAGGCCAAGCTTGGGGTGAAAGGGCGACATGACCCGTGCGTAGTCCCCAAAGCCGTCTCGGTAGTCCAAGGAATGGTCGCAATAGGATTGGCAGACTTGATGATCCGCGGCGGAATGATTCCTCGAGTCCTGAAGAGTTAACCCCTCATGGACGACGTCGATAGGATTCGTGACAGAATCGATGAGCTAGACCAAGAGATTGTTCGGCTTCTCAAAAACAGATACGAGAACGCAAGGCTCCTAGGCAGGATCAAACAGAGGAGAGGCCTCGAGTATCGCGATCCTGGGCGAGAGAAGGTCATCCTCAGAAAGATGGAACGCGCCGCGACGTCACTCGACATTGACCTAAAATTCATCGGGCCAATATTCGAGCAGATTTTTGCCCTAAGCGTTGAGGCTCAGCATGATCACCCTGAAAAATCAGGCAAGAAACTGGATCAGACAAGAATCCTGATAGTGGGCGGGACCGGAGGAATGGGACGGTTCTTCGCAAGGTTCGCCAGCCTCCAAGGAGCAAAGGTCAGGCTAGCAGGCAGAGAGATCAACAAAACGCGGACAGCGGCCAAAGAAATAGAGGTCGAACCGGGAACAATCCTGGACGCAGCCTCCTCGGACATTGTCATCCTGGCCGTTCCGATGGAGGAAACTGTCAGAGTTGCCACAGAAACCGCGTCCCTGATGACAAACGACAGCCTCCTTGCTGATCTCTCCTCGGTCAAGACGGGAATATCGGACAGGATCGCCGAAAAAATCCCGAAAGGACTGGAGTACGTGAGTTTGCACCCTCTGTTCGGACCCAGCATAGACCATCTTCACGATCAAACCATCATCGCCGTGTCTTACAATGCTGGCCAGAAATGGTCGAAGCTAGCCCGTGCATTGCATGGTGGCGGAGCGAAGGTCCAAACAATGTCGGCGACCCAGCACGACCGGACCATGGCCTACGTACAAGGACTCCATCACTTTGCCCTGATTTCTCTCGGAATAGGCCTCGACGGGATGGGAGGAGAGCCTAAAACTCAGTCTCTTAGAGAGACTGAAGGCAGGATTGCCAACATGCTGGACAATTGGGACACGATTGTTGGAATCCAACAGCTGAACCCGTTCCTCCCGGCTATCAGACAGAAATTCCTCGAAGTTGCAACCACCCTTGCCCAGACGCGATCGAAGCCGGCGAGTGGGGTCAGAAAGAGACTCGCGTCTAATGTACAGAAGTGGACACGCAAGCTATAAAAGCGACATGAGAGAAAGAGACTGACGGCGACATCCATGGGGTATAGTCTTTGGACAGCAACTGACAACGCGCCCCACCAGGCTAAACTATTTTCCCCTAGAAACTAGAAAGCAACCAATCGACGTTTTCGCAACTATCAGAAACAAGTTCGACACATGCTTCATTCTAGAGTCAGTCGAGGGACCACGCCGCCTAACAAGGTACACATTTCTCGGATTCGACCCTCAGAAGACGATTCGTACCTCCAAGAAACAGGCTGAGATCTTAGACCGGCAGAAATCAGAAAGACGCATCGAGAATTGCCAAGACCCTCTAGCACTTCTAGCAAGTGTCAACAACCCAGTCAAGGAACGAAGCCCAGGTGAGAGATACGCAGGGGGCCTTGTCGGATACGCGTCCTACGATCTCGTACGTTCCTTTGAAAAGATTCCCAGATTAGGAAACAAAGGCAACGGGTTCCCCGATGTAGAATTCGGACTCTTCGAAGACGGGATCGTATTCGACCATCTCAGCGGTAAGACGCACTACTTCTACCGAGAAGAAAACAGAATAGAGAGAGCGAAGGAACTACTAAACGAATCGACCCATACCGATCAAGTTAGTTTCGGTAAGCCAAAGTCGAACATTAGCCAGGAGGATTTCTGCAAGCAAGTCGAAGAGGCCAAGGACTACATTGAATCAGGAGATATTTTCCAGGTAGTCCTCTCGAAGAAGTACAAGATTCCGTTCAAGGGCTCGCTCCTCCGGTTCTATCGGGCGCTGAGGAGGATCAATCCATCTCCCTACATGTACTACCTAAAGTTCGGCGACAGGGAAATAGTAGGGTCCAGCCCAGAAATGCTGGCCCGCAAGATCGGTCGCAACGCAGAAAGCTTCCCCATCGCAGGAACCCGGCCCTTCACCGGGGATTCAGCTAGAAACAAAGCACTGGCGGCCGAACTGCTTCAGGACGAAAAAGAACGTGCCGAACATGTGATGCTCGTGGACCTATCCCGGAATGATCTCGGTCGAGTCTGCGATTATGGGACTGTCAAGGTCCCCGAGTTTATGCGAGTTCAGGGGTACAGCCATGTGCAACACATCGTTTCGAGGGTCACTGGACAGCTGAGAAAGAGTGCAACTAGCTTCGATTTGCTAAGAGCTGTCTTCCCTGCCGGCACAGTTTCGGGAGCCCCCAAAGTTCGTGCGATGGAAATTATCGAGGAGCTGGAAACCACTGCGAGGGGTCCTTACGCTGGAGCTGTCGGTTACTTCTCTGCAAACGGAAGCAGCGATTTCGCGATAACAATCAGGACTCTTTGCGCCCAAAACGGGTACTGCTATCTCCAGGCCGGAGCAGGGATAGTTGCTGATTCGGTCCCTGACCGGGAATGGATTATGTAGGCGAGATTGCCGACAAGGTTGTCGTGAAGCGGAATGATGAGATAGATGTCGCAGGTGTCAAGGAACTCTCACCTGACAGGATCATAATCTCTCCCGGCCCGGGCACCCCCAGTAAAACGCGATACTTTGGGACGTGCACAGCTATCCTCCGAGAAGTGAGTAGGGAGATCCCGACGCTGGGCGTCTGTCTGGGACACCAAGGGATTGTTCAGGCGTTCGGCGGCAAAATAGTTCGAGCAAGGAAGCTACGCCACGGTAAGAGCAGCCCGATCAGACACGATGGAAAAGGGGTCTTCCGTGGAATCAAGAGCCCGTTCGAGGCTACGAGATATCATTCGCTTGTCGCGGACAGGAGGAGCCTGCCGAAAAGCCTCGAAGTAACCGCCCAGTCTACCGATGACAACGAAATAATGGGTGTCCGACATAGAGAGTTTCCGATTGAAGGCGTTCAGTTCCATCCAGAGTCCATCCTTACGGTGCCGGGGCATCGGATCATCAAGAATTTCCTGGAGGGCTAACTCGGATGATCAAAGAATGCATCCCGCTACTCCTTGAGAATCACGAGTTGACGCCTGACCAGGCGAAAACTACGATGAAGGAGATAATGTCCGGAGAAGCAACCTCATCGCAGGTCGCAGCGTTTCTGATAGGACTGAAGAAGAAGCAGGAAACAGCTGATGAAGTCATTGCCCTGGCGCAGGTAATGCGAGAGTTTAGCCGGAGAATCCACCCGAAAATAGACGGTTATCTGTTGGATACTTGCGGGACTGGTGGAGATAGAACGAAGACGTTCAATGTCAGCACCACTGCTGCTTTCGTAATAGCGGCCGCTGGCGTTCCGGTGGCAAAACATGGCAATCGCTCGTTCACGAGCAAGTGCGGTAGCGCAGACGTTCTCGAGCAATTGGGTCTGAATCTGAACATGGAAGCAGAGTTGGTCGAGAGGGCGATCGAGGAGATTGGAATCGGGTTCATGTTCGCGCCCAACTTCCACCCGGCCATGAAAAACGTGGCCTCGGTGAGACGCGAGATAGGCGTGCGCACCGTATTCAACATCCTCGGTCCCCTAACGAACCCTGCCGGAGCAAACGCCCAACTCATTGGAGTCTACGATAGTGAGCTCCTAGAACCGATGTGCCTCGCAGCGCACAACCTGGGAGCCAAATCTGTGATGACCGTCTACGGGCTCGATGGAGTCGATGAGATTTCCATGACGGGCAAAACAATCATTATAAGACGTCAAAATGGAAGAGTGTTTCGAGACGAGGTCGAGCCGGAGGATCTGGGCTTCAAGAGAAGCACAGCTGAGGACGTTGCTGGCTCGGACCCAGAGGAGAACGCACGCCTCACGGCCAAGATCCTATCAGGACATCTAGGACGTAATGATCCCCGCGTCCAAATGGTGTTGGCGAACGCGGCAGCAGGACTAGTCCTTTGTGAAAAAGCCGGAGACTTCAGGGAAGGAGTAGAGATAGCTTCCAAAGTTGTGAGCGACGGAAAACCGTTCCGAACGCTTCATCAGCTCGTAGAGTTCTCGGGCGGTGACACTCAACGACTGAAGAGAATGGCCTGAGATTCTTGATTGATCACTTGCCTGAGTTAGCTGCAAAAGCAAGGGCTAGAGTCAAACGAGGCTACTACGACAACGGTGGAGCGGCAGACACACCTCCGAAAGGCTTGGTAAGAGCAATCGAGGAAAGCAGAAGGACGCCGGTCATCACGGAGATAAAATATGCTTCTCCATCCGCTGGAAAGATCAGGGAGTCTGGAGACCCTCTTCAGATTGCGAAGGCAATGCTGAGCGGCGGAGCTTGTGCGATCTCGGTTCTCACAGATCCCGAAAACTTTGACGGCAATTTGGAAACACTGGTTACGATCAGCAAGGACGTGGATGCGCCGACAATAATGAAGGATGTCATTGTGTCAGCCAAGCAACTCCAGGCAGGAAAGAGAGCCGGAGCTAGTGCTGTGGTATTGATTTCTGAAATCTTCAGTAGGAAACTGTCCAATGTTGGGCTCGACAGCATAGTTCTGGAAGCTGATCGGCTTGGACTGGAGGTCTTGCTGGAGGCGAACAGCACCGGCGAATTTGAGAACTTGCGAAGATTCAGACCGGACCTCTATGGTATCAACAACCGAAATCTATCCACATTCCAATTGGACCTTTCCACCACGGAAAGAATCCTCGCAGAGAACGCTGACCTTGATAGACCGATCGTATCGGAAAGCGGGATAGAGTCTCCCAATGATATCAGACGACTGAAAACTGCGGGCGTCAGAGCATTTCTTGTGGGTACTTCGATAATGAAATCGTCGGACATCGAAGGGAAGGTAAGGGAACTGGTCAACGCTTGAAGAAACACGCCGAACCAAGGACGTATTCCAAGCCGGGAAAGTTTGGAAAATACGGAGGGCAGTATGTCCCTGAGACCCTGATGGAGCCGCTGAGAGCGCTTGAGGAGGCATACAATAGGTTCTCGCGTGACCCCTCATTCAAGAAGGAGTTGGCGGGCTTGCTGGACGATTTCGCCGGCAGACCTACGCCACTATACCTTGCTAGTAATCTGACTGGCCATGTTGGAGGAGCGAGAGTCTACCTGAAGAGAGAGGACCTCTTGCACGGCGGTGCCCACAAGATCAACAATACTCTAGGCCAGGCGCTCCTAGCCAAGAAAATGGGAAAGCGGAGGATCATTGCTGAAACCGGGGCAGGACAACATGGGGTTGCTACCGCCATGGCCTGCGCAGCTTTAGGATTACGTGCGGAGGTCTACATGGGAAGCGAGGACATGGACCGGCAAAGATTGAACGTTTACAGGATGAAAATGCTTGGTGCTAAAGTGCACCCGGTCGAGTCCGGGTCCAAGACCTTGAAGGATGCGATCAATGAAGCGTTGAGAGACTGGGTAACAAACGTTCAGGACACGTACTATCTTCTAGGATCAGTTGTGGGTCCGCACCCCTACCCAACGATGGTCAGGGACTTTCAGAGTGTGATAGGCAAAGAGGCGCGGAAACAGATCTTGCAACAAGAGGGCAGGCTTCCGAAAGCTGTCGTTGCGTGTGTCGGCGGGGGGAGCAACTCGATCGGAATCTTCCATTCGTTCTTGGACGACCTCGATGTTGACCTGTACGGAATCGAAGCGGGTGGAGAAAGCTTGTCTCCGGGACAAAACGCGGCGCCGCTAGTTGCTGGACGTGAAGGGGTCCTACACGGGATGATGACTTACGTTCTGCAAGACGAAGTGGGACAAGTCCAGGCTACCCGGAGTATTTCAGCTGGGCTTGACTATCCTGGGGTTGGGCCGGAACACGCTTTCCTGATGACTGCGGAGCGAGCCAAATATGTCACAGTGTCCGATGAGGGTGCTCTGGAGGCGTTCAAGAACCTCTCACAACTGGAGGGAATCATGCCAGCTTTGGAATCAGCCCACGCTATCAGTTACACGATGAAGTTGGCGAGGAGTCTCGGGACGAGGGATTCGATCATCGTCAACCTTTCAGGCAGGGGCGACAAGGATGTGGAGATAGTTGCCAAACACCTCCCGCAATGATGATAGAATAGAAGCGAAGTTTGGAGAACTCCGTGGCCTCAGAGAGGGAGCATTGGTTGCTTACCTAACAGGGGGCGACCCGGACCCGAAAACATTCTTGGCTAATTCTACCGCGTTGATAGAGGGCGGAGCGGACATCGTTGAGATCGGGATTCCATTCTCGGATCCAATCGCCGACGGACCAGTGATCCAGGCGTCTAGCATGAGGGCCTTGTCCAACGGAACCACCCCTCTAGGAATCCTAAACATGATCAGAGAACTCTCAACGCAGTTTCCGGTTCCGTTTGTCGTTCTGAGTTATTACAATCCGATTCTTGCGATGGGCTTGGACCGCTTCCTGCAGAAAGCTCGTGAGAGTGGTGTTGACGGGATCGTAGTGCCAGATTTGCCCGTCGAAGAGAGCGAGGAGTTCAGGAACCTATCTCTGAAACACAACGTCGATAACATCTACTTGGCAGCACCAAACACTTCCCGGACTAGACTCCGAACCGTTCTCGACAAGTCGAAGGGTTTCCTCTATCTCGTCTCACTCTACGGTGTTACGGGTCCTCGGGACTCGCTCAGCCCACAAGCGCTTGAGGCTGTCAGGGCGGTCAAGTCCTTGGCGAGGGGAAAGATTCCGGTTTCCGCTGGATTTGGGATCTCGCAACCTGAACACGTCTCCGCCGTCATACAATCTGGGGCTGACGGGGCAATCGTTGGAAGCGCTTTGGTCAGAATCGTCGGAAACCACCTCGACGATCCGAGTGAAGCTGAGACTCAACTGAAAAAAACCGTTCAATCTTTGAAGGAAGCCACGCGTCCAAGCTCCAACTAGAGTAGACGAAAATCTTCCTTTACTGTCGTTAAGACAATGTGAGTGTTAGTCCGTTCAACGAATGGCATCGCTAATAGTGCCTTGGTGAACCTGCTTAGATCGTCTCGGCTCCTGAACTTCGCAATGACCATCGCATCCGTGAGTCCTGTGACGTCATAGACTGCGAGGACTTGCGGCATCTTGGCGACCTCCTTTTCCAGTTCGAGGAGCTTGCCCTTGGCGACGCTGACCTCTGTGATCGCGGTGAGCTGGAATCCAGACTGGACAGTGGTTGTGGAGACGCCTAGCTTGTGTGCTAACTCCCTGTAGGAGAGACGAGCGTCGATAAGGTACCAGTGCAATATCTTCTTGTCAAGATCGTCGAGGGCGACCTCGCCGACCTTCGGCTCTTCTTTGGAACTTGTCAAGTTCTGGCCTGTTCCAAACGAGACCGCAATAATTCGGTGACTTGTCGAGGGTCGGCCCGTCCCCGCACTTCGCCCATTACTAGGTTCATCATTCGTCCGAGGGCTTTCGATCCGTTTTCTTGAACGAGGGTCTGGTTAGATTCAACGACTTTGCTAATGATATTCTCTAGATCCAACTTGGTCAGCATTCGGAGGTTCAACATGTCCACCGCCTCTTCAGCGACTCCGTCTGGGTGGAATGCGAGCCATTTGAGAACGTCGATGACGGACTCTTTTGCGGTCGCACCCTTTGAAACAAGGTCGAACGCTCGTCTGAGCTGGTCTTCCTGCAAGTTTTCCACGGGAACCTGTTCCCTTTGCAGACTTCTCAGAGACTCGGTGAGGATCGTTGCGACAAAACTGGGCGCGACCCCTTTTGCTTGAGCGACAATTTGTTCGAAAAGGAGAAGATAATCGGAATCCACGAGCTGAGTGGCCAGCTTGGGGCTGAGACTATGGTTGGTCCCCAGTTCCTTGGCGAGCTCTTCTGGCATTCTGGGAAGGTTCTCCCAGAGCCGTTCAAGTCGGTCCTGGCCGATCTGAACCGGCGGGACATCGGTCTCAGGATACATTCTAGCAGCCCCAGGCCTTGGACGCAGATAGACAGTGGTCCCGTCAGGGTTTGCAGCTCGTGTTTCTTCTGGAACCCGCTCCACAGCCTCCCGGGCACGCTCTACGACGGCCCTCAAACCGTCTTTCGAATTCTCGAGACTATCTGCTACGATAACGAACCCATCAAGATCTCCACATCCCAGCTTCTTAGCGACTTCTTCCACGTGGTTTGAATCGATTCCATAAGCAGGGAGCTCGTCTGAATGAAATATTCCTCCGACTCTACCCCAGAACACCGCGCGTTTGGCCATTTCTGTTCCGAGCCGGACATTGGGAATGAGTTCGCGTTTGAGCAGGCCTTTGAAACTAGGAAGTTCGAGAGCCAGTGCTGCTCCTCCCTGGTTGAGAGCGGATTGAACGATCTTCGATTCTGAGTCCGAAAGGATGTCGGTGATGTCAACGAATTCCTCTTTGATATCTGAAGCTTTTACGTTTCTCTGTCGGAGTTCATCTCTGATCTCGAGGAGCGCCAGCTGCCTTTGAACTTCGTAGCCTACAGCCTTAGAAACGAGTTCGAGTTCCTGGACCCCCTTGACCTCAATGAGGGCGCCGTTCTTGATCGATACGTTGAGGTCTTGTCGTATGCTTCCTAGTCCGCGTTTTACCTCCTTGGTTGCCCGAAGGATTCGACCTATGGCGAAGGCAACTTTTCCAGCCTGTTCGGGATCATGGATTACTGGCCCCGTTGATACTTCTATTAGCGGAACTCCCAGCCGATCTATACGAAAGATTACCGAGGTCTTTGTGTCGCCTGTTTTTCGTCCAGAGTCTTCTTCAAGTGTTACTTGTTCTATCGGGACTTCTACTCCTTCCACAGTTATTGAGCCGTTGAGTGCGATGACCGCGGTTCGCTGGAATCCGGTTGTGTTTGACCCGTCGATGACCACCTTTCGCATGACGTGAACCTCGTCCATCGGTTTCGCGTGGAGAAGCATACTCATGGTCAGGGCGACATCCAACGCTTCCGGGTTCAACGGGTGGGAAGGTTCCTCGTCCAGCTCTACTAGGCACGTGGTTTCCGGATCTGCCTCGTAGGTGATCGTCTTGCCCTTGTGAAACTCGAAAAGAGCGGCGGGATCAATTTGGCCTAGCTCGCTTTGTGTGGGCCTAAGTCGCCGTTCGAAGGTGACTGTGGGCGGCTTTGTCGATAGAATGGTTGGACAATCGCAGAAGAGCTTGTGCTCAGTGTCGAGTTGTCTGTGTATCTCGACACCGACCTTGAGACCAACGGCGTGATAGTCTATCGGCGACTAGGAAGCCTCCACCAATGTCCTCGAAGTCATTTCACCTGCAATCGGCTGAAGCATCATGTCTCGAATCTTACCGGCTGATTTGGTCTGGGCTGCAACCCACATCAGCTTGACGACAGCCGTTTCTGCAATCATGTCTTCAAGAGGAGTGACTCCTAGGTTGAGCAGGTCGCGTCCGGTGTTGTAGACGTTCATATCGACGCGTCCCCAAATTGCCTGGGAAGTCATGAAGACTGGAACCTCCTGCTTCAACGCTTTTTTCACGGAATCGAATAGGTGCCCGGAAACATGACCTAGTCCCGTTCCTTCGAGGACTATTCCTCGAGCGCCAGTGGAAACCGCTGAGTCAATCATTCCAGGGTTCATTCCGGGGTAGAACTTGATCAAGCACGCATGTTGGTCAAAACGAGACTCCAAAACCAGTTTCCGGGACTTGTCTCTCTTCGCTACTCCTTTGCTGAGTTCGATCTCCCCAGTCTTGAGATCGTAGCTCGCCAGAGGGTTGGAGTTTATCGACCTGAACGCGTCTCTGCGACTCGTATGACACTTTCGGACCCTAGTGCCCTGATGAGCAACGATGATGTGGTCAGAGAGGTCTCGGTGCATGGCAACACCAACAGTGGCAATGTCGGCACGAGCGGCCAGGGCAACGGCCCCCGTGAGATTCGAGGCCGCGTCTGAGCTGGGACGATCAGAAGATCGCTGAGCTCCAACAAGTAGGACTGGAACAGGGATGTTTGCAAGGGCGAAACTCAAAGCTGCCGCCGTATAGTGTAGGGTGTCTGTTCCATGGCTTATGACAACCCTCCCGCCAGTGCTGATAATTGCGACCTTGGACAACCCGGCATGATTCGCCGGTGGAGAAGGCTTGGTGAAATGAGGTTTCTCTCCCTCGCCGATGACCTCTAGCTTTTCTGTTCTGTCGAGAGAGATGCCCACGTTATAGCCGTTTTTCATTTTCAAAACTATGTGAGTGGGATCAGAATACTCGGACCGAGGAATCAAGGTCCCTTCGAACACTTCGCCAGATTTCGAAGTGAGACGAATTATGCTGCCGATCTTTGCCCTGGACTTCCTCAGCTTTTGCAGGACTCCTCCATGGTACCCCTCTAGGGCAAGAACGGTCATTCGTGCATCACGCCTTCAGGGTGAACCAGCAACTCGCGTGTCCGGTTAAGGATTCTTACACTACGCTCTTGGATACGTAAGGTCCATCGTGCGTGTAGCCGAAACGCGAGTAATACCCCTTGGTGCCGAGAGCACTAATCACTAGCATTTTTCTGCGATCGTATTCTTCGCGAGAGATTCGTTCTGCTTCTGCGAGAAGCTTGGACCCGTATCCCTTGTGTTGGAAGGCGCCTGCCAGCCTGTCTCCGACTGGAACTGTCTGCCCGAATACGTGGAGCTCCCTGATGATTGCAGTGTTCTGTTGGGCAATTTCAGGTCGGTGAGCATTCTCGGTGGGTATCCTGACTCGAACATATCCAACGAGGATGTCATGTTCGGGGTCCTCGAAGGAAAGGAAAATATCAGTTCCGCCAGACCCATCGTAATTCACTTTCTTGAGCTGGACTTGTTCCAGGTCTGGACTCTCGCCGTTCTTGAGGTAGGTAATCCCGACCTCTCGACATCTTATGCAATGGCATCTCATATTCCGATTCGTAAGCTCTTGTTGAACGAGCTGGCGGAGATTCCCGTGCTTCACACCGTCCGCAATCCCATCGACCGGTATCTCTCTCTGGATCCTCATGATCCTGACCCATCGTGGAACGTACTGTTTGATCTCGGCAATGAGACGGGCAGATTGTTCCGTGGAGTAGGGCGTGTACTCTCCTCTCTTCCATTCCTCATAGAGCTGTGTTCCGGGAGTAACAAGGCATGGATAGATCTTCAACATGTCGGGCCTAAAGTTCGGGTCTTCGAAGATTCTTCGGAACGCGTCCAAATCCCGTTTCGCGTCGCAGCCTGGTAGTCCGAGCATCATGTGATACCCGACTTTGATTCCTGAATCTTTCAGAGTCTGCGTTGCCTCAACAACGTCGGCGACTGTATGATCTCGGTGAATTTTCTCGTATACATCATCATAGAGGGTCTGTACTCCGATCTCAACTCGTGTTACCCCCATAGAGAGCATGTGGTCGACATGGCCACTTCGCGACCAGTCGGGCCGGGTCTCAACTGTAATCCCAACGTTTTTGACGGTTGCTGATTCAGCGCGATTCTTCGCTTCTTCCATGGAATCGGAATCGACCCCATTCAAGGCGTCTAGGCATCTTTTGACGAAGTCTTCCTGATATGTTCGCGGCAGAAAAGGAAAGGTCCCACCTACAAGGATCAGCTCCACCTTGTCTACTGGATGTCCCATCGCGTGCAGCTGAGTAATCCTGCTCTGAACCTGGAGGTAAGGGTCGTACTGATTCTCCAAAGCTCGCATGACAGCTGGCTCCTTTCCCGTATAGGCCCTGGGGACACCTACGTCAGGCCCACCTGGGCAGTATGTGCATTTTCCATGGGGACAGGCGTACGGCTTGGGCATCACGGCAACAGTGGTTACACCGCTAGCACTTCGAACCTGTTTTCCCATCAGGAAGGGCTTGAGCCTGACTAGTTCGGAGCCAGAGACGCGCTGGAGAAGATCAGAGTTAGGGGGAACGGTTGGCGAGCGGTGCAATCGGCAAACTTCGATTTTGATCCGGTTGATGTCCCCTCGAGAAGGATGGTCAAGACTGAGAAGGCGTTCGATTATTTCGATGGAGACGTTTTCGGCTGTCTGGCTCAATATACGAACACTCCCGTCGTGCTTTCTCAGGGAACTGGGGCCTCGAGCTGGCCAGTTATGGGTTTTCCGTATACTCGACCCTTCCACGAGAATCCCATTCCTAGCGCTCCTCTGACAGTGGAGTCGATACCGATTCCGATGTAGAATAGGACAGCGAATGGGAGGAGTAGCGCATAGAGAGGACTGACCCGGATAGATCGGTCAAGAATGATCAGTCCGAGCCATAAGAAGAAGGCCATGAATGCACCTGTGAGGAAATAGACGTTCATGGGCGTTGCTGGTGCAAGGTAAATCCCGTAGCCGAGTACGACAAAGGGCAGAACGAGAAATGCGAACAGAAGTACCAATCGGTACGCGGCTCGAAAAAGCGGATGATTTCCTGAGACCGAGTAGAAGTTCTTTCTCCATCCTCGCCAGATCTCTGGGAGGCTCGAATACATTCGGACGCCTAGCGAGTCAGAGGCTGTGACCATTCTGAGCCTGAGACCATTCGCCTTGATCAGCCTGCCTAGTGAGTAATCCTCAGATATTCTATCTCGGACTGCATAGTGTCCGCCGACTTTGTCGTAGGCCTCGCGCCGAAATAGCATGTACTGGCCATTTCCGAGGGCCCAACGCGGTTTGCTGTCGTCGTTGACCCACTTGCCACCAACGAACAACATGATCAGCCAGAAGATGGGGGGTTGGAGAAGTTTCTCCCAGAAAGTTCGAAGAATCGCAGCCGGAGCAAGAGTCACCAGATCCGCTTTTGTGAGTTCCAGATAGTTCACGGTCTTGGCGAGACTGTCGCGTGAGTGAATCGAATCGCCATCTGTGAACACTAGAAGTTCACCCTTGGCTTGCATGTAGCCTAGGTGGCAACCCCAGTTCTTTCCTACCCAGCCTTGCGGAAGAGGCTCTTCCTCGACAAGCTTGATCTTGCCATCGAAGGTCTTGAGGATGTCTTGGGTCCCATCAGTAGAATTGCCATCAACTACGATGATCTCTTTCTGAGGATAGTCTAATCCGACCAGTGAGGTCACGCATTCGGAGACTGTGTTGGCCTGATTTCGAACTGGAAGAATAATCGAGACGCTGGGACTGCTCATAGTGAATATGGATTTTTCTGGCAAGGCCGGGAAGTGCATCAGGGTGAGATACTCGTATCCAGCTAGAAGAAACACTAGGGTCGATTGAACGATAAGTAGAGTATCTATTACCAGAGACAACGCACGGAGTCCCGAAACTAGTTCGTGGACCCTTGTTGCACGGCGTTCTAGATAAGAGCTTGGCAGTTCGACTTTTGGTGGGCTAGTCTCTCCAGCGGCCCATCATACCTCTGCGACCTGCCCAGCGACCGGCATAGGTTATCCATAGGATCGCGAGGGCGGCAATTGCGATTATCATGGCAACCAAGACCACCACGATTTTTTGGAACAGATCGTAGTCCGAGGTGTAGAAGCCTACAAAGATTAGAGATCCGGCCAAGAAAGCCGCTAGGGTGACAATTGACGCTACGGCTCGTGCCATAAGTCCGCGCGGCATCTGATTGACCTCTTTTTCCATTTGAAATCGACGAGAAACCATCGGTGCCTCCCGCTAATAAGGTAGCAGCCTAACGATGACTGGAGCCGTGTTCTGCGGGATTAAGATGATAGACTCTAACGAGTCCTCATTTCTCTGATATAGTTCTGTCCTGGTTTTCTTCCGAGGACGAACCTCTTCTCAGAATTCCGCCTGACTCTCTCTCTCGGCGAGAGACCTGGCTTGTTCATCGCCTGGATCTTAGGAGTCTGCTGCCGAACCTTGCCCGCCTTCGTGAGCGATCCGTGTGTCGGTAAGGATGATCCCCTTTAGGCCATAAACGGCTCATTGCTGCGATATATTGGTTCTCCTACCTGATCTAATTTCACGAGGGCCGGATTCTCTTCGCTGTCCGAATCGTCAATTCCAATCTTTCCCTCTTTCGTCGAATGCTGAAACCAATCCTCTGCAGGTAAGTCTCGAGACTAGCTCTCGCGTACACTCCAATCGTGTTCCGGTATTTCTTGTAAAAGCTGTGTCTTATTCCAAGCCTAGTCAGGAGCCGAGAAATCTGTTTCAGTCCATGGTAGTTGACTGAGGTAACTGTAAGCCTACCGGAGGCTTTGTAAATTGGGTGACGGAAGAAGCTGCCCTCAGCATCAAAGAATCCTCTCAGTCCGTACCCCAGCGTCCGGAGTGGGACTCTATTCATCAGAAGCCTCATCAGCCATGGATTCAATCTCCATTTGCGGGATCCAAAAACAGCGTAACGATGCAAGTCGCGCCAAATATCCACAGATGAAATGTAAGCCTGAATGTTGTTTTTTCCTTTGTATAAGAGGCGAGGTCTCACCCCGTATTCTCGTTTGAAGTTCTCTGCCCACTCTTCAGCAAAGTCTCTATCTGGGCCGGCAGCGACGCCTATAATGTGGGTTCTCCACTTCGACTGGTCGGTCGGGCGGAGGTTGTCTCCCAGCATTGCGCATACCACATAAAGTTTCGACGCACCGAGATGCGATCGAATTCGGGGAGCGCTTCCATACCTCTGAATGAAAACCTGTTGCGACTTGCCTCTGATTTGGACACCTCGAGAAAGAAGAATCTCCTTGAGCTTACGCCATTCAACGCCATATTTTTGCACTAATCTGCTCTGGCTTGAACCGCGTGTGTATTCCGCCGCTATCAATCGTGACAGACGCCTACCGCGGTTTCCTTTCCACCGGTTGCGATGGCTCAGCCGACGACGAACGATGTTTCTAATGCGGAAGCTGCGCACGCTGAACAACGATCTATCAAGTAGGTTGGCTATTTCGCGATCAGTTTTCCGGCGCCATGAGTTCATTAGCACAGAGATCTCGGAAGCGTTCCAAGCTCGCAATTTCTGACCTGGAATTGCGGGCTGAGGACAAAGTGAAGAGAGATGGCTGAAACTACCTATGGCATTTCTCTTGCACATCTGCAGCGAGTGGCTCGGATGGACGAGCCCTAGACATTGATATTTGGCATGTTCAGGGAAGTACTCAGTGCCCCGCCCCTAGAGGAACTTTCTTGCCTGATAAGTCTCGTCGGGTCTTTCCGAACTCTGGCATGCCACTGAGTTCTCTTTCGGAGAATACTGGTCCGTCGTGGCACACGAGATATGGGCCGATTACGCAGGCGGCGCAGATTCCGATTCCACATTTGAATACTCGTTCAAGGCTGACCTGTACCGGGCATCTTTTTTGCATCGCTAGATCGTATACTAGTTTCATCATGGGTTCAGGGCCGCAGGTGTAGATGGCATCGAAGCGTCCTTCCTTCAATACATGTTCGACGACCTTTGGCACCTGGTTCTTCTCCCCATAGGTTCCATCATCCGTGGCGAAGAGGAGCTTGAAGTGTTGGTCCTTGCTTTCATTGAGGAGCCATTCCTTGAACAAGAGTTCGCTCGACGTTCTCGCACCAGTGATCAGTGTGACATCTCGTCCTCTCAGATGGACGAGGAAAGAGATCAGGGGAACAAGTCCTGTTCCGCCGCCTACAACGAGTAGTTTGTGGTGGTGTCCCACGCTGAAAGGATGCCCGTACGGGCCTCGGACCCAGAACTTGTCGCCAATTTTCTTCTCCCAGAGGGCAGTGCTGACCGGTCCACCCTTCTTGATTACGACGCCCGCTTCCGACCTTCCGTGAATCGCTAGTACGCTCATGGGAACCTCATCTACTCCTGGGACCCATACCATGGCAAACTGCCCAGGCTTTGCGCTGTGCAGAGTAGAATCGCTGAACCAGAAGGAACGGATTGAAGGCGTCTCGTCAACAATGCGGTCGAGTCGGACAGCTCTGGGAGTGTGAAGCTGCTGGGTTACGGACTCCAATTCTGGGAGTCGTGCCTAGTGAGGCGTACTAATGACTTACGAGAGCCACAGCCTCATCCAATCTCTTGATTTCGCGTTTGTCGTGATTATCAGACAAGACGAGACGTCGCGGCGTAAACTGGGCGTTCTTGCAGCCTGTCGACCAGTTTCATCATTTCATCGTAGTGGTGTTGTATGATCCCGGCGCCTTGTGGGCCCATCATCTTCTCCGCATTGCTTCTGCACTGGTTCATAGCCGTCAAGATTCCGTCCTTGGTGGGGTCCGTGTAGCTAGCGCCACAGTTGACGAAGACTGATTCTACGAAGTGTTTCACCTGTTGTTTCAGTTGTTCGTCCGTGACTGGTTGGTTGAGAAGCGTGGCGAACTCTCTATTCGCACTCTCGAAACAACTGAGTAGCTCGTCCCTAACGAACTCGGGCGTGATCCTTTCGCTTGGAACGTCTGGGGCTTTGTATGTCTGGGTCATGGGAGCCGTTTATGACATATGTTATA